>Ga0209056_10002591_pt1 | contig 19363 bp, 16 predicted proteins | sample GraSoiAngelo_114_FD_185876 | JGI IMG/M metagenome (GOLD analysis project Ga0209056, IMG submission 185876) | Grasslands soil microbial communities from the Angelo Coastal Reserve, California, USA - 14_0903_13_40cm (SPAdes) (version 2) | ecosystem: Environmental > Terrestrial > Soil > Grasslands...
AAGCCAGCCGTTGCAATCCGTCCATTTGACGCGCTGGCGGAATCGATCGCCTACCAGCAACTAAACGGAAAAGCCGCTGCGACGATTTGGGCCCGCGTCCGTGTGCTTTATCCCAAAAGAAAATGGCTCGATCCGAAAAGAGTGCTGGCAACGCCGGACGATCTGCTTCGTGGCGCCGGTCTTTCGCGCGCCAAAACCGCAGCGTTAAAGGATCTCGCTGCAAAAACGATCGATGGCACAGTCCCATCCGGCCGCGCACTTCTTCGGATGAGCGATGACGAAATCATCGCGCACCTCACACAGGTACGCGGGATCGGCCGCTGGACGGTTGAGATGCTTCTCCTGTTCGATCTTGGCCGGCCGGATGTCTGGCCCGTCGATGATTACGGCGTGCGCAAAGGGTTCGCCAAAACCTTTGGCCGGCGAAAATTGCCCACCCCCAAACAACTGGTGAAGATCGGCGAAAAATGGCGTCCTTATCGCTCGTTTGCAGCCTGGTATTTCTGGCGTGCGCTGGATGAACCGGAGAAGTTACAAAGTTAAAAGGTTACAACAGTTATAAACGGATTCGCCTTGTAACATTGTAACTGTTTTAACCATTTAACTTGCGCTTCCCGGCGCATTTCTCTAAAACGCCCGATCATGGCCATGATCCACGTTAACCGGGGCGCAACAAGTTTGGGCGTATTTTCTGAGGAAGAAGTTCGCGAGGGCCTGCGCACTGGCCGCTTCGCTCCCACTGATATTGGGTGGCGCGAAGGAATGGCGACTTGGCAGCCGCTCTCGCAGTTTCCGGAGTTGGGAGCCGTCGCGCCAGCTGCGCCACCCGCGCAGATCGGCGCAGTCTCGACGTCAGAAACCGCGGCGCCGCGCAGCGGCCTGCCGTGGGAGAACCGGCAGGAGCGCGGCTTTTTCAACGCGTTTGTCGAAACTCTGGTCATGGTCCTTACCAAACCGGGTGAAGCCTTCACTGCGATGAGGCGCGAGGGCGGTTTAGGCGAGCCACTCATTTATGCGCTCATCGGCGGATGTGCTGGAGCCGTCGTTTCGTTTCTGTTCTCGCTGGGTTTGCAGTCCATCGGCTTTTTCGCTGATCGGCACAACGCTGTCGCCGCGATGGCGGGCCTGGGCATTGGCTCCGCTGCATTTATTGTCCTGGTGCCTCTGTTCATCGTAGTCGGTCTGTTCATCGGCAGCGCCATCGTGCATCTCTGTTTAATGATTGTTGGCGGCGCGAACCAATCATTTGAAACGACTTTCCGTGTCTTGGCTTTTTCTCAGGGCTCCACTGGTCCTTTACAGATGATCCCGATTTGCGGCGGATTCATCGCCGGCGTTTGGGCGCTCGTGTGCAACTGCATCGGATTGGCGCGCGCCCATGAAACCGACACTGGTCGCGCTGTTCTTGCAGTGTTTCTTCCCCTGATTGTTTGCTGCGGCGGAGGAATGTTGCTTCTGTTCATGTTCGGCGGGCTTGCGCTCCTTCAACACAGCTCGAGTCACTGAAGTATGCAGGTCGTGGCGCGCCGGTTGCGACGCGGAGACATCGATCACGAGTTGATCTGGTTAGGCGTGTCGGTTTTGTCGTTAGGTGCGGCAGCCCTTTGGCTGGCGTTGGGTTTGCCTTGGCCCCTCTGCGTGTTTCATCAGCTCACAGGATTGCCGTGCCTAACTTGCGGAATGACGCGCTGTGGGATTGAATTCTTTCAGGGGCACTTTTTCGCCGCGTTGAAATGGAATCCGCTTGTCTTTGCATTTCTATGGGGTGTGATTGCGTTTGATCTCTATGCTTTGGCGGCGATCGCGCTCCGCAGGCCTCGTTTGCGGATCCTCTTTCGGCAAACGGAAAAGAAATACGCGCGAGGAGTACTCGTCGCGGCACTTGCCTTAAACTGGTTTTATTTGGTTTCGCACTGGCGTGACTTTTAAGTGGTTGGGACGGAGCGCTGCGACCGAATGCCGTGTCGCGCCGTCCCTGCCGCGCAGGCTCCGGATATTATTTTCTTCGTGCACTCTGTGTGCTTCGTGGTTGAACTTCTGAGCACATGCGAGTTCTGGTGACAGGCGGCGCGGGTTTTATTGGATCGCATCTTGTCGAGAAGCTGCTCGCGGCCAGCCATGATGTGGTCGTCCTCGATGACTTCAACGATTTTTACGATCCTCAGATCAAGCACGCGAACATTGCCGGTTTCGTCAAGGACGTAACCGTTTACCACGTCGATCTTCGCGACAGCGAATCAGTGCGAAATTTGTTTCACCGCGAGAAAGTTGACGCCATCGCGCATCTGGCTGCGCGCGCAGGCGTTCGACCCTCTATTCAATACCCCCGGCTCTATTACGATACAAATGTCACTGGGACACTGCATCTGCTCGAGGCGGCCCGCGTAACCGGTATTGAACGATTCATCTTCGCATCGAGCTCATCGGTGTACGGAGCTCTGAAGGCGATCCCATTTTCCGAGGATGAACATCTCAGTCAGACAATCAGTCCGTATGCCGCCACGAAAGTCGCAGGCGAATTTCTCTGCTCGACGTACTCACATCTCTACAACCTTCGGGTAGTGGCACTTCGTTACTTCACTGTGTACGGTCCGCGGCAACGACCGGATCTGGCCATTCATCAATTCACCCGGCGCATTTACGCCGGGCAACCCATCGATCAATTTGGGGACGGCAGCACGCGCCGCGATTACACCTACATTGAGGACGTGATTCAGGGAACAATGGCTGCGCTCGAGTACGAAGGCCCGCTCTTCGACATCTTCAACCTTGGCGAGAGCGAGACAATTCAACTGAAAGACTTGATCATGGCGATCGAAAATGCACTTGGAAAAAGGGCGAAAATTAGTCAGCTGCCGGAGCAACCTGGCGATATGCCGCTGACTTGTGCAGACATTTCGAAGGCAAGAAAATTACTTGGTTACAATCCAACGGCGAAATTCAGCGACGGCCTGCCGAAATTTATTGATTGGTTTTTGCATAACCAAAGAACGGCGCGCGGGGAGTGACGCGCCCTACCAGCGAAAGCCACGCTGGCGGGTTGGTAGGGCGGGCAGTCCTCTGCACGCCGTTTCATTTATTCATTTCGCTGACAGATGTTGTAGTTTCTCGCTTGTGATTTCAAAATTGCCGTTCGATCAGCGCGCCTGTTTCATCGCCGGTCAGGCGAAATCTGGCACCACGCTTTTGGTTGCGCTGCTTGATAACCATCCCGAGCTACTCGTGTTGCCGGAAGAGACCGCGTATTTTCCTACTGTTCTCACTAAATATGCGCCGCGCGGGCGGCGCGCGCAGTTTGGTTACCTGACCAAACAATCGCTTTCCAACGTGCTGTTCGGCGGTCCCTGCAAGTGGGGTAAGCGGAATTACTCTACGTTCCCACGCCAGAAATTTTTCGAGACATTCGAGAGCGCGGCATTTGATCCCGCAAACGCGCAGGAAGATTTGCTTGTGCTAATGGTGAAAGCATATGCAGCGACGCTCGAACGGCCGTTGGATACGGTAGCGCGCTGGGTGGAAAAAACCCCGGCCAATCGCAATCACATTCCAGAGATTTACAGGCGCTTTCCACATGCAAAAATTCTGGTCACACTTCGCGACCCGCGCGCCATTCTCGCGGCGCAAATCGCGCTGGAGAAGACAAGGCAAACAGGACGGTTCTCGACTTACTATGTGATCGCGCATTGGCGGGTAGCTGCCCGGCTCGCCAGGCGTGTGCGGGACGGCGAGGTTCCGGGTCTTGTAGTGCCGTATGAAAAATTAGTCTACGGGCCGGCCAGGATGATGGAAGAAGTTTGCGCGTATCTGGAAATCGATTTCGACGGAGACATCGTATTGACACCGACGAAAGTGGGCCAGTTCTGGAGGGGTAACTCCGCGGCGCGGATTAACTTTTCGCAAATCAGCTCAGAACCGGCGACACGGTGGGAAGGTGAACTCTCGGAGGACGAAGTGGGGTGGGTAGAATGGCATTGCCGCGATCTCATGTCGGAATTCGGATACGAACCGAGACTAAGCCGGCGCGATTTGCGATATTTTGTGCGGCCAATTCGCGGCGAACGTGCCCGAGAATACATCAAGTCGCGTGCATACTCCCTGCGCGATCAAATCACTCGCTAATCCGTCAACCCGAGCCGCGCAGACGACGACGGACTTCGCCTGAGAAGCTTGCAACATGCAAGTTGATTTATGTGTTCCATCAGCTTTTCAGAGATCCTTCGCTTCGTTCAGAATGACCCACGCGTCGTTCCAGGTAAAAGAGCGAGTCAATCGCCCTGACTTGCAATCGCACGGGAAGCAGGCCATAATCACGCCGAGATGTCGGGAATCTTCTTCGATCTTCCGAGCGTCCGGTTTCTACTACGATTCAGGTTTCTTAAGTCGATGCTGCAAACAATTGCGGCGTCACTGTTTCGTTGGTTGAGTGCGCCGGCATGCGCTGTGAGACAAGTCCATTTCCGACACGACGAGGCGGAGTTTCCATCGGCGTCGCAGAGTGGTTGCAAACAGTTTGACTGGACTCTTGATGATTCGCGCGCCGCGGACCGTGTCCCGAACCTTTTCGGGGCGCTCCGCCCTTTTAACCATTGGACAAAGATTAAGGATAAACATGAACTCTTATTCAGCCGGAAGACGCTCCCACCGCTCGCGCGGGGGGGGCCGACGCAGAGCAAATCACGAACGCTTTCGAGATCGACAGGAAGCAGCGAAGACGCAGAAAAAAACATTCTGGCAACGGGTTGCCGAATTTTTCGGAAACGGAGGGGAGAAAAGAAAAACGGCAGCGCAGCCGCGCAATGGTTCGCAGCCCTCGCGACCGTCGCGCAAGCCCGAGCGCATTGAAGTCACTTCGCCCCGTCTGTACGTTGGCAATTTGTCGTTCGACGCTACCGAGAGCGATCTGTTTGAATTGTTCAACGGAGTGGGGCACGTGCAAAATGCCGAGGTCGTAAGTTACCGGCACAACCAACGCTCGAAGGGTTTTGCCTTTGTGCAGATGCAAACCGTCGAGGAAGCGAAACGCGCCGTGGAGGAATTGCACGACAAAGAATTTCTTGGCCGCAGGCTGGTCGTGAGCGGGGCAAAATCCGACCAGCATCAGGTGCGCTAACGACGTTTCCCAACACAACTCATTGAGGTGGACGCCGCGACCCGGCGTCTTTACCTCTTAATTTCCAGATATGTCCTCGCCTGCACGCGGCTCGTGCCTGGCTCGAATTCTTCCACGCGCATTTGTTTCAGAAACCAGCGGCCCTCGATCTTTTGCGCAGACACGACTTCGAAGCGCTTCGTGAGCTGCGCGTTCCAGTCATAGCCTTCCATCCGCATCAGTGCGCCGCTCGCCTTGTCCACCCACAGCAATACATTTGAATACTGCGACTCGTGTGAAGGCGCGCGCAGTTGAAGTTTCCAGCAATTGCGAGTGCGAACCTTTTCCTCGCCCAAGACGCGCGCAGTCGGCCAGTAGAGAAATTTGAAGGACAGGTCTTCGTACGTCACGTTCGTGCCGCGGATTCTTTGATCGAGCTTCGAAGCGGGAAACTTTTCGGTCTCACCCTCGCTCACAAGATCGAGCCGCGAACTATTCTCGCCCAGGCGCAACTGCAAAACCTCATCCGGACTTGTGAATGAATAACGAATCAGCGGCCCGTTTTGCACGAGCCGAAATGGAATAATGACATCATTTTGTCGAAGCTGTCCCTGCAGATCGATTTGCTGTCGTGACTCCATCATGCGGACAGAGGCGAGAATCTCTTTCGCGGAAGGCGGAGGGTCCGCGAAGCTCGACATCGTCGCGCACGCCAAACAAATGACGAAGGAATGACGAAGCACGAATGACAAAACGAGAGCCCCGGATTGTGCATTCGTCATTGGAGCATTCGAGCTTATGTCGTCATTTGTCATTCGTGCTTCGTCATTGTCCCGCGTTTGTTTATTAGATCGGTAACGATTAAACCTTAATTCACGATCGATTTCGACCCACGTGGACGAGTCTCTCTTTCATTTGATTAACCAACAATGGATAAGCCCGTTTTTGGACTTGTTCATGGCGGCATTGAGCGATGCCGAGATTTGGAGACCGTTGTTTGTCGCAGTTGGAATTAGCGCACTCTTGTTTGGCGGATTCAAAGCGCGTGCGTTCGTCATCTGCTTGGTCTTGTCTTTGTTAATCGGAAGCTTGGTAACGAGTGCATTGAAGTCGGCTGCGGATCGCCCTAGGCCGAAACAGGTCGAGAGCGTGCGGATGGTCCAGTTACAAAAGGCGCGTCCGAAATTTCTAACCCTTTTCAAGGAGCCGATTATTCGCTTTTCCGCTTCCTCCGATCGCAGCCGGTCGGGACCGTCGTTTCCCTCAGGACACGTGGCGACCAACACGATAATTGCCGTTTTTTGCACCGTGTTTTACCGGCGCGGCTGGCTGTATTGGTTCGTAACCGCTGCGGTCGGTTATTCACGAATTTATCTCGGTTCGCATTGGCCCAGCGATGTGCTCGCTACTGTTTTTCTCGGCATCGGTGAATCGCTCTTGTTGCTCGCATTCTTTGAGTTGGTCTGGAGGGCTGTGGCACGGAAATTAGTGCCACAGCTTTTTGCGAGCCATTCGAGCTTGATCGTTGATTTCGATGGTAGGGCGCGACCGCCGGGCGCGCCGCCATCATCCACATGAGCACCACGCGCGCGGTCTGGATTTTCATCATCGCGCTGACCGCGGTTCGACTGTCAATTCTGTCCACGACTGACTTGGAATTTGACGAGGCGCATTACTGGATGTGGTCGGAGCGGCTCGCGCCCGCGTATTTCAGCAAGGGGCCGGCCATTGCTTTTGTCATCCGCGCCAGCACTGCGGTTTTCGGCTCAAACGAATTCGGCGTCCGCTTCTTCAGTCCGCTGCTGGCGGCAGGAACAAGTCTGCTCTCGTTTTACTTCGCGCGACGCTTGTTCAGTGCCACCGCCGGATTGTGGGCGGTGATCGCGTTGAATGTCACGCCGATCTTCAATATCGGTGCGTTTGTGATGACGATTGATGTCTTGTCGATTTTCTTTTGGCTGACGGCGATGTTCACATTTTGGTTGGCGGTGGAAAAGAGTCCGAATTTCTCTTGGTATTGGCCACTTACCGGGTTGCTGGTTGGGCTAGGTTTTCTTTCCAAATACACGAACGCACTTGAGCTTGTGTCGATTGTGTTGGTGCTCGCATTGGCTCCCCGGCTTAGACAGGAATTCAAGCGCCCGGGTCTGTACTCATTGCTGGGCGTATTCGCCGTTTGCACGGTGCCGCCGATAGTCTGGAACCAGGAACATGCTTGGATCACGCTGGTGCATTTGCGATCGCGGGGAAGTCTCGAGCACGGCTTTGGTTTTCATCCGTCCGAGATTCTTTCGTTTCTGGGCCAGCATTTTCTGACCTACTCGCCATTTCTCTTTCTGGCCCTTGCTTGGGGGGTCATTGCAAGCTGGCGACGCGTCAATCAGCAGTTCAAGGTGCTGTTCTTGATGTGGTTTGGGTTACCCGTATTTCTCTTTTACTTGCTTCTTTCACTAAACAAGGCTGCGGCACCTAATTGGGATGGCCTGGCCTTCCTAGGCTTCGGCCTTTTGGCAGTTCATTTCTGGTGGGAAAAACTCGAAGCGAGCGTGACGTTACGGCTGGGCGCGGTCGTGGCGATAATGGTTGGGCTCACAATGAGCGTCGTCGCCCTGGACACAGACGTGTTGCGCGTGGCTGGTTACCACTTCAAGCGAAGTGACCCAAGCGACCGGATGCGCGGATGGAAAAGCGCTACCGGCGCGCTGGAAAAAATGCGTAACGATCTGGAGATGAAATTTGGCGAGAAACTTTTTCTAATTGCCGACGCTCGCGATCGGGCATCAGAGATTTCTTTTTATCTGCGCGACAAACGGGTAGAAGGGCCCGATCACCCGCCGGTGTATATCCCGGAATCGCAAGACATGGTGAATCAATTCTCGTTTTGGCCGCGCTACGACGAATTCGTTGAATTAAAACCCGGCATGCCCCGACCAGAGGGTGAAACGTACACGGAGGAGAACGGCATTAACCCCTTCGTCGGTCGCGATGCGCTGTTCATCAGAGCCGGAGAAAAGGAACATGTGCCTCACAATATCCGAGCAGCATTTCAATCGACTGAGCCAGTGGGAACGATCGAAGTTTTGCGTTACGGCAAGTCACTGCGGGTATGGCAGGTGTTTCTCTGTCGAAATTATCGCACTCTTCCGTTATGAGAAGCTCTTCCGACAGATCTCTGGCTGTAGTGTGCGCTCTCTTCAACGCATCATCTCCCGGCGCGCCATGGCGATTTTCGCTGAGACAGCGGGCTCTAGAACACTAGCTGGATTTTGAGATGCCCAGTAGGCAACAGACAAGCTCAACGGCAGTTTCGGTCGTCGTGCCTCTTTTCAATGAAGAGGAAAGCGTCTCGCTTCTGCAAACGGAGCTGAGCGCGGCGTTAAAGGACTTCGATTACGAAATCATTTTTGTCGATGATGGTTCGCTTGATGGCACGGTGGGGCGAATCGAAGCCGCGCCAAATGTTCGAGTAATTCGTTTAGAAAAAAATACCGGGCAAAGCGCGGCGATTTATGCCGGCCTCAAAGCAGCGCGTGGTGCAACTGCGGTTCTTATCGACGGCGATTTGCAAAATGATCCGGCTGACATTCCAAAGCTTCTTGCTGAAATTATGCGCGGCGCCGATCTCGTCTGCGGCTATCGGGCGCAGCGTAGAGACACGCGCGTGAAGCGGTTGACGAGTCGGATCGCGAATGCGGTTCGCAGCCGTTTCACAAAGGACGGCGTGCGCGACACTGGTTGCACGCTCAAGGCGATGCGGCGCGAATGTGTCAGCGCCCTTGTTCCATTCAAGGGAATGCATCGTTTCATTCCCGCGCTAGTCAAAGGCGCCGGTTACCGGCTGGTCGAGATTCCAGTGAACCATCGGCCCCGTCGCTTTGGCCAAAGCAAATACGGGCTGGCTAATCGCGCTCTCCGCGCGACAATCGATATGTTCGGCGTGCGCTGGCTGCTTTCCCGGCGATTGAATTACAAGATTCGGGAAGAGAAATGAGTGGGGAGCGCGGGCATTCGGCCCGCTGCCGCCAGCATGTTGCCGTCGGTTCCCATGAACACGATTCGGATGATGTTGCGAATCTAAACCTGCGAGTCGGATGTGCTATCCGCAGAAGCTGTCCGGCAAAATGCCGGACAGAGCGGGCAACATGCCCGCGCTCCCTAAAACACGCTTGTCAACCCAGACCCTGCCGCTAAGCTTGGCCTCCCGCACGGGAATCCGCATGTCCTTGGCCAATTTACTTTCCGCCGAGCAAATCATCCCAGAGATGAAAGCAACGGAGCGCTGGGCGGCCATCGTCGAGTTGATCGATTTGCTCGTTCGTCTTGGCAAAATAAAACCCGCAGATCGCGACCCCATTCTTACCGCGCTTCGACAGCGCGAGGAAACTATGAGCACGGGTATCGGATTCGGGATCGCCATTCCGCATTGTTCTTCGGACCGGCTCGATGAGGTCGTCGCCGCTTTCGGAAGATCCACCAACGGTATTGAGTTTGATGCGCTCGATAATGCTCCTGTGCAATTCGTTGTCCTTTTCATCGTGCCGAAAAATCAATTTCAGACGCATCTGCGTACGCTTGCTTCCATTGCAAAGTTCCTGAACGACCGGTCCGTGCGCGAGAGTCTGGCCACCGCGAAATCCGCGGAGGAAATTTTGTCGATTTTTCGCGATCGCTCGTAACTGTAGGCGTCGACCTGTGGACGACGTGACGCGCGGGCATCAGAGAACCTCAGCGCCGCGCCTCGCACAGCGAGGCGGCTACAACAGCGTAGTGCCGCACTAACGATGCAGACATTTCAATCACTTCTCGCAAAGAAGCTTTCCGATGCGCTCCGCGCCGCCGGTTTGCCCGCCGCAGCGGGCGAACTGACGCCGGCAAGCGATCCGCGCTTCGGCGATTATCAGACTAACGCCGCTCTAGTGCTGGCGAAGCAGCGCGGCGAAAATCCGCGGGTCCTGGCGGCGAAAATTGTCGCGCAGATTGAGGCTGGCGACCTTTGCGAATCACCGGCGGTCGCAGGCGCAGGTTTCATCAACTTCACACTGCGTCCCGGCGCAGTCGCTGAAAAGACAATGGAGCTGTCGCGGGGTGGGCGACTCGGTGTTGCTGAGGTAAAATCGTCACGACGCATCGTGATTGATTTTGGCTCGCCCAATGTTGCCAAACCGATGCATGTCGGTCACATCCGCAGCACCGTGCTCGGCGACGCGCTGGCGCGCATCGCGCAGTTTCTCGGGCACGAAGTCATCCGCGATAATCATCTTGGCGATTGGGGCACGCAGTTCGGGATGGTGATTTACGGCTGGAAGAACCTGCTGGATCGACAAGCGCTGCAGCGCAATCTGCTGGCCGAGATTGTCCGCATTTACAAGGAAACAAACCAGCAAGCGGCCAGCGATCCGAAGATTCGCGAAGCCTGCCGACAGGAGTTAATCAAGCTCCAGGCCGACGACAGGGAAAACGTCGATATCTGGAAGCAGTGCGTTGCCTTCTCAATGCAGGATTTCGAGCGTGTTTACAAATTGCTCGATGTTCATTATGACCTTCAGTGCGGCGAAAGTTTTTACCACGATCGGCTTCCCGACGTGGTCGAACGCCTGTTGAAGTCGGGTGTCGGCGAGATCAGCGAGGGTGCGGTCGTAGTTTTCTTTCGGGACAATCCCGAACTGGCCGATAAACCTCTGATCGTCCGAAAACGGGATGGCGGCTTCAATTACGCAACGACGGATCTCGCCACAGTTGATTATCGGATCAACGATTTGAAAGCGGACGCCATTTGGTACGTCGTGGGCGCGCCGCAGATTTTGCATTTCAGGCAAATTTTCGATATCGCACGACGCGAAGGTTACACGGCGGATCTGCGCCATATCACGTTTGGCAGCATTCTCGGCGAAGACCGGAAACTCATGAAGACGCGCTCCGGCGAGAACGTCCCATTGCGTGATCTTCTCGAGGAAGCCTGCAAGCGCGCCCGCAAAATCATCGAGGAAAAAAATCCGCACCTGAGCGAGGACGAGAAGACCGACATTGCGCAGAAGATCGGGATCGGTGCGGTGAAATATGCTGATCTTTCGCAGTATCGGATGACCGATTACGTTTTCTCATGGGACAAAATGCTATCACTGCAGGGAAACACGGCGCCATACTTGCAGAACGCGTACGTCCGGATTCGTTCGATTTTTCGCAAAGCAGGCGAATCCGCTATAGCCACGCCGCTGTGGGACGTTGATACACAGGCTGATCATGAAGAGACGGGTCACAGGCCCGTGGCTACAACCCTTACCCTTGCCGATTCCGCCGAAATTAATCTCGCCAAACGCATGTGTCAGTTCGCCGAAATCGTTCCGCAAGTGCTGAATGATTTTCGGCCAAATATTCTGGCAAATTACCTGTTCGAGGTGGCGAACAGCTTCCATACGTTTTACGAGGCCTGCCCGGTGCTGAAATCAGAGGAACCGGCGCGCAGTTCGCGCCTCATCTTGTGCGATTTGGCAGCGCGAGTCTTGAAACAGGGTCTCGACCTTCTTGGGATCAAAGTACCGGAGAAGATGTGACGGGAGAATGACGAAGCACGAATGTCGAATGCCGAATGAATGACGAAATACCAATGACGATAGCCGCGGCTGCGATGAGAGTACCGTTTCGGATTTCGTCATTCGGATTTATTTCGTCATTCGTCATTCGGGTTTCGTCATTTGAAATGGTCTCTCGACTCCTTTCCGCATGACACAAAACCCGCATCCGCGCATTCCCACTTGCACATACCGGTTGCAATTCAATCGCTGGTTCACTTTTTCGGATGCGCGCGAGATTGTGCCGTATTTGCACGCACTGGGGGTTAGTGACGTATATGCATCACCGTATTTTCAGGCGAGCCCGGACAGTCTGCATGGCTACGACATTACCGATCATAACAAGTTGAACGCCGCGATCGGCTCGCGCGCGGATTATGACGCGTGGATCGGGCGGCTGCACGAGAACTCAATGGGACAGGTCCTGGATTTTGTCCCGAATCACGTCGGCGTCGCTGACTCGCGGAATCAGTGGTGGATGGACGTGCTGGAAAACGGTCGCAGCTCCAGGTACGCGCCGTATTTCGACATGGACTGGGAACCGCGGAAATTTGATCTGCGCGACAAAGTTCTTCTGCCAATCCTGAGCGGTCAATACGGCCGCGTCCTTGACCGCGGCGAGTTGCAGGTGTGTTATGAAGAAGGAACGTTCTTTCTGCTCTATGGCGAGCGAAAACTCCCGATCGCGCCAGGAACGTATCGTTACGTTCTCGAAATTGCTTTAAAGAATCTCGCCGGCCAAAAGGACGAAGATTTTTACGCGGAATTACAAAGCATTCTGACCGCGCTCGAATATTTACCAAAACGCACCGAAGCCGATCCAAAACGGATCACAGAGCGCATTAGAGAAAAAGAAATCATCAAGCGACGCCTGGAGCGACTTTGTGCCGAAGCACCGCAGGTGCAACAGGCGCTCGAAAGAGCGTTGGCGCAAATCAACGGAAAGCCGGGCGACGCTCGCAGCTTCGACATCCTCGATGAATTGCTCAACGCGCAATCGTATCGACTGGCGTCCTGGCGCGTCGCGGCCGAAGAAATCAATTACCGCCGTTTTTTTGACGTAAATGAGTTAGCGGCGATTCGGGTCGAACTGCCAAAGGTTTTTGACGCCGTTCACCGGCTTCTTTTGGATTTGGTGAGCACTGGCGCAGTGACAGGCCTGCGCATCGATCATCCGGATGGTCTTTACTTGCCCGGAGAGTATTTCGAAAAACTCCAGCAGCGTTGCGCGAAGGCGCTTGGGATCGGCCTGCCTAAACACGGACGCGCCGTTTACATGATCGCAGAAAAAATCCTCACCGGCTCGGAAACATTGCGCAAAGACTGGCGCGTGCACGGAACCACTGGTTACGATTTTGCGAATCAAGTGACGGAGTTGCTGGTCGATTCGTCGGCCGAGGGTGCGATCACTAAAACATTCCATCGTTTCATTGGGCACTCGGTTCCTTTTGGCCATCTGCTCTATGCGAAAAAACTGCAGGTGATGAAACTCGCGATGGGGAACGACGTCGATGTTCTGGGCAACATGCTCGACCGGCTTTCCGAGCGAAACCGCGGGTATCGAGATTTCACGCTCGAGGCACTTTCGCGTGCCGTGCGCGAGACTATCGCCTGCTTCCCTGTTTATCGAACCTATCTCGCGCCGGATCAGCCGGTGAGCGAGGGAGATCGTCGAATCGTCGAGCGCGCGATCAGTGAAGCCAAACGCCGAAACCCAGCCATGGACGAATCGATCTTCAATTATCTGCGGGACGTGCTGCTGTTTCGTTTCCAACCAAATCTCGATGCGGGCGGACGCGCGGCGCACACGCATTTCGTTTTGAAGTTTCAACAAACTACGGGACCCGTGATCGCGAAGGGGCTGGAGGACACGGTGTTTTACATTTACAACCGCCTGACAGCGCTAAACGAAGTAGGCGGCGAGCCGCAAGAGTTTGGACTCAGCATCGAGGCGTTTCACGAGCGGAATCTGGATCGGCAACGCAATTGGCCAGCCACCTTGCTGGCCACCTCGACGCACGACACAAAACGCAGCGAAGATGTGCGTGCGCGAATCGTGGCGATTTCGGAAGTCCCCGAGCTTTGGCGACGTTCATTGCAACGCTGGCAGGTGGCCAATCGTCGTTGGAAACGAATGATCAATGACTTGGAAGCGCCGGACACGAATGAAGAATACTTGCTTTATCAAACTCTGTTGGGCACCTGGCCGGTCCGGGCAAATGGCGAACCGGAATCTGCGGCAACGCCGGACTACATCGAGCGAATTCAAGCGTACATGGCCAAGGCGCTCCATGAAGCGAAGATCAATACGAGCTGGATCCAGCCAAATGAGAAATGGGACGCGGCGATGCGGGATTTTGTCGCAAAGATTTTGGATCCCTCGCCGCGAAACAAGTTTGTTCCAGCTTTTCTTCCAGTTGCGAAGGAGATTGCGTATCTCGGCGTTATCAATTCGCTTACTCAAACACTCCTTAAACTGACATCACCCGGCGTACCCGACATTTATCAGGGCAACGAGATTTGGGATTACAGCCTGGTCGACCCGGATAACCGCCGTCCCGTCGATTACAACCGGCGCCGGGAAATGCTCGAGACATTGGCAGTCGCGACCCCCGGAGAACTGATGCAAACCTGGCCCGATGGCCGAATCAAATTGTTCCTGGCCCAGCGACTGCTTCGATTTCGTCGCGAGCAGGCTGATCTTTTCCAGCGCGGCAAATATCTACCGCTCCGCTTGGCCGGAATCTTGGCGGAGTGCTGCATCAGTTTCACTCGACGCCTGCCAGACAAATGGATTGTTGTGATCGCGCCGAGGCTGTCTTCGCGCGTTGGTTTTCCACCGATAGGTGAGCGATGGCAGGAGACGACAATTGAATTTCCTGAAAACTTTTCGCTGAAGGGTGCGCACGATCTTTTCACGTGTCACCCTGTTCCTCTGCGCAATCGAAGCGTGAAGCTCGCCGACGCATTATCAATTCTCCCGTTCGCGCTGGTCACGAACCTGTAGCCGCTTCGCTATGCGAACCGCAGCGGGTGTGAATGATACACGCGGAAAGCGTCGCCCACCCACCTTCTCCAAGGCTTCGGCGGGCAGGCAGGGCGACGGCTACAAGTTATGCGCTGTGAGATCGTGCAAAAGTTCAAGCGTCCACTGCGTGAAGTGGCCAAAATTCGTCACCAGATCGGCGCCGAAACTGGTAAATGTGATATCTGTTGATGCGAGAATCAGCATCACGCTGAGCAGAAGTAGGTTCATCAAATAGATCACCACGAGCGAAAAAAATGTGCCCTGATCGCTTAGGTCAGTCTGATTTTTCGGGATCATCCAGCAGGTGAACGTGAAATGGAATGTCCAGGTTGCGCCGATCACGGCGTAAAGCAATCGTCCATACGGCTGCATGTTTAGAAATAGACTGAGCGCTCCGTAAATGGCGATCGCCAGAATGCTGTAGATCGGGAAAAAATAAGGCGCGAGCGCGATCCAAAAGTTCGCCTTGCTCGTGACGACATGTCCGCCGTCCCGACTAACACGAAACCGGCTGACGCGTCCGCCCATGAGCCAAACCCAAAGTGCATGCGTAAGCTCGTGCCCAAAAACATAAATCACGAGCGGGCGCGGAAGACCGAAGAACGCAATTAGCCAAAGAACTGCGCCTAGTGAAAAGAACCAGAATTCTTCGCCTGCCCACAGCCGTCGCGTCGCGGTCGCGCGCGCAAAAGCAGTGAAAAATGTCTGACTAAGGATTGCGCAGATCGGCAGCAGGAAAATCGCGAACACGAATTTCACCCATCGCGTAGGCACGGTGAGGGTCTCGGGCGCGGCAGCGAAGCTTCTTGGTCTTGCGCGCGCAACGCTTCGGACAACTTTTCTGCCGCGTTCGGATTTACGCCGTCCGCGGTCGTTTCTCGATCTTCGGTTTCTCGTTCTCAGAACGGTCCGCAGATTACGCGAATTGCAACGAATTTGGAAAAGCGAAATTTAAGTTGTCTGGGGAGCACAGGCTGCCAGACTGTTCATCTCGGCAGCTTGCCGAGATGCATCGTGCAACCCGCGAATAAGCTTTGAGTGCATGTTTCCGGCAAGCTGCCGGAAACTACAGGCTGGCAGCCTGTGCTCCCCAGCAGCTCGCGATCACGCGCGCCCCATGTAGGCGCCTGTGCGGGTGTCGATCTTGATTGTTTCGCCTTCCTTGATGAAAAGCGGGACGTTGATGGTTTTTCCCGTCTCCAGCTTCGCCGGCTTGGTGACGTTGCTGGCCGTGTCACCGCGAACGCCTTCCGCAGATTCGACGACCTTCAAATTCACCGACGCAGGCAATTCAACCTGCACCGGTTTGCCTTCCGCGTAGAGAACCTGCACGGACAGGTTTTCCACCACGTAATCTTTAGCGTCGCCGATCAGGTTTTCCTGCAAAGTGACCGTGTCATACGTCTCGGGATCCATGAAATGATATCCGTTGCGATCTTTGTAACTGAACTCGAGCTGTTTTCGCTCGATCTCGACCAGCTCCACCTTGTCGGTCGAACCGAAGCGAACATCTGCGCTCTTGCCGGTATTGATGTATCGGATGATCGCCTGGACGAATGCGCGCAAATTGCCTGGTGTGCGATGGTGCACTTCCAATACGATGGCAGGATTGCCGTTGTATTTGATCGCCATTCCTCTGCGAAGATCGTTGGCGGCACGCATCGAAAATGTTGAATCGTTAAAGCGTTGAAGCGGGGGAGCGCGGAGTGTACACGCGCTCGGCAATTTTGCAATTGTAGGGCAGGCGCATCGCCTGCCGTGCTTCGGCAACCCCGAAAGCATTCGGGGTTGCTCTACAATAACTTCAACCGCGTTAAATCCTGCGAATCCACAATTCCTACCGGCACGTTGTCGTCATCGATCACGACGAGATCATCGATGCGATGGCGCTCCAGCAAATTCAAAACTTCGACTGCGAGCTTGTCTTTATGCACGGTGACTGGGTTTAATGTCATCAGGTCTGCCACGAGTCGTTCGCCGATCTTCGAATCAGATTGAAAATGGCGCACGAAATCGCCGTGAGTGAAGATGCCCAGTAGTTGTTGATCTTCGTCGGTCACAACCGCAGCTCCGGCACGTACGCCTGTCATTGCTTTTAACACGTCGCGGATAGGAGCATCAGTAGAAACAATCGCCATCGCCTCTGGAGGTCGCATGATTTGATGCACGCGCGTCAGCATGCTGCGGCCGATCATTCCGCCGGGATGAAACTTTGCGAAGTCTTCCTTGTTAAAGCCGCGTGCCTCAAGTAACACCATTGCCAGCGCGTCGCCCAAGGCCAGCATCACCGTTGTGCTCGAAGTCGGTGCAAGGTTCAGCGGGCAGGCTTCCTGCTCTATGTTCACGTCGAGACAGAGATGAGCATTTTGCGCGAGGACCGATTTCGGATCTCCGCACATGGCGATGATCTTCACCTGGAACCGGGCAATGGCCGGCAGAATCCGGACGATTTCCTCTGTCTCACCGCTCGCGCTCAGGGCGAGCACCACATCTCCGTCCGCGATCATGCCAAGATCGCCGTGCAACGCGTTTGAAGAATCGAGCACCACCGCGGGCGAACCGGTGCTGGTGAGAGTAGCCGCGATCTTTGCGCCGATGTGCCCGGATTTTCCGACGCCCACAACGACGACTTTTCCCCGCGTGTCCACAGTTTCCCTGATCAACTCAACGGCGCGGGCGAAATTTTCGTCCAGGCGCTCCCGGAGTCGCTTGAGCTCAAAAATTTCTATGTCCAGGACACGTCCAGCCTTTTCAAGGTAGTCCATTGAATGATATAATGTGGGCAAGGGTGTGGTGCGGGCAAGAATTTGCACGCCTGGAACGAAAGGAAAAACATGAAAACATTCATCATCGCAGTTCTGGCCGCGCTGGTTACAACTGCCCCAGCGCAAGAATTCAGAGCCCCAATCGGTCCGCAAAAACCGGTGCGAGCGATGGAGACGCCGCCTCCTCTCTTAAAACGTCCCGAGGTCACCGGAGTTGTCCCGCGAGGATTTACCGACGGCCGTAATCCGCTACAGATGCTCAACCCATGGGCGCCCGCCCGGTATGGAACGTGGGTGGAAAGCACCGCATTCGATCCGAACCACCCCGGAAAATGGAACGGCATTAAACTGTTCGAGATCATTTTTTGAGCAAAACAACCGTCGCGGCTGCGCTGCGCCAAAGGCGCCGTCTCACGCGTGATCCTCGGGCATCGCCCCAGGATCCGATTGCGCATCCGTTACCAAGCGCTCAAGGCGCGTTTGAATTCGGGGATGCTTTTTCAATTCCCAACGAACTGCTTTCGAATGTGAATCGCGCTTTCAGCGCTGGTGCTCATTTGGGTGTCATGTCTCCCGGGGCGCTGCCCCGGGTTAACAGTGAATGTCGCGCCTTTGGCGCTACAACGAGACAGCTATGAGGCTTGCACTTGTAAAGCTTACTGACTGTTGACAACCACTTTCGTCGCTGGCTTGCCCATCTCGAGCTGCGCGCTCACTTTCTGAATTTGTGCCGCCTGCTCTTTGAGCTGCGCCGTGAGAACTTCCATTCCTTTCGCTTGCTGGGCGACCGTTGACTTCAGCTCTGTAATGGTCGCCTGCTGTTCCTCGACTTTCTTGTGTTCTTTGAGGAACTCATTGAGCATCATGGCGTAGATCGCCTGGTAACGCACGTTCTCAATTTCGCCCTTGCCGTTGCGGACGGCCAGCTCGGGGGCGACCTTGGCCACATCCTCGGCGATCAGCCCATAGTCGAGGCCTTGCTGGGGATCGATCTGCTTCTTGTAGCGGAACATGACCGGTTGGAGCGCGAAAAGCGCTTCGCTAGCCTTATCCATGGGTTTGATCTCCTCCTTGTAACGGCGCGAGGAAACCGGGTGACCAAGTCTCCCGTCGGCAAGTCTGATGTTCACGCTGTCGATACCAGCCCCACTTTGCACTGTGCTGACGATGCCGCCGGTAAAACAGGCCGATATGCCCAGCGCGCTGGGCAAGTTGTCGGCGATGCGGACGGTGTGGCTTTCATCAACAGCACCGGCCACTGCCTCGCCGATATAAGTGTTAAAGCTACCTGCTACTATGTTGCTGCCAGCCTCGGCACCCACGACCGTGTTACCAGAGCCGCTAACGTTGTTAACCAGTGAAGCGTCACCGATCGCTACGTTTTGATTGCCGAAATCGTTATTAAGAAGCGCAAGAACACCGAAGGCTTGGTTAAAACTACCAGTGGTGTTGAAGTAGAGCGCCTGACGGCCGACGGCGTTGTTTGAAACGCCGTTGGGGAAACCACCAACAGCGTTATTGTTGAAGAGCGCGATGGCACCCACGGCGGTGTTGCTGTCGCCATCAACGTTACTGGCGAGCGCCGAAACGCCAACTGCCGTATTGGAGCTCGCAAGGTTGGCCCCGGTAGAGTCATTAGTCTGAAGCGCGTGAAAACCCAGGGCGGTGTTGTTGCCGGCATCAATGTTAGCAGCGAGCGCCTTATTGCCAACTGCCGTGTTGCCGTGCGCAAAGCCGTTTCCGGTCGAGTCATTATTGAAGAGCGCGTTGGTTCCCACGGCGGTGTTCCCGGTAGCCGTGGTGTTGAAAAGGAGCGCAAAAGCACCAACGGCGGTTTGGTCGTCCGCCTGGTTGAAAAGGAGCGCACCAATGCCGAGGGCGGGGTTCGAAGCGCCATCAACGTTATTCTCGA
>Ga0209056_10002593_pt1 | contig 19354 bp, 21 predicted proteins | sample GraSoiAngelo_114_FD_185876 | JGI IMG/M metagenome (GOLD analysis project Ga0209056, IMG submission 185876) | Grasslands soil microbial communities from the Angelo Coastal Reserve, California, USA - 14_0903_13_40cm (SPAdes) (version 2) | ecosystem: Environmental > Terrestrial > Soil > Grasslands...
GTGTGCGCTCGAGCTCGCAAATGATTTCCTACGAGCTTTCGCTTGGCCTCGCTGTCATCCCAGTTTTTCTGCTGGTTGGAAACTTGCGCCTAACAAATGTTGTTCGCTATCAAATCGAAAACGGCTGGATGATCGCGCCATTCATCGGCGACTGGGCAAACCTCGGTAAATGGCTGCTCGCGATCCCAATGATCACTTCGTTTTTTGTTTTCACCATCGCGGTCTTCGCCGAGACCAATCGGCTCCCGTTTGATTTGCCCGAAGCCGAGCAGGAACTGGCTGGCGGTTATCACACGGAATACTCTTCGATGAACTTCGCGCTCTTCTTCCTCGGCGAGTACGCCGCCATGATCACTGGCTCGGCGATCATCGTCACATTATTTCTCGGCGGCTGGCGCCTTCCGCTGCCCTCCTGGCACGGTGGCTTTCATTGGCTAGTTGTCGATGGAACGGCGCCGGGTTGGCGAGGTGTGGTCGGCGGTTTGTTTAACATCGCGACGTTTTTCGCGAAAGTCGCCACGCTGCTTTTCATGTTCATGTGGGTGCGCTGGACCCTGCCGCGCTTCCGTTACGACCAGCTCATGCGGCTCGGCTGGCTCTTCTTTTTTGAAATCGCGCTCGTCAACATCTTCATCGTCGCAGGCATTCTGGCATATTTTCATTTCTAAAATGGCCATCACTGTTGCACGTCCGAAACTGAATTGGCGCGAGCGGCTTTATCTGCCGGCCATCGCCGCCGGCATGATGATCACGATCAAGCATCTCAAGAACACGATTTTCGGCCGGACGAAAGTGACGATGCAGTATCCGGAAGAAAAATGGGATAGCAGTCTGCCCGAACATTATCGTGGCGCACCCGCGCTCGTGCGGGACACGGACGGTCGTGTGCGCTGTGTCGCTTGTCAGCTTTGCGAATTCATCTGCCCGCCCCGCGCGATCAAAATCATTCCGGGGGAAATTCCATCGACCGACCGCTTCGCCAAGGTCGAGAAATATCCGGAAGAATTCGATATCGACATGGTCCGCTGCATTTTCTGCGGCATGTGCGAGGAAGTTTGCCCAGAACAGGCGATTTTTTTGCGCAAAGATTACGCCATCACCGGATTCACGCGCGAGGAGATGGTCCATGACAAAGACAAACTGCTGGAGATCGGCGGCGTGATGCACGGCGTGGTTCTCAAATGGAATGAGAAGAAATGAAGCTAATGGAGTTGTGGAGTAATGGAGTATTGCAACCACTTCTCCAGCCGTCATTACTCCATCACCCCACAACTCCATTAGCATCGGCATCCATGTCACCGATCCTCTTTTGGTTCTTTGCGCTCCTCATGCTGGTCTTCGGCGTGGCTGTCGTCGTCAATCGCAACCCGATCGCGAGCGCGCTTAATCTCGTGGTTTCATTTCTCGGCCTCGCCGCGCTCTTCATGTCGCTCGATGCCTTCTTCATCGGCATCATTCAAGTGCTGGTTTATGCGGGCGCGGTCATGGTTCTTTTTCTTTTCATCATCATGCTGCTCGACCTGCGCGCGGAGAGATTGCGCAAAATCAATTGGGTAGCGTCCGCCGGCGGAGTTGCGGTCGCGCTCGCCTTGCTCATCCAGATTTTCTATGTGATCGGCCATCTTACATTTTCAAAACAAACTTTCCCACCGCTGGCCAGATCGGAAATCGACGATGTGCACAACATCGGGTTGTTGCTCTTCGGAAATTACAATCTGCCGTTTCAAATCATCGGTGTTCTTGTCCTGGTGGCGACGATCGGCGCGGTCCTCTTGAGCAAACGCGAGCGACGATAACATGGTGACGCTCGGCCACTACCTTATCGTCAGCGGCATCCTTTTCGCGATCGGTTTCGCCGGCGTGATGTTGCGCCGCAGTCTCATTATCATTTTCATGTCGCTCGAGCTGATGTTGAACGCAGCGAATTTATCGCTCGTCGCCTTCTCGCGATTTCACGTCCAGCCCAGCGGAGTTCCGGATTACAACGCGCAAGTTTTTGTCTTCTTCATCATCACCGTCGGGGCGGCTGAGGTCGCGGTTGGCCTCGCCATCATCGTCGCACTCTTTCGCGCGCGACAGACAACACACGTTGAAGACATCAACACTTTGAAGTTCTGATCGACATGAAGAGTGCGCTTCCGTGGTATGCCCTTCTCCTGCCGCTGGTCTCAGCCGGCGCCATCACTCTGTTCACTCGCCGGTTAAAGACGTTGAGCAGCTTGATTTCGGTTGCGGCCGTTCTGGGAAGCTTCGTTTGCAGTTGTTTGATCTTCGGACAAAAAGGTCTCTCAGCCCCGGAGTTGAAATGGATTGATTTTGGCACGGTGTTCACTGTGCCGTTCGGTTTTGTCTTAGACGATTTGAGCCGGATGATGCTCGTGCTCGTCTCCGGAATCGGCGCGTTAATCCACATCTACTCGTTAGGCTACATGCGGGACGATGAAGGCAAGTCCCGTTATTTCGCCGCGCTCTCGCTTTTCATGTTCGCCATGCTCGGAATCGTCCTCGCGAACAACTTTGTCATGCTGTTCATTTTCTGGGAGCTGGTCGCCTTTACTTCGTATGTGCTGATCGGTCACTGGTTCGAGCGCGACGCTGCCGCAGACGCTGCGAACAAAGCATTTTTCACCAACCGCATCGGCGATTTCGGATTCATGCTTGGAATTCTTCTGGTCTGGATGTCAACGCGATCAGTGGTTTTTGCCGACATCGCTCCGCGATTGTCGATCCTAACGAGTCATCCGGCGTTTTTGACAATCGCCGCGCTTTTGATTTTCTGCGGCGCGGTTGGGAAATCGGCGCAATTTCCGCTGCACGTCTGGCTGCCGGATGCGATGGAGGGTCCAACGCCGATTTCCGCGTTGATTCATGCCGCCACCATGGTTGCAGCCGGCGTTTATATGTTAGTTCGCGTCGGATTTATCATTCAGGCCTCGCCAAGCGCGCTCTTGGTGATTGCGTGGATCGGCACAATCAGCGCGCTGCTCGCCGCTCTTATCGCGACGCAGCAGAGCGACATCAAGCGCATCCTCGCCTACTCCACGATTTCGCAACTTGGTTACATGATGATCGCGGTCGGACTGGCTTCAAACGAAGCGGCCATATTCCACCTCTTCACGCACGCGTTTTTCAAAGCGCTCCTTTTCCTCGGCGCCGGCTCAATTATCATCATGCTTCGTCATGAGCAGAACATTTGGAAAATGGGCGGCCTCGCCCGACATCTCCCGATTACGTTTCTCACTTTCGTGGTCGGCGCACTCGCGCTGATTGGTTTCCCATTATTCAGCGGGTTCTTTAGCAAAGATACGATTCTTGCGCTCGCTTACGATCACAACATGCCGATCTTTGTCGTCGCGCTCTTCACGGCATTTCTGACCGCGTTCTACATCCTGAGATTGGTGGTGGTTGTGTTTTTCGCGAAGCCACGCAGCGACGCCGCTCGCGCGAGCGATGAATCGCCGTTGGTCATGACCGGACCCCTCATTGTGCTTGCGCTCCTGGCGTGGCTCGGCGGCTATGGATTTTTTGCGCGACATTTCCTCGCGATTCCTCATGAGAAAGAACTCCTCCTTATCGTCCCCGTGCTAGCGATCACGGCGATGATCCTCGGGGCGGGATTAGCGATCGCACTTTATCGAAACCGGACGAGCGAGCCGATCGAGGTCGATCTTTTGCGGCGGCTTTTTTATATCGACGAGTTTTATCGCTGGTTGCTCGATTGGACGCAGGAACTTCTCGCCTCCATCTCGGCCTTCTTCGATCGCTGGATTATCGATGCCGGCGCAGTGCGCGGTGTGAGCGGCGGAACGTGGGGAATCGGCGCGCTCCTGCGCCTGATTCAGATGGGAAATCTACAGGCTTATGCGTTCCTCTTCGGTTTGGGAATCGTCGCTCTGATCTATTTCGCCGTTTTCCGCTGATGCTTCTGTTCATCGTTTTCTGCCCGATCGTTGCCGCCATTTTGATCATGGCGGGCGCGCCCGCGCGAAAGACGGCGCTGCTCGCGTCGGGATCCACGTTTGTCATGACGCTGCTCGCCTTTGCTTTGTTTGAACGATGGCAGGGCGGCTTTCAGCATGTCAGTTCCTTCACAATCTCCGCGGACTGGCGGCTCAATTTCGCGGTTGGGCTCGATGGCCTAAGCCTGATCATGGTCTTGCTCGCCGCGATCGTCACGCTGGCGGCCGTTTGGTTCACCGGCGAGATCGACAAGTACGAAAACGCGTTTTACGCCTGTCTTCTGCTCATCTCCGGCGGCGCGATCGGCGCGTTCGCGTCGCTCGATTTATTTTTCTTTTACGCGTTCCACGAACTCGCGCTCATCCCGACTTTTTTGTTGATCGGAATCTGGGGCAGCGGGAACCGGAGCGCGGCCGCGTGGAAGATCACGATCTATCTCGCGCTCGGAAGTTTCGTTTTGCTCATCGGTTTGATCTTGCTTTATCAGAGCGTTCCAGTCGCGTCGCGCAGCTTCGACATTCGCGCGTTGCAGGCTGCGGCCGTGGAGGGGCAGATCGGTCCGGAAGCGCAACGCCATATTTATTTGCTCCTACTCATCGGTTTCGGAGTTCTGGTCTCGCTCTTCCCGTTTCACACCTGGGCGCCGGAAGCTTACGCCTCCGCGCCGGCGCCGGCGGCGATGCTGCATGCGGGCGTGCTCAAGAAATTTGGCCTCTACGGTCTTCTGCGGTTGGCGATTCCGTTGCTGCCGGATGGCGCGCGCCACTGGACTGGTTTGCTCATAGTGCTACTGCTCGGCAACATCATTTACATCGGGCTGGTCACAATCGCGCAGAAGCGGCTCGATTGGATGCTTGGTTATTCGAGCGTCATGCACATGGGCTATATCTTCCTCGGGATCGCCAGCGCAAATATTCTCGGCGTCACGGGCGCCGCCGTTTTGATATTCGCACACGGCCTTTCCATCGCGCTGCTTTTTGGACTTGCCGGTGAAATCCGCAAACGCACCGGCACGCTCGTTTTCGATGAGTTAGGCGGGCTCGCTAAAGTGATGCCGTTCGCCGGTCTCGCCTTCGGGCTTGCCGCGTTCGCCACGGTCGGTCTTCCCGGTTTCGCTAACTTCGCCGCCGAGATCATGATTTTCTTCGGCGCTTTTCAAAACGGCTGGGAAATGGAGCGCTTCCACGTTTTTCAAATCGCCACCGTGCTCGGACTTTGGGGCGTTGTGATTTCGGCGGTTTATATGCTGCGCGCTTACCGCAAAGCATTCATGGGAACGCTCGGTGAGCGCTGGAGCAGTCTGGTCGATGTTCGCCGAAGCTTGCGTGTGCCAGTGACGCTGCTTGTCGGCGCACTTCTTTGGTTCGGATTTTTTCCGCAAACGTTTGTGCGAATCGTCGCGCCGGCGTTCCGGACGTATTTCAGCGCTAATGCCCAACCATGATTCCGCCGTCCAGTCTCGAGATCGCCGTGCTCACTCTAGGCATGGTGATTCTGATGTTGGAAGCGTTTGCTGAGCGCATCGACAAGCGAATTCTGGCCTTCGCTGCAATCGGCGCGCTCATCGCAGTCCTGATCGGCACCTGGTTTCTCGCGCCAAGCCCTGCTCAAGAGCAAGCGACCGGGTTCTGGAGTTTCTACACGGCCGATCCGTTGTCGATCTTCTTCAAACGCTTCGCACTGCTCACCACCATCCTGGTGCTCATCATGATGATCGATTACGCGCCCGTAGTGGTGGCGTCGATTCCTAGTGCGAAAAAACAAACAAGCCTCGGCGAATTTTTTGCCATCCCGATTTTTACCTGCGCTGGTCTCATGTATCTGGTTTCAGCAATCGATTTCGTCTTCATCTTCGTATCGCTTGAGCTGGTGACGATTTCCTTTTATGTGCTCGTCAGTTTCACCCGGCACAACCCCGCTACACTGGAAGCAGGCGTAAAATATCTGGTCCTGAGCGCGCTCTCCACGGCTTTTCTCGTTTACGGGATCACCTGGATTTTCGGAGTGACAGGCCAGACAAACTTGCAACGCATCACGGTCGCGTTGGCTAATCTTGAAATCGAACGCGGCCCGGCGCTTTTTGGCATGGTGCTCGTGCTCGTTGCGCTCGGCTTCAAGATCGCAGCCGTGCCGTTTCAGATATGGGTGCCGGATGTTTATCAAGGCGCGCCCACGCCCGTGACCGCCTATCTTTCGGTTGGCTCGAAGGCGGCTGGTTTTGTCGTGCTCTTGCGCGTGCTGCGGCCATTTCTGATGCTGCCGCAAGTGGAGCGGCTGATTGTGCTCATCGCGCTGCTCACATTGCTTTACGGAAATCTGGCCGCGCTCCCGCAAAGCAACTTGAAGCGCCTGCTCGCGTACTCGAGCATCGCGCATGCGGGTTATCTGCTCATTGGGGTGGCGTGCTTCGATGGTCCGGCGGTGACGTTTTACCTGGTCGCGTATCTGCTCATGACGCTGTTAAGTTTCGCTGTTCTTGTGATCGTGGCACAGCAAACTGGCGAGGAAATCTCGGATTTCGATGGATTGGCCAAGCGTTCGCCGTTCCTCGCCTTCGCGATGTTGATTGCGATGGCGTCGCTCGCCGGCGTTCCGCTAACCGCGGGATTTTTCGGAAAGTTTTTTATCTTTTACGCCGCGATCGCGCAGCGCCAAACAGCCCTCGTCGTGGTTGGCGTGATCACAGTGGCCTGCGGGTTTTATTATTATCTAAAAGTTGTCCGCGCGATGTACTGGCAGCCCGCTGCCAAGGTCGACAATATCTCCGTAAACGTTTTGTCCCGGCTCGCCATGAGCGCGCTGATCGTCGCGATTGTTTGGCTGGGAATTTATCCGGCGCCGATTTTGGAGGCGTTAAAACGTTAAAAGAGTTACAAGGGTTAAAATGTTACAAAGGAGCTCGCCGATTTAACTTTGTAACTTTTGTAACCCGTTTAACGGCTAAGTGACGCTAGTCGCTCAGCTCGACGTTCCAGTAGGCAAGATCGACAAAGTGTCGCCAGCTTTCGTGTTGCGGCGACGAAAATGTGACGTGCACAAACGGGCGCCACTTCGGGCGCTTCGGTTTGCGAATCAAACTCATCTGCGCTTCCCGCGGCAGACGGTTGCCCTTGCGCGTATTGCACGGGATACAGGAGCAAACCACGTTCTCCCAGATGGTGAGTCCGCCTCGGTCGCGCGGCACGACGTGATCGAGATTCAAGTCGTTCCGCTCAAAGACCTGGCCGCAGTACTGGCAGGTGTTCTTATCGCGCTCAAAAACATTGTGCCGCGTAAATTTCACTTCCTTTTTCGGCAACCGATCGAAGAAGAGCAGCACGATCACACGCGGCACCCGAATCTTCCACGAAATCGTGGTGACGATTTCGTGATCGGGCGCGGTGGCGGAGAAATCGCGCCAACTGTCGAAGTCATGCGTGAGGAAATTGTTTTCGTGGTCGGAGGAAACCACGTGGGCGTGGCCCGCGTAAACGAGCGCGAACGCGCGCCGCGCCGTGCAGATGTTGACCGCCTGCCAGAGGCGATTCAACACCAGAACCTGACTGTTTAATAACGTATGCAAATTTCTTCTTATTTACCCTTTCCTGACTTGTTTACCCGGTGCCCAACGCAAGGGTGCGCGACCCTATCATCCGCGTTTTGTCTTGTCAACGGATGCGCGGGCCGGGTAGTGTCCTAATTTGAATAGCATGGCTCGCTCCGTTGCACGCCCGCAATGGCGGCAGGGATTGAGCGAACGCATTGGACAATCGCCGACCTCGTTAATGAAAGCTGAGGATGTTCAAGAGATTCAGGGCGTAATCTTGGCTGTTCACCGTTGCGATTCTCGGCATGTCGAATCCGTTCCGGTAGTGGAACAATTTGAAGGCCAAATCGCGTGGCAGGGAACGGTTGAAGTATTCGATTTAATCGGCCATTCGAAAGCCAAACGCGCCTACGCATGGACGTACCGTGATGGCGATCAAGACAAGACTGTTACGGTGCTCGATATTCCACCCGTAGATTCGCCGCAGAATGCCGTCAAAATGGCGATTGCAGCAAAGGCTAAACAGGGGCAAAAGACCACGACTTGATGTCGAGAGCGTCAAGCCGGTATTTCCTGCCGTCTACAGTGATAAGAATATAGCCCCCTGCGCGTCGTCCGCGTGCCTCGGTGACCTCGCCAAAATAGTATGCTGAAACAAGGCCGGAATAAGTTATTCCACTGTGCATCTCAATTTTTCCCATATGTGCCCTTCCCTTGAGTTTCGCGTTCAGTTTGGCGACTTTATCCATTGCCGCAGGATCATTTGTGAGCTGAATGTTATGATGCTCGTCCATCTGAGCCTAATACAGCCAACCTCCACAATTTCAAATTAGGACACTACCGCGGGCCGGGTGGTGGCTCAGTTTGAATCTGGCGACGGCGATGCAGTTTGGGGGGTTGGTGTAATGGCATGTCTGCGGAGCCAGGCGTGTGGATCGAACGACTCACCAATGGAGTGAGTTTGGCCCGTCCAGCGATCTAGAACGTAGTCCGTCTTGGGTATGTACGTATAGCGAGTGCTGCAAGCGTAGATCAGTTCAGCGCCCAGAATCACAATGGCGAGGATTATCCAGCCGAACTCTTTTTCGCTCATTTTCCTATTCTACCGGTTTGCGCGCAAAGTGAACATGGGAATGATTTATTTGCTTGTAATGCTGCACGGCGCAAATGTGTTCGCCAGAGGAATCATCCCGTGGATGCTGGTATTCTGGATATTCCTAAGCGCAATCGTTATCTCGAAGTTTAGAGCGCTCAAGCTGTCAAATTAGGACACTACCGCGGCCCCCGAGACGCCACGCGTTTGACGAAATTGCCGGGGCGGCGCTGTTCGTCATCCGGAACCGCGCCGGCCGCGTCGCCGAGGCTTTGTTCTTCTGATGGAAGGAATTCTTTGAACCGGTTTTTGTCGATCGCCTTCATGAACGCTTCATGCGCCGAAACGACGCCTTGCTGGAACAGCGCCCAGATGGCGTCATCCATAAATTGCATCCCCTGCCCTCTTCCTGAAACGATCACGTCCTGAAGTTTTTGCGTCGCGCCTTCACGGATGATCGCCGAGACGGCGGCATTCGCGATGAGGATTTCGTTGACCGCGATGCGGCCGGAGCCATCCGCTTTTTTCAAAAGCAATTGCGCGAGCACGCCGCGCAACGAATTCGCGAGCATGGCGCGCGCCTGGGCTTGTCGCGAGGCCGGGAAAACATCCACCATTCGATCGACCGTCTTGCGCGCATTGTTCGTGTGCAGCGTTCCAAAAACGAGTAGACCGGTCTCCGCGGCGGTGAGCGCAAGCGAAATCGTCTCTAGGTCGCGCATTTCGCCCACGAGCACAATGTCGGCGTCCTCGCGCAGCGCCGCTTTGAGGCCTGTGGGGAACGACTCCGCATCTCCGGGGACTTCGCGCTGGGTGATGATGCTTCGTTTGTTATCGTGCACGAACTCGATCGGTTCCTCGATCGTTACAATGTGCCGCGGAAAATTTTCGTTAATGTAATCGACCAGCGCCGCGAGCGTGGTTGATTTGCCAGAACCGGTCGGGCCGGTGACAAGGACCAGACCGCTGCGCAAGTGTCCGAATTCCTTCACGACGGATGGAATGCCAAGCTCTTCCAACGTCGCAATTTTCGTCGGAATCAAACGAAAGACAGCGCCATAACCGTTTGCCTGTTTCAAATAATTGCAGCGAAAACGGGAAGCGGCGTCCATCTCGTAAGCGAAGTCGAGATCGCCGCGCCCCTCGAAAACTTCCCAGTTATGCTGACCGCAAACCTCGCTCAACATCGACATCGCCTCATCATGAGACACAGGCTCCGCGCGGATCGGCGCCACGTCACCGTGCTTGCGCATCTTCGGCGGCTGGCCTTCGCCGATGTGCAGATCGGAACCGCCTTGATCGACGATCAGGCTCAAAAATTGATCGAGGTAAGCCATCACTTAATGACGAAATCCGAATGACGAATGAATGACCAAACCCCGAGTGACGAAAGCTTGCCGGATAAACGGTTTCGGGCTTCGAACTTCGTCATTATTTCGGATTTCGTCATTCGTGCTTCGTCATTTGCCGACATGGCTTCGCATCTCCTGTTTTTGATCGGCGCGGGCGTAAGCTTCTTCAGCGCTGATGAAGCCGCGGTTGTAGAGATCGACAAGTGCATCGTCCATGAGTTGCATGCCTTGCTTTTTGCCGGTCTGAATGATGCCGGGCAGCATGTAGGTTTTTGCTTCGCGAATGACGTTGGCGACCGCCGCCGTGTTGGTCAGCGTTTCGAGCGCGAGCACGCGACCCTCTCCGTCGGCGCGCGGCACCAGCTGCTGACTAATGATGCCGCGCAATGATTCGCTCACCATGACGCGAATTTGATCCTGTTGATCAGGCGGGAAGACGTCGAGCAATCGGTCAAGCGTGCGCGAAGCATTACTGGTGTGCAGTGTTCCCAAAACGAGGTGACCCGTTTCCGACGCCGTAATGGCGAGCGAGATCGTTTCCAGATCGCGCATTTCGCCGACCATGATCACGTCCGGGTCTTCACGCAGCGCGCCGCGCAACGCCGCGGCGAACGAGCGCGTATGCGTGTGCACTTCGCGTTGCGTGATGTGACAACCTTTCGGCTCCAAAATGTATTCGATCGGATCTTCGAGCGTGATGATGTGCTCGCGGCGCTCCAGATTCACTTGCTCAACCAATGCAGCCAGCGTGGTCGATTTGCCGCTGCCGACCGAGCCGGTCACCAAGATGAGCCCGTTCTGGTAGCGCGTGAGTAATTTGAGATGCTCCGGCAGGCCGAGCTCATCCATTGTCCGCACTTGCGTGTTGATGATGCGAAAGACGAGGTCAACTCCGAGCCGCTGGCGCACGACGCTCGTGCGAAAGCGACCGAAATTATTTGCGTAGGCAAAATCGGCATCGCCGCGCTCGGTCAATTGCGTCTTATGCGATTCGGCGAGAAAACCGTCCGCCAGCGCAGTTGTGTCATCTGCGCTGAGACGCGGCGCGTCGGGCCAGATTGGTTGCAACGTTCCGTGCAAGCGCCAGAGCGGCGCCGCATTGACACCGAGATGGACGTCGGACGCGCCGGCCCGTTGTCCAATCGATAAATACTGATCGACATGAGCAAGTGGATGCGCTTGCGTCGCACCGAGCTTTTCCGTGTATTTGGCGGTCATGGCGCGCGCCGAAATCATTATGCGCCGCGGTCGGCGCGTAAACTCAAAACCAAGTCACTATTTTCCCGAGTGGCGCGAGCCGCTGGCAAACGCGCTGACTTTCTTCTTGAGAAAACTGACGATTACCGGCTTGAGCACGTTCGCCGCGATCTTCAAAACGCCAAGGAGGAATCCAGCTTCGAGAAGTCTTCCCGTTGATTTCCTCGCGCTTTTTAGATCGACATAAACTTTTTTCTTCCGCCCCGGTAGAACCGTGAAAAGAAGACCGGCCGCAGCCGCCACGGCCAGCCAGAGAACCGTTTGAGTTTGAAACGACCTCCGGATCTTGCGCGGAAAATCCAGCTCGTAGCGCAGGCCACTGAGATTGCGCGAGATAAGCGCGCGCGAGCGCGCGATTTTCTCTCTCAATTCCTCGGCCGGGTCGTCGTGTTCAGGTTCGTTAGCCATTCGCGATCTTTCCTTAATTCAGATGCTGTCGCGCGAAAGAGCGGCTTCGTCATCCGGCCGCGCGCGACCAGGAGGAAAACCAGCGCGATGAGGAAATGCGTGCCGGCTGCCGCCAGGGCCACCCATAGCCACGAGACTTGAGCGAGGTGTGCCAGGCCGACGACCGCGCTGGCGATGAGAAAGACATATCCAATCGCAAAGAGCATCACAGCAGCGATCAGACAAGCGGCGAGGCCGAGCATCTGCACAAGCGCCGCTTTCGATTCCTTGGAAAAGAGCGCAAAGCGGCTTTCGAAAAAACCCGCCAGCGCGCTCGCCAGCGCGAGCAAGTTATCGAGCAAACCGGCGTGCCCCGCGGGGTTGCGGGAGCGAGTGGCTTCGTCAGCCATTCAGCGCAACGCGATTAACGCCGGAAGATGAGGCCCAGGACAAACCCGATTCCAAGCGCCGTCAAAACCGCCTTGGTCGGGTTTTCCCGCACATACTGCTCGGCGTCCTCCTGAAACGTGCGGACGCGAGTCGTCGCATCGTCCCAGGCTTGCTCGGCTTTGCCCCGGGCGTCGCCCCAAGCTTGCTCAGCCTTGCCACGGTATTCTCCCGCCATTGCGCCAGCCGCAGATCGCAAATCCTCAGCGGCTTTGCGCGCGTGCGTCTTGCTGCTCTCCAGTTTGCTTTGCGCGTCTGTCATTCCATGTTTGTTTTCTTCAGCCATTGATTTTCTCCGGTTGATTTTCGCTGCAAATATCCGCGCGCTTCTCACTTTCAGCAAACGCCGCGCCATCTTTTCTTAAAGGAGAGGTAAACCCGCGCGGTAATCGCGCCAGTCGATCTTATCACTCGTTGAAGCGTTAAAGAGTTACAGGGTTGAAAACGATTTACGCTTTAACGTTTCAACGATTTAACGCGCGCATCCGCTTCAGCGATGCGCTACTGCTCGCGAAAAATGATCCGCGCCTTGGTCAGATCGTAAGGCGACAATTCCACCGAGACCTTGTCTCCCGGCACGATGCGAATGAAATGCTTGCGCATCTTGCCGGAAATATGGGCGAGGACATTGCGCTGGCCGGGAAGATCGACGCGAAACATCGTGCCCGGCAACACTTGCGTCACCGTTCCTTCCATTACGATCTGCTCCTCTTTCGGCATCTCCAAAATTACTCACAGATGATGCGTCTCTCAACCGGCCAGCAATGATCATCGATCTTGTCAAAATCGCTCGAGCGAGATCGTCGGCAAGTATTCGCCGAGTTCCTGTCGTTTCCACCACGCGCCCGTTTCTCGATGCTCGTCGCTGGTTGCAAATCTGTATCGATAGAAAGTAGCCCGGATGTATCGCGGCGGTTTTTTCGGAAAAGGATTGCGCGCAAAGAGTCGCGTCACATCCGTTTTGCCTTCGAGCAAACAAATTTCGAGGTTGTAGAACCACAACTTTTCCTGAGGCGATCCCAGTGCGGCGAACCACATCTGCCAATCGAGCCGCGGCTGATGCGGCGCGCACCAGCCCGGCGCACGCATCACATCGCCTGGTTTCCATTTGAATTCGTAAGGCAGCCAATCGATCCCGTCCGCGCTGCCTTCGATCACGATCTCTTTACGATCTTTCGTCATTACGCGGAAAAGCCCGTAGCCGTTCGCGATCCGAAATGGTTCAACTCGTTCGTAAACGAATGCGAGCGGGCGCGGCCATTTCGCTTCCGGTTTGAATGCGATGAAGATGAGCCACCCATTCAGCGGCAACATCACAATGATCACCGCGACCGGAAACAACATCGCCAGTCGCCATGCAAAACCCCGGCCCGCGACCGTGGCCACAACTCGCGGCCGGCCAAACGTTGCGTCGTCAATCAGCAACAAGCAAAGTGCGATCGTGAGCAGATTGAAGAAACAATAATTGCCCGTGAGCGCGATGACGGCTTGCAGAAAAATGAACAAACCGGCAGCGATGAGCCGCAGCCGGCGCGGCGCCCAGATAAGAAGCGGCACAATGATTTCGACCACGAGACAGAAGGCGACCGAAAAATGTTTGAACCATTCCGGGCTTTTGTCCGCCCACCACGCGAAAATTGTCGGCAGCGGTTGCGACCAGTAGTGATAATCGAGCGCGGTCAAGGCACTCCAATGGAAAGAATGATCGAGCCAGCCCCAGGAGTCATCACCGCTCGTCAGCTTCACCACGCCGGACATCACCATCAATTTGAAGAGAAGCAGCTTGAGCAAGAACAACGCAGCGTGGGAGAGCGGCGGTTCGCGATCGCGTTTCGGCCACCACTGCCACGGCGCGAGAAAGATCGACAAGAAACCAGCCTCTAGCAGCAGAATGTCCCATTGAAAGTTGAGAAATGTTTGCCCGGCGATCGTGAGCGAGAGATAAAAAACAAACAGCGCGATCAGGCAAGCGACGGGAACAATCCCGCAGATCAGAAGCAGCGACAGAACAACGCCGCCCCCGCATAGGAAATGGAGAAAGCCGTTGCTCGAGTTGAACCAGCAAAGCGTGGGCAGGACCGAATAAGCCTGCCCCCCAAGTTGTTCATGAGCTGCCGGTAGAAATTGGCTCACCGGCAAAATTCCGTTTGCGCCGATGAGTCCGTCGGCCTGCGCCCAAAGCGAAACAAAGGCGATCAGATAAACCAGCCCGAGCGCGCGGAGAAACCAGCGGCGCGCCGCGAAATAAGTCGGCGGCCGCACGTCGGCGCCCCACAGCAGTCGGGTAACTGCCGACCCAAATGTTCGGTGACGCGCGATAATTTTGTAAGCAATCTCGGAAATCGCCGCGGAACCGGGAACGTGATCATAACTCCACGCCAACCATTTGCGCGAGGATCGACAACTCAACGAGCGATAGACGGCCTCCGCCGCGAAAAAAACTTCGCCCGCCTTGTCGATGTAAACGACCGAGCGTTGGAATTGCTCCCGCGGTATTTCAGGAAATCGCACCGCTGCTTTTTGATAAGTCTCGTACTCAACCTCGCCCGCAGTCAGCACTCGCCAGCGCTCGATCCACAATCGGCAAAAATGACACTCGCCATCCCAAATCATGAGCGGCTTCGGTGGCGGCGAAGCCACGCGCGGAGGCGAATTCTCATTCATGACGTTGTCCTTGTAGCGGCGGTCTGTGACCGTCGCACTTTTATTTCAAAATTAATGCGACGCTCACAGAGCGCCGCTACAGATTAAATTCTGCCCAAACCGGCGCGTGATCGGAAGGTTCTTTTCCCTTCCGCATCTCGCGATCGATGCCGGCATCGGTGCATTTTGTGGCGAGTGATTTGCTCACGAGGATCGCGTCGATGCGCAGGCCGCGATTTTTTGGAAAAGAAAGCAGCCGATAATCCCACCAACTGAAAAGCCCGCTCTCTTTGTGATGAAGTCTCAGCGTGTCGGTCAAGCCGGCATCGCATAATTGCTGAAACGCCGCGCGTTCACCGTCAGAACACATGATCGCGCCGCGCCACAGCGCCGGATCGTAAACATCGGCATCTCCTGGCGCAACGTTGAAATCGCCGCAGACGACAAGATCGAGATCCTTTTCTTTCGTTATGCAATCACGCAACCGGGCGTACCAATTCAGTTTGTATTCGTACGCCGGTGATCCCACCGCCTGACCGTTGGGCGCATAGATCGAATAGATCCGCAGGTTGTCGATCCTCGCTGCAATGACCCGCGCTTGCGGATCGACAATTTCATCGCAAAGCGATGCGCGGACATCGCGCAGGTTGGTTTTCGAAAGAATGGCGACGCCGTTGTACGATTTCTCGCCGTGGTAGGCCGAATGATAACCAACTGCTTGCAACGCGAGTGCCGGAAATTGTTCATCTCTGCATTTGGTTTCCTGCAAACAAACGATGTCTGGCTTGGTCCCCTCGAGCCAGGCGAAGAGGCGCTCCTGGCGTTTGCGCAGTGAATTGATATTCCAGGAAGCGATTTTCATTCTTTGTAGCGGCGCTCTATGACCGTCGCAAATATCGTCGCAAAATAATGCGACGCTCATAGAGCGCCGCTACAGATCAATCTCCACTCCCGGCAGCGGCACGATTATCTCGGAATCGCGCAGCTCCGCGGCAAGCGTTGCGCGCATCCACTCGACCGCGGGAGGATCGCCATGCACGAGCACGATTTTCTCAGGCGAAAGTTTTTTGGCATAGGCAATGAGCGCTTCACGCGATGCGTGCGCGCTGAATTGAAACTGTTCGATGTGGCAACGCACCCGCTGCGCCGGCTCATCGGGATCGAGCGTTACTTCCGCGCCCGGTTGCACATCGCGCAAGATTCCGGCCGGAGATTGCGGATCGGCGTAGCCAACAAAAAAGATCGAGTTCCGCGAATTCCCGATGATACGTCGCGCAAAGATATTCGAGAGAGTTTTTGGCATCATCATTCCGCTGGAAAGCGCGTAAATGCGTCCGGAACGCGCGGGCGCATCCTGAATGGTCTGACCGTTTAAAACAAACGGCGCAACTTCCTCCATCAATTGCAGGCGCGGCAGCCGGCGCCGGCTTACGTGCGAGCGACGATCGTAAATCTCGGTCATCTTCGAACTGAGACCGCCAATGTAAATCGGGAAATCGGTCAGTAATTTTTCCCGGCGGAATTGATAAAGCATCGCGAGAACTTCCTGCGTTTTGCCGAGCGCGAAAACGGGAATGAGCACGCATGCGCCGCGCCGGAAGGCGCCATCGATTGCTCCGGCCAAACGCCGTTCTTCGCCGGCGCGCGTCCAATTCGCGGCCTTGGCATGATCGCCCCGTGTGCTCTCCATGATCAAGATGTCGATCTTCTCCTCGGGAAAAATTGCCGCTGACATAATCGTTTGATCGTCGAAGTTGACGTCGCCCGTGTAGAAAATCGTGCGGCCCTCAGCGCGCAGAAGGATTCCGGCGGAGCCGAGGATATGGCCCGCGTCAAAAAATTCAAAGGTGAGCGCATCCGCGTCGCGCTCAGTTGCGCGTTCACCGGAGATCGTGATGCGCTGCCGCATCGGACACAAATGCCAAAAATCTGCTGCCCGGTCGGTTTCGCGGTGTGTAAAAAGCGGATACAACGTCGCGCCTATCTCCTCGCGCTGGCGCGTCATCACGTTGACTGAGTTGTGCAATAAGGCGTTGCCGATTTCCGCGGTCGTTTCCGTCATGAAAACGCGCGCATTGGGTCGCCGTCGCATCAGCACGGGAAGTGTGCCGATGTGGTCCTGGTGCGAATGCGAGATGAGGATGGCATCGAGCTGTCGATCCACGATTGCTTTGAAATTTGGCAGCGCATCCTCGCCCACGTTTTTCGGATGCATTCCGCAATCGAGGACCAGGCGATGGCCGCTCGCCTCTATATAATATGAGTTCGCGCCGATCTCGATCCCGCGCGTCAAATTGATGAACTTCAATGAGCGTGTTCCTTCTCGCATTCTCAGTCGCGGTTTCGCGCGCGCAAGGTGGATATCGAGCGCTCCGCCGCTCGATGATAAAAATGGCGGCGAAGCCACATAAGTAATAACAACGCGCAAGGGACTGCGCGTTCCACCTACAGCAGCTCCTTAAAAATTCGCATCCAGTTTTCGTACAAGATTTTTGCGATGTCCGCGTCGTTGAATCCCCGCTCGATCAACTTGCGCGTCAAATTTCGCGCGTGGGAATGATTGGTCAGGTCAGGAATGAAGCGAGGTGTAGTAAACTTCGCCGCCAGCTCCTGTTTCCCCGATTCCAGCCATTGTCGGTAAAGGAACTCGAGAAAATCGAAGCCGATGCCGACGCCGGCAACGCCAATCAGGTTCGCGATGTGCTCGATGTGGTCGACATAACGATCGAGTGTCGCTTCTTCTGCGCGCGGGCTCACCAGCACAGCGTTTACTCCAATCACCCCGCGCCGTTCGCCGATCATTTTGATCTGCTCGTCGCTGATGTTGCGCTCGATGTCGTAATAACGCCGCGCATTCGTGTGCGAAACGATGGCGGGTCTAGTCGTGAGCTTCAGAATTTCTTCGAAGCCCGCCGCGTTGATGTGGGCCAGATCGACAATCACACCAAGCGCTTCGCATTCCCGCACGACTTCGCGCCCAAACGCAGTCAAGCCGTCGCGCGGGGAACCGCTGGACGCAAAGATTCCCCCGTTGCCGGCGGCATTGCGCCGTGCGTGGGTAAGTCCGATTGCGCGGACGCCGAGCTCGTAAAAAATCCGGAGCAAATCCAGATCAGCACCGAGGGGCTCGACTCCTTCCATTGTCAGCAGCAGCGCGATTTTGCCGGCCTGCCGCGCCCGGCAAATCTCCTCATAGTTTTTGCAAATAGCGAAGCGGCCGGACGCATCCGACTCAGCGTGGATTCGCGCTACTTGATCGAGCGCCACGCGCAAAGCCATTTCCGGCAGATAACGGTCTTCGATGTAAATCGCGACACCGAGCACACCGGTATCGCCCGCTTCGAGCTCCGCCAAATAGTCGGCGTCGAGCACATTGGCGCGACCGCGTTTTTCGTACAAATCCATTGGCATGTCGAAGTGGAAATCGACAATGCCCGGCGCGTGAAGCCGGTCGATCCGTTTTTCAACCGAAGTTTGCAACGAAGCCATTCCGTTCCGCCGGTTTAAGGCACGGGCGGAGAAGCGGCCACCGCCACCGTCCGCGATGCCTCTTTTGGTGCCGGCAAAATCAACGAGAACAACACAACCATCCAGACGGCGCCGAGCGGAAGGAAGCCGGGCAGCCAGATCGACCAGCGCGATAAGATTCCAAGCGCAATCAGGCAGTAGCCGGCAGAAAACGCGATCGCCCAGAGCATCAAATCGATCCGCGAAAATTTTCGGAGCGGGACGCTCGCACCAGCCACGACCAAAATCATCACACAATCAAAAATCCAACTCACGCGGCAGATAAACGAATTCGTTTGGATCGCGGCGATCGTCGCCGCAAGGACATCCGGCGACGCGAGCGATTTCACCGGCATGCGCGCGAGCACGATCTGGTCGCGCATTTCGTCGAGATGGACACTTGCTTTACCCTGCTGCCGTTGCTGTGCCGCCAGCAGCAGCTCGTTCAAACTCAAGCGCCGCGCCCGTTTGGCCGCGTTCGGATTGATCACCGCGGTGCCGTCCGATCGAATCGGAATCTTGCTGTGCGGAAGCCGAATGTATTTCCCGATGTCGATCTTCACTTCGGCCGGCGTGACGCGCAGCCAGAGCAGCGCCGCCTGAAGCGCAAACGACGGAATGACCTCGCCGCGGTATTGAAAAAGCAGCGGCACGTGAACGTCGGCGGCGGTCTCGTTTGGCAGATTGAAGAAACCGAGCGTCCCAATCAAGCGCACGTCCTCATCGGGTTGCCGTCCGATTCCGGAGAATTCGATCAGATCGCCACGCTTGCCGGTTACTTGAGGAAAAGCGGGAATCTCTGCAACCGGTGCGTCCGGATCGGGCGTCGCCGTCAATTCCGCCCCGAGCAACAACTTCGGCACACGCATTGCTTGATCGAGGAAAATCTGCTCTTGATCCTTCTCGCGCTCGGGCCATTTCAAGACCGGTTCAAATGCGACCACGGCGGGCTTGAATTCAAGCGCGGCCTGCAGAAAGAGCGCTGCTTCAAGCGGCGAATTTGCGCTGGCGGCGCCTTGCAAAAATCTCTCCATCGGATCGACCTCAGCGCCCTCTTCTGGCGGGATCGGTTCGCGGCCGATCTCGACGATTGTGAGCGGCGGCGGCGTGTCGCGGGGCTGCGCATTCTTCAAGAGCCAGCGCAGAAAAATTTCCTCGCAGCGCTGCAAGCGCGGTTCTCTT
>Ga0209056_10002594_pt1 | contig 19352 bp, 16 predicted proteins | sample GraSoiAngelo_114_FD_185876 | JGI IMG/M metagenome (GOLD analysis project Ga0209056, IMG submission 185876) | Grasslands soil microbial communities from the Angelo Coastal Reserve, California, USA - 14_0903_13_40cm (SPAdes) (version 2) | ecosystem: Environmental > Terrestrial > Soil > Grasslands...
GACCCCCGGCCCGAAGGTGTTCGACGACCATATTCCCTTCCTGAACGCCTCCATTCCGGCCATCGATCTGATCGACATGAGCTTTCCGGAGTGGCACACCACCGCGGATACGCCCGCGGTCTGCTCCCCGCAGAGCCTCGAGGCCGTGGGAGCGGTGCTGGTAAGCCTCGCAACCAAGGCTAGTTTCCTCTCCCGCTGAAATTTCCGCTTGATCGGGCGCTTCGCGACGGGCTAAGTTGACAGGTCCGAGTGGACCCGCAGTCCACTCGAACTGTTTAGGCGCTGGCCCGGACATGGGTCGAGCCCGGGACGGACCGCATGGAACGTGGACAACTGAGGGAAGAGCTTACCCGACGCCTCCAGGCCCTCCTCGGCGAGGAACTGTTCGACCTCTGGGACCTGGACTTGGCCTCCCAGTCGGGCCGCACCGTGGTCCGGATCGCGCTGGATCGTCCGACCGGCGTCACGATCGCTGATTGCGCATACTGGAACAAGAAGATCGGCCGTTATCTCGAGGCCGAGAACGTGGTGCCCGGCAGTTACGTGCTGGAGGTCGGGTCCCCCGGGATCGAGCGAACGCTCTCCAAGCCGGAGCATTTCGCGCGATTCGTCGGCCGCAGTGTGGTGATCAAGCTGCACGATCTCCACGAGGGGCGGCGTACGTTTCGCGGCGAGCTGCGCCAGGCCGGCGAGGATTCGATCCTTCTCGAGGATCCCGAAGCCGGGGTCGTATCGTTGCGGTATGCATGGATCAAACACTCGCACGTCGTTGCCGATCCGTGGGAAGGACTGCGCGCGAAGGAGCGACGGCCGAAGGGATGAGTATCGTGGCAAAGGAAACGCAAACAAGAGGCGTCAACTACGAGTTGATGGAAGCGATGGCCCAGATCGCGCGTGAGAAGAGCGTGGACAAGGCCATCCTCGTCGAGACGCTCGAGGCGGGGCTGCTCTCGGCCGGGCGCAAGCGCTTCGGCCAGACCGCCGATATCCAGGTGAAGTTCGACGAGCCGAGCGGCAAGATCCTCATGAGGCTCAAGCGCCGCGTCGTGGAGGAAGCCGAGGACCCGGCCCAGGAGATCGACCTCGAGGAGGCGCAGCAGTCCGATCCGGACGCCGGGGTCGGGCAGGAGTTCGTGCAGGAGCTGACGCTCGAGGATTTAGGCAGGAATGCAATCGCGGCCGCCAAGCAGGTGCTGGTGCAGCGCGTGCGCGAGGCGGAGCGCGAGCGGATCTACGAGGACTATCACGACCGCGTCGGCGAGATGGTGCGCGGCACGGTGCAGCAGGTCGATCGCGGGAACATCTACGTGAAGCTGGACCGCTCGGAAGCGATCCTGCCTCCGCGGGAGCAGATCGCCCGCGACCGCTACCATCAGGGCGACCACATCAAGGCCTACATCATCGCGGTCGACAAGCTGGCGCGCGGGCCGCAGATCATCCTCTCGCGGACGCATCCCGAGTTCCTCCGCCGTCTCTTCGAGGCCGAGGTGCCGGAGGTGGCCGAGAAGATCATCGAGATCAAGGGCATCGCGCGCGAGCCCGGATCGCGGGCCAAGGTCTCCGTGGTGTCCAATGACGACAAGATCGACGCGGTCGGCGCGTGCGTCGGCATCAAGGGATCGCGCGTGCAGGCGATCGTCCGGGAGCTGGGGGGCGAAAAGATCGACATCGTGCCCTGGAGCCAGGACCCCGTCGTCTTCGTGACGCGCTCGCTGTCGCCGGCGAAGGTGCTCGAGGCGCAGATCGTGGACAAGGACCAGAAAGTCCTGGTCTCGGTGGCGGACGACCAGCTGTCGCTGGCCATCGGGAAGGGCGGCCAGAACGCGCGGCTCGCGGCCAAGCTCACCGGCTGGAAGATCGACCTGATCTCGAAGAGCGAGCGGGACCGGCAAAAGGATCTGGAGCGCCGCTCGCGCATCGACATCGAGGAGCTGGAGGGGGCCGGCCCCAAGCTTCGCGAGAAATTGATCCGCGAGGGCATCGAGACGGTGCAGGACCTCCTGAAGGCGCCGATGGAAGAGATCCTCGCGATCCAGGGAATCGGCGAGAAGACCGCCGAGAAGCTGATCGAGGAGGCCAAGGCGCTGCAAGAAAGACGCTCCAAGGAGCTCGCCGAGGAAGCGGCGCGGGCGCAGGAGGCGTCGAGGCTCGAAGAGCCGCGGCTCCTCGATTCGGTCGAGCCGGTCCTGGATGCGCCGGACGAAGTCCAGGGGCCCTTGCCCGAATCGCCCGAGGCCGAGGCGATGAAGATCGTGCGGGGCGCCGCTCGCGTCGAGGCGGAGGAGGACTTCGCGCCCGAGGAAGCCGCCGTGAAGGAGCGCGACCCCGAAGAGCTGGGTGCGGCCCCGCCGGAGGGCGTGATCCTGGCCGAGGAACCCGAGACGGAAGCGGAAGAGGAAGAGGACGAACAAGAGGACGAGGACCAAAACAAGGAAACGAGGGGAGATGCCAGCTAAGAAACGCCGCGTGTACGAGGTCGCCAAGGACATGGGAATGTCCAGCGAGGCGCTCGTCCATATCCTGAAATCGCTCTCGGTCGAGGTGAAGAGCCACATGAGCTCGGTCGGGGACGAGGTCATCGAGCAGGTGCGCAGCAAGCTCGCCCGCGAGAAGGAAGCCGTCAAGGAAGAGGAGGCTCGGAAGCGCGAGAAGGCGATCCTGGCCGCGAAGGCGGAGGCCGAACGGCGTGGAGCGCCCCCGGGCCGCGGCCCCAGCGCGCCCTTCAAGCTCGGCGGCAAGCAGGGAAAGAAGAAGAAGCGCGCGGTGGACGAGAAGCTCATCCGCGCGAGCGTGAAGCGCACGATGGCCGAGATGGAGGGCAGCAAGCGCCGCCATCACCGCCGCGAGCGCGAGGAGGGCGCCGCGGTCGGCGTGGAGGAGGCGCCGCGCGTCATCCGCGTGAGCGAATTCATCTCGGTCGCGGAGCTCGCGGGGCAGCTCGAGGTGAAGCCGACGGAAGTGATCCAGGTCTGCATGCAGCTCGGGATCATGGCGAACATCAACCGCCGGCTGGACAAGGACTCGATCATGGCGATCGCGGACGAGTTCGGCTACGGCGTCGAGTTCGTGAGCGAGCTGGGCGAGGAAGAGGTGGAGGAGGGGGCCGTGGAGGAGACCGGCGCGCTCCTGCCGCGCCCGGCGGTGGTCACGATCATGGGACACGTGGACCACGGCAAGACCTCGCTCCTCGACTACATCCGCAAGACCAACGTGATCGCGGGCGAGGCCGGGGGCATCACCCAGCACATCGGGGCGTACGAGGTCGAGCTGCCGCGGGGACAGAAGATCACGTTCCTCGACACGCCGGGCCACGAGGCCTTCACGGCGATGCGGGCGCGCGGCGCGCAGGCGACCGACCTCGTCGTCGTGGTGGTCGCGGCCGACGACCGCGTCATGCCGCAGACGATCGAGGCCATCGACCACGCGCGTGCCGCGAACGTTCCCATTCTCGTCGCGATCAACAAGATCGATCTGCCCGGCGCGAACGTGGATCTGGTGCGGCAGGAGCTCTCGAAGCAGAACCTCCTTCCGGAGGAATGGGGAGGGAAGACGATCGCGGTGCCGATCTCGGCGAAGCTGGGAACCGGCGTCGACCGCCTTCTCGAGATGATCCTTCTCCAGGCGGAGCTTCTGGAATTGAAGGCGGATCCCAAGAAGGCCGCGCGCGGCGTCGTGATCGAGTCGCGGGTCGAGCAGGGACGCGGCATCGTGGCGACCGTGCTCGTCCAGAAGGGAACGCTTCACGTCGGGGACGCCTTCGTGGCGGGCTCGCAATCGGGCAAGGTGCGCGCGATGAACAACGAGCGCGGCGGCCGCGTCGCGGCCGCGGGTCCCTCGACGCCGGTCGAGATCCTGGGCTGGAGCGGCGCGCCTCAGGCGGGGGACACCTTCGCCGCCATGGTCGACGAGCGGGAGGCCCGCGAGCTGGCGCAGAAGCGCGGCCAGCTCCAGCGCGAGCAGGAATTCCGCCTCCACAAGCACGTCACGCTCACGGACCTCTACTCGCAGATCAAGGCGGGGATGGGCGAGCTTCTGGTCGTGCTGAAGGCGGACGTGGACGGCTCCGTCGAGGCGCTCGAGGACTCACTGACGAAGCTCAGCACGGACGAGGTCAAGCTCCGCGTCATCCATCGCGGCGTGGGTCAGATCAGCGAATCGGACGTGCTCCTGGCGGCCGCCTCGAACGCGGTCATCATCGGCTTCCACGTGAAGCCGGATGCCAAGGCGCAGGAGCTGGGGGCCAAGGAGAAGGTGGACGTCCGCCTCTACGAGATCATCTACGAGGCGGTGGCGGACGTGAAGGACGCGATGTCGGGGCTCCTGAAGCCCGAGATCCGCGAGACGGTGCTGGGCTCGGCCGAGGTGCGTCAGGTCTTCACCTCCACGAAGTCCGGCACGATCGCCGGCTGCAAGGTCGTTTCCGGAACGATCCAGAGGAGCGCGCGCGCGCGCCTGATGCGGGACGGCACCGCGGCCTGGGACGGCAAGATCGAGTCCCTGCGGCGCTTCAAGGACGACGTGCGCGAGGTGGCGTCTCCGCTGGAGTGCGGCATCGGACTCGAGGGGCGCGACGACGTGAAGGTGAACGACGTCATCGAAGCCTACGTCCTCGAGGAGTTCGCGCGCCGGTTGTCGTGAGATGGTGGTCGGTCTGCTCCACCTGGAGCTCCACATCCCCGCGTCTCATTCCCTCAAAGAGAAGCGGTCCGTCGTGAACCACGTCAAAGAGCGGCTGCGCACGAAATTCAACGCGTCGGTGGCGGAGGTGGGTTACCAGGACACCTGGCAGCGCGCGACGCTGGGCGTCGCGGTGGTGAGCGGAGAGGCCGGGGGCCTGGACCGCGTGCTGCGCGATATCCTCGCCGTGGTCGAGCGGGAGGACCGTCTCCACGTGCTCGACTATCAGATCCGGATCGACTGAGCGTCCCTCCATGCCCTCGCGTCCCCAGAGCCCACGAACGCGACGCGTCGCCGATCGCATCCAGGTCGAGCTGGCCGAGATCCTGACCCTCCGGACGGAGGACCCACGGCTCCGCACCCTGACGGTCACGGCGGCCGAGGTGAACCGCGACCTCTCGGTCGCAAAGATCTGGGTGGCGGGGGGAAGCCTCAGGAAGGAAGAGGAGCCGTCGGTGCTCCAGGCCCTCGGGCGCGCCGCCCCCTACTTCCGGAGCCTTCTCGCGCCGCGGCTCAAGCTGCGGATCGTCCCCCAGCTCGAGTTCCAGGTCGACCACTCCATCGAAAACGGGGCCCGCATCGAGCAGCTCCTGCGCGAGATGAAGGAGCCGCGCGATGAGTGACGCCGCCTTCGAAGCCTTCGAGCCCTTCGTCCTCGGGGCGAACGAGTTCCTCATCACGTCGCACGTCGACCCCGACGGCGATGCGGTCGGATCTTCGCTGGGGCTGAAGGCCGCCCTCCAAGACCTGGGGAAGACGGCGGAGGTCGTGCTGGAATCGCCGCTTCCCGAGGCGCTCGCCTTCTTGCCCGGGGCCGAGACGATCCGGCGTCCGGCAGAAGTGACGAAGCAATACGGCGCCGCATTTCTCCTCGACAGCTCCTCCGCCGATCGGGCCGGCCAGGTACTCTCGCGCTGCCTGACCCCGGACGCCCGGGTGGCGGTGATCGATCACCACTGGGGGAACGACGGCTACGGCCACGTGCGGCTGGTGAATCCCGAAGCCTCAGCGACCGCGGAGCTGGTCTACGACCTGATCGAGCTCCTCCGCGTTCCGATCTCTCCCGAGATCGCCGAGTGCCTCTACACCGGCATCCTCTCCGACACGGGAGGCTTCCGCTACGCCAACACCTCCTCGCGCACGCTCCGTGTCGCCGCGAGGCTGGTGGAGCACGGCGCGCGCGCCTCGCGGGTCGCGGAGGCGCTCTACGCGACCAAGACCGGCCCGAGCCTCCGCATCCTGGGGCTGGCCCTCGCCTCGCTCGAGGCGCGGAGCGGCGGCCGGATCGGAGCGATGACGATCTCCCTCGAGATGTTCGAGAAGGCGGGCGCCAAGCCGGAGGATGCCGACGGAATCGTGCAGTACGCGAAGGCGCTCGCCGGAGCGCGCGTCGGCATGCTCGTGCAGGAGGTGGCCAAGGACGAGATCCGGGCAAGCTTGAGAAGCGACGGGAGCGTGGACGTGAACCAGGTCGCGTCCGAGTTCGGAGGGGGAGGGCACCGGAACGCGGCGGGCCTCCGGGTGCGCGGAGGGCTGGGTCAGGTGCGCGAGGATCTCATCCGGGCGCTGGAACGCGCGATGAACGGCGCATCTCCATCTTCATGAATGGCGGACTTCCTTCACCTCCTCGATAAGCCGGAGGGCTGGACCTCGCACGACGTGGTCGCGCGCATGCGGCGCGTGCTCGGAGAGCGCCGGGTCGGCCACGCCGGGACCCTCGATCCCTTCGCGACGGGGCTCCTCCTCGTGGCGGAAGGACGCGCGACCGCGCTCCTCCACGCGTTGAGCCTCCTGCCGAAGCGCTACCTGGCGTGCGCGCGTCTCGGCGTCGCGACCGATACGCAGGATCGAACCGGGGTTCCCCTCCGGACCACGCGGACCCTCCCCTCGCGGCAGGCCATCGAATCCGAGGTGGAGCGCCTGCGCGGGCTCACGATGCAGCGCCCTCCCCTCTATTCCGCCGTGAAGGTGCGGGGCGAGCGCCTCTACAAGGCGGCGCGGCGCGGGGAGACCCTCGAGGCCGGGGAGCGGCCCATCCGCGTCTACGAGATCGCGGCGGACGTGGAATCGCTTCCGGACCTCACGCTCGATCTCACCGTGAGCCGGGGCACCTACGTGCGCACCCTCGCCCATGATCTGGGCGAAGCGCTGGGGTGCGGCGCGCATCTCATCTCCCTGCGGCGGACGCAATCGGGACCGTTTTCGGTGGAGCGGGCGCTCACGCCGTTGCCTTCGCGGGGCATCGAAGCGTCCGAGTACCGCGCAAACGCGGTGCTCCCTTCCCATGCGGTGCCCCATCTTCCGCGCGCGGCGCTCGAGGAGGAGGAAGCCCGGGGGGTCCGCCACGGACGCCCTCCGCGACTCGGCCCCGAGCGCGTCACGCCGGGGCCGCTCTCCGTTCCGCTCCCGCCCGGCGGGGCCGCTTGGCCCACCGCCCTGTTCGCCCCCGACGGCGCGCTCCTCGCCCTCGCGCAGATCTCGCCCGAGGGGGTGCGGCTCCTGCGCGTGTTCCCATGACCCTCACCGCGCGTCCCATCGCGATGACCATCGGCGTCTTCGACGGGCTCCACCGGGGGCATCAGCGCGTGATCTCCGCCACGGTGGCGGCGGCGCGCGAGCGCCAGGGAAGCGCCGTCGTGACCACGTTCGATCCGCATCCCGACGTGATCGTGCGCGGCGTCCCGCCGCGCCCGTGGATCACGCCCCCCGATGAGCGCGAGGAGCTTCTTCACGCGATGGGCGTGGATCGCGTGCACGTCGTGCGCTTCGACAAGGACGTGCAGTCGCTTCCGCCGGAGGGATTCCTGGACCGCGTGCTCGGGGAAGGGGCTCCGCTCCGGGTGCTCGTCCTCGGCCCCGATTTCGCGATGGGGAGGGATCGCGTGGGCAACCGTGCCTACTTGGAAGCGCTGGGAGCACGGCGTGGATTCGAAGTGCGCGAGGTGCCGTTCCTGCACGAGGCGAACGGCGGCAAGCTCTCGAGCACGGTGCTTCGAACGCTGCTCGAGGAGGGCAGGATGGAGGACGCGGCCTCGATGCTGGGCCGGCCGTACGCGCTCCGGGGCAGGATAGGATCGGGGGCGGGGCGCGGCACCCAGCTGGGCTACCCCACCGCGAATCTCGAGCTGCATCCGGAGAAGCTTCTCCCGGCCCCGGGCATCTACGTTTCCGAGAACCGGTTCCTGGGACGCTCCGGGCACGGGCTCACGTATGTCGGAAGCGCCGGTACGTTTGGAGCGGGGCCGGTCCGCGTGGAGGTTCATCTTCTGGACCACGAAGCCAAAGAGCCCCTCCTGGGCAAGTGGCTCGTCACGAGCCTGCTCGCCAGGCTCCGTGAGGACCGCGTCTTCGAAACTCCCGAGGCCCTCGTCCAGGCCATGGATCAGGATCGCGCAAGGGCCCTGGATTATTGGAGATCGCGGGAGAAGACTCGCGGCTCGCGCTGACCCGCGTCTGAGTAGAATGGCGGTTGCAAGCCCCGCGCTCCCTGGTGTACAGTGCGTCCGTCCAGAGAGAGAAAGGGAAAGTCAAGGAGGTGGCCACCCCGTGCCGTTGACCCCGGAAAGGAAGCGCGAAGTCATTGATCACTTTCGCACCCACGAGACCGACTCGGGGTCCGCGGAAGTGCAGATCGCGCTCCTGACCGAACGCATCAAATACCTGACGGAGCATTTCAAGGTGCACAAGCGCGACCATCACAGTCGGCGCGGCTTGCTCCGCATGGTGGGTCAACGACGTCGTTTGCTCGACTATCTGAAGACCTCCAACGTCGAGCGCTATCGGATGGTGGTAAAGGAGCTGGGACTCCGCAAGTAGGCAGAAGCCCGGCAAGGGAACGCCCCGCGTTCACGCTCACCGAGAGACTCCCCGAAAACTCCCTGTTCCGTTCGCCGGGCCATGAGGCCCTGGTGCGAGAGCAGCGCTACGTCAAAGCGTCACGAACGAAATGAGAAGGAAGGAGAAACGAGAATGCCCGAATCAGTAAGCCTCGACCTGGGGGGCCGCACCTTCACCATCGAAGTCGGCAAGGTCGCGAAGCAGGCCTCCGGGTCGGCGTGGGTCCGCTACGGGGACACCGTAGTCCTTGTCGCCGCGGTCGCGTCCAAATACCCCATCGACAAAGACTTCTTTCCCCTGAGCGTGGAATATCGCGAGAAGACGTATGCCGCCGGAAAGATCCCGGGCGGCTTCTTCAAGCGCGAGGGGCGCCCCACCGAGAAGGAAATCCTGAGCAGCCGCCTCATCGACCGGCCGCTGCGTCCGTTGTTCCCCGACGGATTCCGGAACGAGATCCAGATCTCGGCGACCGTCCTTTCCTCCGACCAGGCGAACGACTCCGACATTCTCGGAATCACGGGAGCCTCGGCCGCGCTCATGGTGTCCGACATTCCGTTCCCGGGGCCGGTCTCCGGCGTGCGGGTCGGGCTCATCGAAGGGAAGCCGGTCCTGAATCCCACGTTCCAGGAGCTGGAGCAGTCGGCCCTGGACATGGTCGTGGCCGGCACCGATTCCTCGATCGTGATGGTCGAGGGAGGCGCGCGAGAGGTTCCGGAAGCGGCGGTGGTGGAAGCGCTGCAGTTCGCGCACAAGCACATCGTGGAGCTGAACCGGATCCAAAAGGAGCTCCAGAAGCGCATCGGAAAGCCCAAGCGCGTGTTCCCCCTGCCCGAGAAGAACCAGGAGCTCGAGCGCGAGGTGGAGCGCGCCTTCGGGGACCGGATCCGCCGCGCCAACGAGATTTCCACCAAGGAAGAACGTCAGGGGGAGCTCGACCGCGTGAAGGAGGAAGCGCTTCTCAAGTTCAAGGAGTCGCATCCCGACATGGGGCGCTACATCTCCGAGATCCTCGAGCACATCGAGAGCAAGGACCTGCGCCGCCGCATCCTCAAGGATGGACGCCGCGCGGACGGCCGCGGGCCGGATGACATCCGCGCGATCACGTGCGAGGTGGGAGTGCTCCCGCGCACCCACGGCTCCGCGCTCTTCACCCGCGGCCAGACGCAGAGTCTCGTCGCGACGACGCTCGGCACCAAGGTGGACGAGCAGCGCGTCGAGGAGCTGGAAGGGCAGTCCTGGAAGAGCTACATGCTCCATTACAATTTCCCGCCCTTCAGCGTGGGCGAGGTCCGGCCGATGCGCGGGCCCGGCCGGCGCGAGATCGGGCACGGCGCCCTCGCGGAGCGCGCGATCGAGCCTCTGATTCCTTCCGATACCGACTTTCCGTACACCATCCGCGTCGTCTCGGACATTCTCGAGTCCAACGGCAGCTCGTCGATGGCGACGGTGTGCGGAGGCAGCCTTTCTTTGATGGACGCGGGTGTCCCGATCAAGACCCACGTCGCGGGCATCGCGATGGGCCTGATCAAGGAGGGGAACGACATCGCGGTCCTGACCGACATCCTCGGCGTCGAGGATCACCTGGGGGACATGGACTTCAAGGTGACCGGCACGCGCGAGGGGATCACGGCGTTCCAGATGGACATCAAGATCGAAGGGCTCTCGATGGACATCATGGCCCGCGCGCTCGAGAAGGCGCGCGTGGCGCGGATGCACGTGCTGCAGAAGATGGAAGCGGCGATCCAGAAGCCCCGGGCCGAGCTCTCGCCGTACGCGCCCCGGATCTACATCATGATGATCGATCCCGACAAGATTCGTGAGGTGATCGGACCCGGCGGCAAGATGATCAAGAAGATCAGCGCCGAGACCGGCACGCAGATCGACATCGAGGATTCGGGCGAGATCCGGATCGCGGCCTTCAGCGGCGCGGACGGCGACCGCGCACGCGAGATCATCCGGGGGATCACCGAAGATCCCGAGGTGGGGCGCATCTACTCCGGCACCGTGCGGCGGGTCGTGCCGTTCGGAGCCTTCGTCGAGATTTCCCCGGGCAAGGACGGCCTCGTTCACATCTCGGAGCTCGAGACCCATCGGGTCGAGCGCGTCGAGGACGTGATCAACGAGGGAGACACGGTCCTAGTCAAGGTGATCGGGATCGACCGGGAAGGGAAGATCAAGCTGAGCCGGAAGCAGGCGCTTCCGGGCTACGTGGACACGGGGGAGCCGGCCTCCACGGGCGGCGGCCGGCCGGGCGGCGGCGGCGGGGGTGGCGATCGGCCCCGGCGGAGGCCCGAGCACTCGCGGCGGTAGCGGAGTCCAGGAAGCCTGAATCGAGCACGTCCCAGCGGAGGCCTCCGGCCTCCGTTCTGGTATAGAGGAGGATTCGTTGGCAGAGCAGGATCGATTCCGCCGGGCCCAGCTTCCGTCCGGCCTCACGGTGGTCGGCGAACACGTGGATTCCGTGCGCTCGCTCTCGATCGGCGTGTGGGTCCGGGGTCGGAGCGCGCCACGAGTCCGCCACCGAAGCGGGCATGTCGCACTTCCTCGAGCACATGGTGTTCAAGGGAACACGGACCCGCGACGCCTACCAGCTCGCGATGAGCCTGGAGTCCGTGGGCGGGCATCTCGATGCCTTCACCGGCCGGGAGGTGACCCTGTTCGACGCGCGCGCGCTCGACGAGGACCTGGATCTAGCCGTCGAGGTCCTGGCGGACCTCGTCCTTTGCCCCAGGCTGGATCCCGACGACGTCGAGAAGGAGAAGAAGGTCATCCTGGACGAGATCCACACCTACGAAGACACGCCCGACGAGCGCATCCACGATCTCTTCGCGGACATCGTGTGGGCCGGGCATCCGCTCGGAAACCGGATTCTCGGCACTCGCGAGTCGGTCCAGGCGTTCACGAAGGAGGACGTGGCGCGCTATCACGCCCGCCGGTACGGCACCTCCAACCTCCTCATTGCCATCGCCGGCAAGTTCGACTGGGACCGTTTCGTGGAGCAGATCTCCCTCCGCTTCGGAGAGGCGCAGCGCGGTCTCACTCCCGAAACCGGAGGGATCGAGCCGAACGGGCGCGACGTGGTCCACCACGTGAAGGACCTGGCCCAGCAATACCTCTGCATCGGGGCGCGCGGCCTTCCCTGGCAGCATCCCGACCGGCAGGCGCTGATCGTGCTCTCCACGCTGCTCGGAGGCGGCATGAGCTCGAGGCTGTTCCAGCGCGTGCGCGAGCAGGAGGGGCTCTGCTATTCCATCTACACCTACGCGGATTTCTATCGCGACGCGGGGATCTTCTGCGCCGGCATGAACGTCCAGCCGGAGCACGGGCGCCGCGCGGTGGCCCTCACGCTGGAGGAATTCGAGCGGGTGATCCGCGAGGGAGTCCCGGAGCCGGAGCTCCGCTCCGTCAAGGCGCAGCTCCGGGGAAGCATCCTCCTGGGGCTGGAGAGCACGTCGAACCGGATGCACCGGATCGCCCGGAACGAGCTCCACGAGGGACGGTTCGTTCCGGTGGAAGAGCTCGTCGGGCGGGTGGACCAGGTCTCCTCCCAGGACGTGCAGCGGATCGCCGCGGAGATCATCGCGCGCGACCGGCTCTCGCTCGCGGCGCTGGGACCGAGCGCGGGACCCGCATTCGAGACCGGCGATCTCGCGGTGGGACACGCGGCGTGAGCGAGCGCTCCCCCCTCGCGGAATCCCGGGGATCCGCCCTCGCCCAGGCGCCCGGACCGGCGCCGGTCCCCGTACGATACTCGCTCGATCCCCACGCCTTCGCTCCTCCCGCGTATCAGACCGAGCACGCGGCGGGGCTGGACGTGTATGCGGCGGTGACCGATCCGCTCCCGATTCCTCCCGGAACGGTCGTGGCGGTGCCGACCGGCGTGCGTCTGGAGATCCCTCCCGGGTACGAGGCCCAGGTGCGGCCGAGGAGCGGGCTGGCGCTCCGCCACGCGATCGGCATCCCCAACGGTCCCGGAACCATCGACGCGGACTATCGCGGCGAGCTGCACGTGCTGCTCATCAATTTCGGAACGGAGCCCTACGTCGTGCACCGCGGGGACCGTGTGGCGCAGCTCGTGTTCGCCCAGGTCGCCAGGGTGTCCCTCGCGGCGGCCGCGGATCTGAGCGAGACCGCGCGAGGGGACGGCGGATTCGGACACAGCGGACGATGAGGCGCCCCGCCCGCCTGGGCGCGCTCCTGGGTCTTGCGTTCCTTTCGCTCGGCGCGGAAGCCGGGCGGGACACCGTGGACCTGACGCCCTACCTCCAGGCCAGAGCGGCGCGCCAAGCCAAGGTCCCGTGGAAGATCGGCGAGTACTTCCAGTTCTCCATCGACTGGAGCGGCCTGAACGGCGGAAACGCGCTGATGCAGGTGCAAAACATGCAGACGATCGAGGGGCACCGCACGTGGCGGATCGTCACCAAGGCGGAGTCGAACTCCTTCGTCTCCAAGTTCTACAAGGTGCGTGACCGGGCCGAGTCCTTCATCGACGCGGACTCGCTCTACACGAGGAAATTCGAGAAGCACCTCCGCGAGGGAGGCTACAAGAAGGACCTGTCGATCCGGTTCGATCCGAGGGCGAAGAAGGCGGTGTACGACAACGGCGCCTCCTACGACGTCCCGTCCGGCGTGCACGACGTCCTCTCCGCCTTCTACTACGTGCGCACCTGCTCGCTTCCGGATGGAGCGGTGATCTCGATCCCGACCCACGACAACGAGAAGAGCTACGAGATGGTGGTGAACGTGCTCCGCCGGGAGCGCGTCGAGGTGCCCGCGGGCAAATTCGATTGCGTCCTCGTCGAGCCGGTGCTCAAGTCCGAGGGAATCTTCAAGTCGAAGGGTCAGATGCTCGTCTGGCTCTCCGACGACGACCGGAGGATTCCCGTGCAGGTGAAGTGCAAGGTGCCGATCGGATCCATCTCGGTGAGCCTGACCGACATGAGGCTCGCCTTCCAGGGGAAGCCTTGAGCCCGAGGGAGGAGATCGACCTCACGCGCGTGCGCACCATCCCGGTTGCCGAGCGGCCCACGAAGGTGTGCATCGACCAGTTCGCGCCGGCGCCGAATCCCGAGGCGGCCCAGGGCGCGTTCGACCGTTTCCTCCCCGACATTCTCTCCGGGAGGGCGCTCCGCGACCTCATTTCCTCCTGGACGGAAGCCGTCCGGCAGCGCCGCACGGCGCTGGCCATGCTCGGGGGACACGTCATCAAGACCGGCGTCCAGCGTCCGCTGCTCTCGCTCCTCGACCGGGGGGCCTTCACCGCGCTCGCGATGAACGGCGCCGCGGCCATCCATGACTTCGAGATCGCGATGTGGGGAAACACCTCGGAGCCCGTGGAGGAGACGCTCGGGTCCGGCCGCTTCGGGATGGTGGAGGAGACGCCCACGCTCATGAACCGCGCGGTGAACGAAGGGGTGAAGCGAGGGCTGGGGATGGGAGAGGCGCTGGGGCGCCATCTCCTCGACGCCCGTGCTCCCAACGCCGGTCTCAGCCTCCTCGCGCGGGCCGCGGAGCGCTCCATACCCTGTACCGTCCACGTGGCGATCGGCACGGACACGCTCCACCAGCACGCCTCCTTCGACGGTGCGATGACCGGGCTGGGCACGCATCGCGACTTCAAGATTCTTGCCGCGGCCATGCGCGGGCTCATGGGCGGGATCGTGCTGAATTTCGGCTCGGCGGTGATGATGCCCGAGGTATTCCTGAAAGCGCTCTCCACCGTGCGGAACCTCGGACACGAGACGGGGGCCTTCACGGCCGCGAACTTCGATCAGATCCGCCACTACCGCCCCGAGAAGAACATCCTCGAGCGTCCGCTCCGGGACGGGGGACAGGGGCACTCGTTCATCGGACCGCACGAGCTCTGGATTCCACTCCTGGCGACGCTCTTCCTCGCGAGGATGGGGGAAGAATCCCCTCGGTGAAGCGCTCCCGCTGGATCCTGGCGACGGTCGGCCTCGTGCTGAGCGCGGCGGCGGTCTTCGTGCTGCTGAAGCAGGTCAGCGCGCGGGACCTGTGGCTGAATCTCCGCCGGGCGGACCCTGGCTGGCTCCTCGCCGCCTGCCTGCTGACGACGGTGGTCTACTGGATCCGGGCCTGGCGATGGGGAGAGATTCTCTCGCCGGTGGCCCGCGTCCCGGGCGGGAGGCTTTTCGCGACCACCATGGTCGGGTTTCTCGCGATCAACACGCTTCCGGCCCGGCTGGGCGAGCTGGTCCGGGCGTACGCGCTGGCGCGGTCGGAGCGGATCAAGACGGGCACGGTCCTGGGATCGGTCGTCATCGAGCGGATCTTCGACCTGGCGGCGCTGATCGGATTCTGGGCCCTGTCGCTCCTGTTTGCCCCGTATCCGCCCTGGTTTCGGTGGAGCGGATACCTGACGATCGCTCTCAGCGTCACGGTCACGGCCGGGCTCTGGCTGCTGCACGCGAGTCACCACGTGCCGAGCTCCTTCGGCTCCCGGTTGAAGAGACTCTTGCCGGCCCGGCTCAAGGCCCCGGTGCAGCGCCCCGTCGCCTCCTTTGCCGAGGGGCTCCGGGTTCTCGGCAAACCGTCAACCGTCGCCTATGCGGGCCTGCTCACCCTGGTCATGTGGATCGTGACGGGCGCCATATTCCTGGTCGTCGGGCAGAGCATGAAGCTCTCCCTCCCCCTCTGGTCCCCCCTCCTCCTTTCGTTCATCGTCTGCGTGGCGATCATGCTGCCCGCCTCGCCGGGGTTCATCGGGGTCCTGGAGGGGTCCTGTGTGGTCGGTCTTTCCCTGATCGGGGTGGATACGTCCAGGGCGCTGGCCTACGGAGTCCTGTACCACGTCACCCAGATCCTGCCGGTCATTGTCCTGGGCGGGTTTTACGCGCTCTGGGGGAGGGTCGGCAGGGTGCGTTTGGAGGAGCTGGAGCAGGTTACCGTGGAGGCGCCGGGGAGAAAAAACTGACGACACTGACAGGCTAAAATGTGGCAGGCCAAAGGTTGTAAAGCTTTTTTAGTTGACTCCGACCACCCCCGCTGCTATACTGTTCGAGCAATAAATCCGCGCTCAGAGCAAACTTAGCGTTGGCGAGTCCTGAGATGGAGGGAAGGATGGCCACTTCCGATCGAGGGCGGCGTTCGCCCTTCGGGAGTGCACGCCCTATTGCGTTAATTACACTCGCCGCCGCGATTGGTTTCACGCCCTGGGCGTGGGGCGCTGGGGCCCCGTGGGCCCAGCTCGCGTTTCGGATGCTTGGTCTCACGTCTCTTTTTGCCGTTTCACTGGATCAGTCAGTCAGAACATCCACACGAACCGTGTGGGAGGCCCGTGCGACGCGCGCACTGTTCCTGTTCCTGCTCGCGTCCGCGATCTCAGCCGTGCTCTCGATCCATAGGGGCAAGAGTCTCGAAGCCATGCTGAACCTGTTCGCGATCACCGGACTGTTCCTGGCCGCCATGACGAGCGTGCGCGGGATGGGCCTTCTTCGCGGAATCGCCTTCTTCGAGGTGCTCGTCGCGATCCCGGTGGCGACGCTCGGGATCGTGCAGCACTTCCGTCCGGAGCTTCTTCCCGTGGCGAATTCGTATCCGGGACGCGCGCTCGGACCCTTCGGGCAACCCAATCGCATGGGCGGGTATCTCACGGCCTTGATCCCGATCGCGCTCTGCCTCGCGTTCATCGCGCAGGACCGTGCGCTCAAGGCCGGCCTCCTCATCGTGACCTTCGGCCTCACCTTCTGCCTCGCCGCCACGTATTCGCGCGGCGCGTGGCTGGGGTTGGCGGCCGGTCTTCTGGTCCTAGGGGCCGCGTTCGCCCGATGGCCCGAGCTCGCCCCGCGCCCCGTGGTGTTGGGACTGGCGGTCGCGTGTGTCGCGCTGCCGTTCGCGCTTCTCCTTCCATCCGTCATCTCTCGTGTTCAGTCGCGCCCCTCGTCCGCACCGGCTTGGAATTTGCCGATCGATCCGGAGCGCGAGGGTTCGGGCGCGATGCACCGCGCCATCTGGTCGGGAGCGCTCCAAGCCGCGACGCGCCGGCCCGTGTTCGGATGGGGAATCGGCGCCTTTCGCGAAGCCTTCGATGTCTCGAAGAACGCGACGATGAAGCGGCTCGAAGCGGAAGGCGGCCGCACCGCCGATCAGGCACACGAGCATTATCTGGGCATTCTGGCGGAGCGTGGCGTACTGGGTCTCGCCGCATTCGCCGCTCTCACCGCGCTGATGCTGGGCGCGGCGGCCACGGCCATGGCTTCCGGGACGCCGGCGATGGGACGCGTTCTGGTAGCCGGCCTGGCCGGGTCGGTGGTGGCGCTGCTCGCTCACGGCCTCGTCGACGACAATCTGGCTCTGGTTCCACACGGGGCGCTCCTCTTCGCGAACCTCGGGCTGCTCGCGGCGGTGCCTTCCGGGCCGCGCCGTGAGTCCCGGCCGTCGCGAATGTACGGCCGCGCCGGCATGCTCGCGGCGGTTCTGGCGGCGGGAATCTCGGTCCTGAGCTTCGCGGGGTCGAGCTTCGCCCAAGCGGCCTCTTCGGGGGCCGCCGCGGGGAACGCGGATCGGACGCTCGCGCGCTGGCGCACCGCCGCGAGGGTCGCCCCCTGGCGCGATGATTTCGCCGTGGCGCGGGCGGAAGCGGCCGAGTCCATGGCCCGGCAGGGGTCCGGCGTTCCGGCCCTCCGCGAAGCCGAGGCCGCCTATCGCGGGGCCATCGCGATCAACGGGGCCGACCCGGTGACCCGTCAGGAGCTCGCGCGCCTCTATCTCGCGCACCCCGACGTGTGGGGAAACCCGGGGACGGGGCTCGCGCTCGAGCAGCTCCGGGCCGCCGTGGCGCAGAACCCGTATTACCCGGAGATCCAGAACGACCTCGGGGTCGCGCTGCTCCGCTCGGGGAACCGCGCGGAAGCACGGGCGGCCTTCGGCCGCGCGTCGCACGGCCGTCCCGCATTCGTCGACCCGCTTCTCAACCTCGCCGCTCTCGCCATCGAATCGGGCGACCGGGTCGAGGCGCGGTCCTGGCTCGAGCAGGCGCTCCAGCGTGAGCCGAACTCGGCGCGCGCGCGCGCGTTGCTCGAAGGGCTCGGGCGATGAATTCTGAAACCAAAGATATTCGAGGATATTCCATATCCAAGCATCAGGATCGAGAGGAGGTGAGTACCCGCTCGTCGTCGATTTCGCTGGGTTGAAAGCTCGAATCGAGTGGTTCAGGTCTCCGCTTTGAAGTCGGCTCGTGGAGGACAGGCAATGCACAACCGAGTTTCTGAGAAGCCCGTACTCCTCGGTGGCGGCCGCACACCCGTGAGTTCTGCCGCGGGGTGCCGTGTGCGCGTCCTTCGTGGTGCTGGCGCTGTGAATCATTTTCAGGGATGGAGCGCAGGAAATGCCTTCGCTCCGTCGATCTTTGCTCCATGGGTTCGTCGCGGATCTCGTGGGGCTCATCCGTCTGAGGGAGGACTGCGATGCGAACTTCAGCATTCTTGATCGTTCTACTGGGGCTCTTTGCTCTCGCATTCGCGCCCGGGATTGCCTCCGCCGCAGAACAGGGGCAGGACTTGGCGGGGGTGCTTGCCTCGAGCGCCGCGGTGCGCGCCGCGGCGGTGAGCGGCCCGGTGATCAACGTCAGTCCGGCGTCGCATGATTTCGGTCGCGCGAACGTGGGCACGACGACCGGCACGTTCAACTTCACGGTTTCGAACAGGGGAGACGCCACGCTCACCATCTCGGGCGTGACGCACAGCGGCCCCGGCTTCTCGGCGGTTCTGGGGTCCATGACGATTCCCGTGGGGGGCTCGACGACTCTGTCCTCGGCCTACTCGCCTTCGGGCAGCGGGCCCCAGTCGGACAACATCACGGTCCAGAGCAACGCGAGCAACGGGAACTTCTCCGTGCTCGCCACCGGGCGCGCGAACAACGCTCCGAGCTTCAGCCCGCCTCTGGCTTCGGACTACAACGCTCCGGCCTTCGTGAACTTCCATCTGGTGGCCAGTGCGACGGACCCGGAAGGGGACAATCTCAGCTGGTCGCTGAACAGCACGCCTGCGTTGCCGGTGGGCGCCACGTTCGACGGCGCGAGCGGCACGCTGGACTGGACCCCGGGCTCCGCGGATGCGGGGGACTATGCCGTGACGATCACGGTCACGGATGGCCTCGCGAGCACGCCGGGCAGCTTCACGCTGCACGTGACCGCTGGGAACAACCCGCCGACCGCGAATGCGGGTGGACCCTACAGCGGCTCCACGGGCGTTCCGCTCACATTGAATGGCTCGGGATCGAGCGATCCGGACGCGGGTCAGACCCTGACCTATGACTGGAACTTCGGCGACGGGTCCACGGGCACCGGCGTCACGCCGTCCCACACCTTCACCCGCGCCGGTAATTACATCGTCGGCCTCACGGTGACGGACAACGGAAGTCCGCCCCTGAACGCCCAGGCGACGACCAGCGCGCAGGTCGTGGACTTCGTTCCGGTCAACATCGTGTATCCGCCGTTGCAGCCGAAGGTGCTCAAGAGGAACGCCCAAATGGTCTTCGGTCTGGAAAGCCCCACCCGGGCGTTGACGGACATCGATCCGAACTCGCTCTTCCTGACCACGACCTACCCGAACGCGGGCACGGTCTCCCAGGTCAATGTCACTTCCCGCAAGGGCTATGTGATCGGCGACATCGACGGCAATCTGTTCTATGACCTGGATTACACGTTCAAGGGCACGACCGTCCAGCCGCTGGTCAGTCACGTCCCCGCGGGGACCACGATCACGATCGTGTTCAACGCCTTCACCTACGGGGATCACATTCCGGTGCGCGGCACGATCGACCTCGTCAAGCAGGGTGCCGCCGGCGCGGCCCCGTTCCAGGGCATCGCGGCGGTCAGC
>Ga0209056_10002597_pt1 | contig 19346 bp, 21 predicted proteins | sample GraSoiAngelo_114_FD_185876 | JGI IMG/M metagenome (GOLD analysis project Ga0209056, IMG submission 185876) | Grasslands soil microbial communities from the Angelo Coastal Reserve, California, USA - 14_0903_13_40cm (SPAdes) (version 2) | ecosystem: Environmental > Terrestrial > Soil > Grasslands...
GGAGGAGCCGCCATCGCGGCTCGAGCGCAGTCTGGTCGCGCTCTCCGACGTTCTGGCGGTGCCCCGGCGCGAGCTGGAGGAGCAACTCGATGCGTCGGCCAGTCACGACTGGCGCGCCGATCCGTTCGCGCGCGGCGCCTACAGCTACATCGGGGTCGGCGGCAACGGCGCCCCACGCGCGCTCGCCCGGCCGGTGGACGGGACGCTGTTCTTTGCCGGAGAGGCGACGAACGGCGCCGAGATCGGGACCGTGGCCGGGGCGCTGGCGAGCGGCCGGCGCGCCGCGCGTGAAGTGTTGCGCGTGCTACAATAGCCGTGGACCGCGACCGCGAGCTGTTGCGCCATTTCCTTGCCGCCATCGTCTACCGGGCGCAGAAAGCACTGCGCGGCGCGCCGGACCACTATCCGACCTTCAGCGCCGGCCACCGCGTCCGTACGCCGGTGGAATTGCTGCGGCACATGTCGGCGCTGATGGGCTACGTGCGGACCCTCTTTGAGGGGGGATCATATCTGGTGAAGCCCGACCCCGTTCCCACATTCAACGACGAAGTTGCGCGCTTCCACGATCTGGTCGGGGCGGTGGGCGAGCTGCTCTCGAGCGGCGCGCCATGCTCGATCTCCACAGAACAGCTGCTGCAGGGGCCTTTCGCCGATACCATGACGCATGTCGGCCAGCTGGCCATGTTGCGCCGGCTCGCGGATTCCCCCGTGGCTCCCGAGAACTTCATCTATGCCGATATCCGGGCCGACCGATTGCACGCCGATCAGCCGGCGCCGGCCCGTCCCGACAAGCATTGGCCGGAGAAGCCGGAATGACCTTCCAGCAGGTGCGACGCGTGTTACTCTCGTTCCCCGGCGTCGAGGAAGGGCCGTGTTACGGAACGCCCGGCTTCCGCGTGCGCGGCAAATTTCTCGCGCGGTTAAAGGAGGACGGCACGACGCTCGTCGTCAAATGCGGCGACGACGAGCGCGACTTCCGGATGGAGGCGGACCCGAGGACCTTTTTCATCACCGACCACTACCGCGGTTACCCGACGGTGCTGGTGCGGCTGGGGCGGGTCCGTGCCGGCGTGCTGCGGGAGGTGGTCGAGCAGGCGTGGCGGCTCAACGCGCCCAAGCGTCTGCAAGCGCAACGCCCCCGCGCACCAAAGGGCGGGTAGCGGTATCTTTTTTCCGATGCGACTCATCGCTGCACTCGCAGTCCTGACCGGCCTAGCCGCGTCGCCCCCGCTTCCCCCTGGCTACCGCATTCTGGTGGCCAGCGAATCGGGTGACATCGTCACGCAGCTGACCTGGGACGGCACGGCACTGGCTGTGGCCAAAGTCGTTCCCGTCGGGATCATGCCTGCCGATATCGATGGCCCTCACAATGTGACGGTCGCGCCGGACGGCTCGGCCTGGTATGTGTCGATCGCCCACGGCACGCCGTACGGGTCGTTGTGGAAGATGAGCGCCGGGAGCGATACGCTGCTGGGCCGGGCACAGGTGGAGATGTTTCCGACGACCATCGCGCTGACGCCCGACGGCGCGCTGGCGTTCGTGGCGAATTCCGATTTCCACGGCGATCACCCGCGTACCAACGTCGTGTCGATCGTGCAGACGGCGACGATGACGCCGCTGACGAATCTCCCCGCCTGCGACATGCCGCACGGCGTGAAAGTCAACCACGCCGGCTCATTCGTCTACGTGTCGTGCATGAACTCGGACGAGATTCTCGAAATCGACCGCCAGACGCTGCATATCCGGCGCCGCCATAAGACGGGAGAGAGCATGCCTGGCGGCCATGCGGCGATGAATGCGGCGGGTCCGCCGACGCACGGCACCGGCCCGGCACCAGCGCGCGACTGTTCGCCCACGTTCGTTTCCGTCTCGCCAGACGACCGCCGGTTGTACGTCGCGTGCAACCACGGCAACACGCTGCAGGTGCTCGATGCGGGATCGCTCGAGCTGGTGCGGGAGATCCCCGTGGGCACCGGTGCCTACAACGCCGAGCCATCGGCCGACGGGCGTTGGATCATTGTGACCAACAAGAAAGCGCAGAGCGTCTCGCTGGTGGATGCCCAGAGCCTGACTGAGGTCGCCAAGATCCCGACCTCCAAGTCGCTGCCCCACGGCGTCGCGTATTCGCCCGACGGGCGCTGGGCCTTCGTCTCCCAGGAGAGCGTCGGGATCGATCCGGGCGCCGTGGATGTCATCGATCTCACGACCCGCGCTCGCGTGGCCAGCATTCCGGTCCCGCGGCAGCCGACCGGCATCACGATTCTCCCGACGCCATGATCCATACGACGACGGTCTCGCTCTCGCCCGCCGACGTGCTGGCGCGCGCGCAGCAGTTTTTCGCCGAGCGTGTCCCCCATGCGGCGGCGTTCGTCGAGAAATCGGGGCCCACTTTCGTGACGTTGCGCGGGCAGGGCGGTGAGGAAGTGGTGATCAGCGCGTGGGACGACAAGGAAAAGGGCGTCACGCGTGTCCGCGCCTCGACGCTGTTCTTTGATCAAGCGCTGGACCGGTTCTTGTCCACCCTGCCGCTCGCGTCTCAGGTAGAGATCGCGTGAGCACTGCGGTCGTCGGAGGCGAGCGCTATGCCGTGCGCGTGATGGTGACGCCCGTCTGGGAGCAGGTCCCTGTGCAGGTCGATGACAGCACGACCGTCGCTCAGCTGAAGCACGCGGCGCTGTGGGCCGCGATGAAGACGACGGCAACCGAGGAGTCGTATGTCGTGAAGTTCCGTGGCGCGACCGTCCTCGACGAGTCCGTCACCATGCGCGCCCTCGGCGCCGTCCCCAACGCCCCCTTCATCGTGCTGCCAGGCCGGCGGCAACCGGTGCGGTGAGTACCTACGCGTTCACCCGGGCCGTCACGATTTTTGCGGTCGGGTTTCTGCTGCTCAACGCCGTGTTGTTAGCGATGGTCAACCGGATCACCTGGGCCGCCGTGTGTGCCGGCGTCGCGCTGCTCGCCGTTATCGGGTGGTTCCGGTTCCGGCGCACGATGGCGGAGCTCGCGGATGCGCGAAGAGAGATGAAACGCGAAATCGAATCGCTGCGCGATTTGCTGCACACTCACCGCAAAGAATAGGTGTCCGTCGCAGTCGTCTGGAACCCGGCGTGCCGGCATCACTATGGCGGCGCCGGGCATCCGGAGCGCCCGCAGCGATTCGAAGTGGTGCTCGAGGCATTGCGCCGGCCGGAGCTAGCGCCTCTCGTCACGTGGGTTGAGGCGCCACCCCCGCCGCGCGCCGCGATCGAGCGCGTCCATCCCGCACGATACATCGACATGCTCGAGGCGCTGGCCGCACGCGGCGGCGGTGCGCTCGACGCAGACACGTTGCTCGGCCCGAGAAGCCTGGAGTCGGTGCTGGCCTGCGCCGGAGTGTCGCTTGCGGCAGTCGAACAGGGACTGCAGGGCGGCACCGCCTTCGGCGCCACGCGTCCGCCCGGTCACCATGCGCTCGCGGAGCGGGCGATGGGGTTTTGCTTCCTCAATAGTGTCGTGCTCGCCGCCCGGCACGCGCAGGCACTGGGATGCGCGCGCGTGCTGATCGTGGATTGGGACGTCCACCATGGCAACGGAACGCAAGCGCTCGTCGAGCACGATCCCTCCATTCGGTACGTCTCGCTGCATCAATATCCGTGGTATCCGGGGACAGGCGCGGCCGAGGAGCGCGGCGTCGGGAATGTGTTCAACGTGCCGCGGCCTGGCGGGCTGCCGCGCGCCGTCTACGTGCGCGACTTCCTCGCCGGCGTCGATGCGGCGCTGGCGCAGTGGAGCCCGGACATCCTGCTCGTCTCCGCCGGCTTCGACTCGCTTGCCGGCGATCCGCTCGGCGAGTTCACGCTCCAGCCCGACGACATCGTCCAGTGGACGGAGGCGCTGCGCCGGCGGATGGGGACGCGGCCCATCGTCGGTGTGTTGGAGGGCGGCTACCGGCTCGATTCACTCGCTGCCGGTGTCGTCGCATTCGTGCGGGCGCTATCTTGAGGACGTGACCGCCACCACCGTAGCCGCGCAACAGCCGCAGGCCTCGAAGAACTGGCCGGCCAGCCTCTATCGGCGGCCCGATGGTGCGCTCGAGCAGGACATTTCCCCCGCCCGCGTCCGGGAAATCCTCCAGGCGGGCGAAGGCGAGCTCTGGGTGGACATCGACAGCACGAACATGCATCAGCTCGCGCTGCTCGAAAAAGTGTTCGAGTTCCACCCGCTGTCCATCGAGGACACCCTGTCGCCGGGGACACGCGTCAAGTTCGAAGAGTACAACCGCTACGTGTTCGTCGTGATGGCGGTCATCCGCTTCGACGAAGGCACGCCGGAGCCGTACGATCTCGCCACGTCGAACCTGTATTTCTTCCTGGGGAAGAACTTCCTGGTGACGGTGCACGCCTTGCCGTCGAACAGCTGTGCCACGGTGCGCGACCGGCTATTGCGCAATCCCGAGCTCCTGGCGCGGGGGGTCGAGATGACGATGCACAACATCATCGACCAGTCGGTGGACGCCTATTTCCCGCTGGTCGAAGAGCTCAACGCCATGGTGGACGGGCTGGAAGAGCGGCTCTTCGAGAAGTTCGACCCGCAGCTGATTCACGAGATCTTCAAGGCGAAGCGGTCGGCGTTTTCGCTGCGCCGCCACGTCGGCCCGCTGCGCGAAGTGCTCAACATTTTGACCAACCGGCCATGCGGCTTCATTCGCGCCGATACGCAGCTCTACTATCGCGACGTGTACGACCACACGATCCGCATCGTGGAATCGATGGATACGGTGCGCGACCTGCTGGCGGGCGTGCTCGAGACGTATCTCTCGCAGACCTCGAACCGGTTGAACACCGTGATGAAGCAGCTCTCGGTCGTGGCGACGATCGCGCTGCCGCTGATCGTCATCGGGGGAGTCTTTGGCATGAACTTCAGCCAGATGCCCTTCACCCACAATCCGTACGGGTTCTACGGCGCCCTCGTCGTGATGGCGGTGACCTCCGGCGTCATCATGTGGTGGCTCAAGAAGCATCGATGGGTCTGAAGCTCGTCGTCGAGCAGTGCTCCATCACCACGCGCCATCCTTTTGTCATCGCCCGTGGCTCGACCAACGGGTATAAGCGCGCCTGGGTCCGCCTCGTCGATGAGGACGGTCAGGAGGGATGGGGCGAAGCCGATCCGTCGTCGTTCTATGGTGAGAGTCTCGACACGGTGCTCGCGTCGTTCGACAAGCTGGCGTCCCACCTGCCGCGCGATCCGTTCGACCTCGAAGCGGCGGAAGATCGCTGGGAACATGCGCTGCCGAAAAACTGGTCGGCCCGCGCGGCGCTGTCGGCCGCGCTGCATGATCTCGTCGGGAAAAAGCTGGGCCAGCCGTTGTGGCGGCTGTGGGGGCTCGATCCCAAGCGCGCGCCGCTCTCCTCCTTCACGATCGGGCTCGATGCGCCGGAGAAGATGCGCGCCAAGGTGCGCGAAGCCGACGACTATCCCATTCTGAAGGTCAAGCTCGGCACCGACCGCGACGAAGAGATCCTGCGTAGCGTGCGCGATGCGACGCGGAAGCCGCTCCGCGTGGACGCCAATGCGGGCTGGACCGTCGCGCGGGCCAAGCAGATGATCCCGGTCTTGAAAGAGTACGGCGTCGAATTCCTCGAGCAGCCACTTCCGCCGGACGACCTGGATGGCTTGAGCGACGTGCGCCGCGCCGCCGCGAAGCAGCATCTGCCCGTTGTCGTGGACGAGAGCTGCCTCGTTGCCGCCGACATTCCGCGGCTGGCGGGCCACGCGGACGGCATCAACATCAAGCTCGCCAAGTGCGGATCGCTGCGGGAAGCGCTGCGCATGATCGCCACCGCGCGCGCGCACGGCATGCTCGTCATGGTCGGCTGCATGATCGAGACGTCGCTCGGCATCACGGCCGCCGCGCATTTCACGCCGCTCGTGGATGCCGCCGACCTGGATGGCGCGGCGCTGACCGTGGACGATCCGTTTACCGGCGCCACCATCGAGCAGGGTCAGATTCGTCTTCCCAAGGAGCCCGGCCTCGGCGTCCGGCGCAGATGAGCGTGCCGCGCTATGTCGCGGTGGTGCTGCCTGTTCCGGTAAACCGCTCCTACATCTACGAAGTCCCTGCGGCGCTGGCGCCGCGCGTCGTCCCGGGCGCACGGGTCGTCGTGCCGCTGCGCCGCCGCAGCGTGGTAGGCGTCGTCACCGCAGCCATCAGCCATCTGCCCTCAGCAGACATCGAGATCAAGCCAATTACCGCGGCACCGGACGATGAACCTGCGATCTCGCCGCCGCTGCTCGAGTTGGGACGCTGGATGTCGGACTATTACGGCGCGCCGCTCGGCCTCGCGCTGCGGGCGATTCTGCCGGGACCGCTGTGGAGCGTGGCCCGGCCGGCGGGGCCGGCGCCCGCCGCCGAGCGCGTGCTTGTGCTCACGGGCAATGGTCTCGAATCGCTGCTCGAGCGGGAGCAGCGCTTCAAGCGGGCGCCCAAGCGCCGCGCGGTCTACGAAACCGTCGAAGCGCTGGGGGGGAGCGCTCCGGTCTCGCACCTTGTGGACCAGTTGCGATTGCCCAGGAATGCGCTGGACGGGTTGGTACGGCAGGGACTCGCGCGCATCGAGCGCGTACCGGAGATGCGCGATCCCTTCGCCGATCTGTCATCGCCGCCGCCGCCCGATCTCACGGACGACCAACGCGCGGCAATCCGCGGCATCGCGGCGACGCCGATCGAGCAGCCGGTCCTGATCCACGGCGTCACCGGGTCGGGAAAGACCCTCGTCTACCTCCACGTGCTGCGCGACGTCGTCGCGTCCGGACGGGGGGCAATTCTGCTCGTGCCGGAAATCGCCCTGACGCCGCAGACCGTCGCGCGGGTGCGCGGCGTCTTTGGCAACAGCGTGGCCGTTCTGCACTCGGGACTGTCCGATGGCGAGCGCGCCGATGCGTGGCGCGCGCTGCGCCGGGGCGAGCGGCGCGTCGCGGTCGGGCCCCGCTCCGCCGTGTTCGCGCCCGTCCAGCGGCTTGGCGCGATCGTGGTGGACGAGGAGCACGAGCCCAGCTACAAGCAGGGCTCGGCCCCGCGCTACCACGCGCGCGACGCCGCCGCGATGCGCGCGCAGCTCGAAGCCGCTCGCCTTATTCTCGGGAGCGCGACACCCTCGATCGAGACGCTCACTGACGAGCGGTTCGTCACAATCGCGCTGCCGGATCGCGTGGCGGCGCGCCCGCTGCCGCCGGTGGACGTCGTGGATCTGCGGAGCGCGCCACGCGTCGCGCCGGCAGAAACCGGCGTGATCCCGTGGAGCGAGGCGCTGGATACCGCCATCTCCGGTGCGCTCGAGCGCGGCGAGCAGGTGATCCTGCTCCTCAATCGGCGCGGGTTCGCGACGTTCGTGCAGTGTCCCGCGTGCGGCAACGTGCCGGGATGCCCCCAGTGCGCCATCGCACTCACCGTGCATCAGACGCCGCCCGCGATGCGTTGTCATTACTGCGGTCACGAAGAGCGAATACCGGAGACCTGCGTCGTGTGCGGCCACGCGACCCAGCGGCTACGCGGCCTGGGCACACAGCAGCTCGAGCATTTCGTGGGTCTGCGCTATCCGCGCGCCCGGATCGCGCGGATGGACCTCGACACGACCACGAGTAAGTGGGCCCACCATCACATCCTCGAGCGGGTCGCCCGGGGTGAGGTGGACATCCTGCTTGGCACGCAGATGATCGCTAAGGGGCTCGACTTTCCCAACGTCACCGTCGTCGGCGTCGTGGACGCGGACACCGGCCTCCATTTCCCCGATTTCCGCGCAGGCGAGCGAACGTTCCAGCTTGTGGCGCAAGTGGCGGGCAGGGCGGGGCGGGGACCGCGCGGCGGGCGTGTGTTCGTGCAGACGCGCGCGCCCGACCATCACGCGATCCGGGCGGCGGCGGCGCACTCAGTCGCGCAATTTGCGGCAGCCGAGCTCCCGCTCCGCTCACCTCCATATCCTCCATATCCTCCGCGAACGGGTCTGGTGCGCTTCGTTATCGCGACAAGCGACCACGCTCGCACGGCAGACCTGGCGGAGAGGGTGGCCAGCTGGCTCAGGCGCGCCTCGAGCGAGCGGCTGGACGGCGCGCTCACAGTGCTCGGCCCGGCGCCGTGCCCGCTGATGCGCCTCAAGGGGAAGTGGCGGTGGCACGTGTTGGGGAAGTCCGCCGAGCCACGCGTGCTCGGCCGCGTGGTGCGCGCGTGGCGGGCGAAGGCGCATCGCGCGGTGACGGTCGATCGTGATCCCGTTTCACTCTTGTGAAAGCAGTTTCACTTCGGGTATTTTGACCGGCCTGTGAGTCGTCCTCGGTTTCAGTATCGACCACCCAACTTTACCGCGCCCCCATTATCGGGCGCGCCCGAGGCGCGATTCACTCCCGCACCAGCCGACGGGGTCCTCCCCGACGGTTTTTTTTCGACCACGAACCTCCCGACCTATGTGAAGCTGCCGAGCGGCTGGCGTCGTCCACGGCTGCCGCGGATGGACTGCGTGATCGTGCAGACGACCGGTGATGACCTCGTAACGACCGAGCCGCGACGCGTGCGAAAGGCCGACAAGGTGGCCGTGGGGGCGGCGGAAGACGGCTCAGAGGGGATCTTCGTCCACGTCGAGGGATTTCTGGGCGGCACCCACAGTCCGAATGAATTCCGGTTCATGGCGACGGAGGTGTCGCGCGAGCGGCCGGTGGACTACAGCGTCCTCGCGGAGCTGCTGGGGGAAGAGAAGGAGCGCGGTGGCAAGGTCCTGTGGGTCATCGGTCCCGCGCTGGTGCACGCCCGCGCGCGCGAGGACATGATTTGGTTCATCGAGCATGGCTACGTGAGCACGCTATTCGGGGGAAATGCGGTCGCCGTGCACGATCTCGAGGCGGCCATCTTCGGCACGACACTGGGGATGTCGAGCTCTGGGGAGAGTGTCGAAGGCGGGCATGGACTGCACATGCGGGCCATCAACGCGATCCGGCGCGCCGGCTCGATCGAAAGGGCCGTCGGACAGGGCATTGCGAAGAGCGGCATCATGCACGCGCTGGTCACGCACCGCATCCCGTATGTGCTCGCCGGATCGATTCGCGACGACGGCCCGCTGCCAGACGTCATTCCCGACACGTTGGCCGCACAGGATGCGATGCGCGGGTATACGTCGGCAGCCACATTTGCCGTGTTGGTCGCAACGGCATTGCACGCGATCGCCGTCGGCAACATGCTGCCTGCGTTCGTCGACGCGCCGGTGACGGAAGACATCCGTCCGCTGACGACCATCTGCGTCGACCAAACCGAATTCGTCGTCACCAAGCTGCGCGACCGCGGCACGCACCAGGCGTACGGTGTCGTCACCAATGCACAGGACTTCATGCACGTCCTGCGCTTCTATGTGGAGCGATGGCAGCAAGCGAGCCAAGCGGTACGGACTCCGGCGCCCTCTTCCCGTTAGCGAGTCCGGCGCCCGGACAGGGGGCAGGGTGGGCGAAGCTGGCGGCTGCGGTCGAAGCGCAGGTGCCGCCGGCGGAGATCGAGACCGTCTACGTGTTCCGCCCCATCAAACGAGAAGGCAAAGAATGGGGCACTGCGGTCGTGACACGAAAAGCGGCGGATGGGCGGTTGCGCGTCTACACGGCGAAATACATGCTCGTAGTGCGCGGCAAGGACCGCGGGCAGTCGAAGCTCGAAGTGGTGGAAGTCGCGCTCAGCCCCGCCGCAGTGCTGGCGCAGGTGATGCAGGCGACTGTCGACCGGGGCGGCGACACGGAGCCGCCGGTCGAGCTGGGTCCCGCGGTATGGTACGAGGGGAGGTAACTCAGAGTTGATTGACTCACGAATGTTCATGCCGACCAAGGCCTTTTTGACGAAAGGCGTCGGCCGGCACAAGGAAAAGCTCACCAGCTTCGAGATGGCGTTACGCGATGCGCACCTTGCGAACTTCAACCTCGTGCGAGTGAGCTCGATTTTTCCCCCTCATTGCGAGCTGGTCGATCGCGAAGAGGGGATGAGCATGCTGAAGCCCGGTCAGATCGTCTTCGCCGTGATTGCGGAGTCCGCCACGAACGAGCCCAGCCGCCTCGTCGCGGCCTCGATCGGCGTCGCGATGCCTGCCGATCCCTCGCACCATGGCTACATCTCGGAGCATCACAGCTACGGGCAGAACGAGACCGTCTCCGGGGAGTACGCCGAGGACCTCGCCGCGTCGATGCTGGCTACCGTGCTGGGGGTCCCCTTTGAGGCCGACAAGGCGTGGGACGAGCGCCGTGAGCAATGGCTGCTCTCGGGCGAAATCGTCCGCACGATGAACGTGACCTCCACGGCCGAGTGTGGTGCCGACGCCCGCTGGACCACGGTGGTCTCAGCGGTCGCGTTCTGCGGTTAATGTGGGAGCCGCCGTTGCATTCGCTGCCGGCCTGCTGAGTTTCCTGTCTCCGTGCGTCCTGCCGCTGATCCCGAGCTACGTCGGATATCTCACCGGCATGTCGGTGGAGGAAGCGGAGCGGCGGCGTGGGACGGCGCTACTGCACGGCCTGTGGTTCGTCGCGGGGTTCTCGCTCGTATTCGTGCTGCTCGGTACCGCGGCATCCGCGGTGGGCAGTCTGCTGCGCGACTATCAGGTCTGGCTGGGGCGCGTGGGCGGCGTACTGCTGATTCTGTTCGGGGTCTATCTGCTGGGGATTCTGCGTCCCACGTTCCTGATGCGCGAATGGCGCATCGCGCTGGCGCGTAAGCCGCTCGGCTACTTCGGCTCCGGCGTCGTGGGGTTCACGTTCGGCGCGGCGTGGACGCCGTGCATCGGACCGATCCTCGGCGGCATTCTCACACTCGCGGCGACACAGGCGGGGCTGGGGCGCGGGACCGTGCTGCTCGCGATCTATGCGCTGGGGCTCGCGCTGCCGTTTTTATTGACCGCACTGGCACTGGACCGGTTTCTGGTCTGGTTTCAGCGCTTCCGGCCATACATCATTTGGGTCGACCGGATCGCGGGCGGAATGCTGATCGTGCTGGGCATTCTGCTTGTCACCGACAGCTTTACGCTGCTCGCGGGATATCTCCGCGGCCTGACACCGGAGTTCCTGCGAGACCGGTTGTAGAACCTGAACCCTGAGTGCGGGTACCCATTGCCAACCGCTGTTACAGAGAGGATTCCATGACTCGGCTAGCTATGCTCGCGAGTGCCGCCGTCTTCGCCTTGAGTGCCTGTCAGAAGGGGCAGGAGCAAAGCCAGGCCAGCGACTCGACCGCTCGCAATCTGACGTTGGCACCTTCGGAGTCGTCGGCCACGATGCGCGACGTTCCGGATCAGAATCAGAAAACGACGCTACCTCCGGTCACTCGCCCGCCGGCGCAGCGCAATCCCACGAGGCATACCAGCCCGCCCGCGCCTCCCGCGAGGGCACGGCTCGGCGTCGGCACCAAGATGGACATCGCGGCGGCCGATACGATTTCGTCGCGCACCGCCAAGGTGGGTGATCCGTTCACCGCGCACGTCGTGGAGGACGTCAGGAACACGGCGGGAAAAGTCGTGATCCCCGCCGGCTCGGTCGTCAACGGCAAGATCACTGACGTGAAACCGGCGCCCAATCCCAGCACGCCGGGGACCTTGACGTTGAGTGTTTCGAGCATCACTGTACGCGGCACCTCGTACCCCCTCGACGCGTCGGTGGACTCGCTCGAGACGATTCACAAGGGACGCGGCGTCACCTCGGGGGATGCAGCCAAGGTCGGAGCGGGGGCCGTCGCGGGCGCGGTGCTCGGACGCGTGCTCGGCGGCAACAAGAAGGGCACGATCATCGGCGGCATCGTGGGCGGTGCTGCGGGCGCCGCGGTGGCGCATCAGACCAAGGATTCGGACATCATCTTGCCTGCGGGGGCGCATATCATCATCCGGCTGACGAAGGAACTCGCGGTAGCGGCATCTTGACGCGGTGATCCGCACGAAGCTGTCCACGATGATGTTCCTCCAGTTTTTCATCTGGGGGGCGTGGTACACATCGATCGCCGTGTACATGACGAATCACGGGATGGCGACGCTGACGCACTGGCCGTACACGGTCAACCCCGTGGCGGCCATTGTCGCGCCGTTCTTTTTGGGGCTCGTCGCAGACCGCTACTTTGCAACGGAGAAAGTGCTCGGGGTCCTGCACCTGCTCGGCGGCTTTGTCCTGTGTGCCGTGCCGCGCTTCACCGGTTCGCCGCTCACGTTCATTCTGCTGCTGCTCTTCTACAACCTCTGCTACATGCCGACGCTCGGCCTGGCGAACAGCCTGGCCTTCCATCACATCCAGTCGCAGGAGCAGCAGTTTCCCCTGATCCGCGTCTTTGGAACGATCGGTTGGATCGTGGCGGGGTTGTTCATCAGTCTGTTCCTGGGCAAAGTGACGGGCGTGGTCCCGGAGCAGACCGCGATGCCGCTGTACACGGCTGGGATCGCGAGCGTGGTGCTCGGTCTTTTCAGCTTCACGCTGCCGCACACGCCTCCCTCCGGGAGGGGGCAGCCCGTCTCGCTGCGCAGCATTGCCGGGCTCGACGCGCTCAAGCAGCTCGGCGACCGGCCGTTCTACGTCTTCATCGTCGCGTCGCTGCTGTTGTGCATCCCGCTTGCGGTCTACTACAACTTCACGCAGCTCTTCCTGGGGGCGGCCGGCGTCCAGAAGATCGCCGCGACACAAACGCTCGGGCAGATGTCCGAGACGATTTTCATGCTGCTGATGCCGATGTTGTTCCTGCGGCTCGGCGTGAAGAAGATGCTCATCATGGGGATGGGCGCGTGGGCGCTTCGCTATGCGCTGTTCGCACTGGCCGCGCCGGATGCGGTCTTTTGGATGATCGCGCTCGGTGTCCTGCTGCACGGCCCCTGCTACGACTTCTTCTTCGTCACCGGCCAGATCTACGTCGACAAGAAGTCGACGCCGGCGGTGCGCGGCCAGGCGCAAGGCTTCCTCGTGCTCGTGACATACGGCGTCGGCATGCTGATTGGCGCGCAGATCGCCGGCAACGTATACGACCGCTTCTTGGCCGGCGCGACGGCGCTGACGCTCGATCAGTGGCGCAGCTTCTGGATCCTGCCGGCCGCGTTTGCCGCGGCGGTGTTGGTGTTCTTTGCCCTGCTGTTTAAGGCTCCGGCGCGCGACAGTGCGCCTCAGGGAGAGCTTACTCGCTAAGCTCCCTCACCCAAATGTTTCTGTACCGCAGTGGGTTGCCGTGATCCTGTAGCTTCAGCGGCAGCTTGTCCGGATGCGCGCGATAGGGCGGTCGAGCCTTGTTCGCCGTGGGCCCGACCAACTCGAAGTTGTCCTGAATCAACACCCCATTGAGAAATACGGTCATCCGCGCCGGCCGCTCCAACGAGCCGTCGGCCTTGAAGTGCGGCCGGCGGAACACGATGTCGTATGTCTGCCATTGGCCGGGCGGCCGACTGGCGTTGACGAGCGGAGGATTCTCGCCGTAGATCGCGCCCGCCTGGCCATCCGGATAGGTGTCGTTCTGATAGGAGTCGAGCACCTGCAGCTCGTACATCCCCATCAGAAAGACGCCGCTGTTGCCGCGCTCCTGACCCTCGCCTTGCGCCGGCGTCGGTGCCCGCCACTCGATGTGGAGCTGCACATCACCGAAGGGGCGAGCCGACACCAGCATGCCCGTGCCCGGCTTTACTTCGACGTATCCATCTCTGACGATCCATTTCGCCGCCGTTGAGTCTTCGCTCCGCCATTCGTTGAGATTCGAGCCATCGAATAAGACGATTGCGTCCTTCGGGCCCGGGACGGGCGGGGTCTCGGGTCCAGGCTGGACGACGGGAGGACGCGGACGGTCCATCGAGTGCTGCGGCCACTGTTGCGTCTGCTGCGTCTGTTGCGTCTGTGCCATTAGCAACAAAGCTAGCATCCCGATCATGGTTTCCATGTCCCCTTGGCGACGGCCGGTACGAATGCTTCGAGACCCGGCGGTGGGAAATCGATCGTGCGCCCCTGCTCGGCGCTCATGTAGGCAGTCATCAGCACCTTCACCACGTTGAGCCCATCGTCCCACGTCAACGATGGCTTCTTCTTATTGAGGAAGCAGTGCACGAAGTGGCGGTCCTCGGCCTCATAGCCGTAGGCCGCGGCTTCGCTGGCGACCACCGGCATCTGCCCGATTTCGGCGTTCTGCTTCTCCACCAGATCCTCGCCCGCCTTCCCCTGGACCTCGCGGCTGAAAAAGAGCTTGAGCCCGGAGTCGAGCGAATTCCAGGACAGCGAGTATTCCGGGCCCAGCAGCTCCGCCGACAGCCGGAGGCCGGCGCCGACGAAGCTCCACGAGGTGGTCGCTTCACCGAGGACGCGATGCCCGTCGTCCGTCTCGAATTCGATCACCACACTCGCGAAGTCCTCGGCGGGCGCCTTGTCGTAATTCACATCCTTGCCCATCGTCGCTGAGAGCTTCTTGCTGTACGCCGGCCGCGTCCACTTGAGGCTGGCGATGTGGGCAGTGACCCGGGCCGGCCGGACGGAGCTCCGCGGCTTCGTGGGATCCGTGAGGAGATGCTGCACGAGCAGGGACGAATGGCACATCATGTCGTTGAGCACCCCGCCGCCCTGCAGTGCGCCCTGCCAGAACCAGGGGCCGTGCGGGCCACTGTGCTCTTCCGCGGCACGCGCGAGGTAGGGACGGCCGGTGAGCTTGGCGCCGCGCGCCCACAACAGGTTGCGCCCGACCTCGACCTGGGGCGAAAAGACCTGGTTCTCGAGATAGCCGTGCGGCAACCCGACCTTATGCACCAATTCCCACACCTGCTTCGCTTCACTCACGTTTCTCGCTAACGGTTTTTCACACGCCACGCCCAGCAACGAGCCCTTGCCGCGCTCGATGGTGCTCACCATCTCTTCGATGTTCTCGATGCGGGCGAAGTTCGGACCGCAGAGCCAGAGGGCGTCGATCGCGGGATCCTCGACCATCGCCGCGATGGACGGATACGGTTTGGCCTCGCCCACGCCGAGTTTCCTCGCGATCCCCGCGGTCTCGGCGGCGTTGTTCTGATTGGGACTCCACACGCCCAGCACGTCGGCGTCGCGCACGCCGACGAATCCCAGCAGATGGAATTTGGCGTTGAAGCCGCTGCCCACCATTCCAATCCCAAGTCGTTTCGTCATTCAATCCTCGTAATGGACGCCGAGTTTCTGCAGCGCTTCCGGTGGGCAGCCCTTCCACTCGGCGACAAACGTGTTGCCCTGATAATCGAGATCGGTGACGCCGATTTTGCTGGACCAGAACCCCGACGCCGTCATGTCGCGGAACATGTTGAAGAACGCGACGCCCTGGCTCATCTCCGGCCGCGCCTTCTTGGGCCAGGCGATGTCGTCGACCACGGCGGTTTGTTCACTGGGAGTCGCGGCGACGAACATCTTGCCGAATCGCTCGTAGCACTCGTTGTCCAGCCAGGCGAGTCCGCCGCGCATCGGCGTTTGCCCGTCGGGCCGATCGTTCAGCATAAAGTCCATGTACTCGGGGACGCCGGCGTCCGTGGCGCTTCCCGAGCGCTCGTCCTTCGGAATGACCAGATCCGCGAGCACGCGCACCGTGTCCCACTCGTGCGGCGTGAAGAACGCGGGCGCGAACGGCGTCTGCGCCTTCATCGCGTTGCGGGCAAGCTCTGCCGCCCGTGCCGCCTCTCCTGGCGTCCACTTAAATGCCGCCGTCAGGGCGGCCATCGCCATTGCGCCTACCGCTTCCCGCCGTTTCATAGCGCCCTCGCCTTGAGCTGGTTTGCTATGTATTCGGAAGTCCGCCACGAAAGGGCCATGATCGTCCAAGTCGGATTCTTATCGGCTTGGGAGGTAAATGGAGCGCCGTCCGCCACGAACAGATTCTTGACCTCGTGCGTCTGGCAGTTGCTGTTCACGACCGAGGTCTTGGGGTCGGCGCCCATCCGCGCGCCGCCCAGCTCGTGGATGATCACCCCGCCCGCCGCGATGCCGTAGCCGTCCTCTTTGGTCGGCATCGGCGAATACACCTCACCGCCCATCTCCTTGATAAGCGCGCGGAATGTCTCCTGCATGTGCTTCACCTGCAGGTATTCGTGGTCCGTGAATTTCCAATGGAAGCGGAGCACCGGGATGCCCCACTTGTCCACGACGTTCGGATCGATCTCGCAGTAGCTGCCGTCGTTGGGGATCATCTCGCCGCGCCCGGAAAAGCCGACATACGCGCCGTAGTAGCGGCGATAGTCCTGCTTGAGCTGCTTGCCGTAGCCGCCGCCCGGCGGATACCTGTGGATGCCCCCCATGAACCCCGCTTCCGGCATGCCCGCGCCGCCCCACACCTCGATGTGGTAGCCCCGGGGGAAGTCGAGCTTCTTGTTGTCCAGCCACCACGGCATGTAGACATGCATCCCGCCTACCCCGTCGTGATTGTGGGGCACGTGATCCATCATCTTCGGGATGAAGCCGGACGCATCGGTGCCGGTCGTGTCTGTCAGATACTTGCCGACCGTCCCGCTGCCGTTCGCGAGCCCGTTGGGGAATGACGGCGACTTTGAGTTGAGCAGCAGCCGCGACGTTTCGCAGGCGCTCGCCGCGAGTACCACCACGCGGGCGTCGATGTGATGCTCGCTGCCGTCCGTCGTGTCCACGTACGTGACGCCACTCGCCCGGCCATTCTTGTCCAGCGTGATCTCGCGCGCCATCGCGTTCGTCTTCAGCGTGAGCTTGCCGGTGGCGCGGGCCGGGGCGATCAGGACGTTGGTGGACGAGAAGTTGGAATTCGTCTTGCACCCGCGGTTACACTGGCCGCAGTAGTGACACGCCGCGCGTCCGTTGAGCGGACGAGTGAGGATCGACAGTCGCGCCGGGACGCAGGTGACGTTGAGCCGGCGGGACGCTTCCTGCACGAGCAGCTCGTAGCAGCGCGGCTTGGGAGGCGGGAGGAAGATCGAGTCGGGGGCGTTAGGGATGTTTTCCTTGCTTCCGAAAACGCCCACGAGCTGCTCGAGCTTGTCGTAAAACGGCGCGACGTCGTCGTAGCTGATCGGCCAGTCATCGCCCAGCCCGTCGAAGGTCTTCGCCTTGAAGTCGCGCGGGCCGAAGCGCAACGAGATGCGGCCCCAGTGATTCGTCCTGCCGCCCACCATCCGCGCCCGCCACCAGCGGAACCTGTCTCCCCGGGCGACGGTGTAAGGCTCCCCGGGGATGTCCCACCCGCCGATACAGCCGTCGAACTCGCCGAAGGGCCTGGCGGGGGTGGAGGCGCCGCGGCGCGGCGATTCGTAGGGCCAGGTGAGCATGGCGGAATCGGTGGTGTTGTCCCACGGACCGCCGGCTTCGAGTACGGTGACATTGACACCGGCGCGGGTGAGGACGTACGCCGCCATCCCACCGCCGGCTCCCGAGCCGACGATGACGACATCCGCAGGTGACGACTGGATCGCAAGGCGCATTCCGGGCTCCCGTATCAGGGTTAGTAGCCTAAGGCGCCGCCGGCGTAACGCGGGTCGGCAACACCGACCCACCCGCCGGCGATTTTGTAAATAGCCGCCACGATGCCGCTGTGTCCCCGCCGCTGCTCCATCTTATGTCCCATCGCCTGCAGCGCCTGCACGGTGGTATCGCTCAATCCCCCATGCTCGTAATACGTCTTGTCCGGCAGCGCCTGGTGATGAATCCGCGGCGCGGCGACGGCGTCGGCGAGGCTCATGTTCTGATCCAGCACGTTGAGAATCACCTGCGTGACGGTGGTGATGATGGTGGGACCACCGGGCGTGCCGACCACCATCTGCAGATTGCCCGCGCTGTCGAGTACGATCGAGGGCGTCATGGCGGACAACATCCGCTTGCCGCCGGCGATCGAATTGGCTTCGCCCTGCACGAGCCCGTACATGTTCGGCTTGCCGGGCGCCGCCGCAAAATCGTCCATCTCATTGTTGAGCAGAAATCCCGCGCCTGTGACCGTCACCCCGCTGCCAAAGCCGCCGTTCAGGGTGGTGGTCACCGCGGCCGCATTGCCCATGGCGTCGACGATCGAGTAGTGCGTCGTTTGAATCGCCTCGCCACTCGTGGCTTGTGGCGGCGTCGGCGTCGCATGCTGCGGATCGATCTGTGAGCGCAGTGTGGCCGCATACGACTTCGACAAGAGGCGATCGAGCGGCATCGCGACGAAGTCGGGGTCGCCGAGCCAGCGGTTGCGGTCGATGAAGGCACGCCGCATCGCTTCGGTGAGGAGGTGCACGTAGGCCGCGGTGCCGAAGGCCGGGAGCGTGTCGTAGCCCTCGAGGATGTTGAGGAACTCGCCCATCGTCACGCCGCCCGAGCTGGGCGGCGGCATCGAGTAGATCGTGTGCCCGCGATAGCTGAGCGCGATCGGGGTGCGCCATTTCGCGCGATAGCGGCGCAAATCGTCCTTGGTGATGAGACCGCCGCCGCGCTGCATCTCGGCCACGATCAGGTCGGCGATTTGGCCGCGGTAAAAGACGTCCGGGCCGGAGTCGCTGATGAGCCGCAGCGTGCGCGCGAGGTCGGGCTGCCTCCACATCGTTCCCGGCGCCGGAGTGCTGTCGTGCACCAGGAACTGCGCGCGACTGGCGGGGAACTGCGCCAGCAGGTCGCGGTCCGCGGCGATGTCGCGGCTGCGTGCGGTGTCGAGCACGTGCCCCTGGGCCAGCCGAATCGCCGGAGCGAGCAGCGACGCCCAGGGAAGGGTGCCGTACTTCTTCCACGCTTCGTACAGTCCGGCGACGCTCCCCGGCACGCCCGCAGCGAGATGTCCCACCTCGCTCTTCTTGGTTGGATTGCCCGCCGAATCGATATACATGTCGTGGGTCGCCCCGGCGGGCGCGGCCTCGCGGTAGTCGAGCGCCGTCACTTCTCCCCCGGCGGTGCGATGCACGATGAAGCCGCCCCCGCCGATGTTGCCCGCGTCGGGTAACACCACCTCGAGCGCGAACGCGACCGCCACCGCGGCATCGATGGCATTGCCGCCCTGCTTCAGGATTTCAACGCCGGCCTGCGTCGCCAGCGGATGCGCCGAAACGACCATCGCATGCGGGGCCGTGGCGGGCCGCGAATGCAGGGTCCATGTCGCGGGAATGACTGCGCGGCCAATGACGGCGGGGCCGCGGGTCGGCGCCGGAGCTGCTGCGGGAGCCACGCCGCCGCATCCGACGGCGGCTGTGGCGATGACGAGAGCGAGGATCTTTCGCATTCGTAATCTTATCGTCTAATTCTCCTCCATGACAAACCGTGATTTCTCGGATCCTCGCGCCACCGAGCAACGCAACCCGCGCTCCGAGCGCATCGACGTCGCCTCGAGTCTCGAGATTGTGGACATCATGAATGCCGAGGACGCGAGCGTCGCGGGCGTGGTGCGCGGGCAGCGGGAACAGATTGCGCGCGCCATT
>Ga0209056_10002599_pt1 | contig 19342 bp, 14 predicted proteins | sample GraSoiAngelo_114_FD_185876 | JGI IMG/M metagenome (GOLD analysis project Ga0209056, IMG submission 185876) | Grasslands soil microbial communities from the Angelo Coastal Reserve, California, USA - 14_0903_13_40cm (SPAdes) (version 2) | ecosystem: Environmental > Terrestrial > Soil > Grasslands...
CCTATTACGCCACAACTGACAAGCTGAAGGTATTCATGTCCCGCTCGCCGGGGCAAAGGTTCTCCACAACTGAAACCGTAAACGGCTTCCCGGTGACGGTTACAGGTGAGAACAATGGTCAGGCGATTGTCATCCATCCCGCTGCTCACGAATTCTTACTCGTCGGCTATCGCACAAATGTTTCGTTCACAGATCCAGCATTCCAGTGGCCCATGATGAAGCAGATTCGTGTGGAAAGGCTCTACTGGGCTGGCGATCACTGGAATCCTGATGGAGAACCCAATTATGGTGTTGATCAGAGCAAAAAGACTCTGGACATAGACCTCGATACTCCACAAGCCGTCCTCGTCTCATGGTAAACAGAGGTTCGGGTTCGGGATTAGCATACCGACAGCAGCAAACCAGATGAAATCATACTTGCTCGGCTTGGATGTCGGCACTGGCGGAACGCGTGCCGTCTTAGTCGGCAAAGATGGTGCAATTATTTCTTCAGCTACGCGAGAGCATCAGCCATTCGCTTCACCTCATAACGGATGGGCGGAGCAGGATCCGCATGATTGGTGGAGCGCGGCAGCAGGCGCGATTCGCGATTGCAGCGCTAAAGCCCAGGTTAGTGATCAGGACGTCGCCTGCGTAGGTCTGGCCGGCCAGATGCACGGCGCAGTGTTGCTCGATGAAAACGATCAGGTGCTCCGACCTGCGATTATCTGGTGCGACCAGCGAACGCAGCAGGAATGCGACTGGCTGGACCATACTGTGGGACGCGAGCGGGTCATCCAACTGACTTGTAATCCCGCGCTCACAAACTTCACGCTGACGAAGCTGCTTTGGGTGCGGAATCACGAGCCACGCGTTTGGCAGCGCTTCCGAAGCTTCTTGCTTCCGAAGGACTACATCCGATTCCGCCTAACCGGAGAACACGCGACTGATATGGCCGACGCTTCGGGCACGCTGCTGCTGGACGTCGCTCGCCGGCGCTGGTCATCAGACATCATGGCCACAGTGGGCCTGCCGGAATCTTGCTTACCGCGGGCTTTTGAGTCGGTGGAAATATGCGCGCGTGTTTCTGACGAGGGTGCACGCGCCACCAGCTTACGCGCAGGGACGCCGATTGTGGCGGGAGCTGGCGATCAGGCTGGGGGCGCCATCGGGCTCGGAATTGTACGGCAAGGGGATGTGAGCGCCACGATTGGAACGTCTGGCGTACTGTTTGCCGCAACGGATCGGCCGACCATGGATCCGCAAGGCCGCATGCATACCTTCTGCCACGCGGTGCCTGATCGCTGGCACGTTATGGGAGTAACACAAGCGGCGGGATTGTCATTGCGGTGGTTCCGCGACCTGCTGGCAGGCTCACCGAATTATCAGAAAAGTTACGAGGAACTCATCGCCGAAGCTGCAGCTACGCCGGCGGGAGCGGATGGTCTATTGTGGGCACCCTATCTCATGGGTGAGCGGACGCCGCATCTCGATCCAAGGGCACGTGGGGCACTCGTCGGTTTGATCGCGAACCATACTCGAGGCCATGTGGTTCGTGCCATTCTCGAAGGTGTAGCGTTCAGTTTGAAAGATACGCTTGCACTCTTCGATGAGATGGAGGTACCCGTTCGCAGCATTCGCCTTGGGGGAGGTGGCGCCCGTTCAACTCTGTGGCAGCAAATTCAGGCAGACATTTACGGCCAGGAGGTCGAAATCGTTGAAGCGGAGGAAGGCGCAGCCCACGGAGCGGCGCTACTGGCCGGAGTGGCCCATGGAGTCTGGAATTCAGTAGAGGAAGCGTGCGAGTGCGCAGTGCACGTTGCAACGCGCGTATCGCCACATCCAGCGGCAATGGACGTAATGCGACGCCAATACGAAATATATCGGACGCTTTACCCAGCCTTGAAGCCAGTTTTCGCGAGACTGACTAACAACCAATCACGTGAGATGCCGAATTGATTGTTGTGGGACGCCGTACTAGCACTCAAGAATCTCGTAAAACTCTATCCAGGCATCCTTGAAAAAGTGCTTCTGCTTGTTGGCCAGTTCGGTGTGCTCCGGGTTGGTTTCGAAGAGTTTGAGGGCCGCTTGCGCCGCACACAGGTCTTTGAAGGAGGCTTGCCAGATAAGAGTGTTTGCCGGATCGCGGCTGGAGATAGGGAGCAATCGTTCCCCCCTGGGTAGAACGCCACGATCTTCCAGCCCCGCAAATTCTTTCTCGAGCGCGATGAACTCCTGTTTCTTCGAATGTTCAAACTGCTGAACCAGACGCATGATAACGGCCACAATATCCCCCTCAGCCCCGACTTACAAAGGCTCCTTCCTTCTTGAAACCAGATAACGCGCTAAGTCGTGATTACTCCCGCTCGTGCTTCTGTCTCCTCGGGAACCTCAAACGAAACCAGCTCCGAGCGGAACCCGCGGGTTCGGAACGCACCATAGCCGATTCCCAATAGCATCCAAATGATGCCTGCAATTTTCGCGGGTTTACTCAAGTTCAACCAAAGCAGCAGGCAGATGGTGAAACCGAGGATTGGCACAAACAAGCTCGCCAACGTCCTTTGCCTCGCGCGCCAATAGTAACGGGCAAATGATGCGGCGTTCACTCCCATGAATGCCAGCAGCGCTCCGAAATTGAGTAACTCGGCAGCGCGCTCGAAGGTCAGGACGGTAGTTCCCGCCAGCGCGAATAAACCCACAAAGATGACATTGTTCTGAGGAATGCGCCGCGTGGGTTCGATTACTCCGAAAAAGGATTTCGGGAGGGCATTTCCCCTTCCCATACCGTATAGCAAGCGTGCAGCTCCGAGTTGTGAGCCCATGCCAGAACCGATCGTCGCCACCAGCAAGGTGATGTTAATCAAGGTAAACAGCCACCGCCCGGCGGCACGCCCCGCCACGTAAACGTATGCAGTGTCCACATCCGGAAAGGACTGCGAACTCGGCCACACCAGTTGCGCGGCGTAAACTTCGATGGAGGCCAGCACACCGGTAATGAGGCAAACCAGAACTGTGGCGAGCAGAATGTTGCGCTTGGGATTCTCGGCCTCCTCGGAGAGTGTCGAAATCCCATCGAAGCCGATGTAGGTCAGCACTGCAAGCGATGTCCCACCCAGCACCGCTGGCACGGAAAACGTCTGCGGATCATAAAAGGGCCGAGTGAAAAAAGCAGCGCCGTCGTGGGGGATTTTCATAACATACCGTGCAGCCGCAGCCAGAAAGATGAGAATTACCACTCCCATCGCTGCCGCCAGAACCCCATTGATTCGTGCCGAAGTCCGGATGCCGAACAGGTTGAGGCCTGTGAACAGCGTAACAAAGAAAACTACCCAGACCGCGTACGGAATTTTCGGGAGGAAATTAAGCGCAAACTTGCTGCAGAGGATGGTGCATACGATGGGGTTCAGCATGTAATCCATCGCCATGCTCCATCCAGTAACGTAACCGAGAGCGGGATGAATTTCTGATCCCACGTAGGTGAAGGCCGACCCAGCACTAGGATAGGCGCGGGCCATACGTCCATAGCTGATCGCCGTAAACAACATAGCGACCATGGCAATCAGAACGGTGGTAACGGCATGACCGTGCGCGCGCTGGCTCATCACGCCGTAAACCGGCATGGGTGCGGTGGGCTGGATCACGATCATCCCGTAGAGAATCAAGTCCCAGAGCCCCAACGCGCGTCGCAGTCTGGGGCCAGCTTCCGCCGGTGTGGCCTGTTCGCTGAACATGCTGGTGCGTCGTGATCCGGCTCAGAAATAGAACTTCAGAGCAAGTTGAATGAATCTGGGGTCCCGAGCCGACTGTGGGAATCCCCAGGCACAATTCGAGTTGAGATTGTCAACCGGGCAGCCACTTTGTCCAGGGCTCAAATCTAAACCGTGATCCGTCGCCGGACTATCAAACATAAACCTGCCAGGAACAAGCTGCGGGTTCAAATGGTTCCAGACGTTAAAAAACTCGGCGCGGAACTCGAAGCTGTACCTCTCGTTCAGTGGAAAGGTCTTGAAAAGCGAGAGATCCCAGTTCTGGAATCCAGGACCGCGAATGATGTTCCTGCCAGCATCCCCAAAAGTGCCCAGCACGGTATTGGTCGCGAAGGCGCACGTGTTGAAGAGGGTGCCCGGAATGCATGGTCTGGCGTTAGGATCGCCAATGCGATCGGGACGAGCAGAATTGGCCACATTGCCGCCCCCATCGGAGTTTGAGAGGTCCGTCTCAATGTCAGTGGGAGTGAAATAGTTCCCAGTCGAGGCGGAAGTGATTCCAGCGACTTGCCAGCCGCCAATCACCTGATTCAGCGCGCCGCTCGCATTGCCCACGAAGTGCTTGCCCTTTCCAAAAGGCAATTCATAGGAATAGCTGAAAACGAAGCGGTGTCGCACATCAAAATCGGCGTTCCCATACTCCCTTTGCGGAAAACGTTGATCTCGAAAATCTCCAGATGCGAAGGAGCCGAGGTCGGCGCTGGATGCAATATCGAGAGCATGACTGTAGGTATAGGAGGCCTGGAATTGCAAACCATGCGTCAGACGCTTCTCGAGACGGGCCTGCAGGGAGTGGTAATTGGAGAATGCATTCGAACGAAAGGTTGCGATGGTGGTATCGAATGCCTCGTCGCAGTTATCGGGACCATTCGGATCCGTCGGGGTCGGCAACTCGCACGGACCGGCGCCCGGGAGAGACTTCTTGACAGGACGGCGTGGAGCAAAGGCGGCAGTTGAATCAGCCGTGGGAACTGCCTGGTTCCCATTGTAGAAGGCGTATAGCTTTAAACCACGCGATCCGGCATAGGAAACTTCCAAAACGGTTTCTGCTGGCAGTTGATATTGCAATCCGAGATGCCATTGCTGCGTGTAAGGAGTTCGCAGATTCGGTTCGACTGAAAAGAATTGCGGAGTGTTCGGATCCGTCAGCGAAGTGGCTGGGAATCCATTCGCTAGCACATTCAAATTCGGAATCGAGCAGTCCACGCCATTGGGATTGGCGGACGATGCTCCACAATTGGTATTGAATGCTTCAATCGAGAAGAACGGAGGATTGAAACCCGTGCTCGGGTTAGAGAATGGGCCATTCTCCTGTCCGCCGTAGAAAATCCCGTATCCACTGCGTAAAACGAGCTTGTCTGTGATCTGGTAAGCGAGCCCGAGCCGTGGCGCAAAATTATTTAAGTCTCGATTGATCAGTCCCCTGGAACCCGTGCGCAGAATCGGTATACTCTGAGCCAGAGTGGGCGTGAGCTGCATGTTCTGCCCTTTAGGCACCAGCAGAGACTGTGAGGCAAAATCGAACGTTGCCGCCTCATCATGCGCCTCTTTGATCGTGCTGAAAAATTCATAGCGTAGGCCAAGATTCAGCGTGAGGCGAGGGGCAACCCGGAAGTCATCCTGCGCATAACCGGTGTAGATTTGGCGCCGGTAATCCACGTTGTGCAGGCTCGTAATTTCGCCAAAATCGGGAATCCCGATCAGGAACGAAGCAAAAGCAGAGCCTCCACTGCTAGGCGATGCAGGGTTGTCAGTAAACTCACTGCCGAAACCGAGGTTGCCCCGCGAAGCCGCTGGTTGGAAAAGCGTGAACTGTTCGTAGCGGAGTTCTGTCCCGAATTTGAGAGAGTGCCGCCCTCGCACCCACGTGAAGTTGTCGCTCAAGACAAAACTGTTTTGTATTTCCCGAGATGGCAAGAAGGTGGCGCTGCCGATGGTGGCGGTGCCATCGCCGAAATCAATTTCCGGGAGGCCGCCATTCAAGGGCGCAAACGGCACACCGGGGAAATTGATTCCAAACGATGGATCGCCCGCGATGTTCTTATCGAAATTTAGTTGGTAGCGGTGCGAATTGATGCGGTTGTAACCCAGCCGGAATTCATTGATCAGGTTCGGGGCAAACAGGTGGGCTTCACTCAACGCCACACTGCGATACGAATTGTCCTCGATGCCGTCAAAGAAACCACCCCCGTCGAGGACATTATTAAAGGTGGAGGGGATGTTGCTGGGCTGGTCCTCGTAGCTGAAGCGCGTGAAAAAGTCGTCTTTCTGCGAGAATTTGTGGTCCACTCGCACATCGAAGTTGTTGCGCGATTCCTTTCTCGCGGGCTCGGTCAGGAAGTTTGCCCCCGAAATACTAGTGTTGGGCACAGGCAGAAAGGCGGCCAGGCGCGCCGCAAGAGGATCGACGTTGCTGAAGACATTCAGGTTTCCGCTCGACGAAATCGGTACGCCGCAGAAGCCATTGGGGTTGAGGCTCGATTGCATCGTTTGCCGCGTGTCGAAAATTTCTCCGACAAATGTTGCATTTCCGCTGCAGTCCAGGGCTATGGTCCCATCGATTGGAGCCCCCGTGTTCGGGTCGAACTGCGGCGCAAAATCGCTCAGAAGATTGGCGCTGAAGTCGCCTGCGACTTCCTCGGGCGTGGGAATAACCTGCAGGATGGGCGTTGCTTGCCGGACCCGCAGACCCTCGTAATCGAAGAAGAAAAACGTCCGATTCTTGACAATCGGTCCACCAAGCGTGAATCCGAACTGATTTTGCTTGTAAGGCTGGCGTCCGAACTGGTCAAAGGCATTTCTGGCATCAAACTTCTCATTGCGCAGAAACTCGTAAACGTCGCCATGCAGCTCATTGGTGCCAGACTTAATGACGGCATTCATGATGGCGCCATTGCCGCGACCGAACTCAGCGCTGTATGCGTTGGTCTGCACCTTAAACTCTGCAATTGCATCTACGGACGGCTGAATCACGTACGTGGTTTCGTTGAGCAGGTCGCCGAGATTGGAATTGTTGTCAATGCCGTCGAGCAGAAAATTGTTCTGCAGCGCGCGTGCACCGTTCGCACTGAAGCCGAAAGTTTTCTCCGCGCGTGATCCGGGTTCGGCAGGGACCACGCCCACGCTCAATTGCGCGAGTTGCGCGTAGTTGCGGCCATTCAGAGGAAGCGTCGCAATCCGGCGGCTGCTGACTACCTGGCCCAGATCGGAGTTCTGAGTTTCGAGTTGAGGGCCTAGTGTGTTAACTGTGATTTGCTCGTTGACCTGTCCGACTTGGAGAACCACATCCACCGATGGCCGCTCCTGGACGTTCAGCTCGATCGGGCCAACTATGGTTTTCTTGAATCCTCCTTTTTCGACTATGACGCGATACCGTCCCGGCTTGAGCGGGCCCGCGCTAAATTCTCCGTCTCCATTCGACGTCGTGCGGAAGACAGTGCCACGCTCCACGTCTTCAACGGCCACTTTCGCGCTGGGCAAAACGGCTCCTGATTTGTCCTTGACTGTGCCCACGATGTTGCCGGTGTCTTTTTGCGCCCAGCACAAGCTTGCGAGCAGGATAAGCACCAAAAACAGGAGCACCGGACAATAGAATTTAGATAAGCGCGACACAGTCAGCCTCCTTGTCCAAACGCTTACGTAAGCAGCATTCAACAATTTGAGTCTTCTCTTGAAACTGTACGTCTCGAACTTCTTACTGCGGGCTAGCCTCCAACAACAGGTGCTCATCGAACGAAACCTTGAGCCTGGCATAGCTAGCGTTAACCACGCCCATATCTTTGCCTGTTTCATAGTCCACAACGTGAGACGCGCCGGCTCTCAAGCCCCGGAGTTCAACCTCTCCAGACCACGACTTCGTTTTATCAGGCGCATAAAAGGCGTAGTACATGTTGCCGTCTTTCTCGATAGCGTACGCTTCAGGCCAGTCGTAGCCGTAAGTGTAAAGGCCGAGGAACTGGCCGCGAGAAAGCATCTTGCTGTTATAAATATCTATCCATTTCTTCCAGTGCGCTTCCTTTTCGGAAGTCAGTTTCACGGTCTTAAATTTCGGTCCATAGCCCGGCCACGTGAACTTGGTCCCAACCACTGCGCCGACCCCCACTGCGGATGCAAAATCTCTTCCTTTATCAACTTCATGCTGGGTATTGCTAAGCTCAATTTCGGTGAGCTCGACGTGATCTCCGTACACCGGGGCCGCAGGCCCGAGCAAAGCTTTGTACATCTTGGTGCGAAGGCGCACTTGCCGGGAGCCGACGGGATCGGCGGTGACCGCTTGGTCGATATATGGCAGCCACGCCAGGTTCGGGGGCGTTCCGCAGGGGCAAGCTTGGGTAACGCTCTCCGGCTTGAGCGCGCGGGTGGTTTCCAGAATGATCCTGTAAACATCGGCCACTGCAGCGATGGAATCGTTCGGCGACTTGTGATGATGCTTAGGGTTGTAGCAGGCGGGAACAGTATATGCGAAGTCAAGTTTGTGGCCGTCGAAACCCCAGTCGCGAATGAATTTTTCGGTGAGGTGCTTGTAATACTCCTGAACTTCGGGAACTGCGGGACAAAGAGTGGCCAGATCAGCAGTGACGCGGGCCGCCTGTCCATTTTTATCCAGGACCAGCCAGTCGGGATGATCCCTTACCACGTTCGATAACTGGTACGGGCGGTGATTCAGGATGTCCTTTCCGTGACCGTCCTCCACAACCAGCGGAATCCACCACAAGGTGATATGGATGCCAGCGTCATGATATGACCTGACGATCTTCTGCATGGATTCATCAGGGAAGGTGTCAGTTCGCGGCTCCCAGTCTCCGCGCGCACGGAACCAGCCGGCGTCCAGCGTGGCCCACTTCAACCCAAGTTCTTTCAGCTTCGGAAGCGTCCCTAGCATCTGCTTGGGAGTGAAATCCATCTCGTAACCCCAGCCACACCAGTTAGCTTCGTAGTCTGCAGCATTGGGGTGTGCCAGACTTAGACCACGCACCTGCAGCATCTTTGAATACAGGCTGAGCGCCTGGTAAAAATCGCCCTGGAAGACCGAAACAAAGGTCAGAGGCGTTAAAAATGTTTCACCTGCTTTCAGCTTGGTTCCGTCGTCCGTCACAACCGCTACGCTCACCCGTGCGTCTTGCCCGGTTCTTACTGGAAGACTCAGTTTCAGCGGCACGGTTTCGGCATGGCCAATCGCCTCGCCGACCGAACCCGTCCAGAAAGCCACCACGGGGATGCCGCCGCCTGTCTGGTTCTCATCGTTGTGCATGACGACTTGCATCGCATTCGACCGCGAAAACTTGTTGCTGATCTTCATGACGTCATCTTTGCCCCAAGCCTCACTCGATCCGTGAAACGACCACATCGAATACGGCGAAGCCCCAGAGTCGCTCAATGACGCATTCAGAGTGTGTTTTTGGGTAATGATTGTGTCGATTGGCAGATCCGTGTTGCTCGAGTTTTTGTAGGACGTACTCGCCAGCGCGAGGTTGGGGAAGTCATCATAGAACTCGACGATCGCGGTTTTTTCAATGGCTGCCGAAGAAGGACTTTTGCCTAAAACCTCGATTCGCTTGCCTCGTGCCCCGAGACGGCCAGAAGCTTCGCTGATTCGGGCGTTTGCGAGGTCGAGCACAAAGTCGCCGATTTCTTTGCCATTACTCACCAGGGCCTCGGCCGTAGCCTCCGGGCGTGGGTCGTCCAGACGTACAGCTTTTCCGTCCCGCAAAAGAGCGGCCTGCAGATAACCACTTGCGAACAGGCGGAATTCCGCTGCCGATGTCCGAATCACAAGTGGACTCCCGGCGCTCACACTGATGCTGCTGCTAGAATTTGATTGAGAGGAGCCCTTACGGCTGCAGCTCAGGAAAGGAAGGGTGGCGAAACACAAGAGGCACAAGCAGAAAAGTAGCTTTGCTTGCGCACTACGCGCTGGAGTCCGCAGGCAACTCATGAGGTATCGGGGACGATCAGGTGTAACGTTTCACCAAGCCGGTTTTTCTTTATACCCACTGGACATCGGCTGTCAAGAAAAAACTGCTCACCGGATACTTCGTCTTGCGAGCTTCTGCCTCCAGGGCATGCGTAGCCGCGAAGAGGTGCGGGGTGAATTGCCTCCACTCGCAAGTGAAGATAGCCATCCCATGGCTGCTTCGACTCGCGTGGCGCGCTTGAGCGCCCTCCATACTACATCGTTGGTGAAACTGCTCGTTTTGGTTGCGAACGAAATGCCCGTTGTAGCGAAGGAGCGAGTTCGATTCCTCTCTCATTCGCGAATCGGACCAGCGCAGGGAAGGAGGTATCGGGGTGAATCGTATGTGGCGAGGTCACCTTGTAGCTGGCAAGCAGCACCCCAAATTCGAGTGCTGTTCCCAGGGGACGTTCTGCAAGAGTTTTCCTTGGCGAGCAGGAGTTTAGCAGAGGGCCGCCTCTGGCCATGGCGGCAAGGATCCCCCCCAGCAGGCAATCTCCCGCACCGGCTGTGGACGCAACCTCGACGTGCGGCGCCGGGCAGTAATTCGAGCGCTTACAACTCACAGCACACGCTCCAGCCTTACCTGCACTCACCACAATCTGAAGATGCGGATACCCTACTTCGACAAATCGAACACACTGCTTCAGAAAGCTCTCTGGATTTTCTGACACAAAGGTGTCGCCGATGAGCTCGCCTGCCTCACCCTCGTTCAGAGACAGCAAATCCAGTTGCTCGAATAATCTCAACTCTTTCGCAGCGGCAATCTCCGTCGAAACGAACGACGCTGCCCGGAACGCCCCTTTCCTGGTGGCGAGTTGGATAAAATGCCGGCGTAGTTCGAGGGAAACTTCTGGAAGCGAGAGCGCAATGGTTCGCGAGCCATTCGAAGCAAACAAGCTGTCAACTTCCTCGAGGTCTTTCGCACAGAGCTCGTCCGCCGCCGAATTGTTGGTCGTAATATTGCCCCCGCTGCCATCGGGATACTGGAAGCACACGCTAAACAAGGTGGGCCGCCCTGTGACCGTTTGAACAAAACCGGTGTCAATACCGGCATCGGCCAATCCCCTCAGAACAAATTGGCCGGCAGCGTCGTTTCCTATTTTACCTACGGGAAACACGCGAAAAGACTGGGTTCCAAGCAACTTCGCGACATAGTGACTCACAATGTGCAGCTTGCAATAGTCCCTTACGTCTAGAAGTTTGCCTGGCCGGCTTTCGTTCCTCCCGAGTGTGTGCTCTCCCTCGAGTGAGAAGAAAATCCCCGTACCCAACCCGCCGACCCCTACGAGCTGCTGAAAAGGAAGCCGTTCGTCGATCCGCAGTACCTCCATGACTCCCTTTCTACAGAAGTTCCCAGTCGGGATTCTCGCTAATCGGGTGGCTCGCCGTTTCCTCAGTCGCAGTGATGATCGCGTCCTGATGCCGCTGCAGAAGTGTCATCGGATATTCGGGCGTAGGTTCAGAGAATAGTGCAACTCGCAGTGCCGTCTGCTTCCAGGAGCCTGTGTCGCTGTAAACGCGCACTTTCCTGGCGGAGAGACATTCCTTGATCCCCAACGTGATCGACATGGGCGGAACAAATTGATATGCGCCGCCAAACGTGCGCTGCGCCAGAGCCAGCACAGTATCGAAATTGTTTTCCTGAATACGGATGCTTGAGTTCGCGAGCTCTTCAAGCGAGACGGGACTATACGGATGGCGCCGGGCCTGGTTGTACGCCACATGCCCATCCTGGCCCCAACCGCCTACGGTGATGTCAATCGGGGCAGCATCAATAGCGGCTCGTACCTGCTCGGCCGTCGACGGGAGCAACCAGAATCTCTGTTCTTGGGGAACGGCGAGATCGGGTCTGATCCCATCGTAAAAGTATTTCTCCATGAAGCTGCGGAAATTGTAAGGGTGATTTGCCGGTAACGGACGAGCTTGCCAGTCCAGACACTCATCCATATGGAATACAAAGAAATTGCGGAGGGATATGTTTCGCGAGCTCACCAGTTCTGTGAACGGGGCATACCAGCACTTGGGTCCGCAGGGGGCAATCGCTCGCGTGGCCAGGTTCTGCTTATTATTGGCTTCGATTACCTCCACTAATTCCTGCGCCATAAGCAAACCCATTTCGGCGGAATTCTGCACGATACGAAACCGCACTCGCAAGCCGGGATGCGTTAACAGCTCTGTTGCAGGAATCCTGCACCAGCGATAAAGGTCAGCCTTAGCTATGTAGCTCATGCGATTTTCTGCTGTAACGTTTCAACCACAAATACATAGCTATTACGTGCCATGTCCAGAGAAACCACTCAGGAGCGTGGCGCCGAACACGTGGAATCGCGCACGATGAGCTTGGGTGAAACCTTGCGATGCTTTGGTTGGACTTGCCGATTTTCGGCGCTTGCCCGGATCAGCTCTTCCATGATTTCAGCTCCCAACGAACCCTGCATCTCGAGTTGCTGTTGCACCGTGGTCAACGGAGGATTGTAGAAGGCGGAGCTGGGAATGTCATCGAATCCGACCACGGAGCAATCTTTGGGCACGCGGCGGCCGGCTTTGGTCATCGCGCGAATGGCGGCGCAGGCGGTGAGATCGTCAAACGCAACCAGGGCAGTGAAATCGGGCCTGCGGCGCATGAGTTCTTCGGTGAGTTCGCAGGCTTCCGCGTAAGTGGAATTTCGGCCCTTAATTTCCAGGACAAGCGTGGGGTCGAGCTTCAACCCCACCTCCTCGGCAAAACTTTCAAGCCCGTGCCACCGTTGCACGCTGTCGACCAGAATCGCGGGTCCTTTGATGAAGGCAATGTGGCTGTGCCCAAGGTTGTACAGATGTTGAAGCGCTTGCCGTGTCCCCGCTGCATTATCCACAACCACCGAACTTACCGGGACATTAGCTAACTCACGGCCAATGACGACCGCAGAGACACCGCGTTGGGCAAATTCGGACAGCAGCCTGGTGTCGAGGTAGAGCGGGTTTGCGATTGCGATGATGCCTTCCACCTGCCGCCCCAGCAACATGTCGAGGCACGGCTGAAACTGCGAACGATCGTCCTGCAGATCCGTGACAATTGGAAAAAGGCCCATAGGGCGAAGATGGTTTTGTATGCCTCGCCAGATTTGTGTGCAATAAGGGTCGGTGAGATCAAAGACAACCACGCCCACTGTGTGGGTGCGTTTGCTGCGCAGCGAGCGAGCGTGCAGGTTGGGTCGATATCGCAGGCGCCGCGCCACTTTCCAGATCTGAGTGCGGGTCCGCCCAGAAATGCGAGTAGCGCCGCGACCATTGTTCAATACCATGGAAACGGTAGTCACGGAAAAGCCGCTCTCACCGGCAACATCACGTATAGTTACCATTCTCGCTTAGGCCTTGGCATCAGGGCGCGCTTTTCTCACGAAATGCCTGGCTTCTAACCCTCTCGCCACGACATGTTTCGCGAAGCGGTCATGCCTGAAAGTCCCGGTCATCATGACCTATCACGAATTTCTGTTCAAGAGTATAGTTGACAGGCTGCGGTTCAGGGTCTACATTTTCCGCCTGGTGTATCGTTTCACTAACTTCCCTTACCGTGAGCCGATACGGGAAAACCATCCGCCTTCGCCGTGTTCTCCGCCCCGGCCGGGGCAGCCTGGTCGTGGCATTCGATCACGGGCTTGTTCTCGGGCCGATTCTGGGGACGCAAAATGCCCGGCGCCAGATTAGCCGCTTCCTGGAAGGCAAGACCGACGCCCTTCTTCTCAACCTGGGAATGATTGGAGAGCTTGCGCAAGTGCCGGCACAGGAGAACCTGCCAGGCCTCATCGCCAGGCTTGACTGGACTACCGCGATGGGCACAGCCAGCAAGCTTCCTCCTGACGCCTTTCGCAGTTGCCTCGTTGCACAACCGGAAGACGCCCTCCGGGCAGGCGCGGACGCGGTCATCACGTTTATGGTTATCGGCAGTGGTGATGCGAAATTTGAAAGAAGCGAAATCCAGCGCGTTGCGAGGGTCTCTCGCGAGTGTGAGCATCTCGGCCTGCCCCTGATCGTTGAATCGGTCGCTCGTGGCGCAGGAGTTCAGAATGCACGGGATGCTCAGTGGCTGATGCTGCACACCCGCATCGCGGCCGAGCTTGGCGCCGATGTTATCAAGACAGAGTATTGCGGTGATCCCGAAAGCATGACTGCCGTGGTTGAAGCGTGTCCAATTCCTATCCTCGTGCTGGGAGGAAGTCGCGCAGGTTCGGACGCGGCGACTGTCGAGATGGCGCGCAATATCATGCAAAGCGGTGCGGCCGGCGTGTTCTTCGGAAGAAACGTGTTTCAAGCCGAAAATATTCCGGAGTTGTTGCAACGCATCCATGTCGAACTCAAAGCGAGTACGCCACTCGTAAGGATGTAACCAATGAGCTTGCTGGCCGTTGACATGGGCTCAAGTAGCTGCAAGGCGGTCGCACTCTCGACCGAGGGCCGCATCCTTGCAGAACGAAGCAACTCGTACGCGCCCGACATTCCCAAGCCATCCTGGGCCGAAATGCCCGCGGAGAAATTCTGGAATGCCCTTCAAAGCGTCACTCGAGCGATTGCAGATGGCGCGCTTGAAGATCCGATTGAAGCTCTCTCCATCAGCTCTCATGCAGAGACGTTCGTTGCGGTAAACCAGAACCGGCAGCCGGTGTCAACCGCCATTCTGAATATGGACAACCGCGCTATGGCTCAGGCGAACTGGATGGCAGAGGCGTTGGGGCCAAGGCGCATCTTTGAAATCACCGGATTGGCGGTACATCCCATGTATCCCATTCCGAAGATTCTGTGGATGCGCGAGAACCAGAAAGACACGTTCTCTTCTGCTGCGCAGTACCTGGGAGTGACTGACTATCTCCTGACACGGCTGGGTCTACCGCCTTACATCGACTATTCTCATGCATCCCGGTTCCTTGCTTTCGACGTCCGCCAAAAGTGCTGGTCCGAAGAAATTCTCTCAGGCTGCCGGTTAACCGCTGACCGGTTTGCCACGCCAGTGCCAGCAGGCACAGTCGTCGGTCGACTCTCGTCGGCAGTAGCAAGCGAGCTGGGATTGAAGAGCGGAACAGTAGTGGTGGTGGGCGGCCATGATCAACCGTGCGCTGCCTTAGGATTGGGCGTTGTCGATCGGGGACGGGTCTCCGCTTCTCTGGGCACCTATGAATGCCTGCTGGCCGCCTCCGAAGCGCCTGCCATCAATGACCTGGCTTACACTGCCAACTTGAATACATATTGTCACGTCGTGCCTGATCGCTATGTGACGCTGGCGTACTTTCCTTCCGGAATCATGCTGGAATGGTTTCGGCACCTGCTCTACGGGGACAGAGTCGGCAGTGTTTCATCCCTCGATGATTTTTGTGCGGCATTGGAAGCCCGCGCACCTGCCAACCCCAGCGGTTTGTGCATTGCTCCCCACCTGCTGGGAACGTGCAATCCCGATTTCAATCCGCATGCCACGGGCGTCATCGCCGGTCTGCGCCCTTCGACGGGCACTTCGGACATCTACAAAGGAATTCTCGAAGGCATCGCCTGTGAACTGGCCAATATGACAGAACTTCTGCAACGAGTCGCTGGGTCGTTCAGCGATCTCTATGTCACCGGCGGCGGATGCCGCTCGCATCTTGGCCTTGAGCTGCGCGCTGCCATGACCGGGTGTCGTCTTCATCGCATGCGCTGTGGAGAAGCGGTTTGTCTCGGAACCGCAATTCTGGCGGGAGTGGGAGCCAGATTGTACAGCGGCTTCTTTGAAGCGATGGCGCAACTGGTGCAGACAGCGGACACCACTCATCCCGACCCAAAAATTGCCGAGTCCTACCGGTCACAGCGGGAACAGTATCAGCTGCTGTATTCGAGTCTGGCCAGAGTGCGAGAGGCACAGGCGGCAAAGGTTTCTTGAGGAGAGCTACGTGATCGAACCCACGGTCGGCTTCATTGTTTACGGTGTTCACAAGGACGGATTGAAGGACCCGATGGGAACGCCGTTCATTGATGACTCAGTCGTTGCCCGCTCGGAGAAGGCGCTGATGCGGGCGGGGCTGAAGCTGGTGCGGCATCAGGTCGTGGTCGCTTCGAAGGAAGAAGCGATCGCGGCTCTTCGGAAGATGAAGCACGATCCGCAGGTGGATGCGGTCGTGCTGTTTTCCGGAAGCTGGGTCTGGGCTGCGCACCTGGTAGGTGCTGTCCGCGACTACGCTGCTAGCGGAAGGGGAGTACTGCTGTGGACGCATCCCGGTTCGCAAGGCTGGCGCCCCGTGGGCGGGCTGGTGATGCATGGTGGGCTTCTGGAAATCGGAGTCCGCCATAAGTTCGTCTACGGCATGGCAGATGATCCCGCGACAGTCGAGAAGATTGCGAGCTATGCCCGCGCTGCGCATATGAAAAACTGGCTCAATCTATCCACGATCGGAGCTTTCGGTGGGCGAGGCATGGGCCAGACTTGCGGAGTAGCCGATCCATCACAGTGGATGCGCATGTTTGGTGTGGATATCGACTCGCGCGACACCAGCGAGTTGATCCGGACCGCTGAATCGGTCTCCAGGGACAAAATAGCCGGCCTCGCCCCGCGCTTGCAGAAGCTGTTTGGCAAGAGTCCGGAACCGTCCATAGTCAACGAGCGCTCCATCCGTCTCTATCTCGCGCTGAAGGAAATTGTCGAGCGCGAGAAATTTGATTTCTATACCATTCAGTCCTTTCCGGGTCTCGGAGACGACTATGCTGCGACCTGTTTCGCGCAGAGCATGATGCTCGAAGATGGTCACGGGACGTCGACGCTGGGCGACTTCAACACTGCTCTGACCGTCCTGCTTCTCACCAAGCTCAGCCCAGAGCCTGTTTACTATGGAGACCTTCAGCACGTCGATGTCGCCAAAAAGGAAATTAAGATCATCGGTGATGGGGCCTGCCCGCCGTCCCTGGCGGGGAAACTGGGTCCAGCGGGTTTTGCGGAGCACGGCATTCCGACGGAAGGCGAAGCCGGCGGACTGTCGGTGAGGCTAATTTGCAAAGTTGGCGAGGGCGTGCTCGTGCGTCTGGGACGGGTCAGTGGGGAGTTTCAGATGGTGATTACACGCGCCACTGTCTTCGAGCCTCCGGCGGAACAAGTCGAAAGCCGGCTGAACGAATGCGGCATACCCTTCTGGCCGCATGGCTTCGTAACTGCCCACTGCGACATCGAGTGTCTTCTGCAGCGCTGGACCAATGAATATGCCTGTTTAGGATATGGTCCTCACCTCTATCCGGCATTGGCAGACTTTTGCGCGATGACCGGGATCCCGGCCATCCTGCTGTGAGGAACGGAGGAGCAGAATGAAATTTCGCAATAGTCTTACAGGTATCAGCGTTCTGTTGTTATTAGCCACTTTCGCCGCTTGGGTCATCTCACGGCCCGTCCTCGCAGATACGGCAACTGGCAAGGAAACCGGCTCAGAACAGGCTCTAAACTCCCTGGCTGCACTCCAGCCCATAGACGTGCACGTGCATGTGTTCAAAACCGATCCTGCATTTCAGGCATTCCTGGAACGGCTCCATCTTACGCTCGTGAACATTCTGGTCGTGGATGACACGCTGTCCTACCGCAAGCGACTCGAGCCTCAGGTGGCCGACGCGCTGGCCCTTGTGCGCTCAAGCCGCGGTCACATTGCTTTGTGTACGACGTTCGATCCCTACAAATTCAATGACGCTTCCTTCCAGCGTGAAACCATCAAGCAACTGGATGAGAACTTTGCCCAGGGCGCGCTCGCGGTCAAGATTTGGAAGAATATCGGAATGGAGATCAAAGATCCCAACGGCAAGTTCATCATGCCCGATGATCCCAAGTTCGCCCCTATTTACCAGGAGATCGCCAAGCGCGGGAAGACACTCATGTCGCATGTTGCCGAACCGGACGTCGCTTGGGGCCCGCCTGATCCATCCGATCCTTCGTGGCCCTACTACCAGGAAAATCCACAATGGTATCTGGGTAACAAAGCTGGCTACCCGGCGAAGAAAACAATTCTGGAGGCACGCGATCGCATACTGGCCAGCAATCCCCAACTTCGCATGGTCGGCGTGCATTTAGGAAGCATGGAGAAGGATCTCGACGGAATCGCCCGCCGATTCGACCGCTACCCGAACCTTGCCGTGGACACAGCCGCACGCATGGAGTACCTGATGTTAGCCCCGCCAGAGAAAGTCCGCGCCTTTCTGATCAAATACCAGGACCGCGTTCTGTACGGCACCGATCTCGATCTTCTCGCGACCGCGAAGGCCGAAGAATCGCTCAAAGACTGGCAATCAGCCTATGCACGCGACTGGAGGTTTTTCGCGACGGATGACCTCTTTGAGCAAGACGGCAGGAAAGTGCAGGGGCTGAAATTACCGGAGACCGTTCTGCGCAAAATCTACCGGACAAATGCTCTGCACTGGATCCACGGATTGCACTGATCTGGGCCTTTGCGTTTTGCGAGGGGTCTCCCTGGGGTGCGGCTTCGAGCCGTGCCGTGCTCTTCCGAATTCCGACCTGAGGCAAACCAAAACCTAACGGCTGGGACGCGGAATTTCCGCAAAGTTCGCCGAGACTCCGACGCAGACAAGGACACCGTCTTCCAAACGCGTAGTGGTGCATCTATGAAGGAGTCGGCTCTGTCAAGGGCTTGTTTGGGTGCACTACCGCATGCACTCGGAGAAGAGCGCCATTTCGCTCTAGCGGGAAAAATCTTGTCATCGCCGACCAAGACTCGCTGCTAATCTCGGCGGGTGGAACTCGGTCCGACCCAGCCATCTATTCGGCCATAACTTCGACCATGATTATTATAGTTCGAACTCCCTTGCGGGAGCGGGATGCCCAATCAGTTTGACGGTCGCCAGATTCGGAGAGTTCATCAAGAGAACGACTAGGTGAGTCGAACCGGAGAAGACGTCACGGACCACCAACAGTGAAGGAAACTGCATTCGAGTCCTTGCCGCTGCATCTAGTGATGGTGCCCATGCCTATCGCGCCCGAAAAGGAAGGTGTGTTCGTCTCCGGCGGATTGAACACAAACACAAGCACCATACCCGGCTCCGCGATGTTTGCGCCCGTGATTGCCGCTCCCAATTGGTGAGAACTAACGAACGTCGTCCCCCCGAAGGAGCCGTTCCAACTCACCAAGGAGTCGCGACGAAAGTCGTTGCCATTGACCGTCAATACGAACTGATTGCCTCCGGCGGTTGCGCTATTGGGTGAGATGGAGGTGATGAAGGGGCGTGGGGCGCAAACACCACAGGATAGACAGCCAAACGTAAGGATATCGTTAGGAGATACAGGCGAGATGATCTTGCAGCGGCCATCTCTGAACCCCTAACCGCCTAGGGAGCGCAGTCGCCGGGCGATCTGGCGCGTACGGGCCGCGATTTCGAATCGCCGAAGCAGCAAATGCGTTTCGCCCGTTAGTGCGAGTGACTCGGATCCCGACCATCGCTTTACCCAGCGTGAACCCAAAGCTCGCTTCGAGCAGCCAAACGTAGGCGAACGAAATGCCGGAATTCAGGGCTAGGGCGATCAAGAGCGCGCAGCCCAAGTCACGTTCAATTGTGGTCCCGCTACAACGCTCCAAAGACTCCGGCGCGAGCTTGTAAGTCTCTGCGCATCAGGGTGGCCGCTAACACCATGGCCGTCAAAGAAGGGAGTACTTCT
>Ga0209056_10002600_pt1 | contig 19340 bp, 20 predicted proteins | sample GraSoiAngelo_114_FD_185876 | JGI IMG/M metagenome (GOLD analysis project Ga0209056, IMG submission 185876) | Grasslands soil microbial communities from the Angelo Coastal Reserve, California, USA - 14_0903_13_40cm (SPAdes) (version 2) | ecosystem: Environmental > Terrestrial > Soil > Grasslands...
GAAATTTCTTATCGACATGGCGCGAACGAAAAACGTCGCCCCCGAAAAAATAGAGAAGGAATTCTTTCGCACCGCGCGGCCTAGCTCACTTTTGCAGCGTTTCGCCACGACCGATGAAGTCGCCGCGTTGGTCACGTTCCTTGGCAGCCCGCTCTCGTCGGCAACCAACGGCGCCGCGCTGCGGGTCGAAGGCGTCGTCGTGCGCTCTATTTTTTAATCGGAGCGAACAATCATAATGCAGGGGCCGGTTGACCTGTTTGAGTTGGTGTTGATTGAATCTGTGTCTCGGCGCTTTCACGCAATGAGCCGGTGGGAGCGGTTCGCAGTCGGATGTTAATCTCCGATTTTAGGGTGCGATGGACTGGGCATTTGGCCGCGATCTCCATCAGTTTCGCGCGCTGTTCCGGCGTCAAGGCACCGCTCAATCCGATCTCGACATCGATCCGGTCGAGCATCCCTTCTTTCGTCTCGCACTCGGCGCAATCTTTCGCATGGATGCGCGAGTGGCTTAGTGAAACGCTTATATTTTCCAACGGCCACTTTTTGCTGCGTGCGTACAAACCGACTGTCATCGATGTGCAAGCCCCCAGTCCGGCGAGTAGGTAATCGTACGGGCCGGGCGCGGCATCACCGCCACCGACATCGACCGGCTCGTCCGCACGCAACTGATGTGCGCCGCTGACGATCTCCTGGAGAAACCCGCTTGCGTTGCCGCGCACAACCACATCGGGCGGTTTCGCCCCAGTCCCTTCAGTTGTAGCTGTTGTTGAAGTGCTCATAATCGGAATGCCGCGTGTGCGGGCAAATTTCGTTCAATTCCTGCGACCGCTTCTATAGTTCTATTCATAATGCCTCCGTTTCGTTGTCCGGAGTAACGAGCTGGAAGTGAGCGCCGCGCCGCCATGGAGGCGCCCACCTCCATTCCTCCCTCACTCTCCTCCAAACCTCATACAGATCGTCATCGGCTAATTCCGGATTTGTTTTCAGTGGTAAAACAAGAGAAGTCCGAGAAAGCCGACCAGAATCCCGAGAACAGGACTGAGAACAGCGAACCAGAATGGGATGTCCCAGCCTGCGCCGGTGACGGCATCAGGTTTTGTCTTGGTCATACTCCTGGTCTCGTCGTTAGTTACTTGCCACTCGTGGCAATCCCAGAGCGCGCAGCGTGTCCGCATTAAGATTCCCAGTCATCCGCAACCCATGGTCACTCTGATAACGCACGACAGCGCGACGGGTTTCCGCGCCGAAGATGCCGTCGATTTCTCCCCGGTAATAACCTTGCCGCGCTAACTGCTCCTGGACGGGCGCAACCGTGGAATCCGCATATTGCTCCGATGAGGGGTAGGCGTCCTGGCCGTAGTAATTGACACCGCTGTCTTCATACACGCCGGGATCGTAGCCATAGGAATAGTAGTCGGATGCGTAGTAGCCGTAGCCGTACGGATACCAATAATCGTAAGGATAGAATCCCGTGTCATAGATGAACCAGAAGCCGTTGACGAATTGGCAACGATGCCCATGCCACCAATGATCATGGCGCCGGTCCCAGTCGCGATGCCAATCGGCTGAGCGTCGTGCAAAGACATGCTCCCGTCCGCCGTTGGAGCCGCGGTTTTCGAAGCGATTCCTGGAATCATTTCCGTTTCGTGTGAGACGGGTTTCTCGACCATTAACTGTTCGAGGTCCCTCGAAGCGACGGGTCGCCGTTCCAGTTGGAAACTGGCGACTAAACATGCGATCAGAATCAGCAAAACGCTGTTGACGAAATGCCGTCGGCGCTTGGTACGATGAGAAGCGCGTTACGGGTGCGATGTAGCGTCTGCCGCCAAAATTACCGCGTAGAGCGGAGTGGAATTCTGGAGCCGCAGCGTGTGCTGGAGCTGGACGCGCGGCCATGGCAAAGCCTGCGCCCCCTCCACCTCCGTGATGACCGCCCGCTTTCGCTTGGGCAATCATGGCCGCGCTCGCGAGGAGCGCGACCCAGTAGAATTTAGTTTTCATGATTTTGATTTCCTTTGTGTTGTTGTTTTGAATTCATTGTCTTCGCTTAACGAAGGCCACCCGCGGCACGAAGCGTTTCGCCGGTAATCCACGCGGAGTCGGACGAAGCGAGAAAGACCGCAACAGGAGCAATGTCCTCGGGTTGGCCGATGCGACCGAGCGGCGTCTGTGCTTCAATGCTCTTGCGAAGATCGCCTTGGTCGAAGCCGGCTGCGCGCACTCCTTCCGTTTCTACCATGCCGGGATTGATGGCGTTGACGCGGATTTTGCGCGGACCGAGCTCCTTGGCCAGCGTTCTGGTGATGGCGTCGACCGCACCCTTTGTCCCGGTGTAAACCGACGAACTCGGCGGCGTCAATGACGTGACGGCCGAGCTAATGTTTATAATGTTGCCGCCAGTGGAGTCGAAATGCTTGACCGCTTCCTGCGTGGCGAGGAGCAGGCCGAGGACATTCACGTTAAAGTGTTTGTGGAATTGCTCCTCGGTGATCTCTTCAAGTGGCGACCAGTCGTAAACTCCAGCGTTGTTGACCAGGATGTCGATCTTGCCGAACGCCTTCTTCGCTGCGGAAAAGAGTCGTTCGGTTTCCGCCTTCTTGCCGACGTTCGCCTGCACGGCAATCGCTTTGCCGCCGCGCTTTGCGATTTCGTCAACGACGCGATCGGCGCCTTCTTTTGAGGAGGCGTAATTGACGACGACGGCTGCGCCTTCAGCCGCGAATTGTTTTGCGATGTCGGCGCCGATTCCTTTCGACGCACCGGTTACGACTGCGATTTTTCCTGCAAGTTTTCCATTTTTCATTGTGTGCCTTTCATTTGGTTGTCTCAAAGTGGTTACTGTATTGTTTAGCAACTCGCATAAGCCGGAATGAGCTGATGGTTTTGGTCTTCCGAGAAGCGGGCCGGGGCCGGCACTCGGTCGCCTCTGATGTCTGCCGGTCGCAACCCGAGCTGGGTGATGTGCTCTTCCACCAGATCGGGCAGAAACAAATGCGGGAAAGCTAATTCCCACGCCTTTGCTTCTTCCTCGTCGAGGACGATTCGAACGAGGTCTCCCAAGTCTGGGTAGGCTCGCTCGTACTCTTGCTGCAACCGGTTTTTTAATTTTGAAACCGCATTACTTAGGATCTGGGGGAAAACTGCTGCCGGGTCAGGGTGTTGGTCAGTTTTCATGGGTTTATTGTTGGGTTTTTCAGGTTCGTTATATTTGACTGGTCGTCTATACATTTGGCAAAAAAAGAGATGCTTATGATAATGCCGTAACGGCTGGCTTGGCGCCCAGCACATCCATCGCGATTTCTTTAAAGTTCCGGAGCAGTTCGAGATCGTTTTGAATGCGGGCCTGGGCGAGCGTGCCGTGGTAACAAGCAAAGAGCGTCTTCGCTTTCGCTTGGGGGTCTGGTGCCTCAATCAAGCCTTGCGCGTGAGCGTCCTGAATCGCCGACTCAAAATACTTTATCTTCCGATCAAAAATGCGGTCAACGGTATCGCGCACGACTTTGTCCTGCGTGCTCACCTCGCTCCCAATACTTAAGAGAGGGCATCCGAGGATGGACCCGCACTCTCGTTGAAGTTCGGCCAGGCGGTCGCGGACATGATCGAAGTAGCGATCGAACCGCTCGAGAGGGGGGATCGTGGGCGAAAAAAGGGCGTCCATGTTCGCCTTGTTTTTATTCCACTCCGCTTCCAGTGCAGCTGCCGTGAGCTCGGACTTTGATTTGAAGAAATAATAAAAGCTTCCCTTTTTTGCACCGGCCCGCTCGCAAATTGCGTCCACCGAAGTGGTGCCGTAGCTGTTTTCCCACATCAAATCCAACGCCGCGTCGGTCAGGCGTTTCTTCATGTCACTTACTCGAGGCATACCACACCTCTACCCGTCTAGACTAATCAGTCAACTATTTTTTTGCACTTTTTTCGGTGGCCCGTTGTTCGGACATCGGCTGCGGACCGGAACACAGGCTTGCAGTCTATGCGCCCAACCGGCTTTTAGCCCGGTAATGTCTAGCATTGCCATGTTATATCCATTTCATTAACACCTCGCTTCAGCGAGGTGCGTGGCCTTTACTTGTTCACTGACAAAAAACCGCTGAAGCGGTTGAGGCTCGCTCGGGCGTCGTTAACACCCAGCTAAAGCAGGATGTTAATGAGAGGGTCAGTCGACGGTTAGCCTGTTGTCTTCCTGGGAAAACAGAGAGCAATGCCTGTTAAAGTTGAGTGTTGATCGTTGAGGGTTGAGAGTCGGAGCAATGGCGCAGGATCTAAACGCGATGGCGTTCCCAACGCTGACGGAGGAGCAAATAACGCAGCTCGCTCGTTACGCCGGCGCGCCAACGAAAACGTTTCGCGCAGGAGAGGCGCTGTTTCGCGCGGGCGATCGCGATCCGAAATTCTATATCATTAAGTCTGGTGAACTCGAAATCATCGATGTCACCGGCGATCAGCCCAAGACGATCAGGATGCAAGGCCCCGGAGATTTCACCGGCGATGTTGGCCATCTGACTGGCAGTCCGAAAGTAGTCAGTGCGATCGCGCGCTCGGATTGCGAGGTTTATGAAATGTCGGAGGCGGACCTGCGGAAGGTATTGAATCAGGATCCGCAGATAAGCGATCTTATTTTGCAAGCGTTCATCGCGCGGCGGCAATTAATGCGTGAGTCGCCAGAGTTCACCGGATTGCGCGTGATCGGTTCGCGCTACTCGCGCGACACCTTTCGGATCCGTGATTTTTTGGCGAAGAATCGAGTGCTCTTTACCTGGCTGGATCTGGAAGGCGATCCGGCGGTGAATCAATTGCTCCAGCAATTCGGAGTGACGGAAGCTGACACGCCCATCGTTGCCTGCGCGCATTGTCTGGTCTTGCGCAATCCATCGAATCGCGAACTGGCTGAAAAGATCGGTATTCGCCGTCCGGTCGAGCACGACGTTTATGATCTGGCCATCGTTGGTTCGGGGCCGGCGGGATTGGCCGCGGCGGTTTATGGCGCGTCCGAAGGATTAAACACGATTGTGCTCGAACACACCGCGCCCGGAGGTCAGGCCGGGAGCAGCATGCGGATCGAAAATTATTTGGGATTTCCGACCGGCATCACTGGAAGCGAGCTGGCCGATCGCGCGGTTCTTCAGGCCGACAAGTTCGGCGCGCGGATATCGGTTCCCACGCCGGTAACTAAACTAACCTTCGACAAGACGTATTCCGTTCTTGAATTGGAAGGCGGAGAAAATGTTGTCGCCAAATGTTTGCTCATCGCCACCGGCGCGGAGTATCGCCGTCTCGAGGTTGAGCATTGTAGTCGTTTTGAAGCCGCTGGCGTTTATTATGCCGCCACACCTAACGAGGCGCAGATGTGCCGCGGCTCGGATGTCGTGCTGGTGGGCGGCGGTAACTCCGCCGGCCAGGCGGCGGTTTATCTTTCGCAGAACGCGCGCAAGGTCTTCCTGCTCATCCGCGGCGACGATCTTTGCAAGAGTATGTCGAGTTATCTGGCCCATCGAATCATGAACACCCCCAACATCGAGATCCTTCGCTGCACCGAAGTCATTCGCATGAATGGCGACGGTCATTTGAATTCGGTTGAAATTTTAAATAAGATCACCGGCGAGAAAAAAACGCTGACCACCGCGGCCCTTTTCAGTTTCATCGGCGCCAACCCGCGGACTGATTGGTTACCGTCTGAAATCGAGAAGGACGAGAAGCATTTTGTGCGCACGGGAATCGAGTTGGGCGACTCGCGACAATGGACCCTGAAGCGACAGCCATTTCTGTTGGAAACGAGCCGGCCGGGTGTGTTCGCCGCCGGAGACGTGCGGTCCGGCTCAGTCAAACGCGTCGCTTCCGCCGTTGGCGAAGGGTCAATGGCAGTTCAGTTCGTTCACGAATATTTGAAAACGATGTGAAGTATGTCTGATGGAAGTTGCACACATCTTTCTGCTATCACCACGATCAAACATCCAACTCGCGGTGAGTGCGCCGAGTGCGTGAAGATCGGGGCCCGGTGGGTGCACTTGAGAACATGTCAGGAATGCGGGCAGACGTTGTGTTGCGACAGCTCGCCTCATCAACACGCCAGCAAACATGCCCGGGCGAGCGGACATCCAGTGATCGCGTCAGCGCAGCCGGGCGAGCGCTGGCTCTATTGCTATCCCGATGGCGCGTTTGCCGAGTATTGACATTCGGCGAAACCGACATTTGTAGGGCGTCTGTGCCAGACATCATCTTGTATGTCTCCGGCGTCTCACAGAAACGCCCTACAATTCATTAGGCGCTTTTTGAAACCAGTTTAAACGTTACATGGATGCGCATTAGCGACATGAATTGGATGATGGTGGAGGAATATCTCAAGCGGGACGATCGCTGTGTCTTACCGCTTGGAAGCACTGAGCAGCATGCCTATTTAAGTTTAAGTGTTGATACCATTCTCGCTGAGCGAATCGCAGTGGAAGCGGCGGAGCCTTTGGCTGTGCCAGTTTTTCCAGTCGTAGCTTATGGAATCACGCCATACTTTCGTGCGTTTCCCGGCTCGATTACGTTGCGCGTTGATACTTACTTGCACGTGGTGGGCGACATTCTTAACGCGATGGCAGAGCAGGGATTCAAGCGCATCCTGATTGTCAACGGACATGGCGGGAATATGCCCGCACAATCACTTGTTGGTGAGTGGATGGCCGATCACCCGGGTTTGCGGATCAAATTTCACAATTGGTGGAATGCGCCAAAAACATGGGCACAAGTTTTGGCGATCGATCCTGTCGCGTCACACGCCTCCTGGATTGAGAACTTTCCGTGGACGCGACTGGCGAACGTAACCGTGCCCGCTAAGCAGAAGCCGATGAGCGACTTCGACTATTTGCGTCAGCTGGACCCGCGGTCACTGCGTGATTACTTGAAGGACGGTAATTACGGCGGCCATTATCAGCGCGATGATGAGGAGATGATGAACATCTGGCGGATTGGTGTGGAAGAAACGTGCCAACTACTGGAAGACTTCTAAGAAAGTCGAACCACTTCTTATTTACTCGGCGGAACGAGAACATGGAGGGCCGAGCTCTGCGAGCCCTCCGTGTAGCACAGCCATCTTGGCTGTGGGGCCAACGGGAATCTTGCCCATTGATTATTTGTGATATGACTTAGGGACTGGGAAAATAAAATCCTTCGACTTCGCTGCGCTTCGCTCAGGATGACAAGGCGACTCCCTGAAGCCCAAGCCGCTCGGCGTCCGATTTCAAGGCGGTGATAACTTCCGCGATCACATTGTCGAGCGGCATACCCAGCTCCTCAGTGCCGCGTACGATGTCATCGCGATTCACTGCGCGGGCAAATGCCTTGTCTTTCATCTTCTTTTTTACTGCCGCGACCTCCACCTCATGAATACTTTTCGAAGGGCGCACCCGCGCGACGGCAATGACGAATCCGCTCAGTTCATCAACCGCATAGAGAGTTTTCTCGAGCAGCGTCTCGCGTGAGAGGCCTGAGTAATCGGCGTGCGAAAGAATCGCCCGGCAGATTTCTTCACTCCAGCCCTGATCCCGCAACCACGTTACGCCGACGAACGGGTGCCCTTCGGTCGAACTTCGCTCCAGATTCGGGTGACGCTCGTAGTCCATATCGTGCAATAACCCGACCGCTTCCCAGACATCCATATCCTCACCACGCAACGCCGCGAAATGCTTCATCGAATCAGCAACCGCGTAACAATGTTTTCGCAGGCTTTCTGATTGCACCCATTCGTGAAGAATGATGAGAGCGTCAGATGAAAGCGACATAAGAGATGGTTGATGGTTCACATTTGATGGTTGTTTGCAAGAAAGTCAGTAATCAGTATTGAAGACCTGGTGGCAGAGGCATGAAGCGATGGAGCTTATAATCTGTGACCAGCTTTTGACAAAGCGATTAGCTTGCGCAGGCGATCTTGCTGTGTTTGCGGGCGCTTGGCGCTAACCACCCGCCAGATCGCGGTCTGCCGATAAGATGCGGGTTGGCTTTGAAAAAATTCCCAGGCTGCGCTCTCGGTCCGGAAAAGCTTCAATGCCGCGTCATTTAACGTCGCTGATTTTCGATTTTCATAACTGTAAATGCCCGATCTTTCCGGCATCCGTTTCTGAAAAGCCTTTATCCCGGCAGGTCGAACGCGCCCCTCGCGCATAAGCTCTTTCATCCGGCGAATGTTGATTGCGCTCCAGTTGCTGGTCGGCCGACGTGGCGTAAAACGAATTTTGTAGCTCTCGGCATCGATGGTCTTGCGCAAACCGTCGATCCAACCAAAGCAAAGTGCTTCATCCACCGCTTCGGGCCACGTAATGCTGGGGCGTCCGGATGCTTTCCGATGAAAGCCGACCCACTGCTCGCGTTTTATCTGATGATGTTTCTCCAGCCACGCGCGAAAAGCGGCCGGTTTCGCGAAAAAAATTGAAGAATCTTCCGCTGACGTCATCTCACTCAAAATCGGGACGCCCCGGTGAATTTTCCAATTGCGTGGCAGATATCATGCGATCGAAACGCCAATTATTTTGACGAAAGCGGCCAATCTCGCCGCAAAAAGCGAAACATATTCGGCAGGGAGTGCTTTGTCCCGCGTCCGTGACAAAGATATATTGATTGTGCCGCGACGTTCCTTGGACAGCGATGAGAGATTCGTGCGAATCAACTTCTAGAAAGGATTGAAATATGCAACGCGTAATTCACTTCGAAATTTATACGGAGGATCCGGAAGCAGTGCAGCCGTTTTACCGGGATGTTTTCGGCTGGAAGTTCAAAAAGTTCGAGGGTGGGCCAATTGAGTACTGGCTCGTCACGACAGGCGACGATAAGGACCCGGGAATCAATGGCGGTCTGGCCCGTCCCCGCCAGGGACAGAGTCCGGGCACGATAAATACGATCGCGGTGCCGTCACTCGATCAGTCGATAAAGAAGATTGAAGAACGCGGCGGAAAGATTTGTGTGCCAAAGATGGAGATCCCCGGTGTTGGCTGGCTAGCCTATGCCGAAGATCCGGCCGGCAACGTCTTTGGAGTCATAGAGCCACACCCGAAAGCAAAATAGGTCGGGCGACAAAGGATTATGCCATTGGTGAACAGAATTTGCACAATCGAATAAACTGAAGGAGCTGTTTCTGTAGCAGAAATAAACTAAAACAATGGAGGAAATATGAGTACGGAAGACGTTGCGATGAGATTGGTGGAGCTTTGCAAGGGAAGCGAATGGAAGAAGGCGGTCGATGATCTTTATGCGAAAGATATCGTTAGCGTCGAACCGCGCCAGGTGGCAAACATGCCGGCGGAGATGCGAGGGATCGATCAAGTCCGCGGCAAAAACGATTGGTGGGAAAATAACATGGAGGTGCATGACTCCAAAGTAAGCGGGCCATTCGTAGCGGGCGATACGTTCGTGGTTCGATTCGATATTGACGCTACCGACAAGAATTCGAAAAAACGAATGCAGATGTCCGAGGTAGGCATTTACACCGTCAAAAACGACAAGATTGCGCACGAAAGATTCCTGCCCCTAGCTGAGGAGTAGCGTGCGCATTTAACGCGCATACCGACACGTCCCGTGGCGGTTCTCTTTCCTCGCAAGCCGACAGAATATCTGTTTGGCGGCCGCTGCAGGATGATTTTGCCTCTCCCTTTCCAAAAGGGAGAGGCAAGGTGAGGGATTTTCTTCTTCATAGGTTGGTCCGTTCGTTCGAATAAAAGCATCCGATCTTCGACTCCTCACCTTAGTCCTCTCCTCGATCGAGGAAGAGAGGAGACGCTCGCAGCAAGCGTCGCTAAACACACACCGACAGAATGTCGGCTGATGCGCGCGCTACCCTCTATTCTTCCACAGGCTTGTGCCTTCAATACCACTGACTGAAGTGGGGTCGAGAATTCTTCGATTCGAAGGTCGGTTGTGGAGAGCGGAGTCCCGCGACGTCATGACGACACCCGGGGGCTCGCAGGAACTCGCCCCTCATGTAGTGCGAGATTGCGGCACGGCAGTCGCGTCGCTAGTTTGTTTGCCATGAACTCGAGATTCCTCGCTTTTGTTTCCCTACTCATTGCCTCATTTCTTCTTGCCCCCTCGTTACGCGCACAGGATACGGACAAGGAAGTGGACGATTCCATTCAGCAGGCGACCGAAGTCGCCAAAAAAATGGGTGTGAAGATGCCTGACGTGAAAAAGCAACTCGAGGAAGTTAATAAGGAAGAGGCGAAGGAGAAGGCTGCGCTACAAAAGCAGCTCGAAACGCCAGGGCCGCTCGCGCTTCCAGATTGGACTCCAAAGGTACCGCAGTTCGAGCCGACCGGACCAGTTTCGAGGAAGATTGTGAGTGACGAAGTAAATATCATCCAAACCGCAACTTCACCCCTAACGCCCGCTGAGCTTGGAGAGATAGCTGGGAAGAAGCAGCGAAAGGTGAATAAGTTAAACAGCAGTCGCACTAACGGGAGCTATAACGATATCAAGGTAGTCACGATTTATCTATCCACGCGTCAGGAGCCTGTCCATGACTAAACAACCTAGCGGGATGTGGACGATTAAGGTTTCGATCCCGCTTGGAACTTATGGTTGCAAATTTCTAGTTGACGAAAAGGATTGGGTCTTTGATCCGAACAATCCGGGACCCTTTCATTGATTAAACTCGGCCATCAGCTCAGCCGTTCGTTGCGTTCGGTTTTTTGACGCGAAATTCCCGCTCGTTTGCCAGCAATAAGCAACCAACCCCAGGAAGAGAGGGACGATAATCCGATTCGGTAACATCGCGACCGCTTAAGCGCGGCAGCGCAGAATCAAAGTTGTTCGACGCGATAACCACGCTCGCGCAGAAGAGCAGGCACGCCGTTGGGTCCGCCCATATGCGCCGCACCCGCAACAACGAAGTACGTCTTACCGCTGTGCAAATATCCTTCGATTTTGGGAATCCATTTGCGGTTCCGATTTGTCAGGAGCCGATCAGCAAGTGACGGGAAATCGCGGAAACCATCCATGAAAATTCGGGTATCGGTGTCGGCGTCTCCGCGCCGCCAGGCATCAGCCAAGGCATCCCCGGCACTGCTGCGGCCGCGTTGCTCCGGGATGAACATGATCAGCAACATCGCTTCACTTTGTCGATCAGTTAGGCCGAGGAAGATGTCAGCATGTTCGCGAGCGGACTCCAAGCCCAATACTGGTTTGGCATTGGCGTGTGCGCGCCGTATTAGGAATTCTTCCACGCCAAGCGTCTCTGACATGCCGTGTAACGACGGTGCTTGCAGCATTAAGGAAAGAAACCAGGGGCGATAGCGCGCAAACTTGTTTTCCGGGACTTCCATCAGTTTAAACAGGCGGCGCAAATAATCGTAAGTTCGCGGATCAACATGATTTTTCAGGCTATCGCCCTTCGGATATTCCCCAGCCTTGATTAAGCCCCTGCTCGATTGGACTAATGCCTTGGGATCTACTTCGCAAACGAGCCGTTCGGAGACATCGAAAGCACGATTGTAAGCTGACGGCAAAGGATAATCGGTGCTTTGCAGCGCATGAATGGAACCAGCAAGGTAAAGAACATTTCCAGCCGCGCTGGTAACCTTCCAAACACAAGCGGCTCTGCTATAGCTGGTGACCGAAAGCAGGACCGCCGCAATCACCAATCGCCAGCAGACAGAGAGCATTGACTACCCTTCTAGCAGTCTTTAAAGGGCGGACAAGTTGCAAACACATTTCTACTTGGAACTCACCCGAAAATTTGATATAAAAGGGGAGGATGACGCTGTTTACTTCGCTCTGGCGGAACATTACTGCGGTGCTTGTATTTGCCCTGCTCGCGACAACCGGTGCCTTGGCACAGGATGCTTCGATTGATCGCCTGTTGAATAAGTTGCCGCCGCCGGCAAAACTGGTCAAGCCACCGGTACAGCGGGCAATTGAGCAGCCCGATCCGGCCTTCAAAGATCCGATAAGAAAGCAGATTTTTCAAGCCGTTGTGACAGACAATTTCCCGCAAGCGCTTTACCTGAATCGCAAACTTACTCAGCGTTATCCGCGGAGTGTCGGCGCGCAGTATCTGCGCGGCGTGCTGGCGTGGACCATGCGCGGATACGGCGAAGCGTCATCCTCCTTTCGTGCCGCAACGAATATTCAACCGCGATTTGCGCCCGCGCACTTCGGCCTGGCCGCAGTAGAAGGCGAGCAAGGCCATTTCGCAGCCGCAATCCCACATCTTCAGCGGGTTGTTGAGCTCGAACCTGAATTCTATTTCGCTTATTTTGCCCTTAGCGACTGTGCCTGGCATCTTGGTCGCAAAGAACAAAGTGTTCAATACGCGAAAAAGGCGACGACACTTGCGCCGTCTGTCGTGGATACGTGGATTGAGCTCGCGCGTGCAGAGAAATCGCTCGGGCATACAGAAGCTACTTTGGATGCGATAAGCAAAGCCGCCGAAGTAGCACCCGATAGCGCTTCTATGCTCGCGGTGGTGGGCTATAGCTACATCGACCTGAACCGGCTCCCGGAAGCAATTGCTCCGCTGCAGCGCGCCGCGCGTCTGGCGCCGCGAGATTACCTAATTCAATCGCAGTTGGGCTATTGTTTGGCGACCACCGGACAGCTTGATGCGGGAATTTCCTATCTCCGAAGAGGCGCAAGTCTGGCGCCGAACTATGGGCCAGTTTGGGAACACCTCGGATTAGCTTATCAAAAGAAAGGAAATCATCGCGACGCGGTGAAAGCCTTTGAAAGAGCGACGCAACTCGCGCCGAACCGCCGGTTGCCCTGGCAACATTTGTCTGAGGAATATCGTGCGGTCGGGCGTCTGCAAGACGCGGAGCGCGCCGCCGCCCGGGCACAATCGCTTCCCGCAGCCAAACGAAATGCGGGAGCCAAAAGGGTGTGAGTGGAAGGCGTCTGGCCCAGACGCCCTACAATTGTCAAACGACTTTCGAACCTCATTCCACTTTTAAGCGCTTTCGTTTGGCTTAATTGCTGCTCGAAAGAAAGCAACGTCGCGCGATTGACAAGGGGCAGTAGCCTCTCTAAAGTGCGCGACTCTCGAATTTTATGCGTCCTATTTGGAAAGGCAGCATCAGTTTCGGTTTAGTCTACATCCCGATAGCCGTTTACCCCGCCACTCGCGAGGAGAAATTAAGTTTCCGCCAACTGCGCGCGACTGACCTTAGCCCTATCCGATATAAGAAGGTGGCCGAGGCCGATCTGAAAGAAGTCTCCGCCGATCAGATCGTCAAAGGCTTCGAATACGAGCGCGGACGCTATATCGTTTTGAAAGATGAAGATTTTGCAAAAGTACGGATTGAATCCACCCATTCCATTGATATCACCGACTTTGTCGAGTTGGAGCAGGTCGATCCGAAATTTTTTTATAAGCCTTATTTCTTGGAGCCACAAAAGGGTGGCGAGAAGGCTTACGCTTTGTTGCACAAGGCCCTGAGCGGTACCGGCAAGATCGGCGTGGCCAAGGTCGTTATCAGTAATCGGGAGTACCTGGCCGCAGTCAAACCGGATGGACTTTTCCTCATTCTCGAGCTTATGCATTTCGCCAGCGAAGTGCTCACGCCGGAGGAATTGAATCGGCCCAAGACCGAATTGAACGATAAGGAACTGAAAATGGCGCATGCCCTTATTGAAAGCATGTCCAGCGCTTGGGAGCCGCAGAAATATCGCGACGAATATCGGGATGCGGTGATGGAGCTGATCGAACAAAAAGCTAACAAGAAAGAGGTCGCGCCCAGGGTCGAGGTAAAGGCTCGGGCTACTAATGTGGTCGATCTGGTCAAGGTTTTACAGGAAAGCCTGAACCGAAATCAATCTCTAAAGGTAAAACGCAGCTCCAGCCGCGACGGCCGCTCATCCGCTGCGCTGGTTAAGCAAAAGCGACGCGCCGTCGCCTGATCTTCTTCTGTAGCGGCGGGCTACCTGTCGCGCCGTAGTGGCACGAAGGCGGATGACCGAGGGTTTTCATAACATCACGTTCCCAAACTCTGTTTGGGGACGCCTTAGTTGTTGAAACTCCGTTTCCTCTTGGACTTGCCGTAGTGATACGATCTGGGTTCGGTTGAGCTGACCAAAATCGCAGATGAAACAGAATTTAAGAAGACGGATTAGGTTCCCAAACGGAGTATGGGAACCAGAAGGTGAACCGGACCAGCGCTAGTTACTTCGGCGGTCATAGATCGCCGCTAGAGCAACTCCATCATCTGACTCGCTAACTTCGGCCCAATTCCGGCTTCTTCGTGCTTGAAGTAAACGAACACATCCGACCATTTGCCGACCTGTTCTTTGATTACGTCTGCCCATCGCTTCACGTCATCCGTTTGGTAATCTTCACGCCGTAAACGCAGGTAACCCCAATCGGAGGTCACGACCTTTGGCGTCTCCAGCTTTTCGGTATCGGCAATGCACAAGCAAAGATTTCGCCTTCGCAGCAGCGCGAATATTTCCTCATCCAACCATGATTCATGGCGAAACTCAAAAGCCGCCCGCATACTTGCCGGCAACGATTCTGTGAAATGCTCGAGCAAAACCGCGTCCTTCTTTAGATTTGGTGGAAGTTGAAATAAGACCGGGCCAAGCCGCGAATCCAGGCCGCTTACTACGTCATAAAAGTAGTCAACCGTGTCGCCGCAATTGCGGAGTCTAGCGAAATGCGTGACTTTTTGCGGCGCCTTTAAGGTAAATCGAAATGTTTCCGGGGTAAGCTGACACCAGTTGGCGATTGTTTTCGGCGCCGGAATTCGGTGGAAGGTGTAATTGACCTCGGTGGTATTGAATCGTTCGGCGTAAAACGGAAGCATTTTCGCGGCCGGCAAATCTTCTGGATAAAAGCTTCCCTTCCATTCCGCGTACTGGAATCCGGAAGTGCCAATCCACTTGTTCATCAGGCTGCGAACGGTTTCATAAACCTCGAGTATCCGCCTCAGGCGTCGCGCCTCTCAACCTGCCCGCCCCTCCGAGAAGAGAGGATGAAGGTAAGGGCCGAATCGGCGCTAAATGATAGAAATGGCATTACGTTATCGGGACGGGTTAGCTGCGCACTCCTATAGTCACCCGAACAAGCTCGGCGATGACTTGTTCGATCCGTTTCGCAACCTTGGTATCGGTCAGCTTGTCGCCGTCAAAAGAATTACCGGTAGCATAAACAAATCGCGGAATGATGAGACAGCGGAAATCGAGCATGAGACTGTTAGCAAAGCTCATGACCGACATATAACTGCCCATTCCACCAGCCGCGCAAAGAAAACCGACGACTTTGTCTTCCCAAGCACTTCCAGTTAGTTCAACCATGTTCTTGGCCGCAGCGGCTACATCGTAGTTGTAAACTGGCGTCGCGACAATGATTCCGTCGGCGTTTTCGACTGCGGCAGTTAAATTTTGCGCAGCCGGATGATTGTAGCAGGCGTCAGCGTCGCACAAAGGAAGATCGAGCTTGCTAATGTCGAGCCATTCGCAATTCAGCTTTGCTTTCTTTAGCCAGTCAAAGGCGATTTGCGCCATCCGTCGGCTATTGCTGTCGGGATTTCCACTCGTACTGAGAACGAGATAGTTCAGCATACGTCCAGCAGTTTAGCTGAAATCAACGACACACAAACCAATCAGAATCGTTCTCATCATAACGCGCGACTTATCCCTGCCACACCTCGAGGCCATGAATGCAGTTGCGGACATCCTTTGAGAGATTAACGCTGTTAATCCGCCTTCCTCTGGCGAGGCTGTAGGCGGAAACGGTGGATGGGGATGAACCCCCGATAATCACATCATCGCCGTACAAACAGAGGCCGCGGGCAAACCCCTGGCGAGCGTGATCGTTTGGCAAATGCGCGTTCGATAACGTCGATGGTTCGTATTCAGGAACAGCGAAACACTGCTTAATTCGATTCTTTCTATCTGCAATAACCAGCCTATTGGAAGCGGTATCGTTATAGATTATTCCATCTTTGTAGATTGCGGCATTGTGAGTTTTTCGTGGTAGCGGTGCATACTCTCGCAACGTATCTTGTTTCAATTCGAGCAAGCTTTCGATTGTCGTCCCAGCAATTGTGATCAAGCCGTCGTGGTGGCTAACGTTATTAATATGAAGGCTACTGCTATTTGGGCCTACTCTTGGTCCTCTGCTATCATTGGGGTCAAAAAAGGTAAGATGGAACGCGGCCGGCGCGGGATTGGCAATGCGCTTAAGAAAGCCGCGCATAAGCTTCGCGGTGCGCCTGATGATATAACCGCGAGAAAAGGAATTCGTGTTGAGGTCAAACTCGAGAACACTGTTTAAATCGGTCGAGGTAAGATACAGCGTATTTTCATACCTGCTGATTTCGTGACACCGTCTTAGGTATTGATTTCGGTAAGAATCGAGACGGTTGAAAGCAGTGTCGTAAACGAAAATCTCGTCGCTGGCGGCGAGGAAAAGTCGATTGTTATGGAATGCAATCCCCCGGAGACCACGGTCGCCGCCGCGACCTTCCCAGCTAATACTGTCGTCATTCCAATCGATTACTTGATCGAACCGGCCGGAGTTTAGGTCAATCAGGTAGACGCCTCCGTGACTCTCACCCTGATGCGCGGAGCGAACTACCGAGGTAGCAATTACTCTGGGCAGCTTGTCCATAAAGATGCGGTATCGTAGCTCTTCAGCGCTAAAGCTTCAAGGTATCCCCAGTGGTTTGCTGCCAGGAAAGAATGTCGCTTGTCGCCTGTTCGATAACCAATCGATAATCAGCCTGGTAGTAGAGGTTACGCGCTTCAATTGGATCAGCCTGCAAGTTGTAGAATTCATTCAAGTCCCGGTCTCTCAGGCAAAGTTTCCAGCCTTCGGGGGAGATTACAGCGCGGGTAGATTCATTCATTGCGCGTTTAATCGTCCGGCGCGGCGCGAGCTTTGTCCCTTTCATCACCTTGACCCGATTGGGGGACCATTCCATAAAAATGTTTTCCGGTGGCATGGTTTCGCCGCGCAGCAGTGGAGCCAGGCTTTTGCCGGCGCATTGATTTGGTTTGGGCTCACCCAGGAGATCGAGCAAAGTCGGAAGGAAGTCGATATGACTCACCGGTTGAACAACCCTCAGGCCCTGGCGTTGGCTGGGCAATCGAACAAGATAGGGAACGCGCACCGCTTCTTCGAACATGACTTCTTTTCCAAACAGATGATGCGCCCCAAGCATATCTCCGTGATCGCTGGTGTGGACAACAATGGTTTCATCCAATAATTCAGCCTGTTCGAGACACGACAAAATTCCGCCAATGCTTTGATCAACCATCGTGACCAGGCCAAGATACCGTTGTCTCATCGCGCGATACTCGTCTGGAGTAACTCCGAAGAAATAGAGATTGGGTAATCGCTTCCGATCCAGGATCGCCTCGGCCTGCTGCCATTCCCGTATTAGTTTGTAGCGCAGTGGAATATTGTCGTTGACTGGCGCGACCGCGGTTGCATCAAGTTCCACATCTTCGAGCGCGTGCTCAAGGTTTAGAGGGCCGTTGTAGGGTGAATGGGGCTCAACAAACGAAACGAATAGAACAAACGGATCGCGGCGATGCATCTCGATAAACTCGCAGGCATGCTCTTCCAGAAATCTGGGTTTCGAAATCGCCAGCGGCAGTTGGCTGACCAGACGTTCGGAAAAAGATCCGTCCGGCCTGTCCGGAGTGTAGCCTCGCAAGTCTAGGAATCGGCTGTAATCACCGACGCCTTCGGTGGAAATCCAATCGCCAAATCCACGCTGTCGCTTCGCTTCATCCCCCAACTGCCACTTTCCCATGTAGGCGGGATGGTAACTGTCGTCGCCAATTAGCTCGGCAAAGGTTCGAATTCGGGGATCAAGTGAAATACCATTCTTCGTACAGCCAGTTTGATGCGGCCACATTCCAGTGAGTAGTGACGCTCGCGAAGGCACGCACAGAGGTTGGGTAACATAGGCGTGGTCAAAAATGACCGATTCTGAAGCAAGCTTGCACAGGTTCGGTGCATAAACTTTTCTGCTGCCATCGCAGGCAATAGTATCGGCGCGCTGCTGGTCCGTCAGAAACACGATGAGATTTGGCTTGCGCATCGATTTAGTTAGTCGGGAAACTCGAGAGGTAGAGCGCGCTAAGCCGTCTCATAAATAGGGGCCATGTAGATGCGGCATCGTTGCAGCATCTTTAAGGCTCCTCAAGAGAGAGTCCATTCCCAAACAGAGTTTGGCTACCGGTTCACCGTCCGCTGCAGGAGATTTCGCCTCTCCCCTTTCTAAAAAGGGAGAGGATACAGGTGAGGGATTTTCTTCTCCTTGGGTTGATCCGTTCGAAGGGAGCATCCGATCTTTCGACTCCTAACCTTAGTCCTCTCCTCGATCGAGGAGGAGAGGAAACGCTCACCGCAAGCGCCGCTAACACACACCGGTTTGGGAACGAGAAGAGAAACCGGAGTTTAGGGACAAGCAAAAAATGCCCGTTCGCCTGGCGACGAACGGGCACCTGAATTGTAAATCGGCGAGCTCTTACTGCCCAACCATGGTCGCGCCGAGGAAGCTCAGCACTTGATTGATTGGATTCGCGATCGCATCGGTGCTGCTGCCGGCGTAAAGTCGCGCAGCAGGCGCCTAAACTCGATCGGCGCGGTTACCGGGAGCGACGGTCTGGTTCGGGTCGGGTTGGGTAGCACCGGGAGTTCCCGGTTCGATCCGCGGGACGTTTGCCTGGGCCGGGTGAACTGTTTTTTCCTCGGTCTTGCCGGCTTTGTTTAGCTCGTCGCTGAATTCGTCTTTTGCTTTTTGAAATTCGCGAACGGCTTGTCCCATTCCACGCGCCAGTTCCGGCAATTTCTTTGCCCCGAAAAGGACAAGGACGATCAACAGAATAACGATCAGATCTGGCCCTGCCAGATTCATGAAGCTCGCGAGCAAGCTCATAATGTATATTTCAACATTAGGCCGCTCGCCAAAGTTGCAAGGTAATTCGGTGGAGGGATTGGCCAGGCCCCCTCTTGACTGATCGCCGTATGGCTCGGAGCAACAGGCAAGATGCCCGTTGGCCCACAGCCAGGATGGCTGTGCTACGCGGGCTCGCGGAGCTCGCCCCTCCAGCTCTTGCTCGCAAGCGCTTCTTGTAATTAAATCTTCGTGCAGTTGCAGGCTGGCGTCGCGGAAGGGTTGGTGCTGTCGGTATTGGGCGAGGACGGCGGTAAACTCGTCAGCCAACTCGCGGTTGCCCTCGCGCTCTGGCAATGCTCGGCCGCGCTCCGCTGTTGCGATGGCATCGTCGAATCGACCGGCTTCGGCGCAGGCCGCGGCCAATGTGCGATGCAAAATCGGGCTGACGCCGCCCGCGAGTTTCAGTGCGCGTTCAGCCAATTCGACCGCGCGAATTCCGTTGCGGAGCGAGGCGTTGGGCGCGGTGGC
>Ga0209056_10002601_pt1 | contig 19338 bp, 13 predicted proteins | sample GraSoiAngelo_114_FD_185876 | JGI IMG/M metagenome (GOLD analysis project Ga0209056, IMG submission 185876) | Grasslands soil microbial communities from the Angelo Coastal Reserve, California, USA - 14_0903_13_40cm (SPAdes) (version 2) | ecosystem: Environmental > Terrestrial > Soil > Grasslands...
GTTCGAGGCGTAAAGCACGTTCTGCAGCGATCTGAGATCCTCGGCGTGCCGCCCGAGCAGCTCCTGATAATGCTCGTTGGACTTGTAGAACGGCCGGATGAGGGTCGGCCGCTTGTGCAGCTTCACGTGCGCGGAGGGTGCAACGTGGAACTCGTCCGGATCGATTTTCATCTGGCTAAAAGGAAAAGATGGCCTTCACGGTCCAGCGGTCGCTGGCGCCGTTCAGACCGCGGCCGACGCCGAAGTTCACCGTCTGCGTGTCGAGCACGAAGTAGAGTATGTGCGACTGCTCGCTGCCCGGGGCGAAATGCGACAGGCGTCCGAGCTCGGCGTAGTACTCTGCGCCGAGCGCGTAGCCGCCGCCCGCACTGCGCGCGATCTTGAACGCCGGGGCGAAGGTCAGCACGCCTTTCTGCGGCCCGGCGAGATCCGTACCGACGATCGGATTGAACGAAAGCAGCCAGGCGTCGTTGCGGTAGCCAGCAATCGGCCGGATTTCTGCGGTGCGGCGCGCTTCCTCGAAGCGGCGCTCGACGAATGAAAGCTCGACGTTCACGCCCGCAAAATAGCCCGGCTTGCCGCGCAGCGGCATCCATTTGAGGCGAAATCGCGGTCCAGCGAAATAGTCGGTTCCGTCGCCGCTCCTCACGAAAGGCAGGTAAAGGCCCCCGTCGACGTCGGGCGCGAGACCCCACGAAAGCTCCGGCGTGATGCGCAGGCCGTGATGCGTCGGAACTTCCCCTGGATAGCCCGGCGCCGAGCGGCCGCTCGGCGTGGTGTTGACGTGCAGCTCGATGCCGCGCTCGCCGGGCGCGTTTACGTCGTCGGTGTAGACCTGGATCTCGTCGGGCAGCGCGCCATAAGCGTGCGAACAGCAAAAGAGCGCCGCTGCAACAAGAAATCTATTCGTGGTCGAGCTCAAAGGCCTTGTGCAGGACGCGCACGGCGAGCTCGGTGTACTTCTCCTCGATCACCACGGTGATCTTGATCTCCGAGGTCGAGATCATCTGGATGTTGATGCCCTCCTCGGCCAGCGTGCGGAACATCTGCGCGGCGATGCCGGCGTGCGAGCGCATGCCCATGCCGACGATCGACACCTTGGCGATGCGATCGTCGCCCGTGACGTCGCGGCACTTGATGTGCGGCTGCACCTGGCTCTTCAGGAGCTTCATCGCCTTCGCGTAATCGGTGCGGTGCACGGTAAACGACAGGTCGGTCATGCCGTCGTGCCCGACGTTCTGCACGATGACGTCGACGTCGATGTTCGCCTCGGCGATCGGGCCGAGGATGGCGTACGCGACGCCGGGACGGTCTGGAACGTCGTGCACCGTGATCTTCGCCTCGTCGCGGTTGAACGCGACGCCCGAAATCACTGCCTTCTCCATCGCCATGTGCGGGTCTTCCTCGAAAGTGATCAGCGTGCCGGACTGCGCCTCCTCTTCGACCGGCAGCGCCGGGTTGGTGAGGCTGGAGAGCACGCGCGTGGGAACTCTGTACTTGCCGGCGAACTCCACTGCGCGGATCTGCAGCACCTTGGAGCCGGCGCCCGCCATCTCGATCATTTCCTCGAAGGTGACGTGGCGCAGGCGGCGCGCCTCGGGCACCAGGCGCGGGTCGGTCGTGTAGACGCCGTCGACGTCGGTGTAGATATGGCACTCGTCGGCCTTGAGCGCCGCGGCGAGCGCGACCGCCGAGGTGTCGGAGCCGCCGCGCCCGAGCGTGGTGAGGTTGTCGTGCCCGTCGACCCCCTGGAAGCCGGCCACCACCACCACGTAACCTGCATGAAGATCGGCGCGAATTCTTTGCTGGTCGATGGAGACGATCCTGGCCTTGTTGTGGGCCGAGTCGGAGACGATCTTCACCTGCCAGCCGGTGTAGCTTCTCGCCTTCACGCCAAGGTCCATCAGCGCCATCGCCAGCAAGCCGATGGTGACCTGCTCGCCGGTGGCGGCGACCACGTCGAGCTCGCGCGGATCGGGCAGCGCCTGGATCTGCCTCGCCAGAGCGATCAGGCGGTCGGTCTCGCCGGCCATCGCCGAGGGCACCACCACCAGGTCGTGGCCCGCCGCCTTCCACTTGGCGACGCGGCGCGCGACGTTGCGGATGCGCTCCACCGAGCCCACCGAGGTGCCGCCGAATTTCTGGACGATCAGAGCCATGCTCGCGGCCGGAAAAAGGCATTGATTTTACAGGCTGCATCGGGTGTCATACGGATGAGCCCCTGCCATGACCCCGCGCCTCGATTCCCTGCAAGACGTCCGCCATGACCTGCTTGACCTGCATCGCGCGCTGGTCGAAGCCGAGCGCCGCAATTACGAGCGGGGACGAGGCCGCTTGCCGGACCGGGATTTTCTGGAGGCGCTGATCAACGACCCGGCCCTCGGCTGGCTGAGCGCGCTGACGGCGCTGATCGTGCGCCTGGACGAGCTGCTGGAGGAAGGCAGCCCCGAGCCGGCGAGCGAGCGCGAGCATTGCGTCGCGCAGATCCGCAAGCTGCTCAAGCCCGCCGCCGGCGCGACCGAATTCCACCGCAAATACGCCGAGGCATTGCAGCAGAGTCCCGACGTTGTGGTCGCCCACGGCAAGGCGATGCGCGCTCTGGAGCGGGCAAAGGCCCTATGAACCTGAAAGACTGGATCGGCCGCACTGAAACGGTAGACGACATCGTCACCGCGATGCCGTATGCGGCGCTCTCGGCGACCCTGGACCGCGAACCGGAAAGACCGAAGCCGGGCACCCCTCTGCCGGCGCTGTGGCATTGGCTGTATTTCCTGCCGCTGCACCGCCAATCCGAAATCGGCCCGGACGGCCACGCCAGGCGCGGCGGGTTCCTGCCCCCGGTGGCGCTGCCCAGGCGCATGTGGGCCGGCAGCCAGCTGCAGTTCCACCGGCCGCTGCGCGTGGGCGACTCGGTCACGCGAGTATCGACGATCCAGAGCGTCGACGAAAAATCCGGCCGCAGCGGTGCGCTCGTGTTCGTGAAGCTCCGGCATGAGTTCCGCGCCAACGGCGAGAAGGACGTTGCACTGACCGAGCTCCACGACATCGTCTATCGCGAGGCGGCAAAGCCGGCCGACGTCGCCGTTCCTCCTCGCCCCGTTCCCGGCGCATCCGCCTGGGAGAAGAAGTGGGTACCGGACGAGGTGCTGCTGTTCCGCTATTCGGCGCTCACGTTCAACGGCCACCGCATCCACTACGATCGCCGTTATGTGACGCAGGTCGAGGGCTACCCCGGCCTGATCGTGCATGGTCCGCTGATCGCGACGCTGCTCGTCGATCTGCTGCGCTGGCAGCTGCCGGAGGCGCGAGTCGCGAAGTTCGAGTTCCGCGCGCTGCGCCCGATCTTCGACACCCGTCCCTTCTTCGTCTGCGGCGAGCCGCAGCCCGACGGCAGGACGTTTCGCTTATGGGCCCGCGACCATGAAGGCTGGCTCGCCATGGATGCCACCGCGCTCGCCGAAACCACCCCTCCTTGAACAGGAGCCGCAAAACATGCCCGCAACCATCGTCGACTCCGCCATCTTCGGCAACCTCTTCAGCACCGAGGCCATGCGCCAGGTGTGGTCCGACGAGAACCGCACGCGCAAATATCTCGACATCGAGGCCGCTCTGGCGCGCGTCCAGGCCCGGCTCGGCATCATCCCCGCAAAGGCGGCCGCGGAGATCGTGCGCAACTGCAGGCTCGAGAAGATCGACCTGAGCAAGCTGCGCGCGCAGACCGAGCGCATCGGCTACCCGGTGCTGGGCGTGGTGCAGCAGCTCGTGGAGCTGTGCGCCGACGGCCTGGGCGAATGGTGCCATTGGGGCGCCACCACCCAGGACATCACCGACACCGCCACGGTGCTGCAAATCCGCGAGGGCCTCGTGCTCATCGAGGACGATCTCGCCGCGATCTCGGCGGCAATGGCGGAGCTCGCCAGTCGCCACCGCGACACGCCGATGATCGGGCGCAGCAACCTGCAGCAGGCCGTTCCCGTGACCTTCGGCTACAAGATGGCCGGGATTCTCTCCGCGATCGAGCGGCATCGCGCGCGTCTCGCGGAGCTGCGTCCGCGCGTGCTGATGGGTGAATTCGCGGGCGCAGCCGGCACGCTCGCCTCCCTCGGCCAGGGCGGGCTCGAGACCCAGGCCGGCTTGATGAAGGAGCTGGGCCTTGCGCAGCCGGCGATCGCCTGGCACACGCTGCGCGACACGATAGCGGAGGTCGGCTGCTTCCTCGGCCTGGTCACCGGCACGCTCGGAAAGCTGGCGATGGATGTCAAGCTGATGATGCAGACCGAGGTGGGCGAGGCGTACGAGCCGTTCGCGCACGGCCGCGGCTCGTCGAGCACCATGCCGCAGAAGCGCAACCCGATCTCGAGCTGCTACATCCATGCCTGCGCCAGCGTCGTCCGGCAGCAGGTCGCGGCCCTGCTCGATGCGATGCTCGCCGATCACGAGCGCTCCACCGGCCCATGGGAGATCGAATGGATCGCGCTGCCCGAGGCGTTCCTGCTGAGCGCCGGAGCGCTGAACCAGGCGAAGGCGGTCGTCGGCGGGCTCGAGGTCGATGCGAAGCGCATGCGGGCCAACCTGGATTCCACGAAGGGCCTGGTGGTCTCGGAGGCGGTCATGATGGGTCTCGCCCCGTACCTCGGCCGCGAGCGCGCCCACGACCTGGTCTACGACCTGTGCCGCGAGGCGATCAGGCAGGACCGGCCCCTGCTCGATCTTCTGAGCGAGAACGCCGCAATCACCAAGCATGTCGACCGCAAGAAGCTCAGCGAGCTTTGCGACCCGTCGAACTACCTCGGGCTTTCGGCAGTGATGGTGGATCGAGTACTAGAGCGAATCCGCGCTGCTCCTCTGATAAAGGGTGTATAAGGGTTCACAAAGCGATGCGGCCTTTCAGAATCACCCCCAGACAAAATCCGGCGCGACGGCTGTCGCGCGTGCACGCGTTCGAGGCTCAAGGCGTGACGCTCAGATACCCGGCGCGAAGCTGGAGCGGCGTGCGCTTTGACGATGGCGTGGTGGTGTTCGCCCTGCGCGAGTGCGACGTCGAGGGCCATGACGACGGATTCAGCTGCCTGCTGTGGGCCCCGCCCACCGAGGGCACCCCGCAGTGGGTGGACCGGCCGAGCAGGCAGGAAAGGCTCGAGCACTGCCGGCTTGCCCTCGTGCACGGCGGCGCCGATGGCCTGCTCGTCTGCGGCGATGCGGGGCTGGTCGAGCCCGATGCCATCCTCGCGCTGCGCGTCGAGAAGCGGCGGGACGAGTACTGGGCCACGTGGGGGTTCGCCGCGCGGACTCAGACGCCCCGGGGCGGCCGCGACGCGCGATTCGCCCGCTTCTACGCAACCCGCATCGCCGCCTAGCGCATTCAGCGAAATCGCAACACACTTGTGTGGCTCGGGATGAATAAGCGTATTCGTTCTTGATTTTCGGGGTCACACAAACTAAATTCGGTCTCACGGCAATGTAGGCCGTAAACCCTCTCCCTCAACCAACCTCTGGAGCGCAGAATGAACAACATGCTTTGCCGCCTCTTAATCGCGCTGATGGCTTGGACGCCGTTCCAAATGGCGCACGCAGGAATGATCGGCACCGAACAATTCGTGTCGTCTGCCAGCAGCGCAGATCGCACCACGGTCCTCAACGTGCTGAGCCGCACGGAGGTGGCCAGCCAGCTCCAGTCGCTTGGGATCAATCCCGCCCAGGCGAGGGACCGCGTCCAGGCAATGAGCGATCAGGAGATCTCGGCGCTCGCCGACAGACTCGGGTCACTGCCGGCCGGCGCGGATAGCAGCGGCGCAGTGCTCCTCATCATCATCATCGCGGCAGCGGTGTGGTGGTACATGTATAAGCGTTAGCGTGTCGTAAGTCGCACGCCTTGGGAAGGATCGGGGCGGATTGCGACTTTTTTGCTTCCCTCGCAGCCGCCTATCCAGTCAAATAGGAGCTACACAAAGAAATATCGAACCGGCTCAGGGAAACGCAAAAGACCCGCGCAAAGCGGGTCTTTCTTTTTCTAGACGGTTCTGGCGGAGAGTGAGTCCGCCGGTATCCACTGTAAGTCGTTGAACCATTTGTATTGCAGGCCGTTCGACTGCACGTACCCACAGCGCTACCCACACTCCACCGCAGTTAGTCGCTTCCGCGAAGCGTAGCACCGGCGTTAGGCTGCCCGCCTGCTCGTTGGACCGGCAAGCCACATGCAGTTTCAGGAACGACTACTTTCGGCGGCGGTCATTCGCCGACTCATTACTGAATCACTTTATCCGCGCATAGCCGAACCGACCGCGGGATCGTCAACCCGTTCGCGCAGTTCCTTGCCGGCTTTGAAGTGCGGCAGATGTTTTTCGGGCAGCCGATGCTGAGTGTTAGGCCCAGGACGTCACAGCGATGTGGAGACAGAGATAGAAATTGTGGAGCCCCAGTCGCTGTAAAGGCACTTCGAGGGTCGTTCCGTGCTGCACCCTAGGTGGAATGTGCACCGTCACGTTTCCCTCCTCCTCGATCATGCCTTGACCCAGGCAGACTAGGCACATGACTCCCCACTCGCGCCCCCTCCCGGCACAACTCCGACACCGGGAAAAGATCGGGACCCCGAGGTGGATTACGCCCCCGCGCCGCGCCTCTTCTGGCCGCAGGCAAATCTCCACGTTTAGCCCTTCAACTCGCTCTCCTTTGGGCACTCCCACGCCGGTGAAGTTCTGCAGCAGACGTGCCTGCAAGGCGTCGAAGGACGGTTGAATAGTTAAGAAGTCTCGCAGCCCAAAACGCCACTCTGGGATCAGCGGTTCTGATCGCGGCCAATCCCAGTCCCTGCGAGGCACCGGCGCCCTCTGAGCTGCGGTTTCGGTCTGGAGCAGATGGTGACGGTAAGCCTTCCGGCGTTCAGGATCAGAGTGGACCTGGTAAGCTTCGACGAGGTCCTGAAACGCCGCGGTACCTTGAGGGCCTACCCGATCGGGACGCAATTGCTTGACGAGTTCACGAAAGGTGTTCTGGATACCACGCGCCGTTTCGGTGCGCGAGACGCCCAAAATAAGGTGGTAATCCCTCAGTGCCATGGTCCATCCTCCTCCGCGAGTGATAGGAGAATCAATCCGCCCGTTGCCGGAGTTCGCTCCCTGATTGAGGTGTTTGCTGCGAAAAGCTGGTTGGTTCCCTGAGCAGGGCGTGAACCAAGGGCGAAGATTGACAGCCATCGGCACGGAACATAACGAACGCCGCTGACCGGGCGGGGCACACGCGCAACGCAGTACTCAGTTCGAGCCGTGATTCATCCTGTGGACGATGATGTCGACTTCCGCCCGCTCGTCCTCGACGTCGAAAATATTCTCGCTGACGCGATCGTCACATGTGTCTGCTGCATTGGCCCGCAGCGCGGCGTATTCGGCCGCACGCCAGGCGATCGGAAGTTCGGGCAATTTCTGGCGGTGAATTGCGGTCCGTTTCATGGTTTCCTCTCCACGAGAGGTTTGCCAGCTTCGTCGCAGCATACGCTCTAATCCGGCGGCGATATGTGCGCAGACGCACATTACTGCGGCATTTCCCGCGGAGCGCGCTCCACGCGGCTTGATACACCGGGTGCGATGAAAATCCCGAAAAGAATCAATCAGCGCGATGACGCGCGTCGACCCCCAGCACTTCGGGTATGCGAGCGGTTCGGCTTCGTACACCTTGCGAATGAGCTGCGCTAATACCGCGGTCTCCTCGTCGACCGTCACTGCGCAGGCCGAAAGGTGATATCGCCGTACTGGGCGCGAGCCTTCTGGCGCGTCTTGTCGGCGTCGGTCATCACCCCCACCGCGACGATGTCCCAGGGTTCCTCGCCGAAGGCAAGGCGGTAGTCCTCGAGTACGTTGCGCCGGAACTCGTGCCATTCGCCGATGCGGTCGCTGCCGCTGTCGACGACAATCATCTGGATCTTGTCGGTGTAGTTATTCGGGGCGATGGTGCCGACCGGGGCGCCGCTTGACCAGATATACATGAGCATTGCGTACGGCAGCACCTCGCCGGAGAGCGCTTTGTAGAGCCTCAGCGTGGTGCGCTCGACGAAGTCGAGCCGTGTCACGTCGCCATGGAAGGAGATGACCAGGCGCGCCGCCGAGTCCGCGCGCGAGGGGACCCGAGGGTCGGCGCTGGCCAGCGGCTGCAGGACGCGCCAGCGCCACTCGAGGACCGGATAGCGTGTCGGATCGATGCGGATGCGCCGGTAGAACCCCGAGGCCGAGCCAGCCGCGTTCGCTTCGAGCACCACGCTCAAGTCGCTCTCAACGAGGCGATACTCGGTACGCGTCGAGAAGGGCGAAACGATGAAGGGGTCCCAACCGCCGGGCGGCGCCTCGCCGGCGCGGCCCGCGGAGAACCGCGCCGCTTCGACCAGCGCGCCGTTCTCACGCTGGAGCTCGGCGACGATCGCGGTCGAGGCGAGCAGCTCTTCGACCGGGACGCCGACGCAGCCGGCGAGCGCCACACTGCAAACGAGCATTGCTGCGTTGCGGGAAAGTTTCGTTCGACTAGACATTTAGCCGCCTTTGGGAGCCTAACCGCGAATCCACGACCAGCTTTGAGCCATGTTAACGCCCCGATTCCTTGGCAGGGCAATCGCGAGCCTCATACGGGGATCCGACTGAAGCGTCCGCTTTGGCCAACAGCGGTCATTCGATTTGTCGCAATGTTCGTCTACGAGAGGCAGTAGCAATCTCCGGCGACGGGTAATTCAGGGCGCGGGACATCGGATTTGGCCATGGATGTCCCGGCCTGCCTCATGAAATTGTAGGCTCGCAGACTTGATAGTCGCGGTGACGCTAAATGGGCAACGGACGCAGGTGAGAACAGCCGCTACCGTGCCCGGCAAAAAGACATAACGTCGGCCTTACCCAAGGATCACGCGCACCTTATGGGCTTGACCATCATCGACGAGCGGAACTCGCGCCGGGCCCTCCGGCAGCGTCCTGCCGTCGAGCTCGGCGTAACTGACGCCACGACTGACGCCGCGAGGGTTTTCGACCGCGATCTGGTAGCGCGCAGAGCGGTATTGAAAGACGATCTCGAACCCGGGCCACGCCTTGGGGATGCAGGGGGCGAGGAGCAGGAACGCGCCGCCCTCTCGACGAACCCCGAGGATCGCTTCGATGCCGGCGCGGTACAGCCACCCGGCTGAGCCGGTGTACCAGGTCCAGCCGCCGCGCCCGAGGTGTGGAGCGACCGAATACACATCGGCGGCGACGGCGTAGGGTTCGACCTTGTAGCGCTGCACGTCTGATCGCGTGCTGGTGCGGTTGACCGGATTCAGGAGCGAGAAGAGACGAGCGGCCTTGTCTCCATCACCGAGTGCGGCGAAAGCAATGACCGACCATGCAGCGGCATGGGTGTACTGGCCGCCGTTTTCCCGGATGCCGGGCGGATAGCCCTTGATGTATCCGGGATCGAGCGGCGTGCGATCAAAAGGCGGCGCGAAGAGCAACGCCAGACCGTCGTCCGCGTGAATGAGCTGCTCGTCCACGGCGGCCATGGCACGCAGGGCGCGAGCCGGATCCGCCGCCCCGGAGAGTACGCCCCAAGATTGCGCGATCGAGTCGATCCGGCATTCGTCGCTCGTGTACGAGCCGAGCGGCGTTCCATCGTCGTAATAGCCGCGCCGGTACCATTCGCCGTCCCAACCGTCTCGCTCAAGCGAAGTTTGCAGCCGAGCCGCGTGCGAGCGCCACTTCGCGGCGCGCGCCTCTTCACCACGAGCGCTCGCTAAAGGCGCGAACGCGCAAAGCGTCGCGTGCAGGAACCAGCCGAGCCAGACGCTCTCGCCTTTGCCCTTCTCGCCGACCCGGTTCATACCGTCGTTCCAGTCGCCCGTGCCGATCAGCGGCAAGCCGTGTTCGCCGACGCCGAGGCTCCCATCGAGCCCGCGCGCGCAGTGCTCGAAGAGGGACGCGGTCTCGTCCGCGGGCACAGGCTGGAAGTACGAATCGTGTTCCCCGGGCCGCAACGCCTGGCCTTCGAGGAATGAAACGCGCTCGTCCAGCACCGCGAGGTCGCCGGTCGTCTCGACATAGTGAGCGGCGGCGTAGGCAAGCCAGATCCGATCGTCTGAAACGCGGGTACGCACGCCCTGGCCGGAGGGCGGCAGCCACCAATGCTGGACATCGCCTTCGACGAATTGCCGTGCGGCGGCGCGCAGGAGATGCGCCCGCGTCATCTCCGGTCGCGACAGGGCGAGCGCCGTTCCGTCCTGGAGCTGGTCGCGGAAACCGTAACCGCCGCTCGCCTGATAGAACGCCGATCGCGCCCACACGCGGCAGGCGAGCGTCTGATAGAGCATCCAGCGATTGAGCATGATGTCCATGGACCGGTCCGGCGTTTTCACCTGGAGCGTGCCGAGCAGATCGTCCCAATACGCAATGACTTCGCGCAGGACCGCATCAAGATCGGCTGCCCGGTAGCGGGCGATCAGGGATTGCGCATCGGCCGCCGTCGCTGCCTCGCCGAGGAAGAAAACGATTTCCGCCACGCCGTCCGGCTCGAGCTCGACCGGGGTTTGCAGAACGCAGCAGGGATCGAGGCCGGCGCCGACCCGCTGTAGGAGGGGCGTTTCCCCTGCAAGCGCGGCCGGGTTGTCGAGCGCGCCATTGCGCCCCAGGAACTCCCGCCGGTCGCCGGTCCAGGCGCTCTGCCGACCGCCCAGATCCGCAAAGGCGACACGGGAACCGAACGTCATGTTCCATGGGTTGCGAGCGAACATCGCGCCGGATTCCGGATCGATCTCCGTCACAATCGAGAGCGCGGATGCTGTGCGCGACGGGCCGAGCACCCACTCGACATAGGCGGTGACCGAAAGCCGCCGGGGTCGCTCCGACGTGTTGCGGATCGTCAGCCGCGAGATCTTGATCGGATCATCGAGCGGCACGTATTGGAGAAGATCGAGCGCGACACCGTGTGCGGCGTGCTCGAACCGGCTGTATCCCTGGCCGTGCCGCGCGATATAGGGCGCAACCTCGTCACGGATCGGCGACGCCGTGGGCCCCCACAGCTCGCCGGACTCCTCGTCGCGCAGATAGAGGACCTCGCCCGGCCGATCGGTCACGGGGTCGTTCGACCGGGGCGTGAGCTGGTTCTCGCGGCTGTCGAGCGACCATGTGTAGCCGCTGCCCTCGACCGCCACTTGAAAGCCGAACGAGGGATTGGCGATGACGTTGATCCATGGGGTCGGAATCGACCGCCCGGCGCCGAGGATTGTCACATACTCCCGTCCGTCCGCGGCGAATCCGCCGAGCCCGTTGAAGAATTCGAGGTTCGGCGGCGCCGGAACGGTCTGCGGCAGGTCCGCGGGCGGCACGCGCCTCGGCAACGGCGCGGCGGTGGTATCCGTTTCCTCGAGACGGTTGAGCTGTTCGGAGAGCGTTCCGCGCCGTCCCGCAAGCACCGCCCGGGCCATGGAGAGAAGCAGGGCGCGTGTCTCCGCCGAAATGAGGTCCGCGCGCAGCACGAACACCGAGCCGCGCGCGACGTCGGCTCCGATCTGCGATCGGGACTGGCTCGTCCGGGCGAGCGTCTCCAGGGCGATCTGAAGGTCCTGGATATACGAGGATGCCCGTTCGTTCAGGATCACGAGATCGACGGCGAGCTGCTTCATCCGCCAGTATTCATTGGCTCGCAGCAACGGGCGGACGATGGCGATGTCCTCGATGTTGTCGATCCGCACCAGAACGATCGGGAGGTCGCCGGAAATGCCCTGGGCCCAGAGCGCTGTCGGCCCGCCGCCGCCGCGGCGTATGGCGTCGGACGGCGGACGCATCGACGGATCGGCGTAGAGCACGGCGCCGGCGAGACGCTGGAACAGGCTCGCCTGATCCGCATCGACGCCGAGGTGACTCAACTGCACTTGCGCCTGGGTCCATGCCAACGTGGCCGCGCGGTCGAAGGCCGTCGTGTCGTGATGCTTGTCGGCGAGGTCCAGCACATCGCCACGGGACGACGCGACGACCGTCCAGAATGCGACGCGCACCACACGGCCTGGCGGAACTCGCACGCGGCGGCGCAGCGCAAAAACGGGATCGAGGACAGTGCCGACGGTATTGGAAAGCGGCCGGCCATCCATCACAGCGACCGGCGCCCGAACCTCGCGTCCACGGCCAAGGAACCGGCCCCGCTCAGTTTCGATCTCCGGCTCGCCCACCGCCTCGCCTTCGACGACGGCAAGATGCGCCGCCCAGATTTCGGGCTCGGTGGGCGAGCGGCGCCGCCGGGTCGCCAGGATGGCGCCGATCCTGGCGAGATATTCGGTTTGCACGAAGAGCTTGGAAAAGGCCGGGTGCGCCGTGTCGGCGGCGGGCGGCGCCAGCACCAGCTCGGCGTAGGAGGTAAGCTCGATGTCCCTCGCCCGGGTGCCCGCATTCGCGACCGATACGCGGCGGACCTCGGCGTTGTACTCCGGCGAGACGACGACGTCGAGGATCGTGGTGATCGTTCCGTCGCGCCGGATGAACTCGGCGCGATCCTCGGTGAACGTGACCTCGTAACTGTCCGGTTCGACGCCGCTCGGCTGGTAGCCTGCGGACCACACCTCGCCGCTCTCCACGTCGCGCAGGAAGACGTAGGCGCCCCAGTCGTCGCGGGTGACGTCTTCGCGCCAGCGCGTGATCCCGAGATCGCCCCAGCGGCTGTACCCGGAGCCGGCGCCCGTCAGCATCACCGCATAACGGCCGTTCGAGAGCAGGTGCGCCTCCGGCGTGGCGTGGTGCGCGGAGCGGAGCCGTCGCACCGCAGGAATCTCCAGGTCGCGGACCGTGGATGCCGTCTCGACTTCCTCGGCCCTGGGATACGCCTCCGCGACATCGCGCGGCGTGCGTTCGTGCAACAGAAGCTCCGTCGCCTGCACGATCGGCTCGGCATGAAACCGTGCCCGCATCTTCCCGTCGAGAAGACCGTTGGCGATGGCGACGACCGTCATGCCCTGATGGTGTGCCATGAAGGCGCGGACGATCGCGACCTCTTTCCCCTCGGGCAGACGCGTGCGCGTGTAATCGAGCGCCTCGTAGAAGCCGTAGCGGCCATGCGCGCCCAGCGCGGCGAGTCGGGCGAAGTTGCGTGCCGCCGCTCCAGGATCGACCATGGCTGCGAGCGCAGTCGCGTAGGGTGCGACGACGGCGTTTTCGCCCAGGCCGCGTTTCAAACCCAGGCCCGGGACTCCGAAGTTGGAATATTGATAGGTGAGCTCCAGGTCGCGGACGTTGTAGGCGGATTCCGAAATGCCCCAGGGCACGCCGAGCGCAGCGCCGTAGGTCATCTGGCGGCGCACGACCAGACGGCTCGTCTGCTCGAGGAGGCTCCCGGCCGGTGCGCGCATGACGAGCGACGGCATCAGATACTCGAATATCGAACCCGACCAGGAGAGGAGCGCTACGCCACGTCCGATCGGAGTGACGGCACGCCCGAGGCGGAACCAGTGCCGCGCGGGAACGTCGCCCTTGGCGATCGCCACGAAACTCGCAAGGCGCGCTTCCGAGGCGAGCAGGTCGTAGCAGCTCGGGTCGAGAGTGCCCTCCGCGACCCGATAACCGATCGAGAGGAGCTTGCGGTCCGGGTCGAGGAGAAAGCCGAACTCCATCGCGGTGGCCATGGCCCGCGCCGTCGCCTCGAGCGTCGCAAGGCGCCGTTCCAGGGAGCGGGCAGCGTCGGCGGTCTGTGTAACGTCCCGGCGGTGACTTTCGATCGACGCTATCGTCGCCTCCGCCCAGAACAGCATTTCGGCGCCAGCGTCGTCGCCCCGTTCGCTTGCCAGCGTGCGGGCGATGTCGACCATGGTCGTGGCCTGAGGCGCGGCCACCGCCAATCGGGCAGCGACGTCCTCCGGCGACACATGGTGTTGGAGGAGCGGGTCCTCGCGGAGAGTAGCCGCCAGCGCATCGAGCGCATCGTCAAGCTGATGCCGCGTGATCGTCTGCGTTCTCCGGTCGTCGGGAAGTCCCTGCAAGGATTCGCGCGTGAGATTCAGGCCGTCTTCGATGGCGGCAAATGATTCAGGACCTGCCTGCGGGCGGCGAATCCACTCCCTGCAGGCGATTGCAAGAGCGATCAGGTGCCCGGCCAGATTGCCGCTATCCACCGAAGAGATGTATTGCGGGTCCAGCGGGCGAAGGTCTCGCGTGTCGTACCAGTTATAAAAGTGGCCGCGGAACCGCTGCAGGCGACCCATCGTTGCGAGTGTCGCTTCCAGCCGGTCGACGGTCTCGGTCGTCCCGGCCCATCCGAAGTCGCGCGCGCTGACCGCTGAGAGGAGGTAGAGGCCGAGATTAGTGGGAGAGGTCCGGTGCGCGACAACCGGCTTCGGGTCTTCCTGGAAATTGTCCGGCGGGAGCATGTGGTCCTCGGCCGTAACGAAGGTCTCGAAGAAGCGCCAGGCGCGGCGCGCGACCAGCCGCAAAGCACGGGCGTCCGCATCCGAGACCGACAGGCGACCCGCCACGAGCGGCGACAGGCTCGTCCATCGCGCGATCGCCGGCGATGCGAGCCAGGCGAGCACCAACGGCGCCGCCACCGGCCAGGCGTCGTTCCTGCCCCACCAGACGACTATCGCAGTGACGATGCCGATGGCGACGCCACCGTTCATCTGCCGATAGAACCCGGGGAGGTCGAGCCGCGGGCTCACCTTCGCCTGAGCTGCCGTGACCCAGTCGAGCAGATGGCGGTGGCTCACGGACAGACGAAACAGCGTTCGTCCGATTGCATCGGCCATCAACCATGCCTGGTGCGCGAGGAACACGACCAGCAATGCGGACTGGGACAAAGCGAGGCCGACATCCGCGGCGAGGGCGCGCAGGTGGCTGCGTGCCGTGATCCGGGCACGTCGCGGCACGATTCCCGCGAGAACGGGGAGCAGCGTCGACAGCGCAATCGTCGACAGGACGAAGCCGGTCCAGACGACGGCAGCGTGCAGCGGCAGTGCCCATCCCGCCAGCAAGGCGGCGACGCTCGCCGGCGCAGACAGCGACCGCCGCAGGTTATCCAGCATCTTCCAGCGGCCGATCGACGGCAGCGCGCTCGCGCGCTCATGATCGCTCGCGCTCCGATCAGCGACGGAGGCGTCGCCGCGACCGAGAATCCACGGCAGCAATTGCCAGTCGCCGCGCACCCAGCGGTGCTGGCGTGCGGCGGCGACGTCGTAGCGTGACGGAAACTCTTCGACCAGCTCGATATCGGAAGCGAGGCCGGCGCGGGCGAAGGTCCCCTCGAATAGGTCGTGACTGAGAAGCGTGTTCTCGCGCACGCGGCCGTCGAGCGCGGCTTCGAACGCGTCCACGTCGTAGATGCCCTTGCCGGCGTAGGAGCCTTCGCCGAAGAGATCCTGGTACACGTCCGAGACGGCGGAGGCGTAAGGATCGATGCCGCTGGTGCTGGAGAAGATGCGCTGGAACAGCGACCCCTCGCGACCGATCGGCAGCGAAGGCGTTACGCGCGGCTGCAGCACGCCATATCCTTCGACGACGCGCCGGGTGCCGGGATCGAAGCGCGGATGGTTGAGCGGGTGCGCCATCTTGCCGACCAGCCGGCGGGCCGTTTCCCGCGGCATTCGCGTATCGGCATCGAGCGTGATGACGTACCGGACACCGGCAGGCAGCGCGCCGACACCTACGAAGGTCGTATCTGTTGCGCCGCGCAGCAGACGGTTCAACTCGTGAAGCTTGCCGCGCTTGCGTTCCCACCCGATCCACCGCTGCTGCCCTTTGTTCCAGACCCGCCGGCGGTGGAGCAGGAGGAAGCGGTCCCCCCCGGCTACCGGTCCATAACGGCGATTCAGGCGGGCGATGCCCGCGGCGGCCGCTTCGAGCAGTGCGTTATCTCCTGCGACGGTCTCGGTCGCCGCGTCCGTCCAGTCCGAGAGCAGTGCGAAATAAAGCTCGCCTTCCGGACTTGCAAGGTGGTGGATCTCCAGACGCTCGATCTGCCCTTCGAGCGCGGCCTGCGTCGTGAGAAGGATCGGAACGGCGACCATCGTGCGCAGGTGCGAAGGGACGCCGTCGCGCAGTTCCAGGCCCGGCAGGATCGTCGCACCGACCTCTCTCGTGACGCTGCGGTTCACGAGCGCCATCGCCGCATCGATCGACGGAATCAGCCCGAGCAGCGCAAGAAGCGCGAGCCACCAGTCTTCGACTCCCCTCACCGCCAGTGCAAACAGTGGCAAAGAGAGAAGGATTGCAGCGACCATGATGACGCTGCCGACATAGCCGCCGATGCCGATCGTGACGTTGAAACGACGCAGCCAGTTGCGTATGGGAGCGCGAAATCCGACCGCCGCTTCGAACGCGCGGCGCCCTCCGGCAATCAGATGATAACCAGGATCGCGTTTCCGGCCGTCCGTACCGCCCCCGCAGTGATGGACACCGCCGCCCTGTTGCTCACGCGCCAGACCGCTTGCGGCCAGAAGAGCCGCTTGCGCAATCTCCATTTCCGTCAGTTTCGAGCCCCGCGCCAGCTCCTCGATCGCGGTGCGGTAGAGGTTGCGCGTCGGGAAATCCATGCTCGCGAAGTCGCTGCCGATCCGTAACGTGTCGTCGACAAGACTGACGCTCTCGACGAGCTCCGCCCAGTCGAAGTCGGAGATCAGCCGCATGCTCGTGATGACGTTGCGGACCGTCACGTTCGTGGCGCCCTGTCTTTGGTGCTCGTCGCGCACGATCGCATCGGCGGTCGTTCCCTGTGCCACCAGGCGCTCCTCCAGCCACATCAGCGCCCGCGTGACCTTCGGATCCTGGTCTCGGAGCCGTTGCACGAGCTGGACGGCGAAGGCTCCCGGCAAGGGTGCCTGCTCGTAATGCTGAAAGACCGGGCGGAACGGTTCGGCCGGGCGCGCGTTCACGCCCAGCAGCCGGTCGGCGAGCGCGTCCGCTTCCTGGCGCGCGGCCCGGCTGGTCACGATGCGCCTGGCCCCGCGTCGAAGATTTTCCACCAGCACGATCCGCAGCGTGATCGCGACCGCCCATAACTCCCCGATCGTCAGCGGCTGAACGCGCTGGTAGGCGCGCACGAACCGGCGCAGCATCTCGGGGTCGAAGCGGCTGTCGGTATGAGCGACAAACGCCCAGGCGATGCCGAAGACCCGCGGATAGCCGGCGAAAGGTCCGGTGGCCAGCTTCGGCAAGTGCCGATAGTAGGCAGGCGGCAGATCGTCGCGAATTTCGCGGATCTGCTGTTCGACGAGATGGTAGTTGTCGAGCAGCCACTCGGCGGCCGGTGTAATGCCACGACCCTCGCCGACCGCGCTGGCGATGGCGCGATACGCTTTGAGCAAAACCGATTCGTTGTCCCTCAGTCGTACGGCGAGGGATCGCCCGGCCATCGGCCGCGCGCTGACAGGTTGGGCCGCTGCGAGGCTCTCGGCATGCTGCTCGAGACGCTCGATGCTGAAGAGCTCCTCGCGGATGGACTCTTCGTTATCCCACGGTGCGGCCTGCGCGACGCGACCGAAAGCGCGAAGAAATGCCGGTCTCAATGTGGTGTGCTCCGTAAATAATGGATCAGCGGGCCGAGGTTACGAGCGAGTACTTGTGATGCAGCCCGCCCAACACCGAACTGAGCTGCAGCGCGAGGTGCGGGTCCAACCGATGCCCGGAATCCTGGTTGGCGGCCAACGCTGCCATCGCCGGCGGATCAGGAACTCCCGGACCCAAGGACGCGTGCGGACGCGCACCGTTGTTATGCGCTTTCCATTCTTTCAAAATCGATCGCAAGTGCGATTCTGATAGCGGAATCAGCCAATCCAGGCACTCACGTCGAATCGTGCCGATGACTCGCTCGCAGATCGCGTTGGCCATGGGGCTAAACAATGGCGACTTCAAGACGGTCAGCCCCAGCCGGCCGATTGATTCATCCAGACTCTTCGCGAAGATGCGATCGCGATCGTGGATCAGGTATCGATACCGGACCTCGTCGTTGATGGCTTCGCGCAACTGCTGCAGCGTCCCGGCCGCACTCGGGTGAGCAGTCACGTTGATATGCACAAGCCGGCTTGCGGAGCACAGGCGTTTTTGTTCGCGCACAGCCTACGGCAGGAGGATCACCGAACCGGTGGTCTTGCGCGCCCGTCGGGAAGCGCATGCCACCAGCGGCCCGGGTAGCTCGATTCCGCGATCATGTCACTTGGACACGCTCAGTGCACCGTGAATTCCCGGCTGTTTCCACTTCTTGCCTCCGTCCAAATCGTTAAATGGGATAGGAGAATCCGTCCGAGGGCGCGGTGCGGGTTCTGGTGCAACGACTTTACGCCCCTGCGACGCCTAATGTGGGTCGCGCATGGCCTCGCCGGCGAAGGCCGCCTTCCCTCCGCTCCGGACTCGATGCCGCTCTGACGCTACAGTTTTTTCAGCACGCCGACCGCGTTCGCCGCGTCCTCGGCCGAGTCGAGCGCAAGAAAACCGACGAACGTCCGGCCTACGGCGGTCGCCGAGAGCGCCCGGAAACTGATCCCCGCGCCCGCCAGCGCTCGAGCGATTGCCGCAGTCGTGCCCGGCTTGTCCACTCCCTCGACCCGCACCGTGTGGATGCCCTCTGCCTTGGCGAGGCCCGCATCTTGCGCTGCCCTGAGCCCCTTCGCGCCCTTTACCGGCACCACGAAGAGCAACCCCTTGCCGGGCTGCTCCGGAGCCCGGCGCGCGAACGCGAACTCGAGGTTCGCTCCCGCCTTCGCAAGCGGGTCGAGCACATCAGCGGCGCCTACAGGCCGATCTTCGATCATCGCCGTCCACATCTGGGCGCGGCTTAGCTTGAGCTTTATATCTCACCTCCAGTTGGCGCATTCCATGTTGACCGGGCCTAGACTCGAATCAACTTTGCGTCAGCTTCTCTCGTTCCTTTTTCCAGATTGAACACTACGACACTCAACCTGTCGCACTTCAACATCAAGACCGGCCGCGTCACCATGGCATCTCTACGGCCCTGGCAGGGCGCGAGGTCCTCCAAGTGGGATGCCGGTCGGGGTGGTTCGAGCTGCCGCTCAATGCACCGTGAGCCTTTTCGCTGCCGCTACGGCTTTCTTCGGTAGCGTGAGTTCCAGCACGCCGTCGTTGTACTTGGCTTGGGCGGTCGCTTCGTCGACCTCCTGACCGAGCGTGAACGCGCGCTGGATCTTGCCGTAGTAGCGCTCGGCGCGAAGCACAGTCTCGCCGTTCTCGACGTCTTTTTCGTGCTTCACTTCCGCGGATACCGCAACTTCGTTGCCGTTAATAGTTATGCTGATGTCTTCCTTCTTGACGCCGGGCAATTCGGCCAGCACTTGATACTCCTTGTCGTTCTCGCTTACGTCCATGCGGAACTGCGTCGGCGCGGGCGCACGCGGCTCAGGGTTAGGCAGCCACA
>Ga0209056_10002602_pt1 | contig 19332 bp, 21 predicted proteins | sample GraSoiAngelo_114_FD_185876 | JGI IMG/M metagenome (GOLD analysis project Ga0209056, IMG submission 185876) | Grasslands soil microbial communities from the Angelo Coastal Reserve, California, USA - 14_0903_13_40cm (SPAdes) (version 2) | ecosystem: Environmental > Terrestrial > Soil > Grasslands...
GGGCGGGCCGTCCATCGAACGCGAGTGCGGCCATCAGGAACGCTGCCAGACCAATTCCATTCAGCCACAACACGTCCCTTCCAGAAAGAGCAATGGATACAACCGGATTGAAGAGTAGCGCAATCGCGAGGAATCCTATTGCCCACAGATATTTTCTGGAACGAACCGCTTGCGCAACAATGAGAAGGCCGGAAGCGAAGACCACAATGGATAACAACGTCTCATGACTCGCAACGGGAAGTCGAAAAACAGCGAGAAGTAACATTGTGACGGACAGCCATTTCATCGTTTTTGTCATGCTTGGCGCCTTTATCTTCCCCGATTCACCTAAGGACGAAACTTCGGCTTACTGATCAATCTGGCTTTCTCAAGCGCCGCGCGCCTTTCCTCGTCCTGCTTCAACTGCCGCGCGAGTTCTTTCGCCGGCGCCTCCAGCTTGTCTAACCGTTCCGCCTCTTTGCTTGCATCCGCCGCCGTAAGGTCGAACTGTTTGGAAGTTGTGACCAGTCCGATCACGATACTTTGAAAGGTTCTGCCCAGTGGGCCCGTGAGGTGAAGAGAGCACAGAACAGGAGCGGGGTTGCGAATGTGCGGGAGCGAATCATTGGTTCTCCTTAAGGGCCGGAACGGTTTCGGTCCGGCATTACGTACGATTGAGCTGATGATGTGAATCGAGCGACTTTGCGGTGTGTTGCTGCGTTATCTTCCGAAATTCCCGGATGCGCTCTCTTTGGCGGAGCCGGGCTTTCCGTTTTCGCTCCGCTCGAGCCCTGTCTCCATTTCGCCGCGACATAATTCCTTGTCGGCCGCCAGCCTATTAACCAGATTAAGTGAATTTTATCGTGCAGTCAATTGCAATCTTGATTTAAAATACACCAGAAGTGGTTAATTAAAGACTATAAGGCTGCAAACCGGCAAAAAGCCCCGAACTCGACGAACGGGTTTGGCAAGCCTGGATAAAAAAGAATGCGGCGCAAGACAGGGCCCGATTTGTGCAACGCGTGAGAGTCCCAGGGATCGTCACGGCTTTTCTGGGGTTGATCGCATTGTTGTGGAGGCTTGTCTGAAGCCAGGTAATCGTAACGGCGCAGCCACTTAAACCGGAGAGTTAATGAAGCCTTGCAGCGGCCAACGCTGTCCTGAATGCAACGCCCCTGACATGCACGCTTTAACTCAGGACACAAACGCGCCATTTGCCGAAGACAGCCAGAGGTATGGGCATGAACATATCCAAAGCAGATGCGATAGCACATCTTGCGAAATGGTACAACGCGGGTGCCGAGGTCAGGGCGATTTACCACAGCGTTACAGGGAACCTGCGGATTATTGGGAGAATCGAGGAACTTTCTTCATCGGCGATAAAGGTCGTTACGATCGGCTCTGAGATACTTCTCTATTTCCGGGACACGTCGGAATACGAGTACAACGATCTGCGTGAGCCGCCTACGGAGATCAATAAAGATAGGGTCAACAAGTATCCGATATTCATCGAGATTACGTTCAGTAATGGAGACCGCCTCGAAGTTTCTGAGTTTTTCAAAGAATGATCAATCCGCCAGTTTCCAAAACCTCGGGAGAAGGAATTACTGCCCCTCAGGCATTACCGGCAAAGCAGAATCAGCAAAAGCAAATCAGCAGCGAACGGTTTTTGCTTAACTATAGGTGTCTCGATTTGTTATCAAAGGCATAGAGAGCGTGCGTTTCGTCTTCAAGACCATAGCCGCAACCAGGAACGCTGTAAGGCCGACCCAGCTAAGCCAAACAAAGGCCCTGCCGGTCGCGGCAATGGGTGAGACGGGACTGAAGGCCGCGATAATCGGCAGGAAACCGATCGCGAGGACGTATTGGCCGGAGCGAAACGCCTGACAGCTGACCAGAAGACCGGAGACACAAAGCACCGTTTCCACCAGTATTGTGCCACCCATAACCGGAAGCTCTAACAACGCCAGAAGCACCACCACGATCGAAGCCCACATCATGATTTTCACAAGCATTAAAACCTCTTTCTCGAATCTCTCTCTAACTCTGAAATCCGGCTCTTATGCTTTGCCCTGTCGGTTTGGGGGCGGCGGCAAAGAGGGTTGAGTAACAATCCGGGTGATAGGTCTTGCCGCCGACATCCGTCCGTTCTTCACGCGCGTCGATCCGAATGCGGCAGAGTTCGCACCACACTTTAATAAAATCCGTGATTGGAATTCTAGCCTGCTCCGTCTTCATCAGTACCTCCGTTACTCGCCACAGCAATGAAGGGGGGCCTCGCAAGTTTTGCGGTTGGCGATATGGTTTGTTATCGGTAGGACGGTGAGCGAGCGCCGGCCCGGCCGCTGATGGGCCTTCCGTTTTCGATCCGCTCGACCCCTGTCTCCATTTGGCCGCGACATAATTCAATTCGGATGCCGCTGTCTTAACCACACTAAGTGAATTTTATCGTGCAGTCAATTGCAATCTTGATTTAAAATATACCAGAAGTGGTTAATTACGCTTATGCTGCAAACGATAAAAGCCCCGAACTCGACAGACAGGGCCCCGATTTGTGCGACGCCTGAGAGTCCTAGGGATGGTCACGGCTTTTCTGGGGTTGATTGCGTTGTCGTGGAGACTTGCCATGTAATCGTAACGGCGCGGCCACTTAAACCGGAGAGTCTCCTTCATGTCTGATCAAATGCAGCGCCAAATTAGGCTGCGCGGCGTCCGTAGCGGTAAAATGTCAACCGACGAGGAAGCGGCAAATGCCATTACGAAATTCAATGGCATGGACTTCAACGGCCGATCCCTTACGATCAATGAGGCTCGCCCTATCGTGCGCCGTGATGGTGGAGTCGGCAGAAGCGGCGATTCTGGGGGCGGACGGGATCACGGCAAGTATGGGGGCGGACGAAACCGATGGTAAGCAGCGAGTGTTTATTTCATGAAAGGACCCGCAATGGGCAAGAGTGTTCGGCCTACGGCGCAAAAGCGCGCGAGAGAAAAAGCGCAGCAAGAACGGCAAAAGGAAAAGGTACAACGTCGCGCTGAAGTTCGTGAACGAAAAGCAAGCGCGCTCCCTCCGACGGGCGACGAAGATCCCGATCTGGCGGGCATGCGTCCAGGCCCTCAGCCTCCCCCAGAATGGCTGGATCTCGACTCGTCCACGTCAAAGAAGGATCCGTAAGCTTCCGGAATGTAACGCAAAATTCCCGGGTGAGGGTTCCTCCACAACACGCCATTTTTCACCGGCTGTTTTTGGATCGCTCCCTTCTGTTCGAGTGCAGTCAGAAGATGTTCGGCCTCCTCGATCGACACGCCGGTGATCACACTGTATTCCTTTGTGGTTAGTGTAGGGTAACGGTCAAACAGATCTTCTCCCGCAAGCGCCTGCCTTTTTTCAGCGGAAGGCGCGAGTTCTCGAATGGCCGCCTCGTAATTCTCATACGGCTTTGAACCGTACACCAGGATCTTCGACGCGCACTTGACAAAGAATACGGCTGGGAATCCTCTGACGCCGTACTGCGCACGCAGCTCCAGGTCTTTCTGAAATAACTGCTGCGACCTGCTGTTGTAATCGTCTACCAAACGTGCCGGGTCGAGTCCGGAATCCGCCGCCGCCTGCTCGAGATGTTCCAGCCGCGCTATGTTTTTGTTTTCGAGCATTACCATTTCCCGAATCCTTCGCAAAAATCGAGAGGCGTTTTCCTTTCCCTGGAGCTCGGCAGCTTTATAAGCCCTGCACGGAGGGTAGGAAGAAGACAACGGGTCGGCACGCCAGACCTCGCCGTCAATCGGCATCTCGGAACGAGCGCCCAACTCATCCCACTGATGACCCACGTCAGCAGGCTTGGAGATTGGACCGGAAGTGAACATGTTCCAGGAAGGAAGCAGACCTCCCATGTGGTATTCCAGCGCGATGTTGTCGCCATATTCGACGAGCAGTTTTCGGAGCTGCGGTTCGACAGTCCAGCAAGACGAACAGATCGGATCTGTAAAGTAAATGACGCGTATCTTTTCTTGTTTCATCTAACGGCTGGCGACATTGCGCTGAGCCACGTTGCCGCGGAGTTTGAGACCGGTCAGCCGCGAGGGCTCACCAAGTCCGAACCAGATAGTACCTTCACTGTCCATTTCCATGTTTGGAGTGTGCGCGTTGAGTTCCGGAAAAGGAAAGTAGGTGAACGTCTTCGTCCTCGGATCGAACATCACGAAAGAGTTGTACACGGCATTCTCGACCCAAACGTTATCTTCTTTGTCGACGTAGATCGCGTAAGGATTTCCGTTCTTCAGCGGCAGCCGGTACTCCTCCATCTGGAGCGTGTTTGCGTCAACACGAATAAGAATTGTTCCCGTAAGCGCAAGCCCACACGTTGTCTTTGGAATCGAGCGCCAGACGGCGGACGTTGGACGGCGGGTTCAAGTTCGACCACGCCTGAGTCTTCGGGTCCCACATCACCAAAGTTTTGTTGGTCATACCGGCGGCGAATACGCGATCCTTCTTGTCCACGACGACTCCGTAATAGTTGGCGCCTTTCACGGGATCGTACTCGGTAATCTGCTTCGTCTGGGCGTCCCACCGGCCGATCTTGCCGTTGCCGGATACTTCGGTGAACCACACATTTCCCTTCGAGTCCGCGCGCGGGGTGTGACCGCCACCCTTAGTTGGTTGCGCGTAGCGCCGGATTTCTCCGGTGTTCGTATCCAATTCACCCAAATGATCGCCCATGAGCTCCGTCCAATGAACCCGTCCAGGAATCTCGATGATTCCGTGAACGCCCAGCATGATGTTGCGCGGGTCCTTGACGAAATATTCTTTGTTCCGCTCGGCCGGATCCAGATTGCGCGTGTTGACCCGCAGGATGGAATTCGTTCCGAGGCCCGCTACCCAAACAACGCCGGGTGTTATGAGGCTTGGGAAAGTATCGTGAGTCGTCCGCTGCGCTCTACCCAATCCCTGCGTCCGGGCCTCATCTGGTGAAGGCAAGTCGTATTGAACGAAGATGGTTCGGGAAAGAGCGTCCTCGTCGCGCACCATCGGATCCGGCGCCAAATCACGCGATTCCGAGTTCGGCCCGAAATTGTCAGCCAGGTACTTGATGATCGTGTTCTTGTCTTCCTCGCTCATGACACCGGTTCCGATCATCGGTTCGTCGGTGAGGATCCCGCTCTTTCGGGTGAACATTTTCTCGACTCGGGCACGCCACGTCGCTTCATTTCCGAAACCCCGCTGATGAAATCCCCCTGGACCGTGGCAGCCCAGGCAATAAAGCTGAATGAGATCACGACCCCGGCCCGCTGGATACAAGGTGTCGAAATCGACAATCCGCGCGGTAGCCTTCGCCGACCCTCGAACGCCTCCATAGTTCTCCTGGGCGCGGGCGCCTGAAATTCCGACGCGCTCCTCGGCCGCAGCCGTGGCCCGCAAATTCAGATTCGCAGTGACTGACTTACCGGCCGGCAGGTCCACCGCTTGCGTGAGGGGTTCGATGCCCTCCTCCAGAACACTAATTTCATAGTGGCCCGCAGGAAGGTTGTAAATGTTGTAACGGCCTTTCTGCGTGTAAACGGTGTAAGCGATGCGCCGCATAGTGTCCTTCGCCTTCACCCGGAACGCTGCCACTCGACCGTGGTCGATGGTGACGGTACCTGAAACAACCGCGCCGGAAGTGGTTTGCGCTTGAGCACGCAACCAACCCATCGCAAGAGCGATGAAAATCAGCGTACCAAACACTCTGGCTTTCGGACTTTTACTGAACAGCGGACTCGTCATCGTCGTGCCTCCGTTTGTTGGATTCTGTGGCAGTTCACTTGCCGACCAAATGTGGAAGATCTCTATTATTTTCGTTGCAGATGTACTCGATGATCTCGTCATCTGGAAAGAGACTGAAGGGTAAAGTCACAGTCCAGGGTTTGGCATAAGCCTTCGGATCGTTGATCGTGACCTCCACATCCATGTGCCCGAAATTCTTCCGATGGAATCGTTCTGTGACGTGCAGAGCGTCGGAACCTGGATGGCCTTCGTTGTCCAACCAGGCGCCTTCCTTGAATCCGGAAGTCTCAACCACGAACGTATCTCCCTCCCAACGTCCGACTGAATAACCCGTCCAGGTGGGATTCGGGTCTCTCGGAAGTGCGCGGTCATCGACGAATATTTGACGATAGCCCTGAACGGCTTCAAAAAGGATGATGACGAGTTTTGGCGTGGTGACGATCTTGAACGGGTACGGCGGCGTATACGACCGCGGTACTCCGCTGGGAATGCAGTAACCATGAGGATCGTCTTTACCCTCCGTCGCACGCCGTTGGTTGTACACGTTCTGGGCCCAAGGAAGCATCACCAGCTCGCCAGGTTTCAGGTCTTTCGCAATATTCAAGAGGTAGCCGGGAGGTGGCGGACCCTGCCAGAGTCCTGAAAAATCGGTTTTGCCGTCCGGAGTTTTGGGCGCTGCTGCGTTCAAATCCGGCTTCCCATCCGGAGTCCGCGGTATTCCCGCAGCTCGATGGTTATCCCATTGTGCCAAACACGGAAGAGCGGACAACAACAACGCTGCTGTCGCGAGTCGTATCGGGGACTCAAGCTTCTTCATATTTGATCTCCTTGAGGAACCGCAGCCCGCCGGCACAAAGTGAGTACACTCAGCTTTGCCGACCAGTGTATTCTTGGCCCCGAGCTGCGTCAAGTCAACCGAACGGATTCCACACCGTTACTCGCGTCGGCTCGATTTTGTACAAGCGGCGCACCTCGCCGGGAAAGCGCATGCTGAGTGGATAAATATCCTTGTCCAAATACCGTTGGGCCAACTTGTCCAGGTGCGCGTCGGCGCCTTCTTCGGTGATATCCACAACGCGTCCTTGGATGCTGATGTAGCGATCCGCATTTTCCGGGTCTGGGATTTCGATGGCGACTTTGGGGCGCGCCTCCATATTTTTGTCTTTGACCCGTCCTTTTGCGGAATTGATGAGGATGTGCCGGCCGTCATAGTCCACCCACACGGAAGTGATGTGTGGAGTACCATCCGGCATTGAGGTCGCCAGGTGGCCGAGACTTTTCTTTTGGAAAAGATCCAGATATTCGTCGGGAATCGGGCCGGATTGCCGCTGGGCCTTTCGCCAGGCATCGTAACGTTCAGCGAAATCTGGGTCCGCGCGGCTCAGGCGGCTGAGGCCGATACGCTTGCTGCGCGTCATCAGCTTGTAAGTGAAGGGCAGTGGGTCCAGATGAATGTAGGACTCTACGTTTTCCAACCAGGAAAGGCTTTTCAAAGCAGCCGATTGAAATCGATCGATCACGGGCTTTCGGACACGCTGAAACTCGCGCAAAGAGTCCTCAACCGTAGTCGTGCGCCGGAAGCAATCCGCCAGCGCTATGGCATCTTCCATCGCCAGCTTCGTGCCGGAACCGATGGAAAAATGGGCCGTGTGTAGCGCGTCGCCTAAGAGCGCGATACTCGGCCCATCTTGCGCCGCATAAAACCAGTGCCGGTTTTTGATCAGTGAAAAATTAAGCCAGCGTACGAAATTGTTATGCAGAAGAGGCTTGCCCCCGAGTTCCGTCTTGAAGACTTCCGCCAGATAGCTGCACGTTTCATCATTGTTTGTGCTATGCAGTCCTGTCCGGAGCCATACTTCGGGAGGGCATTCCACGATGAACGTGCTGTTCGTTGGACTGAAGCGATACGCGTGCGCGATGAATATCCCCGCCTCCTGGTGCAGGAAAATCATTGTCAACCCGTCAAATGACTGTTCAGTGCCGAGCCAGACGTATTTGTTCTGCCGGACTTCAATAGAGGGTATGAAGAATCCTTCATAGGTTCGGCGCACCAGGCTGTTTGCTCCATCCGCACCGACCAATAGATCACAGTCCAACCAGTCGGCAACGCTGGCCACATTGGTCTCGAACTTCAGTTGGACGCCAAGTTCGCGGCAGCGACGGTGGAGGATTTGAAGCCAGCGCAGGCGCGGCACGCCGGCAATCGGGTTACCGGCAATGCGTAGCGTTTCGCCTTTGTGCTGCACGACGACGTAATCGCGCATCTGGCAGGCTTTGACAAACTCGTCATATGTTTCGCGATCGTGCTGGGCGAAGTTGTCCAACGTGGTCTCGGAAAATACGATGCCCCAGCCGAAGGTGGCGTTTGGGCTATCCCGCTCCACGACGGTGATGGCATGTTGCGGGTTTAGTTTCTTCATCAAAATCGCAAAATAGAGACCGGCAGGACCGCCACCGATAATGTTGATCTTCATGGAGCCTTAAAACGGGCACTCAGTATAGCACCCGGTTTCCGGTCCTGTTATGATGGCAATGACCTAACACTTAAGCCGAGTGCAAAGGAAAACACCCTATGATCACGGCCATTGTCCTGATCCGGTCTGAAGCCGGACAGATCTCTGCGACTGCTTCCAAATTGTCGGAAATGAAAGAAGTCGCCGAGACCTATTCTGTAACGGGAGATTGGGACCTCGTTGCGATTATCAAGGTCAAGGAATTCGAAGAAGTCGCCACTGTTGTGACGGACGGTCTGGCGAAGCTTCAGGGGATTATCCGAACGAACACTCTCATCGCATTGAGATGCTACCCGCAGTCACTTCTGGAAAGATGTTTTTCTGTTGGTATGGAGTCCGCTTCCCAGCCCCAAGTGTGAAGGCGGGTCTATCCCTGCGCGTATTGGAGTTCCAGCCGGCGCAATTCTCCTCGCCGGATTTTTCCGGTGGTCGTCTTGGGTAGCTCCGCGACGAAATCTATTTTTCGAGGATATTTATAAGGAGCGATTTCCTCTTTTACAAACTGCTGGAGTTGCCTCTTCAAATCCTGCGAAGGAACATGGGTGTTGTTGAGGACCACGAAAGCTTTCGGAACGAAACCATGCAACTCCTCGGGTGACGCAACAACCGCGACCTCCATCACTGCTGGGTGCTGTAACAATACGCTCTCGACCTCCGGCCCTGCGATGTTGTATCCACCGCAAATAATGAGGTCGTCGTTGCGGCACTGATAATGAAAGAACCCCTCCGAGTCGCGCAGGTACACGTCGCCGGGAATGTTCCACCCGTCACGCACGTACTCCTTTTGGCGTTCGGGAAGGGAGAGGTAGCGGCATCCTGTCGGGCCGCGCACGGCCAGCAATCCCGCAGTGCCGTCCGGGACCTGCTCGAAGTTTTCGTCGACGACCATGGCCTCATACCCGGGTACAACCTGGCCGGTTGTACCCGGCCGAGTATAGCCAGCCCGTCCTGAGATAAAGATGTGAAGCATTTCGGTGGACCCCAGGCCATCCAGGATCTCGACACCCGTCGTATTCATCCACGCCGTGTAGGTCGACTCTGACAGCGTCTCACCGGCGCTGACGGCGAGGCGGAGTGACTGTACGCGTTGCTTGAGATCCGGAAACTGTCGAATCAGGATTCGGTAGGTGGTCGGCGCGCAAGAGACGATCGTTACATGGTGCTGTTCGATCGTCTGGATTAATCCTTCCGGTGTGTACCGGTCTAATAAGACGGTTGATGCTCCGAATCTGAAAGGAAAGAGAAGGAGACCACCCAGGCCGTATGTGAAGGCCATCGTCGGGTGTCCCCCGAAGCGATCATCACTTGTAGGTTTTAGGACATAACGGGCGTAGCTGTCCGCACTGGCAAGCAGTGCGCGGTGAGAATGCATACAACCTTTCGGAACCCCGGTGCTGCCGGAAGTGTAAGCGATGATTGCCAGGCTGTCGGGCCTCGTCGAGCTGCACGGCACGTGCGTGGGCGAGTGGGCGTTTGTTAACTCGTCCACCATGGCGGCCATCGGACGCGAGTCGCGCAAACGGTGGACTTCTTCCATCAGATCCGGCTCCGTTACCAACAGCTTCGGTCTTGAACTATCGATCACGGCCTCGATTTCACGCGCTTTGATCAACGGCGATGTCGCCACAGCGACCGCTCCAAGACGAAGCAATGCCAGCCACGCCGTGATAAAGTGCGGCCGGTTCAGCAGCCTCAACAAGACGCGGTCTCCCGGACCGATCCCCTTTTCGTGTAGCGCACCCGCCATGCGTACCACTTGGTCGTAAACATCGTTATAGGTAAGCGTGGAACTGCCGAAATAAACCGCTGGCGCCGCGCCGCGGCCATTCGACAAGTGCGTATCGAGAAGTTCGTAGCACGCGTTGAGTTGCTCTGAGTACGCAAGCTCCGGAAGTGAATAGATAAACTTCGGCCAGAGTTCCTCGGGAGGGTAGGGTTCGATGAGAGCTGGTGTTTCCTGGCTCATCTTCGTATCGGCTGCTCAGCCCGCCGCAGGGACATCTCTTTATCGATAATAAGCGAGGTTTCCTGTGCAGGCGACGAGATCGTACTCTACATTACCTCCACAAAAATACAAAAGCTAGTGACCGGCGATGCAAACATGAGTATCCTCAATTCCAATCGCCCAAGGGACCCTAAGCCACGTTTTATTGAAAGATGAACACGGTGAACGAAACATGAGCGTCCTCAGGTTATTGCCCCTGCACCTCGCAGGTACTACTATTGGCGTGCGGTTAATTGAGGAGGATTCCATGAGCACATGTCAGAAGAATCTGGACAATTCTGGAATTCGGGCGGCCTTCCGATTATTGTTGATGATGGGCTCATCGGGGCTATTGGAGTTTGGGGTATGCCGCCGACGGCGGCAAACCGCGTATTTGTCAAATGTCCGATGTCTGTTGTGCGATGTGAAATGTACTTGTCAAAGCACCAGATGACCTACTGACCAGACGACCAAATTGGTCGTGCCCAAACTTTTTCATCAGGTCATTGGGTCAGTGGGTTCTTTGACAAGTTCATTGGACATCGCACAACAGACATTCGACATTTGACAAGTTTTATGGCCGCTACAGTGCCCAGAATATGATGGACCGTGACTATTTCTACAAGATCATGTATGGCGAAGGTAATCTCGATTACGAGCTGTACCTGAACACGGCGAAGCTGCTGCGCTGCCAGAAGGACTTTTCGGAGTTTTGCAATAAGGATGAGCTGCAGTTCCAGGTCGTGCACCAGGTCGAAGAGCTGTGGATGAAGCTCATCGCCTACACGCTACTCGATATCGAGGAATACATGGCGGCGAGAAATACCAACCGCATCCTCACTCTGTTCAAGCGCGTTCACATGGCACAGCGCCTTCTGATCGAACAACTGCCACTGCTGGAAACGATGTCGCCGAAGGAGTACCAGACGATCCGCCTGGGGCTCGGCGCCGGTTCAGGTCAGGAATCGCCGGGCTTCCGCGCGCTGCTGGCAATGGCGCCTCATCTGTGGGAAACCTACAAGAAGCATTATCTCGATGCGCAGGGTTTGACCGTTGAGGCTGTTTATGACGTCGCTTACGATCACGGCGACGCCTACGTGGTTGCCGAACAGCTCGTGGAATTCGATGAGCTGTTCCAGAACTTCCGTTTCCACCACATGCAACTGGTCCGGCGGTCCATCGGCATCGACGCCAAATCGCTGAAGGGCCGGCCGGTCGAGATCCTTGAAAGCGGCCAACGCCATTCGTTCTTTCCCGAGCTTTGGGCCGTGCGCAGCAAGATGACCGACGCCTGGGGAGCCCACTACGGCCTCAAGCGCGACAGTCTCGGCGGCAAGGGCGGCGGACATCATTGATGCGTGCGGACGCGTTCGAGAAGCCGGCCGGACACTATTTTCTATCGCATTCGATCGGCCTACGGCCGCTTAGCGCCGACAAGGCACTCGAAGACAATTTCACGCGTGTCTGGCGACACGGCGAATCGAACGCATGGGACGTCTGGCTCGCGAGCCTCACTCGGTTTCGCGAGCGTCTTGGGGTGCTCATCGGCGCAAGGCCGGATGACATTTGTCCACAGACCAACATTTCGAGTGGACTTGCGAAAATCCTTTTTGCGCTGCCGGAGCGGCGCGGGCGGCGCAAGATCGTTCTTACCGAAGACGATTTCCCAACGATCGGTTTCGTCCTGGCGCAGGGACGCCGCCTGGGCTACGAACTCGTGTTCCTGCCCGGCGGATCCCGCCTCGCCGATATCGACGCGTGGACACCGGCTTTCCAGGACGACGTGCAGCTCGTTTCGGCAACGCATGTCTTCTCCAATTCTTCGGTTTTGGCGCCCGCAGCTGACATCGCAAGGCGCGCCCGCGAGCGAGGTGTCTTTTCGATCGTCGACATCGCGCAGTCCGCGGGCGCTGTTCCTGTCCATCTGGACGCCATTCAACCCGACTTCGCCCTCGGCACCTCTCTGAAGTATCTCTGCGGAGGACCCGGGGCGGCGTTTCTATGGACGCAAAGGGAAACGGCAGCGAAAACAACGCCCATGGATGTCGGATGGTTCAGCCACGAAGAACCTTTCGAAATGGACATCCGGAACTTTCGTTATGCACACGATGCCGCCCGCTTCTGGGGCGGGACCCCGTCGGTTGCGCCTTACGCTGCGGCTGTTGCGGGTCTCGAAGTCTTGCTCGAAACCGGAATCGAAGCGGTCTCGGCGCATAGTCAGCGTCTTCTCACGCGTCTTCTGGAGTCGCTGCCGCCCGGCGTAATCCTCTCGCACCGGAAAAGAGGTGAGCGCGGGTCCGCAGCTCTCATCGCCGTCCGTGATGTAGCCACGGCATCGCAAGTACTGACAAACGCGGGCATCGCCCATGATTGCCGGCGGAAAGCGGTGCGTGTGTCCATCCACCTTTACAATACGGACGCCGACGTCGACGCGCTCCTTGCCGCCATCCAGCCCCTGCTGTAGCGGCGGTCTATTCCTTAAGGCTGCGCGCTATCGCGCTTGCGCTTCGCGGACCGCCGCTACAGCAAAATCTGAGCGGCCTCAGATTTCTTGCTCTCCAGCCTCGAAGATACTAGTATGACGCAGTTGATCGAGACAGTAAGTTGAGGCGCCAAGTCTTCTAGGAGGTAAAGAGTGTACCGCACACTGATTGCAGCTCTGGCTTTCCGGGCTTTCCGTTACGGCATACGCGCAGAACGATTTGGTCATCTCGAACGTCCGCGTTTTCACAGGCCAGGAACAGATCGAAAAGGCTTCCATTGTCGTCAATGGCGGCAAGATCACCGAGATCTCTGTGGCGCCGGCTACGGGTCGCGTGTTGATCGACGGCGAAGGCAAGACGGCGTTGCCCGGTTTGATTGATTCGCACGCGCATATCTTCGCGGCAACCGCGGGCGTGACTGAGGCTGAGACGCGGGATTTCATAAGGACGAAATTGCAGGAGCGGCTGCTCGCGATGCTGCGGCACGGCGTCACCACAGTGAAGTCCCTGGGCGACCCGACCGACATTATTCTGCAGGTACGCCGTGACCTGAGAGAGGGCAGGCTCGCCGGTCCTCGAATGCTGGTGGTAGGTCCGATCTTTACCGCAGTGGATGGTCATCCCGCAACGTCGCCTGTATGCCAGGGAGATTCCTGGTGCCGCTCGACGACGGCGGCAGAGGTTGCCACGGAAGCCGATGCACGGCGGATCGTCGGACGGTTAGCGGATCAGGGCGTCGACGGCATCAAAATCGTCTATGCCGGCGACGTGCGCGAAGGTATCGAGATGAAGAAGCTGGCAAAGCCCGTGATGGAGGCGATCGTCGATGAGAGCCGCAAGCGGGGATTGCGGGCGACTGCGCACGTTGTCGACGAACCCAGTTCGCTCGAGGTGCTGGCTGCGGGCGCATGGGGCATCGAACACGGCCCCAGCGAGCCGCTGACATCGAATGCATTGATAGGCGCGCTCATGAAGCCGGCGCGGTCGTATACGCCCACTCTGTACGGCAACACCCGCAACAACCCTGCACTATTCCAGGTCAAAGCGCGCACTGTGGCCGATGTCTACAAAGCCGGTGTCCGGATCATCGCCGCCAGCGACGTCTCGGGCGCAATGCCGCCCGGAAGAGCGCTGCTCGAAGAAATCCAGCTGCTGGTGAAAGCCGGGCTGCCGCCCGAAGCGGCATTGCGAAGCGCAACATCGTCAGCCGCCGTGCACGTCGGGAAGGAAAAAGAGATCGGCACACTCGCGCCGGGCATGATGGCCGACATTCTGGTCGTCCGGGGCAATCCGCTGGCGAACATTGCCGATCTATTCCAAACCTACCAGGTCATTCAGAACGGTAAGGTTGCCTACAACGATGACGCACCCTCCGCAACCTTTGTCATGCCGCGCCTAAAGAACGGACAGCCGGATTTGCAGGGAATGTGGCTCGGCGCACCCGGCACCCGCGGTGGAAACAACCATAAACTTTTTGATGGAATCGAGTATCTCCCGGCAGCGAAACCGATTCAGTCGGACTTCGAAGGACGTTTAGGCAACGACAATCTCTATTTCTGGTGCGCCACCGGAAGCATTCCCTCACAGATGATCTACATACCTTTCCCATTCATGCTTTTCCAGGATGGCACCAACTTCGTGATCTTCCATGAGTACGCGCACGATGTCCGCGTGATTCCCACCGACGGAAGTTCGCACCCGGATCCAAAGAAATACTCGGGCATGAACGGCGATTCGCGCGCCCATTGGGAAGGCGACAGCTAGTTGTTGATACAACGAATTTCAGCAAGGGACGGCGGCGGATGAACATGCACGGAGATTTCCTCGATGAGAATTCGCACATCGTTGAGCGCTTCACGTTGATCGCCCCCGGCCGCCTTCGTTATGACTTACGGGTGGACGATCCCACTGTGCTTGCCAAGACCTGGACGGCGACTGACGTTCTCCAGCGGCGCCCTAAGGACGACTGGATCATGGATACCTCTTGCCGTGAGGGCGAGAAGGATATCTCGCACTTGAGGGAATCGCCCGACTATAAGCCCGCGAGCAATCCGCCTGGAGGTGAACGAAAATGACGCGCCGAGCGGCTGTCCTTCTTGTAGTAGTTCTTGCCGCACCTGTAGCGGCGCAAAACACGTATAAGCCGGGCCGCACGGCCGACGGGCATCCCGACCTTACCGGCATCTGGGAAATGCGGGGTACAGCGAACTGGAATCTCGAGGGTCACACTGGCCTCGCAGAGGAGGGGAATCCAGCCGCTCTCACTTTTCCGCGTAGAAGCGCCGGATATCCCCTTCAAGGAATTCCGGATTGTCCCAATTGGGATATTTGGCTTTTATTTCCGCGCTCAACGTCGTCACTGCCTGATCGGCAGATTTACCCTGCGTCCGCAGTTCGCGAGTACGGCTCTGCATGAAACTCAGGAAGCCTCGCTCCCGCGCGATGAGATCCGCGCCACCGATCTCACCGTGTCCCGGAACAACCGTGCGCGGATTCAATGCGGCCAGTTGATCGAGTGTCTTGATCCAGTTTGCGCCATCCTTATTGATGATCGGGAAAAAGCGGTTGGTGATCACGTCGCCCCCAAAAAGCACTCCGTCTTCTTTCACAAGGATAAAGTTGTCGGCGCGGGTATGGGCGGGACCGGTCACGAAAAGCCGCGCAGTCACACCGCCGAGATCGATCTCGATCGAGTCGCGGAACGTGATGTCGGGAAGGCGCATCCGCACATCTTTCAACAGAGCGGCATGAACGGGAGACATTTTGCTGAACAAGCTCATCAAGGGCGCCGAGTCGCTTACCAGTTCATCCTGCTGCACTGCCGGCCGTACGAGAACGCCGGATTCGGGAAACGCTTGAAAGCCGCTGACGTGCTCAGGATGAAAGTGCGTCGTCGTGAGGTAAAGCGGTGCATTGGGATTCAACTTCCGGACTTCGGCCAAAGTCACTTTGCCGTTCTGCGGACCCATTCCGCTGTCCACGACGAGCACGGCCTTGCGGCCTTGGACGATACCGATATTTGGAACCAGGTTGACGCGACCGTCGGGGATCACCCACACGTGTTCGGTAACTTTCATCGTTTTGCCGGACTGGACGTAAGGAGGTGCCGGGGTCTGCGCGCGCAGTAAGAGCGGCACAGAAAGAAGGGCGATGACCTTCAAAAAATTCAAAATCCGAGTCTTCATCGTCCCTCCGGCTTGCGGCCTGTTGGGCCGGGAACTGGCGAAACCAGCTTTCGTCCGTCGGCAAGAAAAATGGTTTGACTATTCGCGACGTGGGGATCCGTCCGAGAGAGGTAACCGTCGATGGTGACCTCGGCGCCGATGGGCAGGTCTTCTTTCTTCCAGCCGCTCCGGTAGAGTTGGTTGATACCGCCCATCTCGAAAGCGTAGTTGGCGACCTTGCCGTCGGCTTCTTTGACATCGATATGAATCCAGGCATGGGGATTGGACCACCGCATCGCTGTGATCGTCCCCTTGACTTTGACCGGCTTCGTGTCATCGAATTCCGCGGCGAACGAATGACGGCCGAAGGCCGGGATTCGTCCGAGCAAAATACCGGTAACCAGCATTGCTACAACCCAATTGCGTTTCATTAACAGACCTCCAGCGCCCGCCTTAATTTTTGTCTTCGCGAGTGCCGCTCTTCGCCTTCGTGTTGCCTCCCCAGTGGCTTACGGAATCGCCGTGCCATAGACGCACATGGTCCGGCACATGAGGACGCCCGTCGAGCGGAATAATGCGGTGAGCCATCCGTTCGAAAATCGTATGCAGCGCGATTGCCAACCTGCCAAATACCTTGAAGGTCAGGCTTGCCTTCGGGGGTGCGGGGCAGCTCGTTAGACTGAGCAAGTGCCGGCGTTCGAAGCAGCGCCAATCCTAATAAACACGTGCCGGCGGTCCTGAAGGTCACAGTGTTCTCCTTATTACTTTGGGGATCTTAGCGCCATCGGTCCGCCATCGCAATCATGAAAACCTGAGCGCCCTCAGATTTTTGGTTTTCAACCGCCGCAGGATCGTCACTCGGCGCTGAACGGGTGATCGAGGATGTAAAGCCATCGGCCGTCCGTCTGTCGTCGAACGACTTCGGCACTCTTGGCGCCCATCTCGATGGGTTTTCCGTCGGGTCCCGTACCACGCAGCGACCATTTCGAGCTGGTCAATGCCGTGTCACCTGCGCGGATGCAATACCGCGATTCGATTGCGAGCTTGCCTTTCAACACAAGGAAACCTTGGAGTGCTTCTCGAATCGCATCTATTCCGCTCGCGAGTTGTCCTGGTGGCGCCACGAGTACGGCGTTGGATTCATACAAGGCAAGAACCGCATCGACGTTCCCCGAATTGAAAGCTTCGGCGAAGGATTGGGCCATATCTTCCGGTCTCGTTACTGGCATACGTCCCCCTAATAAGATTTTGAAATTGGACCAAGCCTAATCTCAAATCCGAAATCACGCGCGACAATGTGCTGCAATCGATTCGAAACCATGTGGATCAGGGTTGAAACTCCTTGTGCTGAAAGACGATCTTTCCATTGACCATCGTCATGAGGACGGTCAGATCCAAGATCTTGTCTACCGGACAGGTCATGATGTCATCGGACAGAACGACGAGATCAGCTAGTTTGCCGGGCTCCAGCGACCCTTTGACATTCTCCTCGAATGTTAAGTACGCGTTGTTGATTGTGAAGAGTCGCAGCGCTTCTTGCCGGCTGATTCGCTGTTCGGCTGCATACACGCCGTCGCTGATCGTTTGCCGTGTGATGTAGTGATAGAACGTCGGGAAGAGCTGACCGTTGAGGTCGGTACCGCCGGCAACACCGACCTTATTGTCGAGCAGGGTCCGAAGTTGGTTTACGGATTTCGCACGTTGTTCGCCCCAAAATTTCTTCATGCTCGGCGCAGCGAAATACAGCTGGCGTTGAGTACCGATTTGGATCCCAAGACGTTTGATGCGCGGAATCTCGGCGGATGGACTCAAAAAGCCGTGCTCGATGACCCAGCGCCGGGATGCAATGGATTTGTCGCGATCGGCTGCTTCAAAGGCGCCGAGGACAAGGTCCAACGCCGCGTCGCCCAGTGTGTGAACCGCAACGCGGTGACCTTGCCTTCCCAATTCCCGCACCATCGCTATAAAGATGTCCGATGGAATGAGTTGTATGCCGTAATAGGTGCCGCCCTTCCCGAAGGGTTCTGCGTAAGGTTCCTTCATCCATGCCCCTTCGTAGGACCCATCGATCAAGAACTTGAAGCCGCCAAAGCGCAGCCAGTCATCACCCTCATCGGGCAAACGAGTCTGAGTGCCTGACTTCTTAGTTCCCCATTCAGTTCACCGTCCTCGTACCTTGGTATCTGACCGCCGTCTGGTAGCGGCGTTTGCGAAGTTATGTTCCACTTTTTGAGTGCCGCGGTGTTCAGGACGTACTCCTGTCCTCCTCGCCTGACGACCACCGGATTGTTAGGAGAAACCTTATCCAGATCGCGACGCAACGGAAGACGCTGTTCTTTGAGCTGACCTTCGTGCCAGCCGGAGTTGGTGACGATGAGGTCACCCGGCTTGCTCTCGCGAATCCGCGCCGAGATCGCAGCCAGCACATCATCCAAGCTGCGCGTTTTGTACAGATCAACGCCGGGGCCGTCACCGGCATCATGGATGTGAGCGTCGATCAATCCCGGAACAACAGTCTTGCCATGCAGATCGATTCGCCGGGTCTGAGGTCCGACGAATTCTCCTCGTCTTTTATCGCACTCTACCACGTGTTGACACTAGGCGGGCGACTTCGATAAAAAGTCGCGTGTCCGTTTCTCACACCCCAGGAGGACTTACCTAATGTTGAACATCAATTGCCTTCTACTGCGACTCACGTTGAATTGTGGATTGCTGCTCCTGACGACCAGCACCGTTTACGCACAAACGATTTCGGCCACGCTAGAAGGTCGAGTGACCGATAGCAGCGGGGCAGCGGTTCCTGAAGCTGTCGTGACCGTCGTAAACACGGCGACCGGGGCTTCTCGCTCCGGCGGCAGCTCCGATCAGGGTGAATATCGATTTGCGCTTCTCCCGGCGGGCGAGTACACGGTGACGGCCGAAAAGGGCGGATTCAGCCGGCAGTCCAAAAGGGTAACGCTGCAAATCGGCCAGATTGCTTCACTGGATTTCAGTCTGGCGGTGGGCGCCGTGCAAGAGCAGGTGACTGTCGAGGCTTCAGCGGAAGTGCTCGAGCCCACACGCACGCAGGTGAGCACGGTGATTAACTCAAACCAGATCGTCAATCTGCCGGTGAACGGGCGTCAGTTCATTGACTTCGTACTCTTGGCGCCGGGTGTCTCGATCGGCGATACAACCTCGGGGTCAACCGACGTGATCGTCGAGCCGGTAACGAAGATCTCCTTTGCCAGCCAGAATATTCACTACAACTTCGTGGCTATCGATGGCGCGGATAACATCTCGACCGCATCCGGAATTCAGAAGACGACTCCGTCCCAGGAGGCAGTGCAGGAATTCCGCGTCATCAATGCGGAGTACAGCGCAATGTTCGGTCGCGCCGTGGGCGGCATCGTGAATATCATCACGAAGAGCGGCACTAACCAGACACACGGCTCGCTTTACAGCTTCTTCC
>Ga0209056_10002603_pt1 | contig 19330 bp, 15 predicted proteins | sample GraSoiAngelo_114_FD_185876 | JGI IMG/M metagenome (GOLD analysis project Ga0209056, IMG submission 185876) | Grasslands soil microbial communities from the Angelo Coastal Reserve, California, USA - 14_0903_13_40cm (SPAdes) (version 2) | ecosystem: Environmental > Terrestrial > Soil > Grasslands...
CTCGTCTACGCCCGGCGCGCGGTGGCCACCGACAGCGGGTTCACATTGGCGCTGCGGCGCATCTCCCTGAGTCTGTGGTGGGGCGACGATCCCTCGGTGACCCCGGACTTGCTCCTCGAAGGAGCATACAACCGCGGTCTTGCGCCCCGCGACAGTCTACTCGTGACCGCCGACTCGCTGTGGGGCGCTCTCAATCTGACGGGGCCCACGCCGCCGTACGCGCTCCGCCGGCGACTGTACCGGACGCTCCAGGAGGCGACCCGACGCTATCCGGACGATCAGGAGGTATGGTACCACCTGGGTGAAGCAGGATATCACCACGCGTACTCGGACGACGCGGTCCCCATGACGGCGGAGCAAACGCTGGCGGCGTTCGAGCGCGCGATCGCGCTGGACTCGGCGTTCGCCCCGGCCTACCAGCACGCGATCGAGCTCGCGCTCACGTTGCGAGCGCCGCCAGTCGCGCGCCGCTACATCGCCGCGATGCTCGCCCTGAATCCCCGGCCGTCGATCGCCACAGGCTTTCGGCTGGTCGATCGGCTGCTCGACCCCGCGGCTGCGAACACGCAGGACGTGACGCGCTTCCTCGACACGGTCTCGGGCGACGGGCTGTACAACGCGTGGTTCGCTCTGAAGAACTGGGGCGATTCTGCCGAAACCGCTCTGCGCGTAGCTCATCTCTTCGCCATCCCGCGTGCTGGGTTTCAGCTCCGGGACTCCTTGGGTCTGGGCTGGAGAATCCCGGCAGGCGAGCTGGCCGTCCGCGGGCGGTTCCGAGAGGCCTTCGGTGTGCTGCTCACAGTCGATCAAAACAGCTTCTTCGACGTGTTCTGGTGGCGGATCTACTTCGCGGAGCTGGCGCGATTCGGCGCCGTGCCGCCGGATACGGCTGCGGCGATTTTCGAGCGATGGCTGGCCGACAATCAGGGTTGGGGGCTCCTGGGCCTCGGCTGGTGGGCGAACCGGGGCGACACGGGCTCGATCCAGAACCTGGCCCGCCGGGCGGAGGCGCTCACACGTTCTGCCCCGAAGCCTGCTGATCGTGACTTCTGGCGCTATGTGGCGGCCGCTGCTGGTCCTTACGTCGCGCTTGCCCGCGGCGACACTGCGACCGCTCTGAAGCAGTTCGCCAACCTACCGGATTCCCTGTGCTCCGCCTGCTATCCCGAGCGCCTAACCTGGGTGCAGTTGCTGGAACGGCGTCGGGAGGACCGCCGGGCTCGGGTAATCCTCGACCAGGAGTTGGAGCAGCTGGGATGGGTGGTGCCGAGCCGAGTCCTGTGGGTGCTCGAGCGCGGCCGCGTGAACGAGCGACTGGGCAACAAGGAGAAGGCCATCGTCGCCTTCCGCTACGTGAACGACGTGTGGCGTCACGCCGATCCCGAGCTGCAGCCATACGTGGAGGAAGCCAAGGCAGCGCTCAAGCGGCTGGCTGCCGAGCCGCAGCGCTAAGAAGGTTGCCAGGGTCAGAAACACGGCGTCTATTCAAGCCCTCTGATTCCCCTTCTGGAGCACCCTATGCGTCACACTTCTGTCCTTGCAGCGGTAATCCTCGTTGCCGCCTGCCGCGAAGCCCCCATCACGACCCTCGGCACCCCCAGCTTCAGCGCGCTCGGCGCCGGCTCGGTCTCAGTCGTCAACGTCAGCCGCGATACCACGGCACAGAACGAGACGCCGCTGGCCGTCAATCCGGCGAACCCGAGCAACATGATCACCGGCAACAACGACTGGAACTACAACGACGGCTGCGGCGTCAACGCCACTTTTGATGGCGGCAAGACGTGGACGCCGACGCTGCCCGACGGATTCATCCCGGGCATCACCCAGTTCACGAACGACCCCGCCGTGCCGGGGACCGGCACGTATGACTTCGCCGGCGATCCCGCAGTCGCATTCAGTCCCGACGGATCCACCGCGTACTTCACTTGCTTTGGATATGTCGGCAAGAACGTCGCGCTCTGGCTGAGCCGCTCGACTGACGGCGGCCGCACCTGGACCGCGGGCGGCCCTGACCATCCGCTCACGCTCGTCAGCGCGTTCCAAGGCGAGGGTAAGGCGCGAGGATCGAACGGCCAATTCCCCGACCACGAATCCATCACCGTTGCGAACGACGGCACGATCTACGTGCCGTGGGCACACTTCACCGGCTTCAGCGCGCATTCGCCCATTTTCATTGCGGTGTCGCACGACGGCGGGAACAGTTTCGATCTGCCGGTGAAAGTCTCGAGCGGTTCGGTCCGCAACGACCAGGACGCGCGCGTCGTCGTCGATCCGGCGACCGGCTACGCCTACCTCACCTTCGACAACTCGGTCCAGGGCGGTAAAGGCACCGCAATGTTCGTGAGCGTGTCAACCGATCACGGCGCGACGTGGAGCAAGTCGCTCAGGTTCGCGACGTTCCAAAATCCGGTCTGCCTGTATCCGCCGTACTGCTTCAATATTTCCGGCGCGCCATTCCGCGCTCCAGGATCGTATCCCGTCCCGGCGTTCGACCCGACGACCGGCCGGCTATACGTGGCCTACACGGACATTGTGGACGGGAAGGCGCAAATCCTGCTGACGTACGCCCACGTCAGCGATATCACGCAGTGGTCGACGCCGGTCATTGTCGCGCCCGCCTCCGGCGATCGCATTAACGTCGAGCTGAGCGTGGAGCCCGGCAGCGGCCGTCTCGATCTGATGACCAACGATCGCAGTTACAGCGGCAACACGCTGTTCGATGTCTCCTACATCACGAGTGCAGACGGCGGCGGGACGTGGTCGACGACGCGCGTCACGAAGACGAGCTGGGATCCATCGGCGTTCGGCGTCCCCTGCTCCAGCTGCGCCAGCGGGGTCCGGCCCTTCATCGGCGACTACGACGGCATCATCTCCCTCCCCGGCAGCGCCGCGATGACGTGGACGGGGCCCGGCAAGACGTTCGGCACTCTTCCCACGAACCTCGAGGTGTACTTCGGCAGCGTCAGCCCGTAACGCCATGCCGTCGCGTCGCGACTTCCTCGTCAGCGTCGCTCAAGCCGGCGCCGCGCTCTCCGCGCTGCGGCTTCCTGAGCATCCGGCGCTCTTCGCGTCTGGTGCCCCGGCTCCTGACTCCAGGCTCCTTGACGTTCCCATCGGCCTCGACTGGCGCATGCTCGGCCCGTTCCGCGGCGGCCGCTGCGACGCCGTGTCCGGCGTGCCAGGCCGGCCCGACGAGTTCTACTTCGGCCACGTGAATGGTGGCGTCTGGAAAACGATCGACGCCGGCAGAACGTGGTTCCCGATCTTCGATGACCAGCCGGTCGCCTCGATTGGCGCCCTGGCGGTCGCACCGTCGGCACCGGACGTGATCTACGCCGGCAGCGGCGAGTCGACCCTGCGCGACTCCGTGGGCTTTGGCAACGGCGTCTACAAATCCACCGATGCCGGCCGCACCTGGACGCACCTCGGCCTCGACGACACGCAGCACATCGGCAAGATCGCCGTCGATCCGAAGAATCCCGATGTGGTGTTCGTAGCGGCGATCGGTCATCTCTACGCCGCAAACCCGGAGCGCGGCGTGTTTCGCTCGAAGGACGGCGGCCGCACCTGGCAGAAAGTCCTCTACAAGGACGAGAACGTCGGGGCGGTGGAGGTCGTCATCGATCCGACAGACTCGCGCGTGGTCTATGCGGGATTATGGAATACGCGCCGCCCGCCGTGGTTCACCTACGCGCCCACCAATGGCCCGGGGGGCGGGATCTTCAAGTCCACCGACGGGGGATCGACGTGGCAGCAGCTCACGGCGGGCCTGCCTCCCGCCGGAATCGGACGCACCGGCATCGCCGTGGCGCCGTCCAATCCGCGCCGCGTGTACGCAGTAGTCGATTGCCTCGTGCCCGATCCGAGTGCACCGCCCCCGCCGCCCCCGGCGCCGCAGGCGCCGGGCCGCCCTGCGCCGCCTCCTCCAGGACAGGGCGGCGTGTTCCGCTCGGACGACGCCGGCGCAACCTGGCGACGCGTGAGCGCCGATCAGGCGCTGTGGGGCCGTGGCTGGTATTTCGAGAAGATCGCGGTCGATCCGAAGAACCCCGATATCGTGTACGTGCCGAACGTCGCCGTGAACCGCAGCCGAGACGGCGGCGCCACCTGGGACGTGATCCGCGGCTCGCCCGGCGGCGACGACTACCACCAGGTGTGGGTCTCACCCGACAACCCAGACATCCTGATCGTCGCGAGCGACCAGGGCACGATCATCACGCGCAACGCGCGCACCGCCGATCCGCGCGCCATGACCTGGAGCTCGTGGCTCAACCAGCCCACGGCTCAAGTTTATCACGCATCGGTCGATTATCGCTTTCCCTACTGGGTCGTCGGCGCGCAGCAGGACTCGGGCGCGGTGGCGGTGCGCTCGCGCGGCAAGTTCGCGCAAATCTCGCAGCGCGACTGGGAGCCGATCGGTGCCGCCGGCGAGAGCGGCTACGCCACCGGCGACCCGCTGCATCCCGGGATCATTTACGGCGGCGAAGGCAGTCGCTGGGACCTCGAGACCAACCTCTCGGTCCCGAACACCTCGGCGCCCAAAGGCACGGAGACCGACCGGGGCGATTGGACCCAGCCGCTGGTGCTGTCGGCGGCGGACCCGCACGCGCTGTATTACGCCAGCCAGTTCTTGTTCAAGACGAGCGACGGCGCGCACACGTGGAAGCAGATCAGCCGCGACCTGACTCGACCCGATCCCGGCATCCCGCCGAACCTCGACGCGGCCGCGGCGGCAGCGGTCGATCGGAACGGCAAGCGTGGTGTGATCTCCGCGGTGGCAGCTTCACCACTGCGCGCGCTGCTGATCTGGATCGGCACCGACGACGGACTCATCCAGGTCACCCCGGATGACGGCATGACCTGGCGCGACGTCACGCCGGCCGCCATGACGGCGTGGAGCCGAGTGACGAGCGTCGAAGCGTCGCACTTCGACGCCGACACGGCGTATGCGAGCGTTGACCGGCACCAACTCCAGGACTTCGCGCCGTACATCTACCGCACGCGCGATCAGGGCCGCTCCTGGCAGCGTATCACGACGGGCCTGCCCGACGGCGTGTACGTCCACGTCGTTAAGGAAGACGTGGTGCGCCGGGGGCTGTTGTTCGCCGGGACTGAGCGCGGCGCCTTCGTGTCATTCGACGACGGCGACCACTGGCAGCCGCTGCAGCGCAACCTGCCGGCGACGTCGGTGCGCGACTTCGTGGTGTACGGCAACGACCTCATCGTCGCCACGCACGGCCGGGGCTTCTGGGTGATGGACGATATCAGCACGCTGCGACAGGTAACGAACGAAGTGCTCCAGGCCGATGCGTGGCTGTTCCGGCCGGCGGACGCGATCAACTTCATTCAGGGCGACGATAACGGCACACCGTTCCAACGCGACGAGCCGCAGGCGCTGAACCCGCCCGACGGTGCGTTCATCGACTTCTATCTCAAAGCCGCGGCGCGCGGCGCGGTCACGCTCGAGATCCTGGATGCAGCGGGCAAAGTGATGCGGAAGTGGCCCGGCGAATCGGACCAGCAAGCGGGACGCGGCACGAGAGGGCTCGCGCGCGTGTCACCGCTGTGGCAGGCCGCGCCGGAGGTGTTCTCCACGGCGGCCGGGATGCACCGGGTCGTTTGGCGGCCGGTCGCGCCGGCCGAGCCCGCCGCTCCGGGTGCCGGTGGACCGCGCCGTCGCGAAGGCGCGCGGCTTACCGGCGGGTTCACCGCACGGCTCACCGTAAACGGCCGAGTGTACACCGAGGCCTTCACGGTGCGCCCCGATCCACGGAGCGACGCCCGCTAGGACGGGCTCGGAGCACTGCCATGCCGCTGTCACTCCGGCGACTCACGTTCGTTGCGTTCGCATTCGTCGTTGCCTGCGAGCCCAGCCCGAGCAGGAGCGGAGGTGGCGTACCGCAGGCGGGACACGTCTTCATCGTGACCGAGGAGAACCACGACTACGCCGACGCGATCGACAGCGCGTCGATGCCCTATCTCGATAGTCTCGCGCAGCAGTACGGCCTGGCGACCCAATACTACGCCAACACGCATCCGTCCATCGGCAACTACTTCATGCTGGGGACGGGCCAGATCATCACCCACGACGACAGCTATTCCACGATCGTGACGGTGGACAACGTCGTGCGGCGGCTGCTCGCGGCGGGGAAGACGTGGAAGTCGTACGCGGAGGATCTTCCGTCGGTCGGCTACACCGGCGGTGACGTCGGCGGCTACGCCCGCAAACACAACACATTCGCGTTGCTTTCCGACGTGGCGAACGACTCGACCCAGCGGCAGAATCTCGTCCCATTCACTCAGTTCGCGACCGACCTGGCCAACTGCACTCTCCCCGACTACGCGAACATCGTGCCCAATCTCTGTAACGACGCGCACGATTGCCCGCTCGCCACGGCGGACACGTGGCTCAGGACCCACATCGCGCCGCTCCTGGCCAGCAGCACGTTCCAGCAGGACGGCCTGCTCATCATCACGTTCGATGAAGCGGGCAGCGACAACACGCACGGCGGCGGCCGCATCGCGTGGGTGATCGTGAGCCCCAAGGCCAAACGGGGCCATCAGTCGACGACGCTCTATCAGCACCAGAGCACGCTGCGGCTGACGCTCGAGGCGCTCGGCATCGCGCGATTCCCGGGGGCGGGAGTAGCGGCGCCCGCGATGAGCGAGTTCTTCGCGCCGTGAGTGTGAGTGTCAGCGTGAGAAGCGCGTCCTGAACGTCTCCCCGTAGGTCGTCGGCGTCCCGTCGTAGCTCGTGATAAGATCAAGCGGATTCCCCCACACATCCCACGACCAGGCCAGATAGCCCGCCCCGCGCGTATCCATCCAGTCCATCAGCGACGTGACGAAGGCGCTGCCACGGTCGTCCTGCCCCAGCTCGCCGAGGACCAGCGGGACCTGCCGGGCTACCGGAGCGGCGGTGCTGTCCCAGCATGCCTGGCTGGAGCACCAGCTGAAATTGTAGATGTGCCAGGACGCCGCGATGTTGTTGCGCGGATCGCTCGGCTTGAACGTCTGCCAGCTCGAGAGCGTCGCCGCGTACTGCACGCCGCCCACCATGATGACGTTCGTGGCCCCGGCGGCGCGGACCGAGTCCACCAACTCCTGCATCCCCGCCGCCTGGAAGCTCATGCCCCTGCAGGTCCCGCCGTCGCGCCAGCAGCGCCATGCCTCGGGCGCGTTCGAGTTGTTGTCCGGAAACGGCTCGTTGAACAGGTCGAAAATCACCCGGTTGTTACCGCCGTACGCCGCGGCAACTTCGCGCCAAAACTTCGGCGTGTGATCCCGATTCGGCATCGGCGCCTGACCGAGCGCGATGGCCGTCCCGGCGGCGCTCCAGTGCAACTCGAGGATCACGACCAGTCCGGCGCGGTTCAGCCGCGCCACAAAATCGCTGATCGCCTGATGGTAGTTGTCGCCTGAGTACGCCGGCGCGACGCCGTTGATCGCGAGCCAGCACGTCTCGTTGAGCGGCACGCGGACTGCGTTCGTCTTCCACGCCGCGATCGCCGCGACAGACGCGGAGTCCGACGGGCCGTCAAAAAATCCCCACCCCTGCGCGCAGGCGTACTCGGTTCCAGAGCGATTCACGCCCTTGAGCTGCACCATGTGGCCGGTACTATCGACCAGTTGATTGCCCTGCACGTGGAGCGCCGGCGCCGATGCGGGCGGGGGGGGCGGGGGGGGTCCACCAGAACCGATCGCCGTGCTGTGGCAGGCGGCCAGCACGGCGATCACCAACGGCGCTGCGTACCGCACCAGCTACTGCCCCGCCGCCTCCCACTGCTGCCGCGTGATCACGGCGATCGGTTCGAGTTTCTTGCTCCGCAGCGCAGCGTTCAGACCCGCCAACTCCCGCGTCGTCCAGGCATCGAACTCGCGCTGCACGTCGACGAGCTCCCGCGCGATCGCGTCGGCACGCTCGATCTGGGTCTGCGTGGGGCCGCCGTCGTAGAACACAATGCTGCTGTACAGATCGGTGAGATTCTCGCGGAGCCGCTCCTCACCGGTGATCATCCCGCCCTCTTTGGTGGCGACGATCTTCTTGCGCAGCACATCCACGGCCGCCGACGCGGCGCGGAGCCGCTTCGCCACCGCGTCACTCGCCGGCAACTTCCCGGCGCGCTCATCGAGCGCCTGGCGCACGCCGTTCATCCGCTCCACCGCGAACGTCATGTCGCCGAGCGTGCCCTGCATCTTGAGCGCGAGATCGAGCGCTGCCTGACGCTCGGCCTGCGTGTGCGTCGCCCGCGGATCCGGCACGAGCACGAGCTGCGTCGTGTAGGTCGCGGTGTCCTTCGTCATCTTGATCGTGTACGTCCCGGGCAGGACGCGGGGACCAAACGCCGCGCCGAACGCCGCGCTCGCGGCCGGCGGTACCTTCGGCCCCGCGAGCCGCATCGACCACGTCACCCGATTCAGCCCGCGGCGTTTGCTCGTCGGCATCGTGCCAAGGAGTTTGCCGTTCGCGTCGTACACCTCGAGCTTCATGTCGCCGAAGATGTGGCGCCGCCGCTGGTAGTAGGTGATGACGGCGTCATTCGGGGGGTTCGCGCCGACGAACATGGCGTCGCCGTTGGCCCAACCACCGCCCGATTGCAGGCGCTGCGCGGTCGGCCGGCCCGCGAGGAACGCGACCGGACTGGCCAGCACCTCGGGCGTCAACGCCCGCAGCGGCGTGATGTCGTCCACGATCCAGATCCCGCGGCCGTGTGTCGCGATCACGAGGTCGTGGTCGCGTGGCTGAATCGCCAGATCGCGCACCGCGACGGCCGGTAAGTCGCCGCCCTTGTAGTGCGCCCACTGCTTGCCGCCGTCCACCGAGACCCACAACCCCAGCTCGGTCCCGAGGTATAGCAGGTTGCCGTTGACCGGGTCTTCCTTGATGACGTGCGCATACCCGCGCACGGGACTGTCTGGCGCAACGAGCGGCACCCACGTCGCACCGAAATCGCTCGACTTGTACGCGTACGGCCGCATGTCGCCGAATGTGTGCAGGTCGAACGTGGCGTAGATCGTGCCGGTGCCGAAGTGCCCCGGCTCGACCGACGAGACCCACGCGTTCTTCGGGAGGCCGGCGATGTTGGCAACGACATTCGTCCACGTTTTCCCGCCGTCGCGCGTGACCTGCAGGTTCCCGTCATCGGTGCCGGCCCAGATCACCTGCCCGTCGCGCGGGGACTCCGCGATCGCGTAGATCGTGGTGTGCATTTCGGCTGCCGAGTTGTCGACCGTGATGCCGCCCGACTGCTCCTGTTTTTGCTTCTGCGGATCGTTGGTCGTCAGATCGGGAGAGATGCGCTCCCACGTCTGGCCGAAGTCCTTCGACCGGAACAACACCTGCGCGCCGATGTAGACCGTGCCCTTCTGCGTGGCGCTGATGTGAATCGGCGTGTTCCAGTTGAACCGCAGCTTTTTCTCCTGATAGCGCGGCAGCGGCTGGATGTTGCGCGACTCATGCGTACGCCGGTTGACGCGGCCGACCGCGCCGCCCTGGGCTTCCGCATACAGGTAGTCGGGATCAGTGGGATCGGCGAACATCCAGAAGCCGTCACCGCCGTACATGTTTTCCCACTGGTGGTTCGTGATCCCGCCGGGGAACTCCGACGGCCCGACCCACGAGCTGTTATCCTGCAGCCCACCGTAGACGTTGTACGGCCGCTCCATGTCGACACTGACATGGTAGAACTGGGACACCGGCAGGTTCTCGTTCTTCACCCACTTGTTGCCGGCGTCGTACGAGAACCAGAGGCCGCCGTCATCGCCCGTGATCAGGTGGTCGGTGTCGTTCGGATCGACCCACACGTCGTGGAAGTCGCCGTGCGCGCCGCCCCCGATGCCGCTGAAGCTCTTGCCGCCATCGGTGCTGACGATGAGCCCGCCGTCCACCTTGTAGACGCGCTCGGGATCGCGCGGATCCACGATCAGATTCGCAAAATAGAACGGCCGCCAGATCATGTTCTGGCTGCGGTCGAGCATCTGCCACGTCTTGCCGGCGTCATTGGACCGGTACAGCGCGTTGAGCGGTGGCACCGCTTCGATGAACGCGTACACGACCTCCGGCTTCGACGGCGCCACCGCGACCGCCACGCGACCCCACGGCTTGGGCGGGAGTCCACTCCCTGTCAGTTCCGCCCAGGTGGCTCCTCCGTCGGTGCTCTTGAAGACGCCAGAGGCACTCGGCGCCGTGGCGCTGTCGCCGCCGGAGCGGAACGTCCAGCCGCGCCGCCGGAAGTCCCACATCCCCGCATACAAAGTCTGAGGATGCGCATGGTCCATCGCCAACATCGAACAGCCGGTCGAGACGTTGCCGCCCTTTAGTATCTTGGTCCACGTCTTGCCGCCGTCGGTCGTCTTGTAGACGCCGCGCTCGTCACTGTCGCTCCAGAGCTTGCCCGGCACGCACACGTAGACCGTGTTCGTTTCGGTGGGATCGACGAGGATCTTCACAATGTGCTCGGAGTTCTTGAGCCCCAGGTTGGTCCAGTTCTCACCGCCGTCGTCCGAGCGGTAGATCCCGTCGCCGATGGACACGCTGTTGCGCATCCACGATTCACCGCTGCCGACCCAGATCACTTTGGGGTTCTTCGGATCGATCGTCACCGCGCCGATGGATTGGACGGGCTGCTTGTCGAAGACTGGCTTGAAGGTCGTGCCGCCGTTGGTGGACTTCCACACCCCGCCGCTGGCCGCGCCGACGTAGATCGTGAGGCGGGCGCCCTCGTGCACCGCATCGAGCGCTGCGATGCGGCCGCTCATCGCCGCGGAGCCGATGTTGCGCGCACCGAGGCCCGAGACGGTTTCGGAATCCACTTTGACGGCAGGCGCCGGTTGCTGCGCGAGCAGGAAGAGCAGGAGAACGTTCATGGACGCATCCCCGGCCGCACGAACCGCTGGTCGTCGAGCAGGACGTTGGCCTCGATTTTGTCGTACGTGATTTTCCCACGGTCCGTGCTGCTGCTGCCCTTCGGCCCCGACTCGGACGAGAACGGCAAATACACCCCGTTGACCTGCTTGTAGTCGCCGAGCGAGGTCTCGAACTCCTGCGGCGCGCCGCGAATCATGCGCTGGGTGTCGATGCGGATGGGGACGTAGTACTCGGTGTCGAGGTAGTAGAAGCTGACGTCGCCGTTCGGCCGCGTGACCTTGAGTTTGTAGGCGTCACTGCCTTCGATCTGCTCGACGCCCTGATATTCGACCTTATTGCCTTTCGTCTGATAGTTCACGAGCGGGCCGTCGAAGTCGGCGTCGTCGAGAATGCCGTGCATCTCTTCTTCGCCCAGCGCCTCGGGATCGCGCTTGCCCTGCCACGGCTCGATCTTCCAGCCGTTCTTGCCGTCGTAGGCGTTGATGCCGGTCATCCCCTGAATCGAGAACTCCTCGCGCACGCTGTTCGGGCGCTTGTTCTCCTGCACCACGACCGCCTCGAACCCACCACCGCCGGTGAATTTTCCGCTGCGGCGCAGCGTCTGCAGCGCCTGCATGCGGGCCACGCCGCCGGACGCCTGGATGTACTTGGCGATCAGGCTGTCGGCAGTCTGGGCGGGAGCGGAACGCGGCACCGCGCTGAGCGCGAATGCCGCGAGGAAGAGAGCAACGGTGAGACGCTTCATGCACACAACTCCGCTAGCGGGACGGACAAGATAGCCGCCGGTCGCGCGCTCGCAACCGCACGCGTACCTTCTCCGCCTATGGCCCGTGCCGCGCCCCGACAATTTCCTAACCTCACGGTGCTGTCGCACCCGTTGATCCAGCACAAGCTCACGATCTTGCGCGACAAGCGCACCAGCACGCGGGACTTCAAACAGCTGGTGAACGAGATCGCGATGCTGATGGCGTACGAAGTGACGAAAGACCTGCCGCTCGAGCCGGTCGAGATTGAAACGCCGCTCGAGAAAATGCGTGGCAGTCAGGTGGCCGGGAAAAAGCTGACACTCGTCCCCATCCTGCGCGCCGGCCTGGGCATGGTGGAGGGCATCTCGCAGCTGATTCCCTCCGCCCGCGTCGGCCATATCGGCTTGTACCGCAACCACAACACGCTCCAGCCCGTGGATTACTACTTCAAGATTCCCTCGGGGGAGGCGGACCGCGCGTTTTTCCTGCTGGACCCCATGCTGGCGACCGGCGGGTCCGGAGTCGCAGCCGTGAGCGCCCTGGTGCGTGCCGGCGCCCCGGTGCAACGGATTCGGTTCATGTGCCTCGTGTGCGCTCCCGAGGGCGTGAAAGCGATGCTGGACGCCCACCCCAAGGTGCCCGTCTACACCGCTTCCCTCGACCGGGAGCTCAATTCCAAGGGCTATATCCTGCCCGGCCTGGGAGATGCCGGCGACCGCCTCTTTGGCACCCGGTAGCGCCTGCCCACGTAACCCTTTTGTCGTCCCCCGTGTCCCATCAGTAGTTACGAGACCAGCCTGTCACCTCGGAGCGCCGTGGACGAATCACAGCTTATTGCCCGCGTCCGCGCCGGGGATAGCGCCGCCGAGCGCGCGCTGTATGACGCGCATGTGGACCGCGTGTACCGCCTGGCTTTCCGGCTCGCGGGCGATGATGCCCTCGCGCAGGACTTCACCCAGGAAACGTTCATTCGCGCGTTTGACCGGCTCGGCTCGTTCCGTGGCGATGCCGCGTTTTCGACCTGGCTGCATACGATCACGACCACGGTCGTGTTGAACGGCTTACGGAAGGTGAAACGATTTCGGCAGCGGGAAGCGGATATCGACGACGCGCACGAGATCGGCGTTGTGCAACGACACGCCGAACCGGATTTGAAAGCGCGGCTCAAGCAGGCGATCGATGATCTGCCGGAGGGTTACCGAACGGTGTTTCTGATGCATGATGTCGAGGGCTACACACACGAAGAAATCGGCGTCGCATTGGGCGTCGAGACCGGCACGTCGAAGGCTCAGCTGTCGCGCGCGCGGGCGAAACTGCGTGTGGCGTTGGCGGACTTCGCAGGAGAATGGGTGAGATGATGGACCAGCACGAAGATCCGAAGTTCGAGCAGTGGCTGAAGGACGCGGCCCGTACCACGTACCACGCGCCACGCACCCCGCCTCGCGAGGAGATGTGGGCGCGCATCGAGGCCGCTCGGCGCGACAAGCACGTCATCGAGCTGCGCCCCTGGCTGCGCTGGGCCGTTGCGGCCGCTGCGGTGCTCGTGCTGGGCATCGGCATCGGCCGCTGGTCGAGAAATGCGCCGGGCGGCTCTAAAACCGCCGCGGGCACGCAGGTCTCCAATGAGATCGACTCCCTCGCCAACGTCGCCTACCAGGTTGCCGCGACACAGTACCTCTCGCGCACCGAGGCGTTCCTGACGTCGTTCCGCGCGGACGCCAATCGCTCGGCAAACACCGCACGGCTCGCGCGCCAGGCGCGGGACCTGCTGACGACTACACAGTTGATGCTCGATTCACCCGCGGCTGATAATCCGCGCCTGCGCGCGTTGCTCGAGGATCTGGAGCTCGTGCTGATGCAGATATCCCTGCTCAATCCGGTGCAGGATGGTCACGACCGCGATCTCATCACGCAAGGCATGAACCAATCGAACGTGTTGCCCAAGCTGCGCTCGGCGATTCCCGCCGGGCCCGTACCGGTGCGCACAGAAGGAGCACTCTGATGTTGTTTGCCCTGTCCCTCTTGCTCGCCGTCACGGGCGCCGTGCAGCAGGCTGCCCCGGCGCCAGCTCCGCACGCGCGGCCGCACAGGCGGGCGCGTGCCGCCGCGATCGCGCCGCTCGTCCCGCCCGTGGCCGCGCTCGAGGCCGGCGCACAGGCGCTGATCATGGCGCAGCCGGATATCGAAGCGCTCACGGCGCAGGCGCCTGTGCTTGCGATGGCGGCGAGCGATCTGCAGATGGCCGCGTACTCACTGACCGTGGCCCCCGTTGCGTTCGCGGCGCCGGTGGCGTTTGCCGCGCCAGTCTTCTACTGGGACGGCGATGACGACGAAGAGGTCAGCGAGCCCAAGTGGCCGGACCAGTCGCAGGCCGATGTGGCGGATTCGCTCTATCGCGCTGCGCGGCAGGCGCTCAATAGCAACCAGTACTCGCGCGCCGCGGAGCTCTTCGGCAGCATCCGCGATCGCTACCCGCGCTCGACGTACGTTCCCGACACCTACTACTGGCAGGCGTTCGCGCTGTATCGGGCGGGCTCCGACGACAATCTGCGCGCCGCACGGACCGCGCTCCGCGCACAGGCCGACCGCTATCCGAAGGCCACGACGAGCCGCGATGCCCGCGTGCTGCTGCGCCGGGTCCAGGGGGAGTTGGCTCGCCGCGGCGATTCCGATGCGGCCGAAGACATTTCGCGCGAGGCCGAAACCGCAGCGCCCACCGTCGCGACGACCCCCGGAGCGCCGGGGGCCGCAATGGCTCCGGTAGGTCCCACGACAGCCATCGCCGCCCCGAGCGGGCGGCGAGGCGGGCGCAGCGCGTCCTGCGATGACGACGACGACGATATGCGCCTCGCGGCGCTGAACGCCGTGCTCCAGATGGACCCGGACCGTGCCGTTCCCCTGCTCAAGTCGGTGCTCGCGCGGCGTGACGAAGGCTCGACGTGCTTGCGGCGCAAGGCGGTGTTCCTCCTGTCGCAGAAGCGCACCGACGAGACGGCGCGAATTCTGCTCGACATTGTCCGCAACGATCCCGATCAGGAAGTGCGCGAGCAGGCGGTGTTCTGGCTGTCGCAAGTGCCGGGGGATGAAACCGTTGCCGCGCTCGACTCGATCCTGCGCGATCCCAAGACCCCTCCCGAGATCCAGGAAAAAGCGATCTTCGCGCTGTCGCAGCATCGCAGCGCCCGCGCGGGCGCAGTTCTCCGGGATTTCGCGGCGCGTCGTGATGTCAACATCGATCTGCGGGAGAAGGCGATCTTCTGGATCGGGCAGAGTCGGTCGCCCGAAAATGCGCAGTTCCTCAAGGATTTGTATGCCAAAGTGGAGAACGACGATCTCAAGGACAAGATCATCTTCTCCCTCTCGCAAATGGGCGGCGCCGACAATTACCGCTGGCTGATGGATATCGCGTTGAACCCGAAAGAAGACATCGAAATCCGCAAGAAGGCGCTGTTCTGGGCGGGACAGGGACACAACGTCGATGTCGCGGATCTGGTCAAGCTGTACGACAGCATGAGCGATCGGGAAATGAAGGACCAGCTGATCTTCGTGTACTCCCAGCGGCGGGAAGACGCCGCGCTCGACAAACTGTTCGACATCGGGAAGAACGATCCCGACCGTGAGCTCCGCAAAAAGGCGATCTTCTGGATCGGCCAGTCGCGGAGCCCGCGCGCGTCGAAATACCTCCAGGACCTGATCAACCAATGAAAACACGTGTGTGGTGCGTCGTGCGTGGTGCGTGGTTGCTCGTGCTAGCGAGCAGCGCAGCCGCACAGACTGTGGAGCAGCGCGTCGCGAAGGCTCCAGATGGGAGCGTACGGTTCAGTTTCGCGGCTAGACCGGGCGTGTACGGTAACGGCCGCAACATGATCAGCTGGGATTGCGACAAGGGGAATTGCCACAACCGCCAGGTCGACGGGAATTGGGACGACCACGACGACTGGGATGCGCCGTGCGACTCGGGCCCGGTCCGCGTGGCGCTGACGAAGAGCAGCGGCCGGATCACCGATCTGCGGGTCTACGTCGGTGGCGAATGGCGGCCCAACACCACCGCCACGGACCTCGGCACGGTCGGCACGAAGGACGCCGCGAGCTATCTGCTCGCCCTCGCGTTGAAGGATGAGAGCCGAGCGTCGGAAAAGGCGATCTTCCCTGCAGTGTTGGCCGATAGCGTCACGATCTGGCCCGACCTCCTCAAGGTCGCGAAGGCGGACAACGTGTCGCGGAAGGTGCGGCGCTCGGCCGTCTTCTGGCTGGGGCAGGCGGCCGGCGATGCCGCGACGCGCGGGCTGACCGACCTGGTCGATGACGGCAATGCGGATCACGAGGTGCGCGAGAGCGCGGTATTTGCCTTGTCGCAGCGACCGCGCGACGAAGGGGTGCCGGCGCTTATCCGCATCGCCAAGGAGAACAAGGACCCCGACCTGCGGCGCAAGGCGATCTTCTGGCTGGGGCAGTCGGACGATCCCCGCGCGCTCTCGTTGTTTGAGGAGTTGCTGACCAGGCCCTGAGTATCTTGTGGCATGCCCTTCTGGACCGGACGGCGTGCCCTTGGCGGAATCCTCCTAGCAGTCGTCCTGCTCGCCCTCGGCTGGGCGGCGGTGGTCGTGACGGTCGCGATCCAGGCCGCGCATGACGAGGCCACCGGCGCCGACGCCATCGTGGTGCTCGGTGCCGCGCAGTACAACGGCCGGCCTTCCCCCGTTTTTCGCGCCCGACTCGATCACGCCGCGACACTCTACCAGCGCGGCCTGGCGCCGACGGTGCTGGTCACGGGAGGCGTCGGCGTCCGCGACTCGCTCAATGAAGCCAACGTCGGGCGCGACTATCTCGTCCGACTCGGCATCCCTGACAACGCAGTGCTTCCCCTCGTCGGCGGACACGACACCTTCACATCGATCGATCAGGTCAAGCGCTGGTTCGATGGCCGAGAGAGCCGCCGCGTCCTGCTGGTCAGCGACGGCTTTCACATGCTGCGGTTGCAGATCATTGCGAGACGCCTCGGGCTGACGCCCTACACCTCGCCGGCGGCAGGCTCGCCCATTCATGCCAACGTGCGGCGTAACGCCGGGTACCTGTTCGCCGAAGGGTTCAAGGTGCCCTACACGTGGCTGTTCCAGCGCTGAACCACCCCAAGGGACACTGTGAAACTCGAGCGTAAACGAATCCACACCGGACGGGTCATAAACTTGGACGCGGACACGGTGCGCTTTCCCGATGGCTCCACGGGAGAGCTCGAGATCATCCGCCACCCGGGTGCCGCCGCCGTGGTGCCGTTTGCGTCGGATCCGCGTGGTGACGATCCGATTGTCCTGCTGATTCAACAGTACCGGTACGCCACCAATGGGACGCTGATCGAAATCCCGGCGGGCCGGCTGAATCCTGGAGAGGATCCGCGGGTATGTGCGCAACGGGAGTTGCTCGAAGAGGCAGGTGTGAAAGCCGCGCGGGTCGAACGTCTTACTACTATATGGACGACGCCTGGATTCACGGACGAGCGCATTCACCTTTTTTGGGCAGCCGACCTGACTGCGGACAAACACGCCCGCGAGCCGGACGAATTCATCGAAGTCGTGCAAAAGCCGCTCTCGGAGGCGCTCGAGCTCATCCGCAGCGGCGTGATTTCAGACGCAAAAACCGCATTGGCGCTGCTTTTTGTGGCTGGTTTCGTTCTGGCGCATTAGTCCGCTCCGTCCTTCGGATCTAGATCAAATGTGGAATTGCGTCGTCCCCAGGCTGGGACAATATTCCCCTTTCGCAGCCCGCTGCGAATCGCAACTGGTTACCCTGTAAGGAGTTACTCCCCTAGCCTGGGAGGCACAGTTTGTGCCAAGTCCTCATAAGGCGAATCAGCGCAGGGTTTTCCGTGTTCCCGTTCGAAACGCAAGGGTAGCTATGCGGACCACACTCAAGCGTCCCACCCCCGCCGTCGACCCCCAGCGCGCGCTGCAGCGTGAATGGCTGCACGAGCTGGATGATGGACAGGTCGTCATGCGCCACCTCGCCGGTGAGCCGCAGGCGTTCGGCACCCTGGTGGACCGCTACCAGACTCGGCTCCTCAATTTCGTAAACCGGACGATCGGCGACCGCGAGCGTGCTGAGGATCTCGTGCAGGAAGTGTTTATCCGGGTCTTCCGCCATCTCCACCGCTTCGATCAGACCAAGAAGTTCTCGACGTGGATCTACACGATCGCGTCGAACCTCGCGAAAAACGAGCTGCGCAACCGCAGCCGTAACCCCCTGGTGCTGTTCCAGACCATCAAGAAAAACTGGGAAGCGGATCATCGGCCGCTGCAGTTCGAGGACACCACGGCGCGGCCCGACGATCTGTATCGCAAGCGGTTCCTGAAAGACGCCGTGGACCAGTGCGTCCAGCGGCTGCCGGAGCACCACCGTGAGGTATTCGTGCTGCGGGAGCTCGAAGGGAAGAGCTACCAGGAGATCGCCGAAATCACCGGGTGCAATCTGGGGACCGTGAAGAGCCGGCTGAATCGGGCTCGCAACAGCTTCGCCCAGCTCATCGGCCCCGTCCTCGTTTAGCTACAACTTGACCTGTTTCCACCCCGGTCGCGGAACACTCCGTGGCCGGCGTGGTACATTTCTCCCATGCTTTGCAGGGAGTTTCTCGAGCGGCATAGCGAATTCCGGGACGGGTTAATCACGTCCTCCTGGGAGCTGCGTCGCTTTGCACGACACCTGGCCCACTGCTCAACGTGTCGTCGCTACGACGCCACGATTCATGAGGCGATCAACGCGTTGCACGCCGCTTCGCCCATTTCCCCATCACCGGATTTTCGCCAACGCCTCGACGCCCGCATCGCGGTCGAGCGCCGGCGAGTTCCCCGGCTGCCCGCACAGGCTCGTGTGTCGGCAACGATGCTCCTGATCGCTGCGGTTGCGCTCTTTGTCGTCGAGCTCGCCCAACGGCCGCAGATCGTGCGCGCGCCGCTCTTGCCGCCGGTCGCGTTTCCAAACCCAGTGGCCAGCGCCGGGCTGCCGTTCGTCTCATTCCAGGACCCCCGCGCTCGTGTCGTCAGCGGGAATCCGTATCCGTACGGCACCACGTTCTTCCAACCTGCATCGGCGTCGCGCTAAAGCAGCTGTTCGGCTAACTTCGCTGGATGGCGGCGGTCACCCTCGATGCACTCCTTCGCGGTCTAAAGAAGGGCGCTCCCCTCCCCGAACTCGTCTATCTGCTGCACGGTGACGAAGATGTTCTCAAGGACGAGGCGATCCGCGCCCTTGTGGACCGGACCGTGGGGTCCAGCCGGGACTTCAATCTCGACGTTCGGTTCGCCCCCGATCTGACGCCCGAAGCGTTTCACGCCCTGGTGAATACACCACCGATGCTGGCCGAGCGGCGCGCCGTGGTGATTCGCGGCGTGGAACAGCTCGGCAAGCGCAAGACCAAGTTGCGCGACGAGGTGGTGCGGTACCTGGCATCGCCCAATCCGACCACATTGCTTGTGCTCGTCGTCGCAGCGGGCGAGGAGCCCGATGCCGATTTTGTCCGGGCATCGACCTCCGTGGCATTGGACGCGCTTGCAGCGGAGCGCGTGCCGCGCTGGGTGCAGCACCACGCGTCGACGTTGGGGCTCACCCTGGCTGCGGACGCCACCGAGCTCCTTCTCAAGGCGGTGGGCAACGATCTGAGTACGCTCAGCCGCGAGCTCGAGAAGCTGGCATCGCTGACCGCTGGAGCCGGCGGTCGCCTGGTAAC
>Ga0209056_10002604_pt1 | contig 19327 bp, 16 predicted proteins | sample GraSoiAngelo_114_FD_185876 | JGI IMG/M metagenome (GOLD analysis project Ga0209056, IMG submission 185876) | Grasslands soil microbial communities from the Angelo Coastal Reserve, California, USA - 14_0903_13_40cm (SPAdes) (version 2) | ecosystem: Environmental > Terrestrial > Soil > Grasslands...
CTAAGGGGTGTGGATCGCGTCAGTAGGGGCGCAGCATGCTGCGCCCCTACGTTTCGACCGCCCGCCCCAGCGCCACAATCTCCTCCCGGATCGCGTGGCGCTCGGCCACGAGCCGCAGAAACGCCCACCGCCGGAACACGAACAGACTGAGCGCCCGCGCCCCGCCGATGATGCGGTCGAGCCGCTCGAAGAACACCAGCGCGGCATACGCGGTGAGCGGCGCGAGGGCGAAGGCCAGCACCCCCGCCTCCACGCCTCGCCACAGCCAGACGGCCGCCCCCAGGCCGGTCCACGTGAGGGGGAAGAGCAGCATCGCGGCGAGCACCTTGATGCTCGCGAGCGCATCCTCCGCTCCCTTCGCCATACCCGTCGCGACGAACCCCACCGCCCGGTAAGCCGGATAATGCACGACGACACCCACCAGCGCGGCGGGCAGGAGGAGCAGCAGGACCAGCACGGCCTTGCCGACGTAACTGGTCACGCGACCGAGCGTGAAGCGGCCGGGCGCGAGCTGCCGCGGATCGAGCCCCGCGGCCGACAGCGCGGCCTCGTAACGGTCGATCCGGGTCGCCAGGGCCGCGAATCGCTCAGGCCACTGTGACCGCACCACGTCATACCCTGCCAGCAAGCGGCGGCGCAACGCAAACTCGTCCACCAAGGATGGGGGACCCGCCGGCGCATCATCCTGCGCGCTGACGATGCGGTGCGCCCGGTCCACGAGCGCGTGCGCCTCCGCCTGCTCCGCCTGGAGGGTGACGGCGGCCAGGGCCTGCTCGATCCGCGCCGTCAGCGCGCGCACGGGCCCCGCCGGCGGCTCTTCGCCCGGCTCGAGCGCGACCGGTTCCACCGTGAACGGCTCCCCGAAATACAAGAGCGCCGCGCTCCGGAAGGTGCGCTTCGCCCGGTAGTACAGGCCCGTCGGAACGATCTGGATCGGCGACGCCTCCGCGAGCGCGCCCGCGGCCCCGAACGCGATGCGGGCCGCACCCGTCTTCAACGGCCGGAGCTTGGGATCGGAGTGCGACGCGCCCTCCGGAAAGATGGCGATCGCGCCGCCGCGGGCGAGCACGGCGCGCGCCGTGTCGAACGTCTCGCGGTTCTGTGAGGGGTCGGAGCCCGCGTCCTGACGCCGGTGGACCGGGATCGCCTCGAACGCGCGACAGAAGAATCCGATGACCGGCATCCGAAACAGCGGGGCCTTGGCGAGCAGCGAGACGCGTCGCGGGGCGAGGCACAGAAGGAACGCGGGATCGATCAACCCGCTCGGGTGGTTCAGGACGAAGATCACCGGACCGCTTCGAGGCACGCGCTCGGCGCCCGAGACCTCGATGCGGCGGAAGAAGACACGCAGGATCAGACCGAACAGCCCCCGGAAAAGCGCCCTCACGGCGACGGCTCGCCGCCGACGCGTCCCCCCCGCCAGGCGGCGTAGGTCCAGATGAGGCCTCCGGCGAGCACGGCCAACGGAATGATCAGCACCGCTTCCCCCAGCGAGCGTGCGTCGGACAGCGCCCCGACGAGGGACGGGGAGGGGACGTCGCCCAAGAGGTGAATCGTGAAGATGCTCAAGGCCACCGCCGTAGCCCGCATGTGCGGTGAGACCACGTTGACGATCGCGGAGTTGATCGGGCCGGTGGAGGCGAACAGACAGAGCTCCGCCGCCACGATGGCCGCCCAATAGACGGCGGCCTGCGGGGCGGCGAGCGCGACGAACGTGAGCGGCGCGGCGACGAGCGTGACCACCCCCGAGACCCAGAGGTACGCCTGCCGCGAGGCACGAAGGAAGTAGTCGCCGATCCAGCCTCCGGCATACGTCCCGATGAATCCCGTGACCACCACGATCGCGCCGAACTGTACGGTCGCCTGCGCCTTCGGAATCCCGCGCGCACGCTCGAGGAACGAGGGGGTCCAGAATGCCAGCGCGCCTATGGCGAACGTGTAGGCGGCATAGCCCAGGACCGTGAGGACATAGGGGCGATTCCGAAGCAACGCGGCGTACGCCGCGCGCGCGGCACCGCCCAGCGACGGGCCGTGGCCGCCCGGGATCGCGGCGCCCACGGCGTCCTGCGCGCCGCGCGGCGGATCGTACAGCCGCAGCGCCAGCGCCGCGAGCACCAGTCCGGGCACGCCCGCGACGAAGAACGCCTGCCGCCACCCGAAGTAATGATCCACCAGCCCCCCCACGATGTACCCGAGCGCCGAGCCGATCGGGATCGCGGCGAAGAAGACAGCGAATACCCGGCCACGTCGCTCGCGTGGGAAGTAGTCGGCAAGGAGCGCCGGCGAGATCGTGCCGTAGGCCGCCTCACCGACGCCCACCGCGGCCCGGGCCGCGAACAGCGACGCGTAGCTCGTCGCCAGGCCCGCGAGCGCCGTCGCCACGCTCCAGATCGCGACGCCGAGGCCGAGCAGCCGTGTCCGGGACCGCGCGTCGCCCAGCGAGCCGAACAGCGGCGCAGCGATCATGTACACGATGATGAAGCCGGTCATGAGCGACCCGAGCTGCGTGTCCGAGAGCCGGAGCTCCGAGTGCTTCATGCTCTCGGCGAGCGCGGCGACGATCCACCGGTCCAGATAGTTGAACAGGTTGATCAGCGTGAGGACGGCAAGCGCCCTCCGCCCGAGGCGCGCGAACTCAGGCCCTACAGGTGGGCCTGCAGCCACGCCGTGAACAGCCCGTACAGGTTTTCCCGCGTGTTGCCGCCGGCGATCGAGTGGGTCTTGTTCGGGTAGATCCGCATGTCGAACTGCTTGTTCGCGGCCTCGAGGCGCTCCACCAGGCGCTCGCTGTTCTGAAAGTGCACGTTGTCGTCGCCCGTGCCGTGCACCAGTAGGAAGCTGCCCTTGAGGCTGTCGGCGTAGGTGAGCGATGCGCTCTCGTCGTAGCCGGTCGGGTTCTCCTGGGGCGTGCGCATGTAGCGCTCGGTATAGATCGTGTCGTAGAAGCGCCAGTCCGTGACGGGCGCCACGGCGATCGCCGCCTTGAACACACCCCCACCCAGAAACACGGTGCGCGAGGTCATGTACCCGCCGTAGCTCCACCCCCAGATCCCGATCCGATCCGCACTGACGAACGGCTGCTGGCCGAACCAGCGCGCCGCCGCGATTTGGTCGGCCGATTCGTACCGGCCCAGGTGCAGGTAGGTCATCTTCATGAACCTCGCGCCGCGCCCGCCCGTCCCGCGATTGTCCACGCTCGCCACCAGGTACCCGTCCTGGGCGAGCATCTGATGCCAGAGGTATTGTGCGCCCCCCCACGCGTCCGTGACGGTCTGGGAGCCCGGCCCGCCGTACACGAACAACAGCAAGGGGTAACGCTTCGCCGGGTCGAAATCCCGCGGCTTGATGATCCAGGCGTTGAGCTCCACGCCACCGGGTGTCGGGACCTTGAGAAACTCCGGGGCTCGGAGGCGCAGCGCGTCCACCTTGCGCACCAGCGCCAGGTCGCCGGTCAACGGCCGGACGAGCTTCCCGTCGGCGCGCCGCAGCGTCTCGACCGGGGGCACACCGGCCCGCGAATAGGTGTCGACGTACATCTGGAACGTCGGATTGAACTGCACGCCGTGCGTGCCCGGCTCCGTCGAAATCCGCGCCAGCCCCTTCCCGTCGAGACCGACCCGGAGCAGCGGCCGGGCGAGCGGCCCGTCGATGGCGCCGGTGAAGTACAGCACCTTGGCCTGCTCGTCCACACCAAGCAGCTCGAACACATCCCACCCACCGGGGGTGACGCGCCGGACCAACGAGCCGTCTCGATTGAACAGATAGACCTGGTCGTAGCCATCCCGCTCGGAAACGAACAGGAATTGCCTGCCGCCGGCGATCCAGCGGGGCTGGTTGGCGTCGACCCACGCCGAGTCGCGGTCGCTCATGATCACACGCGCCGCACCGGTCGTCGCGTCCGCGAGCAGCAGGTCGAGCCGGTTCTGGTGGCGGTTGAGGCGCGTGAGCCAGAGGTCGTTTGGCGAATCGGCGAAGTCCATCGCGGCGACGTAGCTGTCCGTGTCGGCGCCGAGGTCGACCCACGACGTGCGGCCGGTCGCCACCTCCGTCACGCCGATCTTCACCGTGGAGTTCGTCGTGCCCGCCTTGGGGTAGCGCACCGGTACCAGGGCCAGATAGAGCGAGTCATGGTCGACCAGATAGAAGGGTCGGATGGCCGTCTGGTCGAACCGCCAGAACGCGATACGCCGCCCGTCGGGACTCCAGCGGAAGGCGTCACGCAGGTCGAGCTCCTCCTCGTAGACCCAGTCGGAAGTGCCGTTGATGACGTTCTCGCCGCCGTCGGTGGTGAGCGCCGTCTCGGCGCCGGTGGCGAGGTCGGTCACGTAGACGTTGTTGTCGCGGACGAAGCCGACCAGTCGCCCGTCGGGCGAGAACTTGGCGAACTGCTGGTAGCCGGGCCGGGCGCTCACCGGCATGAGGCGCTTCCCGGCGAAGTCCCACACGAAGAAGGTCCCCTTCGTGTTTTGACGCCAGACGCGTGCCGAATTAGTGAAGACGAGGAGCTTCGAGCCATCCGTGGAAAAGCGGTATTCCTCGATCGCGATCGGTTTCCCACCTCCGGGCGGGACCAGGTCGGCGCCGCGTACCAGCAGCTGCTTCGTGCCGGTGAGCGCATCGACCCGGTACAGATCGGTATTGCCGGAGGCGTCGTCCTCGACGGCCGTGTACGCCTTGCCGTCCTTCATCCAGGCGACGTCGACCAGGTCGCTCGCGTACTCGCGCGAGCCCCAGATGGCATGCACAGTGAGCGGCGGGGCCTGAACGCCCTGGGCGGCCAGCGGCTCCGCAAGATAGATGACGGCGCAAACGGCAACGAGCTGACGAACCGCGGCGGAAACCATGATGGCGCTCGGCGGCAGGTTGGGGGTGCCCCAAACCTACCCACCAACGCTTATCGTGGAAGATTGGACAGGCGCACGGTTTGGGGGCACGTTTCCTGCACGAAAGCGTCGGAGCCCTCCATGCCCTCGTGCCCCCTTGCCCTCCGCCGCCGCTGGAACGGTGCACCCTAGCAGAGGCGAATTCCCTCGCCTGTGTGCCGCGCACTGGCCGACCGGCGCCTACCGCCGGGAGCGCCTCCCGGAGCGCGTGCTGCAGTTCGGCACGGGCATGCTGCTGCGCGCGCTGTGCGCCGCGTCCGTCGACGCCGCGAATTCGGCGGGCGCGTTCTCCGGCCGCGTCGCCGTCATTCAGAGCACCCCGCAGGGCCAGGCACGCGCCATCAACGCGCAGGACGGCCTGTTCACGCTGGTGGAGCGCGGGCTCGAGCAGGGAACGCCGGTCGAGCGGACACGACTGGTCGGCGCGATCTCGCGCGCACTGGTCGCGGACGCCGAGTGGCACGCGGTGCGCGACCTGGTCGCGCGACCTGAGCTGCAGGTGATCGTGAGCAACGTGACGGAGGCGGGCTTTCGCCTGGACGCGAGCTTCCCCGCCAGGTTGACGGACCTCCTGCATACACGTTTCGCGCGCTTGCCCGACGGCCCGCAAGTGTTCGTCATTCCCACCGAGCTGGTGGACGACAACGGGCCACGTCTCGCAGCAATGGTCGACCGCCTGGCCGACGGACTCGGGCAAGGGCCTGAGTTCCGCAAGTGGCTCGGGGCCCGGGTGCGGTTCTGCTCTTCGCTCGTGGACCGGATCACGACTGGCATGCCCGCCCCAGACGTGCGCGGGGCCCTCGAGCAGCGTCTCGGGTACGCGGACGCCCTCCTCACCGTCACAGAGCCGCACGCCCTCTGGGCGATCGAAGCCGATCCCGCCGAGCTGCGGACCACGTTTGCGATCGACGTCCTCCCCGAGTCGGTGATCATCGCGCCCGACATCGGTTTCTACCGGGAGCGCAAGCTGCGACTGTTGAACGGCGCGCACACCGCGACCGCGCCGCTCGCGCTCCTCGCGGGCGTGCGGACGGTGCGCGACGCCGCCGAGCATCCCCGCCTGAGTGCCTTCCTCCGCCACATCCTGTTCGAGGAGATCCTGCCCGCCACGGACCTGCCGGCCGATGCCGCGCTGGCGTTCGCCGAAACCGTGATCGATCGTTTTCGCAACCCGTGGCTCGATCACGAGTGGCGGGTGATCGCCGCCAACCAGACGGTGAAGCTGCGGCTTCGCGTGGTGCCGTCGCTCACAGGGTTCGCCCGGAAGCGCGGCAGGGCACCGCAAGGGTTGGCCCTGGGCCTTGCGGCCTATCTGCGGTGGGCCCGCTCACATCCCGCCGGCGACGCCGATCTGCCGCTGATCGAGCGGCACTGGCGGACGGCGACCGCGCTGCCAGGACTCGCCGCCAGTGCGCTGGCCGACACGGATTTGTGGGGCGTCAATCTGGCCGAGCTGCCGGGGCTCCTCGAGGCCACGACGCGCTGGCTGCTGCTGCTGGAGCGTGACGGGGTGGACGCCGCGCTCGAGGCGCTGCGCGGTATGCCGGAGCACACGGCCACCGGCCGGACATGACGATGACGCTCGCCACGACGCCTCGCCCCGAGCTCGATCCGCTGCTCCAGAGCGGTGTGATCGCGGTGGTTCGGGTGTCCGAGCCGATCCGGCTGGGTCCCGCCGCCCGCGCGCTGGCGGCGGGCGGGGTGGGCGCGGTGGAGGTCACACTGACCACGCCGGGCGCGATCGACGCGATCGCCGACCTCGCCTCCGATAAGGGGCTCGCGGGGTGCGTGATCGGCGCTGGCACCGTGCTCGACGAATCCGCCGCTCGCCACGTCATCGACGCCGGCGCGCGCTTCGTGGTGAGCCCGGCGCTCAATCCGGCCGTGATCCGCGTGTGCCGCGACCGCGAAGTCCCGTGCATGCCCGGTGCCTTCACCCCGACCGAGATCCTCGAAGCGTGGCGCGCGGGCGCGCCGGTCGTGAAGCTCTTTCCTGCTTCGACGGTCGGTCCCCGCTACATCCGCGACCTGCTCGCGCCGCTGCCGTTCCTGCGGCTCGTGCCCTCGGGCGGCGTGACGCTCGAGAACGCCGGGGACTGGATCCGCGCCGGCGCTGCGGCGGTGAGCGTGGGAAGCGCGCTCGCAAGCGCCGCCCTGCTGGCCGACGACGCGACGGCGGAGCTCACGGCGCGCGCCCGGTCGTTCGTCGAGCGCGTCGCCCAGGCCCGGCGCTACTCGGGCAACGCGCCGTGACACGGGTGGTCACGTTCGGCGAGCTGCTGTTGCGACTCAGCCCACCAGGTGAGGAAACACTGTTCGAGTCGAGCGACCTCGTTACGTGCTTTGGCGGCGCGGAGGCGAACGTGGCGGTCGCCCTGAGCCATTTCGGCGTGCGATGCGACTATGTCACGTGCGTGCCCGACAATCCCATCGGGGACGCCGGCGTGGCGGCGCTCGAGGTAGAAGGCGTCGGCACCGAATGGATCGCGCGCGGCGGCGAGCGCCTGGGGATCTACTTCGTGGAGCCGGGCGCCGATCTGCGGGCCATGCGCGTCGTGTACGACCGAGCGGGCTCTGCCTTGGCCCGCATCGAGCCGCGTTCCATCGACTGGCCTCGGGTGCTCGCGGGCGCCGACTGGTTCCACGCCTCGGGGATCACCCCCGCGCTGGGCGACGGGCCGGCCGCCGCGCTCGCGGGCGCGATCGCCTGTGCGCGTGCCCAGGGCATACAGGTCAGCTTCGACTTGAACTACCGCGAGGCGTTGTGGCGCGACCGCGACCCACGACCGCTCGTCGAGCCCCTGGCGCGACAGGCGACGGTCTTGATCGCCAACCCGACGGCCGTGCGAGCCATGCTCGGGATCGAGGCCGACGACACCTCGCTCGCGACGCCCGAGCCCGCGCGGGAGCTCGCGAAGCGGCTCGCGGAGCGTTGCGGGGTCAAGCGGGTCGCGCTCACGCGACGCGAGATCCTCGGGCCCCGACGGCACGGCTGGAGCGCCGTACTGTACGATGCGGAGACCGGCTCGTTCGCGCAGAGCCGGCGCCACTGCGTGGACGTCGTGGACCGGGTGGGCGGTGGCGACAGCTTCGCCGCGGCGCTCATCGCGCGCCTCGTCGGCGGGGACGCACCGGCCCCGGCGCTCGAGTTCGCCGTGGCGGCGAGTGCGCTGAAGCTCACCGTGCCCGGCGACTTCAGCCGCGCCAGCGTGCGGGAGGTCGAGGAGCTGCTCCGGACATGATCCCGAGCTTCCGCTGGTTCGGCGCCGCCGATCCGATCCCGCTCGCCCACATTCGACAGATCCCCGGTGTCACAGGCATCGTGAGCGCGCTGCATGACGTGCCGGTGGGCGACCCCTGGAGCCGCGCGCGCCTCGGCACGCTCAAGGCACAGATCGAGGACGCTGAGCTTTGTCTGGCCGTCGTCGAGAGCATCCCGGTGCACGAGGACATCAAGCTGGGACGCCCCGGGCGCGATCGGCTCATCGACCACTACTGCGCCAGCATCGCGAGTATGGGCGAGCTCCGCATACCCGTGTTGTGCTACAACTTTATGCCGGTCTTCGACTGGACACGCACCGACCTCGCCATGCGGCTGCCCGACGGGTCCACGGCGCTCGCGTACGACGACCGGGCCCTCGCCGCCATCGATCTGTCGCGCGGAACCGCAGCGCTCCCGGGGTGGGCCATGGCATACCAGCCCGCCGATCTCCAAGCGCTGCTCGCCGCCTACCGCGACGTGGACGCGGAGCGCCTGTGGGACAATCTCGCGTACTTTCTGGAGCGCGTCGTGCCGGTCGCCGAGCAGGCCGGCGTGCGCCTCGCGATCCATCCAGACGATCCTCCCTGGCCCATCTTTGGCCTGCCGCGGATCATCACAGACGCCCGAGCCCTCGAGCGTCTCGTGGCCCTCGTGGACAGCCCGGCGAACGGCGTGACGTTCTGCACCGGCTCGCTCGGCGCGAGCGCCGAGAATGATCTGCCGGCCATGGTGCGTCGTCTGGGAGGCCGCATCCACTTCGCGCACTGCCGCAATGTCCGGATCACGGGTGAGCGCCGGTTTCACGAGACCGCTCATCCCTCGACCTGCGGCAGCGTGGATCTGTTCCAGGTCCTGTCCGCTCTCAGAGACGTCGGATTCGCGGGTCCGATGCGCCCCGACCACGGCCGCATGATCTGGGGCGAAACCGGCCGCCCTGGTTACGGGCTGTACGATCGGGCGCTCGGCGTGACGTACCTGCAAGGTCTGTGGGAAGCCATCTCCCGGAGGGATGCGTGAGCACGGCGGTCGCCCCCCAGCGGATCGGGTACCGGTGGACGGTTTGCGCGTTGCTCTTCGTGGTCACCACCATCAACTATGTCGACCGCCAGATGCTCGGGATCCTCGCGCCCACGCTGCAGCGCGAGCTCGGTTGGTCCGAGGCCGCCTATGGCGACGTCGTCTCGTGGTTCACCCTGCCTTACGCCTTCGGGTTCCTCGCGGCGGGGCGGCTGTTCGACCGGATAGGCGTGCGGCGCGGGTTCGCGGCGGCCGTAATCGCGTGGAGCCTCGCTGCCATCGGGCACGCGTTCGCCCGCACGACGGCTCTGTTTTCCGCCGCGCGCGCTCTGCTTGGCGTGACCGAGTCGGCAAATTTTCCCGGCGCCATCAAGGCCGTCGCCGAGTGGTTCCCCAAGAAGGAGCGGGCGCTCGCGACCGGGATCTTCAACGCGGGGACGAACACCGGCGCGATTATCACACCCCTCCTCGTCCCCTGGATCGCGCTCACGTGGGGTTGGCAGTGGGCCTTCATCGCGACAGGCGCGCTCGGGTTCTTCTGGCTCCTTCTCTGGCTCGCCCTGTACCGCAGTCCCGAGTCGAACCCGCGCGTTTCGAGGGACGAGCTGGCACACATCTGCAGCGACCCGTCCGACCCCGAACACGCCGGCGTGCCCTGGATCCGCCTGCTCGGGTTCAGGCAGACCTGGGCGGTCGCGGCGGGGAAGCTGCTGGCTGACCCGATCTGGTGGTTCTACCTGTACTGGCTCCCGAAATTCCTGGACGCCCGGTACGGGATCAGGCTGGCGCAGGTGGCGCTCCCGCTCGTCGTCGTGTACGTGGTGGCCGATGTCGGATCGATCGGCGGAGGGTGGCTCTCGGGCGCCCTGATCAAGCGCGGCTGGACGGTCAATCGGGCGCGGAAGACCGCGCTGCTCGCCATGGCGCTCCTGATCGTGCCGACCGCGCTGGCCCCGCTCGCGGGAAGCATGTGGGCGGCGGTCGCGATCGTGAGCGTCGCGGCGGCGGCGCACCAGGCCTGGTCTGCGAACGTGTATACGCTGGCGAGCGACATGTTCCCGCGGGCGGCGGTGGGCTCGGTGGTTGGGATCGGCGCGTTCGCCGGCGGCATAGGCGGCTGGGCGTTCCAGCGGGTCACCGGCCGGATCCTCCAAGCCAACGGGAACGACTACACGCCCATCTTCATCGTGTGCGGGCTGGCCTACGTCTCGGCCTGGACCATCATTCACTTCCTCGCTCCGCGGCTCGAGCCCGCGACCACCGGATGAACCCCACGAGGTACTGAAAATGCCCGACCAATCCGTGCCGCGACGTGCCTTCCTCACCGCCACCGCCGCGGGCGTGGCCGGCGTGGGCCTCGCCCCCTCGTTCCCCCTCTCCACGTTGTGGAGCGGGGGCCAGGGGGTGAGGCCTTCCGCGCCCCCCGCCCCCCTGCTGTTGGGCGTAGCGAGCTACTCGCTCCGGAACTTCCCCCGCGACAAGGCGATCGAGATGGTGAAGGCGCTCGGCACGCCGTATATCAACCTCAAGTCCGTGCACCTGCCCTACGAGCTGTCGCCCGAGGAGCTGGCGGCCGCGCGGCGCGAAATCGAGGGTGCGGGCCTGCACATCGTGGGGGGTGGTGTGATCACCTTCGACCAGGATACCGACGAGGACGTGGGGAAGTACTTCGCGTACGCCAAGGCGGCCGGCATGCCGCTGATCGCCGCGCACGCCGACGCGCAGACCCTGCTGCGCATCGAGCGGTTCGCCAAGCAGTACGACATCAAGGTCGCCCTCCACAACCACGGCCCGGAGGACAAGCGGTTCCCTTCCCCCTATGACGCGTTGAAACACGTGCGCACCATGGATCGCCGGATGGGACTGTGCATCGACATCGGGCACACCGTGCGGACGGGCACGGACGTCGTGCAGGCGATCGCGGACGCGGGCCCGCGAGTCCTCGACATGCACGTCAAGGACCTGCGCGATCGGACGACGGCGGCGAGTCAGTGCATCGTCGGCGAGGGCGCCATCCCCATCGCTGCGATCTTTCAGCAGCTCGAGACCATCGGGTATCGGGGCTACGTCAACCTGGAGTACGAGATCGACGCCGACGACCCGCTGCCAGGGATGAAGCAGTCGTTCGCGTACATGCGGGGCGCGCTCGCCGGGCTCGACGCCGCCCGCCGGAGCCCACATTCTTGACCCGTACGGCGAGATCGCCATCTGGAAAGGAAGGAGTGACGCCGTGAACCACGCTTCGATCAGTCGCCGCCAGGCCCTCCAGCAGGTAGCGATGCTGTTGGGCGGCGCCATCTCCGCTCCGACGGTAGCGGGCGTTCTGAGCACGGCCACGCGACGCGCGTGGGCGGCCTCGCCGCAGTGGGCGCCCCGGACCCTGAGCGCCGCCCAGCTGGAGCTCGTCGCGACCGTGGCCGAGCACATCATTCCCCAGACCGACACGCCGGGCGCCCGCGGCGCCGGCGTCCACCGCTTCGTGGATACGCTGCTCTCCGATCATTACCCGACCGAGGAGCGCGACCGTTTCCTGGCGGGCCTGGCGGACGTGGACGCGCGGGCGCAGGCGGCCCAGGGCAAGACCTTCATCGCGTGCACGCCGCAGCAGCAGGTCGCGCTGCTCACGGCCATGGACGAGGCAGCGTACCCGCCCGTGCGGATCGACTCCGCCCGGCCTCCCGAGACCTGGTTCTTCCGGCGGATGAAGGAAGTGACGCTGGTCGGCTACTACACGTCGGAGATCGGGGCGTCGCGGGAGCTGCGCGTCAACCCCATGGGCATGTACCGCGGCGACATTCCGTTCCCGGCGAGCGGGGGGAGGGAATGGTCATGACCTCCTACGACGCGATCGTGATCGGCTCCGGAATCACGGGCGGTTGGGCTGCCAAAGAGCTGACCGAGAAGGGATTGCGCACGCTGGTGATCGAGCGCGGGCGCAACGTGGTCCATCGCAAGGACTACATCACCGAGCACAAGCCGACCTGGGAGCTGCCGCTTCGCAACGCGCGGCTGTCGGTGGGAACCAAAGCCGCCGAGGACTACCCGATCCAGGCGCGCACCAACCAGTTCCGCGAGTCGAACAAGCACTTCTTCGTCAACGACCACAAGCATCCCTACATCGAAGAGAAGCCCTTCACCTGGATTCAGGGCGACCAGGTCGGCGGCAAGTCGCTCATCTGGGGCCGCCAGGTGTATCGCTGGAGTGATCTGGACTTCGAGGCGAATCTGCGCGACGGGCACGGCGTAGATTGGCCGATCCGCTATGCCGACATCGCTCCATGGTACAGCTACGTGGAGCGGTTCATCGGCGTGAGCGGCGAGAAGCTCGGGCTGCCGCAGCTCCCCGACGGCGAGTTCCAGCCCCCCATGGAGATGAACGCCGGCGAGAAGCTCGTGAAGGCCGGGATCGAGCGGGCGTTTCCGGGCCGGCACGTGACCATCGGGCGGGTGGCGATCCTCACGCAACCCTTGCACGGTCGGTTGCCGTGCCACTATTGCGGCCCGTGTGAGCGCGGCTGCTCGACTGGCTCGTACTTCTCGAGTCAGTCGTCCACGCTACCGGCGGCACAGGCCACGGGGCGGCTCACCATCGTGCCGAACAGCATCGTGCATTCGGTGCTGTACGACGCGGACAAGAACCGCGTCACGGGCGTCCGGATCGTGGACACGAACACCAAAGCGACCCGAGAGTACTACGCCCGCGTGGTGTTTGTCTGCGCCTCCGCGCTCGGCACGGCCCGAATCCTCCTCAACTCCACGTCGTCGCGGTTTCCGAACGGCCTGGCCAATTCGAGCGGTGTGTTGGGTCACTATCTGATGGACCATCATTTCCTGGTCGGGGCGCGCGGCCGCATCGATGGCCTGCTGGACCGTTATTACCAGGGCAACCGTCCGAACGGCATCTACATCCCGCGCTTCCGCAACCTGGGTGACGATACCTCGCGCCGCGACTACGTGCGCGGCTTCGGCTATCAGGGCGGTGCCGGACGGGAGGGTTGGGGTCGGGGAGGCGGCGAGGCCGGGTTCGGTGTGGAGCTCAAGCACCGGCTGCAAGAGCCGGGCGGTTGGTCGATGGACATGACGGGGTTCGGCGAATGCCTGCCGCGCGAGGACAACTTCGCGGCGCTCTCCGATCAAACCGACGAGTTCGGGATCCCCGTGCTCCGCATCCATTGTACGTGGGGCGACAACGAGCTCGCCATGCGGAAGGACATGGCCGCGTCGGCCGGCGAAATGCTCGAAGCTGCGGGGGTCAAGGACGTGCGCACCTATGACGCCCATCGAGAGGGCGGGCTCGGCGCCGAGCCGGGGCTGGGCATCCATGAGATGGGCACGGCCCGGATGGGACGCGACCCGAAAACGTCGGTGCTCAACGCGCACAACCAGGCGCACGACGTCCCCAATCTGTTCGTGACCGACGGCGCGTGCATGGCCAGCTCGTCGTGCGTGAACCCCTCGATTACCTACATGGCGCTCACCGCGCGCGCCTGCGACTACGCGGTGGGGGAGCTGAAGCGCGGCAACCTGTGAGTCTCAGCGGAGTGAACTGGATATGATCAACGCTCGATGGTGGCTCCTCGCCCTGGCGGCCTACGGCTCCGGGCTCGGCGCCCAGACGCGAACCGTCACCAGCTCGGAGTCGCCCGGGGCACGCCCGAACGAACTGACCGCCGCCGAGCGGGCCGCCGGCTGGCGCCTGTTGTTCGACGGTCGCACGCTCGCCGGGTGGCGCGGGCTGGGCTACGATAGCGTGCCCACGGCGCACTGGCAGGTCGACGCCGGGACCATCAAGAAGATCGCCAGCGGGAACGTCCCGAAGCTGCCGGACGGGCAGCCGCTGCACGGCGGTGACTTGATGACGGTAGACACGTTCGACGACTTCGAGCTGACCTGGGAGTGGAAGGTGACACCCGGCGCGAACAGCGGCCTCAAGTACAACGTCTCCGAGGAGCTCTCCGTCAAGGAGGCGCCGAACCATGCCGCGCTGGGATTCGAATATCAGATTCTGGACGATGACCGGCACGTGGACGGCAAGCTGGCGACACATCGCGCTGGGGCCTTGTACGATCTCGTCGCGCCGACCCGGCCCACGCATGTCCATCCTGTGGGCGAGTGGAACCAGTCGAAGCTCGTCTTCCGGGGCAAGCACGGCGAGCACTGGCTGAACGGCGAGAAGCTGCTCGAGTTCGATCTCGGCACGGCGCGCATGGACTCTTGTCTAGCCAAGAGCAAGTACCGGTCGCTCCCCTGGTTCGGCGAGCGTCGCCGCGGGCACCTGATACTCCAGGACCACGGCGACGAGGTGTACTTCCGCAATATCAAGGCGCGTGATCTATGAGACGCCGCAACTTCTTGAAGACAGCTTCTGCCGCGGGGCTGGGACTCGTGGCCTCGCCGCGGTTTTCCTCCTGGCGCCGGTCGCCGAGTGAGAAGGTCAGGGTCGTCGTAATGGGTGTGAACGGACGTGGCACCGTCCTCGCGCGCGGCTTCGCCAGGACGACCCACGCCGAAGTGGCCTACGTGTGCGACGTCGATTCCCTCGTGCTCGCCAAGGGCGTCTCCGCCGTCTCGGGCGTCCAGGGCAAGGCTCCCAAAGGGCTCGCCGACTTCCGCAAGGCGCTCGAGGACAAGGACGTGGACGCGCTCGTGATCGCGGCGCCCGACCATTGGCACACCCCCGCCGCGCTGCTCGCGCTGCAGGCGGGGAAGCACGTCTACCTCGAAAAGCCCTGCGGGCACAACCCCCGCGAAGGCGAGCTACTCGTCGAGGCGCAACGCAAACACCGACGCGTCGTGCAGATGGGGACGCAGCAGCGCTCCGCGCCCCGCTCGATCGACATCGTGCAGGCGATCAAAGAAGGCGCTATCGGGGAGCCCTACCTCGCGCGCGCCTGGTATGCCAACACTCGGGGCCCGATCAGCCGCGGGAAAGCGGTGTCCGTGCCCGCGAACCTGGACTACGAGCTGTGGCAGGGCCCGGCGCCCCATACCCCGTACCGCGACAACGTCATTCACTACAATTGGCATTGGTTCCGGCGCTGGGGCACGGGCGAGATCTGCAACAACGGCACGCACGAGATCGACGTGGCCCGCTGGGCGCTGGGCGTCAGCTACCCCACGCGCGTCACGTCCGTCGGCGGCCGCTATCACTTCGCGGACGACTGGGAGTTCCCCGATACGCAGGAATCCTGGTTCGAGTTCGCGGGCGGGAAAACCATCATCTGGCAGGGGCAAAGCTGCAACGGCCTGACCACGTACGGCCGCGCGCGCGGGACGGCCATTCTGGGTACCGCCGGGAGCGTGGTGCTCGACCGCGACGGCTACACGCTGTACGATCTCAAGGAGAAGGTGGTGAAGTCGTCCCTCGCCGCACGGGCTGGGGACGGCCTCAACACCGGCGCCGACGACGACATGACGGCCCTGCACATCGACAACTTCGTGGCCGCGATCCGCACCGGCGCCGCGCTGCGGCAGCCGATCGAGGAGGGAGCGACCAGCGTGCTGCTGTGCCACCTCGGGAACATCGCGCAGTGGACGGGGCGCGCGCTCCGCACCGACCCCCAGTCCGGACGGATCGAGGGAGACGACCAAGCGATGGGCTATTGGCAGCGGGAGTACGCGCCGGGCTGGGCGCCGGCCGTGTAGGCCCGTGACCGCCGTCCTCGACCGAGACCGCTTCTTCGATCCCGATCCCGCGGTGCGCCGCGTCGCGCGCGAGCTGTATGACGAAACGCGCCGGCTGCCCATCGTCTCGCCCCACAGCCACGTGGATCCCCAGATCCTGGCCCGGGACGAGCCCTTCCCCGAGCCCGCGGCGCTGATCGTCCAGCCCGACCACTACATCCTGCGGCTGTTGTACGCGTGCGGCGTCCCGCTCGAGGCGTTGGGGGCGCCGCGCCGGGATGGAGCGCCCGTCGAGACCGATCCGTGCAAGGTGTGGCAGCGGTTCGCAGACCACTACTACCTGTTCCGGGGCACGCCCACCGGCGCCTGGCTCGATTACGAGCTGCACGAGGTGTTCGGCGTGGGCGACCGGCTGTCTGGCGAGACGGGGCCGCGGATCTACGACGAAATCACGGAGAAACTCGCTTCCCCCGAGTTCCGGCCGCGGGCGCTGTTCGAGCGGTTCGGCATCGAGGTCCTCGCCACCACGGACACGGCCAGCGATCGCCTCGAGCACCACCGCGCCATCCGCGAGTCCGGGTGGAAGGGACGGGTCATCCCCTGCCTCCGCCCCGATGCGGTGTTCCAGATCGCCGCTCCCGGCTGGCCCGCCGAGCTGGAGGCGCTGGGGCGGGAGCACGGCGCGCCCCTGGTGGACTACGCCGAGTTCCTGCACGCCCTGGAGGATCGCCGCACCTTCTTCAAGCGCATGGGGGCCACGGCCACCGATCACGCGGTGCTCGAGCCCTACACGACCTGGCTGCCGCCGAACGAGATGGAGGTCCTGTATCAGCGAGCGCGGCAGGGCGACGTGACACCGGCGGACGAACGGCGCTTTACGGGCCACCTCCTCATGGAAATGGCCCGGCTGTCGCTGGAGGATGGTCTGGTGATGCAGATTCACGCCGGCGCGCTGCGGGACCACAACCGACCGCTGTTCGAACGGTTCGGTCCCGATCGCGGCGGGGACATTCCGGTGGCCACCGAGTTCACGCGTAACCTGCGCCCGTTGCTGAACGCTTACGGCAACGATCCCCGCTTCACGCTCGTCGCCTTCACGCTCGATGAGTCCACCTACAGTCGGGAGCTGGCGCCGCTCGCCGGTCACTATCCGGCCATGCGCCTCGGGCCTCCCTGGTGGTTCCACGACTCGATGGAAGGCATGCGGCGCTTCCGCGAGCGCACCACGGAGACCGCTGGGATCTACAAGACCGCCGGCTTCAACGACGACACCCGCGCGTTCTGCTCGATCCCCGCCCGGCACGATCTGGCGCGCCGCGTGGACGCGAACTTCCTGGCGGGGCTCGTCGCGCGCCATGTGATCGATACGAGCGATGCCCGCCGCATGGCGCGGGCGCTCGCCTACGACCTGGCGAAGGAGACCTACAAGCTCTGAGGGGAAGATCCTTCGCTCGCGCGCGTACCGCGCGCAAACGACTCCGGAGAGGGTGGTCCCCTCCGTCCCCCTCTCTCAGAGCGAGCGGGCCTGTCATCCTGAGCGCCGCAGGCGCGAAGGATCCGCTTTATAATTTCAAGGCTTATGGCCTCTCCTGGCCCCATGCACGTGGTCCGCGCCCCTGGGCGGGTGAACCTCATCGGCGAGCACATCGACTACTGCGGCCTGCCCGTCCTCCCCATGGCCCTCCGCCGGAGCGTCCGCATCGCGTTTCACCCGCGCTCGGATCGAGAGACGCGCCTCGTCAACCGCGATCCTCGCTTCGCGCCCAGCGCCTTCGCGGTGAACGAGAGCATCGCGCCGGCTCCGGCGGGGGACTGGAGCAACTACGCCAGGGCGGCGGTCGGGGCCGTGGCGCGACGATTCCCGGATCTGCGGGGCGTCGACGCGCTGGTGGAGAGCGATCTCCCGATCGCCGCGGGGCTCAGCTCCTCGTCCGCGCTCGTCGTGGCCATGGCCCTCGCGATCCTGCACGCGAACGGGGTGAGCGTGGCGTCGCTCGAGCTGATGGAGCTCTTGGGGAAGGGCGAGCGCTACGTCGGCACTGCGGGCGGCGGGATGGACCAGGCGATTATCCTCGGTGCGCGGTCCGGCTACGCGTCACGGATCGACTTCCACCCGCTCCGGCTCACTCCCACGGCCGTGCCCGCCGACTGGCAGTTCATCGTGGCGTGGAGCCTGGTGCACGCCGAGAAGTCCGGGGCGGCGCGGCAGGCGTACAACGAGCGGACGCAGCAGTGCGACGAGGCGCGGCGCCTCGTGGCCGCACGGCTCGGCCAGCCGGCGGACATCACCTACCCCGCCCTCCTCGCGGCGGCCCCGGTCGAGGAGCTGCTCCAAGTGGCGGGGGCGACCCTCTCCGGCCTGCTCTCGCGGCGGTTCCGCCACGTGGTCACCGAGGGAACACGTGTGCCGCAGGCGGAGGCAGCGATGGCCGCACGCGACCTGGCAGCGTTCGGGCAGCTGCTCGACGCCTCGCACCGGAGTCTGCGGGACGATTACGACGTGAGCCACCCCGAGCTGGACCGGCTCGTGGAGCTGGCCCGGGAGGCGGGCGCGGCGGGGGCGCGACTCACCGGCGCCGGGTTCGGTGGCTCGATCGTGGCGCTCTGTCGCGCCGAGCGGGCGCCCGGGGTTATGGCCGCTCTGGGGGAGCGCTTCTATGCCCCACGCGGCGCTGCAGGCGACGTCGGGCGGCACGTGTTCACGGCCGACCCGTCGGCGGGTGCGGAGGTCCTGCCCGCGTGAGGCGCGGTTACGGGGCTTGGCGGATCTGGTCGCGCAGGGACTTCAGGCCGCGAGCGAGTTGCGTCTCCACGGTCTTCTCGCAGATGCCCAGCCGGTCGGCGATCTGGGCGTAGCTCAGGCCATCGATCAGCCGCAGTTTGCACACCGCGGATCGTTTGGGGGGGAGCTCGGCGAGGGCTCGTTCTACCGTGGCAACAAGCTCTGCGGCCTCGAGGTCGGACTGCATCTCCGTCGCCGTCCCCACTTGACCGACCCGCCACCGGCGCGCCACCGCGGCACGCTCCAGTCGGTCGCGTGCGGCGTTGCGAACGGCGAGGTAGAGGTAGTTCCGCACTGCGCCGAGGGGGACCCAGTGCGCCCGGCCGCGCCAGATCCGGAAAAAGACCTCCTGCGCGACCTCTTCGGCATCCTCCTTCGAGTGCACGTAGCGGAAGGCAAACGAGTAGAGCCGCTGCCAGTACGTGCGATACAGCGCCTCGAACGCGTCCATGTCCCCGGCGCGGATGCGATCCGCCCACGCGCGCTCGTCGGCGTCGGTCCTGACGTCGTCGGAGGAGGTATCCGGTTTGTTAGCGAAGCTGGTCTTGAGCGGCATCGACGGCAACCCGGGCGCGGCCTACGACAGTAGCGTGCGCGTAATTGTGACGCGCCGCAAGATCCCGGCGGTAAAACGCGGTGTGGCATTCACTTAGAAGATTGGCCGCGCGAGTATCAAGCAAACTCCCGATACGCACCAAAAGCCGCCAACTGATCTTCTCCCAGCTCGGCAGGGATTGGCAAGCCGGGTTCATTCAACTT
>Ga0209056_10002607_pt1 | contig 19309 bp, 20 predicted proteins | sample GraSoiAngelo_114_FD_185876 | JGI IMG/M metagenome (GOLD analysis project Ga0209056, IMG submission 185876) | Grasslands soil microbial communities from the Angelo Coastal Reserve, California, USA - 14_0903_13_40cm (SPAdes) (version 2) | ecosystem: Environmental > Terrestrial > Soil > Grasslands...
GGCGGGGTTCGGCCTTGCGCTGACGGAGGGAATGCCCGCCCCCGACCGGGACCTGGTTGCAGGCCAGCCACTGAAGGTCGGGGATTTGAGCTTTGCAGTACACCACGCGCCGGGACATTCGCCCGGGAGCGTGTGTCTGGTGGGCCATGGAGTTGTCTTCAGCGGTGACGTGCTGTTCGCTGGATCGATTGGACGGACCGATTTGCCTGGCGGCGACTTTGAGACGCTGATCGCCAGCATCGAACGCGAGTTGCTCCCACTGCCCGACGATACCATCGTGTGCAGCGGACATGGACCCGAAACGACCATCGGACGGGAGCGCCAGACCAATCCCTTCCTCACCGGCGTCAACCGGATCGTCTAAGCCCCGCCCGCGCTGCATGCGGTGCGGGGCCGAAGTCCAGCCCAAGCCCTGGGGCTGCAAGAATCCGTGCCCGAATTGCGGGTTTCTCTATCCGCTCGGCGACTGCTCCGATTGAATCACATCTTCGCGATCCTGCTCCTGGCAGTGGATTCGGTCGCTCGCGCGTGGCGCATTCAGCTCGCCACCTGGGCAGCCGGCGGGCGACTCGACTTTCGCGACGCGCTGCGCTTGAACCTGTACGGCGAAGCGGCCTCCACGTTCACACCCAACCGACTCGGTGGTGAACCGGCGCGCTTCCTCGGCATGACGTGGTCGGGGCTGCGCGTCGTGCAGGCGCTCGTGGCCCTCGGTGTCGAAGTGGCGGCGGAGTGGCCCGTGTTTGGCGTCGTGGCGGTCGCGCTCGCGGCGAACTACGTGCCCGATTGGAGCGAAGCGGCCGACCGGTTTCTCACGCACAGTCTGGCGCGCGACCTGTTGGGCGTCGAGCTCATCGCGCTGGTGGCGCTGATCGTCATCTGGACGCTGCAGCGGCTGGTGCGGCCCGGGGCGATTCGGCATCGGGTGCGGCGGCAGTGGCGCGTTGCCCTTGCGCACGTGCGGCGCGCGCCGTGGTGGGTCTTGTTCGTTGGCGCGCTGCTCACGGTCGTCAGCCTGGCCGCGCGGGCGCTCATATTGCCCGCGCTCGTGTGGGGTCATCCGGACGCGCCGCCTTTCAGCGTGATGTTCTTCGGTTCGTTGGCGCTGCTGCATGCGCCGCTCGTCGTGCCGCTGCCGTCGGGGGGCGGCGGCATCGAAGTCGCGTTTCTGTCGGGATTCGCCGGGGACTTCGGTCCGGGTCATCAGGTGATGATGCTGTTGCTGTGGCGCTTCTACACGACAATTCTGCTGACGGTGCTCGGTATGTACTTACTGGTCCGGACGCACGGCGCGGCTGCCGCGAAAGAGCTCTTCACCGTCGGTTGGTTCCGGCGACGCTAGCGAGGACCGATTCTATGGGCGATTCTTGGCTCGAGACCAACGGGATGGTGGAAGCGGTGAATCAGACGCGCATCGAACGTGATCCGCTCGGAGAGATGCCGGTCCCTACCGAGGCGCTGTGGGGCATTCAGACCGAACGCGCACGGCAGAACTTCCCGATCTCCAATCTCCGACCGCTCCCCGCCTTTGTCGACGCCGTGATCCGTATCAAGAAAGCCGCCGCCCTCACCCATCGGGAAACTGGTCGCCTGGACGCGAAACTCGCCGACGCCATCGTCACCGCCGCGGACGAGATCCTGTCAGGCGGGCACCGCGACCAGTTCGTCGTCGATCCGTATCAGGCGGGTGCCGGCACGTCCCACAACATGAATTGCAATGAGGTGCTCGCGAACCGCGCCAATGAGTTGCTGGGCAGCAGGCGCGGCGAGTACAAGCCGGTCCATCCGAATGATCACGTCAACATGGCCCAGTCCACGAACGACGTGATCCCCACCGCGATTCGGCTCGGTGCCCTGTCGCAGCTGGCGGCGCTGACCGAGGCGCTCACCCGTCTCGCGCGGGCGTTCGCGGCCAAAGGCAAGGCGTTTGACGGGATCGTGAAGTCGGGCCGGACCCACCTGCAGGATGCGACCCCGATCCGCCTCGGCCAGGAATTCGCCGCCTACGGCCACACGGTCGAGCGGAATCGCGACCGGATCGTGCGCGCCGCGGACGACCTGCGCGATCTCGGCATCGGTGGTACGGCGGTGGGTACCGGACTCAACGCCGAGCCGCGATATCCGGCGCTGATGGTGAAGCACCTGCGCGCGATGACGGGGCTCGAGCTGCGCGAAGGCAAGGATCGCGTGCAGCTGATGCAGTCGATGGGCGATGCGGCAGGATTCTCGGGCGCCGTGCGGACCTACGCCGCCGACCTCGGCAAGATCGCGAGCGATCTGCGGCTGCTGGCGTCCGGACCGCGCACAGGTCTCGCGGAGATCCTGCTGCCGGCGGTGCAACCGGGCTCCAGCATCATGCCCGGGAAAGTGAATCCGTCCATCCCCGAAATGGTGAATCAGGTCTGCTTCCAGGTGATCGGGAACGACGTCACCGTGACGGCCGCTGCAGAGGCGGGGCAGCTCGAGCTGAACGTCATGATGCCCGTCATCGCGCACAATCTGCTGTTCTCGATGAGCATCCTCACCACCGCGACGCGCGTGTTGGCGGAGCGGTGCGTCGAGGGGATCGAGGCGGACGCGGCGCAGTCCGCGCACTGGCTCGAGCGCAGTCCGGCGCTTGTCACCGCGCTGGCGCCAAAGATCGGCTACGCGGAGGCGGCGAAGTTGGCGAAAGAAGCCGTGGCGAAGAACGTCACCGTACGGCAGCTCGTGATGGAGAAGGGGCTGTTGAAGGGGAAGGAGCTCGACGAAGTCCTGGATTTACGGGCAATGACGGAGTTGGGCGTGCCGGGAGAGCGGGAAAAGCGAAAATAACTCTCACATCGGAGACGCACCCATGGGTAGCTGGATCGTTGCCGGACTCATCGCAGGCGTCGTCGCGTACCTCGTGGATTGGGTCATGTGGAGTAAAGTCTTCACGACCGGTCTGGATGCGTTCGTCACCCAGATGACGCCGGAGGAGACGAAGCGATTCATGGGACCGGCGCTCGCGAAATCGGCCGTTCTCACACTCGCGTTCGGTCTGCTGCTCGCCTGGTTCTATGGGCGCTTCCGCGGCGCCCTGTGGGTCCAGCACGGCGGCGCATTGGCCGGCATGGAGTTCGCGACCGTCCTGTGGCTCCCGACAATCTTTCTCGCGATGGTCGGCAGCGGCGTCTGGTACGCCAAGGTGCGGCAGCTGCAGATGGCCACGTGCTGGGAGTGGCTCGTGCGCATGAACGCCGCCGGGCTGGTGGTGGGATTGCTCATGAAGTGACGGCAGTCACTGCACGCGCGAGCGCGGTGGGTAGAAGTTTCCTCATGCGTGCCCTGACGATTGTCCTCATCGCGCTCGCGGTTGCCGGCAATGCAGTGGCGCAACGGCGTGTGCGCATCGGTCCCACGGTCTCGTCCATCTCGCTCGAAAACGGCTCCGGCGGCAGCAACTCGTTCACGTCGTTCGGCGGCAGTCTGGCATTTCTCTCCGGCGACGACGGCGAAATCGGTGTGGGCGTATCCCGCTACGGCGATCTGTCGAACAACAGCTGCGTCCGGCAGATGACGTTTGTTGGGCTCGAATCGAACTACTATCCCATTGGAGCGAAAAGCGTCGCGCCGTTCGCGTCGAGCGCGATAGGGTTGGCGCGTGTGCTCGACCAGGACCCGACGCTCGCGCTGCTGGGTTGCAATACCTCCGCGCAGACAACCAACGAGCTGGGATTGGGCTTCGGTCTCGGCGTGCGCGTAAATCTTGGCAAGCAGGCGGCCGCCCTCATCGAGGGACGGTTCTTTCAGGTCCCGAACAGCGCCATCAAGGCGCTCGAAGGGCGCGCCAACGTGTCCGTCGCGTTCGGTCCGAACGCGAAGACGCAACTGCTGAATGGCACCATCGGGCCGGCCGTTGGCATGCTGACACCCCTCAGCGGGCCCCTCGAGGGTCGCGGCCCCACCGTCGGCGTCCGGTTCCGCCGTGATCAAAAGAAGGGGGGCTCTCTCGGGTTGCAGATCGATTACGCGCCATTGCGCGTGAGGACGGGCTGCTCGGCCAACTGTGATCCGTATGCCATCCTGTTTGCCCCGGGATACGAGCCCTCGCTTCATCCGGCGTGGGGACGCTTTTACGCCGAGCTCGGGCTGTTGCTCGCGGGCTTCCCAGCCATTGGGGCTGATCGCGGTGTTGCCCAGGGTGCGCACGGTGGACTCGGCGCCGACATCTTCAGTGGTCGGTCGCTGATGACGAACGTCAACGCGCGGGTGTTGTGGCTGCAGCGCAGTGAGCCGAACAACCGCAATGCGTTCATCGTACAGGTGGGTGTCAGTCTGAGCCCCAGACTCGAGCACCAGAGAGCCATTGAATCCCGATAAGGTCTCTCGCATATTCCTCCCATGCGCGTTACAACCTGGGCGGAATACGGCTTGATCGTTTCGATCCATCTGGCCAGGCGCGCCGGCAAGGGTCCCGTCGCCGCCCGCGAGCTGTCTGAGCAGGAACGTCTCCCGCACGACTACGTCGAGCAGATCCTGTTGCGGCTGCGCCGGGCCGGCCTCGTCGAGTCGGTTCGAGGTGCTCGCGGCGGTTACATGCTGGCGCGCGAACCCCAGGCCGTGAGCGTGAAGGATGTCATCGAGGCGTCGGAGCACGTGACGTTCGAGGTGAACTGCGACCTGCACCGAGTGGACGAAGAGCGCTGCGATCCGGCGACCGCCTGCAGTATTCGTCCTGTCTGGCGCCTGCTCCAGCGGCGCATCGACGAAGTGCTCGCCGGCGTGTCCCTCGCCGACCTGCTGCACGCCGAGCCAGAGGTCTATCAGATCGCCGGGGCAGCGTTCGGAAATTGATCTCGCTGTCGCATGAGGAGCTGCTGCGGTACTCCCGGCACCTCACGCTCCCCGATGTAGGTCTCGAAGGGCAATCGAAACTCCAGGACGCGCGTGTCGTGCTCATCGGCGCAGGGGGATTGGGATCCCCGGCGGCGTTGTATCTCGCCGCGGCAGGGGTCGGAACGCTCGGGCTCGTCGATTTCGACCTCGTCGATCGCAGCAACCTGCAGCGCCAGATCATCCACGGCACTTCGTGTATCGGCACGCCGAAGATCGACTCCGCGCGCGAACGCCTGCACGACATCAATCCACACGTGCAGGTCGAAACGTTTGGCCAGCAGCTCACCTCTGGCAACGCCCTCGAGATCCTCGAGAGCTTCGATGTGGTCGTCGACGGCTCCGACAATTTCCCGACTCGCTATCTCGTCAACGATGCCTGCGTGTTGCTCGGCAAACCCAACGTGTACGGCTCGGTCTTCCGATTCGACGGGCAGGTCTCCGTGTTTTACGCGAAGCAGGGGCCGTGCTATCGGTGCCTGTACGCGGAGCCGCCGCCGCCCGATCTCGTGCCGTCGTGCGCGGACGGTGGTGTGCTCGGTGTGCTGCCCGGAATCGTCGGTTCGCTGCAGGCGCTGGAAGCGATCAAACTGATCGTCGGGTTCGGCGAGTCCTTGATCGGCCGCCTCGTGTTGTTCGACGGCCGCCGTCTGCAGTTCCGCGAGCTCGCGCTACAAAAGGATCCCGACTGTCCGGTGTGCGGTGAGCATCCAACTGTGACGGAGTTGATCGACTACGAGGCGTTCTGCGAAGTAGGAGCCGGGAGCCCGGAGTCAGGAGACGGGGTCGAGATTTCCGCGCGGGACCTTCAGCACGAGCGCGCTCGCAAACCAAATCTCTTGCTCATCGACGTCCGTGAGCCGCTCGAGGCCGAGATCGCCCACATCGAGGGCGCGCGCTTGATTCCGCTGCGCGAGCTACCGGGCCGCCTGGCCGAGCTGCCAGGCCATGGAGAGATCGTCACGCTGTGCCATCACGGTCCCCGGTCGCTCAAGGCGCGCGAGATACTCAAAGGAGCGGGATTCTCGAGTGTGCGCAGCTTGGCTGGAGGGATCGACGCTTGGTCTCAGGAGGTAGACGACACAGTTCCGAGGTATTAAGTGCCGAAGGGGGGACTCGAACCCCCACGGGCTTGCGCCCACTGGCTCCTGAAGCCAGCGCGTCTACCAGTTCCACCACTTCGGCTCGGACTTTTGAGGAACGGCAATCTAGATTGTTGTATAACCCCAAGTCAATGCGTATCTTGCCGACGTCATCGTGGAAAAAATCTCCATCGCCAGGAACCCGCGCGCCCGTCACGACTACCACCTCCTCGAAACGTGGGAGGCTGGACTCGTGCTCACCGGGACGGAGGTCAAGTCGCTGCGTGATCGCAAGGCGAGCTTGAGTGAAGCCTACGCCCACGTGCGCAACGGCGAAGTCTGGCTGGAGGGAATGACGATTTCGCACTACGGGCCCGGCAGCTACAACAATCCGCCGCCCGCTCGTTCCCGCAAACTGCTGCTCCACAAGCGTGAAATCCGCAAACTGCTCGGCGCCACGACCCAGAAGGGTCTCACCGTGGTGCCGCTCGAGGTCTACTTCAAAGATGGGTTGGCCAAGGTCGCGATCGCGTTGGCGAAAGCGAAGAAGGCACACGACAAGCGTGAGGACCTGAAGCGTCGGGTCGCTGAACGCGAGATGGCACGCGTGGTGAAGGGCAGACGGTCATGATGCTTTTCCTGCTTCTCGTCGCCCTGGTGCCGCAGCAGGTCCTGATCGCGACTTCGCGCGGCCAGGCCAGCATTCCCGTCAGCAACGAAGCGGGTTCCGCGGCCGTGGCCGCGGTGCTGCTGGCGCAACCCCTCGGACTCACGGTGTCGCTCGATGGCTCTGCGGCGCGGGTCAGGCTGTCCGACGCCGTATTCGATTTCGATGTCGGATCCCCGTTCTTCCGCTACGAAGGTGCGGCCTATCCGCTGGTCGGCGCGCCATACGTCGCGCGTGACACGTTATTTCTGCCGCTACACTGGCTGACCGATCATCTGCCGCGCCTGCTGGCGGGCCGCTACCGCTGGGACCCATGGCTGGCCCGGCTGGACGAGCGGCCGGCGCCCGCCGCGCCAAATCCGATAACCGGGTTGCGGCTCGCGCACACGATCGTCGTGGATCCGGGGCACGGTGGCGTCGATCCCGGCAATCCCGGGCTGCACTTTCCTCGTGGCCTCACCGAGAAAAACATCACGCTGGGCATCGGCATGTTGTTGCGCCTGGAGCTGGTGCGGCGCGGTCTCAACGTCGTCCTCACGCGCGCGACCGACACGCTCATCGACCTCGCGAATCGGCCGCTGTTCTGCCGCGCCGACTGCGATCTGTTCGTCAGCATCCACATCAATGCGATGCCCGCGGGCCGGCGACAGGCACTCGTGAACGGCGTGGAAACGTATTTCCTGTCCGATGCCAAGACCGAGGATCAGAAACGCGTCGCGCAGATGGAAAACGACGCGCTTCGCTTTGAAGCCGCACCCGCGGCTGACGGTCCCCTCGGCTTCATTCTCCGCGACCTGCAGCTCAACGAGTACCTCCGCGAGTCCGCGCGCCTCGCCGAGCTGGTGCAAAGCAAGGTCGCCGGAATTCATCCCGGAGAGGATCGCGGTGTGCAGCAGGGTCCCTTCCTCGTGCTCGCCGCGGCCCGCCGCCCGTCGATTCTGGTCGAAGTGGGCTTCGCGACCAATCGCAGCGATGGCGCTTTCCTTGCGTCCGCGCAGGGCCAGCGCAAGATCGCGACCGCCATCGCCGACGGCATCGTCGCCTATTTGCTGGAATTCGAGCGAAAGCTCTCCGGCACGGGGGGCGGAGGTGGCCACGCACGATGACGCCGCGGCTGAGCTGGATCGCGCTGGCGCTGGTCGCCGGATTCCTGGGAAGCGGCTGCTCGTACCACAATGCGATGTGGAGCGCCGGACGTCACGCCAAAGATGCGAGGCAGCTCGAGCAGCGGGGCCAGCCGTCTGAGGCGCGCACGCAGTGGGCACAGGCAGCCGTGAAAGCAAAGGCCTGGCGGACCGACGACGCCGTGGTGCTGCAGGCCGAAGGACTGGCCTATTCGGGAGCCTGTCGTGACGCTGCCGAGCCGATCGCGCGAGCGCGCGCGAGTGTGCAGGATGCGACGCTGCGCGAGCGGATCGACCTGGCCGATGCGGAATGTGCGCTTGCCGGCGGTGATCCCGCGCGCGCAGATGCCACGCTCGCCGCGGCGCTCGCCTCGAAGAATGCCGACCGCCGCTCGCGTGCCGAATACGTTGCGGGCCGAGCCGCTGCCCTACGATTGGACTACGGCGCAGCCACCACGCACTTCTCTCGATCGCGCGAGCCCGCTGCGGCGGGGCGGGCACTGGTGGCGCAGCAGCAGCTGCTCATCGCGCGGGCGAGCCGGCGCAGCGATCTGACGCCCATCGCGACCGAGCTCACCCGCTTGCTACGCACCGTGAGTGGTACAGATGATGCCAGTCGCCTGCTCGAGCTGCTCACACACGTGATGGTGGTTCCGGAGACACCGGCCACGCGCTTCCGCACCGCCGAAATCGCCCGCGATTCATTGCACGCGTGGCCACTTGCCGGTCAGATGTTCCTGGAGACGGCGGCCGCCGACGCCGGGTCGCTCTACGCACCCAAGGCGTTAATCGCCGCCCTGGTTGTACTCCCCGAGCGTCGCGATTCGATCGCCGCGCTCCTCGACTCGCGGTACGCCGCATCACCGTATACGCGGGTATTCCACGGCGAACCGAGCGTCGCATACGCCGCAGCAGAGGATTCTCTGGCGCGCGAGCTGGGTATGCAGGTCGCGCGCAGCACCGCCGCCTCAAGCGGAGTGCTCTTCGATGCCCCAGTTCCGGGCCCACGCGGCCCGCGGCTGGACCGGCCGTGAACCCGGTCGATCTGTTCGGCACCACCTTCCAAAACCCGATTCTCCTTGCTGCTGGTACCGCCGGCTTCGGCCGGGAGCTCGATCACCTCATCGACCTCGATCTCCTCGGCGGCATCGTCACGAAAGCGGTGACACCCGAGCCTCGCCAAGGCCATCCGGCGTTGCGCGTCGCCGAGTTTCGCGGAGGCATGCTGAACGCCGTGGGACTCGCGAATCCGGGCGTGGAGCGCGTCGCTGCGGATGAGCTGCCCTGGCTGTCGCAACGGCTCCACCGCGCCCGAATCATCGTGAACGTGGCCGGGGCGACCGTTGGCGACTACGTGCAGGTGATCGAACGTCTCACGCCGCTCCAGGCGATCACCGCGTTCGAGATCAACGCGTCCTGCCCCAACACGAAGGCCGGCGGGTTGGAGTTTGGCGCCGAGCCCACCGGCCTCGCCGAGCTGGTGCGCGCCTGCCGGCGCGTCTCCACGCGTCCGCTTGCGGTTAAATTGTCACCAGTGCTCCCCGACATCCCGGCAATGGCACGCGTCGCGCGCGACGAAGGCGTCGAGGCAGTCAGCCTCGTCAATACCATGCCGGGTTTACTCGACAAGCGACTCGGCAACGGCAGCGGTGGTCTGAGCGGTCCCGCATTACTGCCGATCGGAGTGCTCGCGACTCGGCGCGTGCGTGAGCACGTCGGCATGCCTGTCATCGGCGTGGGCGGAGTCCGCAACGTCGCCGATGCGCGCGAGTATCTCGCCGCGGGGGCGTCGCTCGTCGCCATCGGGACCGCGGCGCTCGCGGATCCGCGCGTTCCGGTTCGCATCGCCCGTGAGCTGAGCCGTGGCTGAGTTGATCGTCGCCTTCGATCTGCCGAGCGGACGCGATGCGCTGGCGTTGGCCGCGCGCCTTCCAGGTCTGCGCTGGGCCAAGGTCGGCACGGTGCTGTTTGGCCGCGAGGGCCCCTCGCTCATCAGGGAGTTCACGCAGCGCGGCATTCGCGTGTTTCTCGATCTCAAGTGGCACGACATTCCCAACATCGTGGCGAGTGCCGTGAGTGCGGCGCGGGAGCTCGGTGTGTCGATGACCACCGTCCACTGCCTCGGGGGACGCGCCATGTTGACGGCGGCAGCTGCGGCGTCGGGCCCGGAGCTTGCGCTGGTCGGTGTGACGGTGTTGACCTCGCACGATGCCGCCGAGCTCGAAAGTGTGTTGGGACGCGGCGTTCCCGATGTCGGATTCGAGGCGGAGCGACTGGCGCGCGCCGCGCTGCAGGCGGGACTGCGCGGCGTCGTCGCGTCGGGCCAGGAGCTGGGCCTGCTCCGGGAGGCGCTTGGCCCCGAGCCGCTGATTGTGGTGCCGGGAGTTCGCGCGCCCGGCGACGCGGCCGGCGATCAGGTTCGTACAATCGAGCCCGCAGAAGCCGTGCGCCGTGGGGCGACGCATCTCGTGGTGGGACGGCCGATTACCGGGGCTCGCGATCCCGTCGCAGCCTACCGCCGCCTGGTCGAAGCGCTCGATTGAGGGTATCAACCAGCCCTATGCACACGCCGTGCTTGTGGCTCTCGCTCTCCACGCTCATGCTGCTGCCGATCCAGGCACCGGCCCAGGAGACGCTATCGGACGCGGCGTCTCGGGCCAAAGACGCGTGGTCCGCGCATGACGCGGAGGGTCTCGTGGGGCAGAGCTCGACGCTGATCCTCCAGATTCCCGGCGCGGATGCGTCGTCTCCCCTGGGACGGCCGCAGGCCATCGAGTTGTTGCGCCGGTACTTTCGGCCCGCCGAGGAGCGCGGCCTGGACATCACGGCGATCCGGGAGGTCGAGCCGGGCAAAGGGTTCGTAGAGTTAACCCGCCGCTACGTCGTGGCCGGAACGACCGAACTGCGTCGTGAGACACTGTTTCTCGGGTATCGGTTATTGGACCGCGAATGGCGGCTCGTGGAGCTACGGAGCGCGCCGTAATCGATTGTCGTGTGGCCCCTTGCGTGAAGTCCACCACCCGTCTATTCTTCACGGCTCAGCCAGAAAAAATTCACGTTTTCCGGAGCAGCCTGTTGAAGGTACGTTCGAGCGTGCGCCCCATCTGCGAGCACTGCAAGGTCGTGACGCGGCGGGGCGTGATTCGCGTGATCTGCAAGCGCAACCCCAAGCATAAACAGCGGCAGGGTTAGGGAGAGGCATGGCACGAATTGCAGGCGTGGATCTGCCGCGCGATAAAAAAATCCAGTACGCACTTCCGTACATCTTCGGCATCGGCCCCAGCAACTCGGTCAAGATTCTCGCGGAGACGGGCATCAGCCCCGACGCCCGCGTGCGCGATTTGCGGGACGCCGAGGTGGCCCGCCTGCGCCAAGTGATCGAACGGGACTACAAGGTGGAAGGTGCGCTCCGCACGGAAGTCGCGATGAACATCAAGCGGTTGATGGACATCGGGACATACCGCGGCGGTCGCCATCGCAAGAATCTGCCGGTGCGCGGCCAGCGCACGCATACCAACGCGCGCACCAAGAAGGGACCACGGCGCGCCATCGCGGGCAAGAAGAAGCCCGTGTTGAAGAAGTAGAGCACATGGCCGACGCCAAACCAGACGCGAAGCCGGACGCAAAGCCGGACGCCAAACCGGACGCCAAACAGGACGCAAAACCAGCGCCCGCGCGTGCGGCCGGTGGCGCCAAGCGCGCCAAGAAGGTCGTCGAAGCAGAGGGCATCGCGCATGTCACCGCGACGTTCAACAACACGCTTATCACGATCACCGACCTCCAGGGCAACGCGATTACCTGGGGCTCGTCCGGCAAAGCCGGCTTCAAGGGTTCCAAGAAATCCACGCCCTTCGCCGCAACCGTCGCGGCCGAGCAGGCGGCGCGTGAAGCGTTGAACCTCGGCGTGAAGCGCGTGCACGTCCGCGTGCAGGGTCCCGGCTCGGGCCGCGAGTCCGCCATTCAGGCGCTCGCCAGCGCGGGGCTGCAGATCCGTTCGATCCGCGACGTGACGCCGATTCCGCACAACGGGTGCCGCCCGCCCAAGAAACGGCGGGTGTAACGGATGGCACGCTACACGGGTCCCGTTTGCAGATTGTGCCGGCGCGAAGGCACCAAGCTGTTTCTCAAGGGCACGCGCTGCCTGACGGAGAAGTGCGCCGTCGAGCGTCGCGCGTACGCACCCGGGCAGCATGGTCAATCGACCGGACGGCGCCGCAAGGCGTCGGAGTACGCCAAGCAGCTGCGTGAAAAGCAGAAGGTGAAGCGGATCTACGGCCTCTCCGAGCGCCAGTTCCGCAACCTCTTCGAGCGGGCGATCAAGGAGCCGGGTGTGACGGGCGAAGCCCTGCTCGTGGCCCTCGAAAGCCGGCTCGACAATCTCGTGTATCGGATGGGCTTCGCGACGTCGCGCAAGCAGGCCCGCCAGCTGGTGCGGCATCGGCATATCCTCGTCAACGGACGCGTTCTGGACATTCCGTCCTATCGCGTGCGTCTCGGCGAAGAGGTGCGGGTCGCCGATGCGAGCCGCGAGCTCGTGCAGGTGAAAGTCGCGCTCGAGCAGTTCGGGCGTGGGCAGCCGGTTTCGTGGATCCAGGTGGACACTGACAAAGTGCTGGGCAAGATGACCGAGCGGCCAACCCGCGACGCCATCCCGCTCGCGGCACAAGAACAGTTAATCGTCGAGCTCTATTCCAAGTGATTACGACTCTTGATTTGACGGGGTTGGTCCGGCCGCATCTGGTCGAGATGACCAAGCGCGAGGACAACCCGAATTCCGCCGAGTTCCGGCTCCAGCCGCTGGAGCGGGGCTACGGCTACACGTTGGGCAATTCGCTGCGACGCCTGCTGTTGTCGTCGCTGCGCGGCGCGGCGGTCTGGGCGTTCCGGATCGAGGGCGTCGTGCACGAGCACCAGACCATCCCGGGCGTCGTCGAGGACGTGCATCAGATCATCCAGCGCCTGAAGCAGCTGACGCTGGTGCTCGCGCCGGAGGTGGACGAGGCAGTGCTCCGCTTCAAAGTGGAGAAGGCCGGCCCGGTCTACGCCCGCGATCTCGAGCAGCACGGCTCGGTCTCGATCGTGAATCCCGAGCAACTGCTGTTCACCGTGCAGGACGACCGCGACATCGCGGGTGAGCTGTACGTGAACAAGGGGCGCGGGTACGTCGAGGCGGAGCAGCATCCCGTCGACCGCACCCTCGCGGTGGACGTCGTGCGCGTGGACTCGATCTACAATCCCGTGCGCCGGGCGAACTTCACGGTCGCGGAGACGCGCGTCGGCCAGCGCACCGACTACGACCGGCTGACGCTCACCGTCGAGACCAATGGCACGATCTCGCCCGAGGACGCGGTGGCCTATGCCGCAGCGCTGGCGCAGGAGCACTTCCGCTTCTTCGTCGACTTCGGCAAGGTGCCGATCGTCCCCGGCGAACCCGCGGGCAACGGCGGGACCGAAGGCGGCCGGCTGCGCGAGGTGCTGAGCCGCGCGATCGATGACGCCGGGTTGTCGGTGCGGTCGGTGAACTCGCTCAAGAACTCGAACATCCGCACCCTGGGCGACCTGGTGCGCTACAAGGAAGACGACCTGCTCAAGGTCAAGAACGTGGGCGAGAAGGCGCTCGGCGAAATCGCGGAATTGCTGCGTCGCGAAGGCTTGAACTTCGGGATGCAGCTCGAAGAAACCCCCGGCGGCGAGATCCGGATCATCGACCCGGGCAACGCGCCGCAGGCCCAGCTGACGGGGACCGAGGAAGAGTAATGCGCCACCGCGCCAAGGGCCGCCAGCTGTCGCGGACGTCGAGCCACAAGAAAGCGACGCTCAACAACATGGCGACGAGCCTGTTCCTGCACGGCGGCATCCAGACCACCGAGGCGAAGGCGAAGGAGCTGCGTCCCTTTGCGGAGCGGCTCATCACGCTCGCGCGGCGCGGCGACCTGCACGCGCGCCGGCTCGTCGAGCGCCGTCTCAAGGACAAGGCCGTCACCACCAAGCTGTTCGCCGAGATCGGCAAGCGGTTTGCGGCGCGGGCCGGCGGCTACACACGGATTCTGAAGCTGGGCCATCGCGTCGGCGATGGCGCCGACGTGGCCCGCATCGAACTGTTGAGTGAGTGAAACGGCGATCGAGAGCGGCGGGACGAGCGAATCACAAGGGGACCCGACGGGTCCCCTTTTTTACGAAGCCTTGGCGACTCTATTCGATTTGATGCACTGTGTGCAGACGCGGATTCGGCGCACGACGCCGTTCACCACGACGCGGGCACGCTGGAGGTTGGGATACCAGCGCCGCGGCGTCTTGTTGTTCGCGTGGCTGATGTTGTGTCCCGTGATGGGACGCTTGCCACAGACTTCACACACTCGAGCCATATGCCGTCCGACAAAAAGATGAGTTCACGGGACGCCGCAAAGAGGCCTAAACCTAAACCGGGCACCGGGGAGCGGCAACCCCGCGGCACCGCCAGCGCCCGCAAGACGGCGGTGATCACCGGCGTGACGGGCCAGGACGGCTCCTACCTCGCCGAGCTGCTGCTCGAGAAAGGCTACGAGGTCATCGGTGTGGTGCGGCGCACGTCGCACGACTCTTACGAGCGTATCGGACATCTCCTGGACCGCGTGCAGATCGTCGCCGCGGATCTGCTGGACCAGCACTCGCTGACGACGGTGATCCGCGATGCCAGGCCCGACGAAGTGTACAACCTCGCGGCTCAGAGCTTCGTCCCGACGTCGTGGAACCAGCCCGTGCTCACGGGTGAGTTCACCGCGCTCGGCGTCACGCGCCTGCTCGAGGCGATCCGCCTGGCGCATCCGCCGGCGCGGTTCTATCAGGCCAGCTCGTCGGAGATGTTCGGCAAGGCGGTGGAAACGCCGCAGCGTGAGTCGACGCCGTTCTATCCACGCTCGCCCTACGGGGTCGCGAAAGTCTACGGACACTGGATCACGGTGAACTACCGCGAGTCGTACGGCATGTACGCGGTCAGCGGCATTCTATTCAACCACGAGTCACCGCGCCGCGGCCTCGAGTTCGTCACGCGCAAGGTGAGCGACGCCGTCGCCCGCATCAAGCTTGGGAAAGCAAAAGAGCTGCGCCTCGGCAATCTCGACTCGGGACGCGACTGGGGATTTGCGGGCGACTACGTCGAGGCAATGTGGCGTATGCTGCAGCAGCGCGAGCCGAAGGACTACGTGGTCGGGACGGGCAAAATGCACACCGTGCGCGACCTGTGCGCCGCGGCCTTCAGCCACGTCGGACTCGATTGGCAGAAGTACGTGAATGTCGACCCGCGGTTCGTGCGTCCCGCCGAGGTGGACACGCTGCTCGCCGATGCGAGTCGGGCGCGGAAGGAGCTGGGATGGGCGCCCAAGGTCGGATTCGAGCAGCTGGTGAAAATGATGGTGGATGCCGACTTGGAGCGGCTGGCGTGAAGGTACTCGTGACCGGAGCCAACGGCTTCGTGGGCAGAAGCGTCGTGCGCCGCCTGCTTGCCGAGGGCAACCGCGTGATCGCGGCCGTGGGACCGGGTGCCTCAGGCAACCCGTCCGTCCCGAACCTCACCAGCGTGCCGCTCGACCTCGCGAACGACGTGTCCGTGCGCGCGTGTTTCGCGGAGCCTGTGGACGCCGTGGTTCATCTGGCGGCGATTGCGCTCACCCGGGCGGCCGACCGCGATCCCGCACTGGCCTGGTCCGTTAACGCCCAGGGGACGGGGAAGGTCACGGCCGCCCTGGCCGAAGCCGCAGCGCGCTGGAAAACACAGCCGCTGTTTCTGCTCGCGTCCACCGCCGATGTCTACGCTTGGCAGACGCGTCCTATTAAGGAAGTGGACTGCGTTCAGCCATCCACTCCGTACAGCGCGAGCAAGCTCGGCGCCGAGCTCGCGGCGGAGCAGGCGGCGCGCTATGGTGGACTGAAGGTCATTATCGCCAGACCGTTTCCGCACTCGGGCGCGGGGCAGGACGACAGCTTCTGGATCCCGGCGCGTGGTAGGATGCTGCGGGAGGTGAAGCGCAATGGCTGGGCCGTGGTTCCGGTGGGTGACTTGACGGCGGTACGTGACTACCTGCATGTGGACGATGTGGCCGACGCCTATGCGCTGCTGCTGAAGCAGGGGACGCCGGGCGAGGTGTACAACATCGCCTCAGGCCGCGCCGTGACGCTGGATGAGATTCATACGCGTCTGGAGCAACTGCTCGACATCACGCCGCCCCCGAAACGGGAAGTGGATGCCAGCCAGGTGCGCCGCGAGGCGCGGCCGTATCTGGTGGGTGATGCCGCGAAGCTGCGCGCGGCGACGGGCTGGACGCCACGCCGCTCGCTCGACGATATCCTGCGAGACGTCCTCGATGCCCAAAAGAACTGATCTCGCCCGCATCCTGCTGCTCGGCTCGGGACCGATCGTCATCGGTCAGGGGGCAGAGTTCGACTATTCGGGCACGCAGGCTATCAAGGCGCTCAAGGAAGAGGGCTATTTCGTCATCCTCGTGAACTCGAATCCCGCCACGATCATGACGGATCCCGAGCTCGCCGACCGCACGTACATCGAGCCGGTGACGCCGGACTGGGTGCGCAAGGTCATCGAGCGCGAGAAGCCGGACGCGCTGCTGCCCACGATGGGCGGCCAGACCGCCCTCAACGTCGCGATGGCGCTCGCCAACGACGGCACGCTGAAAAAGCACAACGTCGAGCTGATCGGCGCCAACGCTCGCGCCATCAAGATGGCCGAGGATCGTGCCGAGTTCAGCGCCGCCATGAAACGCATTAGCCTCGCGACGCCGGCGGGCCATACGGTGACGTCGGTCGGGGCGGGCCTCGAGGCGGTCGCCGCTGTTGGGTATCCGGCGATCATCCGGCCCTCGTACACGCTCGGCGGCACGGGCGGCGGTGTCGCCTACAACCGCGCCGAGTTCGAGGAGATGGTCGAGCGCGCGCTCGAGCTGTCGCCCGTCCACTCCACACTGATCGAGCGCAGCGTCCTCGGCTGGAAGGAGTTCGAGCTTGAAGTGATGCGCGACCGGCGCGACAACGTCGTGATCGTGTGCTCGATCGAAAACCTCGATCCGATGGGCGTACACACCGGCGACTCGATCACCGTGGCGCCCGCGATGACGCTCACCGACCGCGAGTACCAGCGCATGCGCGACGCGGCGATCGCGATCATCCGGGAGATCGGTGTCGAGGCGGGGGGGTGCAACATCCAGTTCGCCGTCAACCCCGCCGATGGCGAAATGCTGGTGATCGAGATGAACCCGCGGGTGTCGCGCTCGTCGGCGCTCGCGTCGAAGGCGACCGGCTTCCCGATCGCGCGCATCGGCACGAAGCTCGCCGTCGGGTATACGTTGGACGAGCTGCCCAACGACATTACCAAAACCACGCCGGCGTCGTTCGAGCCGGTGCTCGACTATGTCGTGGTGAAGGTGCCGCGCTTCGCGTTCGAGAAGTTTCCCACGGCCGACTTCCGGCTCACGACGCAGATGAAGTCGGTGGGCGAAGCGATGGCGATCGGGCGCACGTTCAAGGAAGCGTTCCAGAAGGGGCTGCGCGCGCTCGAAATCGGCCGGCCCGGATGGATCCTGGGCGCGACACCGGGGGACGATCGGCTCACGAGTACGTCACCCGAGGATTTGCGCGTCGCGCTGCGCACCGCGACGCCCGAGCGCATCTTCCAGGTCAAACGCGCGTTGCTCGCCGGCCTCACGGTGGACGAGATCGCGCAGGCATCGGGCATCGACCCCTGGTTCCTCTATCAACTCCAGGAGCTCGTCGACGCGGAGCGCTGGTTCAGCGGGCTCTCGGCCGTAGGCGCGGCCGACCTCAAGCGCATGAAGCGACTGGGATTCTCCGACCACCAGCTCGCCGCGCTGCGCAACACCACCGAGTCCGCGATTCGCGAGCAGCGGTGGAGTCTCGGGATCCATCCCGTCTACAAGACGGTGGACACCTGCGCCGGCGAGTTTCCCTCGGCGACGCCCTATCTCTACTCGTCCTACGACGAGGAGAACGAGTCCGAGCCGTTCGGTGAGCAGGGCATCGTCATTCTCGGCAGCGGCCCAAACCGCATCGGCCAGGGTGTCGAATTCGACTACTGTTGCGTGCGCACCGGACTCGCGTTCCGGGAGCTCGGGTTCAAGACGATCATGATCAACTCGAATCCCGAGACGGTGTCGACCGACTTCGACATCTCGGACAAGCTGTACTTCGAGCCGCTGACGTTCGAAGACGTCCTCGAGATCACGCGCTGGGAGCGCCCCAGGGGCGTCGTCGTGCAGCTCGGCGGGCAGACGCCGCTGCAGCTCACCAAACCGCTCGAGGCGGCCGGCGTGCCGGTGTTGGGCACATCACCCGACGCGATCGACATCGCCGAAGACCGCGAGCGCTTCGAGGACCTAGCCGACAAGCTCGGGGTCACGCAGCCGCCGAACGGGATTGCCCGCTCGGTCGACGAGGCGGTCGGCGTCGCGCAGCGGATCGGCTACCCGGTCCTGGTGCGGCCGTCCTACGTGCTCGGCGGCCGCGCGATGGAGATCGTGTACGACGACGGCTCGCTGCGCGATTACTTCGTCAAGGCCGCGCGCGTCGCGCCGGAACACCCGGTGCTGATCGATCGCTTCCTGGAAGACGCCTTCGAGGCGGACGTGGACGCGATCGCCGACGGCACGCGCTGTGTGATCGGCGGCGTGATGCAGCACATCGAAGATGCGGGGGTGCACTCCGGCGACTCCGCCTGCGTGCTGCCGCCGTATCTGATCGGCGACCGTCAGGTGGAGGAGATGCGCCGCCACACGCAGGCATTCGCAAAGGCGCTGGGCGTCATCGGGTTGATCAACGTCCAGTACGCGATCAAGAACGGCGTCGTCTACGTCCTGGAGGTCAATCCCCGGGCGTCGCGGACCGTCCCGTTCGTGAGTAAAGCCACCGGGGTCCCCCTCGCAAAGCTTGCAGCGGCGGTCATCGTCGGGAGGACACTGGACGATTTGGGCCTTCCCGATGAGCTTCCCGTCGCCGGGGTAGCCGTGAAAGAGGCCGTCTTCCCCTTCACGAAGCTGCCCGGTGTGGATACCGTGTTGGGGCCGGAAATGCGATCCACCGGGGAAGCGATGGGCCTGGCGGACAGCTTCGGGATGGCGTTTGCCAAGGCGCAGATCGCGGCGGAAGGCAGCCTGCCCCTCGAGGGCACGATCTTCGTCACGGTGAACGACCACGACAAGCCGACGGTGTTACCGATTGCCCGCCGGTTCCACGAGCTCGGGTTCCGCATCCTGGCGACGGAGGGCACGGAGCGGTATCTCCGCGGCCGCGGTGTACCGGCGGAGCGCGTGTTGAAGGTGCACGAAGGACGCCCGAACGCGATCGATCTCATCGTGTCCGGCGAGGTGCAGCTGTTGATCAACACGCCGCTCGGGAAGTTTACGCAGGTGGATGACTACGCCATCCGGCGCGCCGCGCTGGTGCACCGGGTGCCGTACACGACGACCATGTCTGCGGCGAGTGCCGCGTGTGACGCGATCATTGCGCTCCGCAGCCGGACCGGGAGCGTCAGGAGCTTACAGGAATGGCACGAAAGAGCGAACGGCGCAAAGGCACCG
>Ga0209056_10002611_pt1 | contig 19277 bp, 15 predicted proteins | sample GraSoiAngelo_114_FD_185876 | JGI IMG/M metagenome (GOLD analysis project Ga0209056, IMG submission 185876) | Grasslands soil microbial communities from the Angelo Coastal Reserve, California, USA - 14_0903_13_40cm (SPAdes) (version 2) | ecosystem: Environmental > Terrestrial > Soil > Grasslands...
GTGGGCGGTTTCCTGACCGCGAAAACGACGCGACGGCTGGACCGCGCTTTTTCTTGCGACCACGGTTTGGCGAGCGTGACCGGATTCCTGTTTCCGTTCCACAGATTTTTGCCTTCCCACGCCCTCTTTCATCTGGCCGGTCCATGGCGCCGCACTTATGTCATCGGTGCCGTCATCGCTCTCTATCTTAACGTTTTCGTTTTGATCGCCCAGTTTTTTATGAACATTCCCGGGCTCAAGGCCCTGGCGCCCACCCCATCAGAACCGCCGTTTCTCGGGACGCAGGTCATGGTCATGTTGATTTTCATTGTCCTAGGGGTGCTCGCGGCCAAGCGCTTCACCGCGGAAGCGGTCCACGCAGTCTGAGCGCCGTCTTTGGTTTTGGAGGATTTGCTTGTATCCTCCTGGTCAGGCGAAGCATCAATTCATCCATCCCGCGGGAGTCGAAAACAGCGAACCTCGATTCCGGGGAAAGGTCTCACTGTCGGAGCAAACCATGAACACGATTACGAAACGCAAACTCTGGATAGGAGGAGCGCTCTGCTTGGTCGTCGCCGGCCTGATTGTCGGGGCAATGCGCCCAAAGCGGGTATCGGGGGCGCCCAGTGCTTCGCCAGACGTTGAGGTCGTGCAAGTCGAGCAGAAAGACGTTCCTATTTTTGGCGAGTGGATCGGCACGATCGACGGTTTCACAAATGCCGACGTCAGGGCGCAGGTCACGGGCTACCTACTGCGACAGGGTTACCAGGAAGGTAGATTCGTCAAGAAGGGTCAACTACTCTTCGAGATTGACCCGCGGCCCTTTCAGGCGGCGCTGGACCAAGCCGAAGGGCAGTTGGCGCAGGCCAAGGCCATACTTGCCAACGCCCAGGCAGTGCAAGGCAGGACCGAACTGGACGTCAACCGCTACACCCCTCTGGCCAAAGAGCAAGCCGCCAGCCAGCAGGATCTCGATAACGCCGTCCAGAACAACATGGCGGCAAAGGCAACGGTGGCCACGGCCCAAGCTCAAATTAAGACGGCTGAGGCTGCCGTTGAAACGGCCAAGATCAACCTCGATTTTACCCGCCTCATTGCGCCCATCGACGGCATCGCCGGGCAGGCACAGCTGCAGGTGGGTGCCTTGGTCAACCCGAACAGCGGGCCGGTGACCTCCGTGTCCACCCTCGACCCTATCAAGGTTTATTTTACCGTGAGCGAGAGGGAGTATCTCGATTGGAACAAACGGTTCCCGACGGAGACGACTCGGCAAGCGGCGGACAAGAGTCTGCGCCTCGAACTAATTTTGGCCGACGGCTCTCCCTATTTACATGAAGGCACATTCTACTTTGCGGACCGCCAGGTGAATCAAAGCACAGGTGCGATTCGCATTGCCGCGCTGTTTCCGAATCCTGGGAATATTCTGCGCCCAGGCGGCTACGGCAAAGTTCGGACAGCTGTCCGCGTCCAGAAAGACGCGCTGCTTGTCCCGCAGCGCTCGGTGTCGGAGTTGCAAGGCGGCTATCAAGTGGCGGTTGTGGACGGCGAGAACAAAGTGAACATCCGTACGGTAACAGTCGGCGATCGTGCGGGCACGGAGTGGATTGTTGCGAAAGGGCTAAAGCAGGGCGAACGCGTGGTCGTCGAGGGAGTGCAGAAGGTACGTCCCGGCATGCAGGTGAACCCCAAGCCATTCACCGTGGAAAGTAAGGAAAGGTAACCCGATGTCAAAGTTCTTTATCAACCGTCCCATCGTGGCCATGGTCATTTCTATCGTTATGGTGATTGTAGGCTCCATCACGATCCTCAGTCTGCCGATCGCGCAATTTCCCAACATTGCTCCACCAGAAATTCAAGTACTGGCCACCTATGTCGGCGCGGACGCGCAAACCCTCGAGCAGGCGGTCGCCACTCCCATCGAACAGCAGATGAGCGGCGTGGACAACATGAATTATATGTATTCGCTGAATGCAACGGGTAACTCGAACACGACACTGATCGTGAACTTCGATGTAAAAACCGATCCAAACACGGATTTGATTCTCACGCAAGCACGAGAGACGCAAGCCGCTTCGCAGCTACCCGCCGATGTCAACAACTATGGAATTACTGTCCGAAAGTCGGTAACCGCTCCTCTCATGTTAGTTGCCTTGTACTCGCCGCATGGAACGTACGACGCCAGCTTTCTGGCGAACTACGCGTACATCAATATCACCGATCCGATCACGCGCGCGCCGGGCATCGGCAACGTTCAGGTATTTGGAGCGGGCCAATACGCGATGCGTCTGTGGGTAAAACCCGACCAATTGGCGAAGCTGGGCATCACTGTCCCCGAGATCGTCAGTGCCATTCAGGCGCAGAATACGGTGAACCCGGCCGGAAAAGCGGGCGGGGAACCGGCGCCGAAGGGCCAGGAATTTACTTACTCGGTTCTCGCGCAAGGCCGTCTTGCGTCGCCCGAAGAATTCGGACAGATCGTGGTGCGGGAGACGCCCGACGGCGGGACCGTCCGGGTACGGGACGTTGCTCGGATCGAATTGGGTTCCCAGGACTACAGCGTTCTTGGCCGACTCAACGGACAACCGAGCGCGATTATCGCGACATATCAGTTGCCAGGTTCCAACGCCGTCGACGCAGCCGCAAACGTCAAGAAGCTAATGGCCCAGATGAAACAGCGGTTTCCGGAGGACATAGATTATGTCGTAGCGCTCGACCAGACTCGCGCGGTCACGGAAGGCATCAAGGAAATTGTTAAAACCCTTCTGATAGCCCTGGCGCTCGTGATCCTGGTGGTCTACCTGTTCCTGCAGGGCTGGCGCGCCACGCTTATTCCGCTCCTTGCGGTGCCCGTTTCGCTCGTCGGCACGTTTGTGCTTTTCCCGGTGTTCGGTTTTTCCATCAATACGCTCTCTCTCTTTGGGCTTGTGCTAGCGATCGGCCTCGTGGTGGACGACGCGATTGTTGTGGTTGAAGGCGTGGAACGGCACATCGAGGAGGGCCTCACACCCAAGAAGGCGGCTTTGAAAGCAATGGAAGAACTCTCCGGTCCTGTCGTCGGCATCGCGCTGGTTCTCTCAGCGGTCTTTGTGCCGACAGCCTTCATCCCCGGCATCACCGGCCGGCTCTACCAGCAGTTCGCCGTCACCGTCGCGATTTCGGTGCTGCTCTCGGCGTTCAACGCGCTTACGCTCAGTCCCGCGCTTGCCGCACTACTTCTCCGGCCACGGGCGCCGAGCCGAGGATTGCTGCGAAGATTTTTCGATTGGTTTAACCGCTCGTTCGCGCGTGCCACCGAGGGCTATGTCCGTTGGAGCGCGGTACTCATCCGCAAGACCGCCGTCGTAGTCGTTCTGCTCGTGGCCTTTGGCTTGGCGGGTGGCTTTTTTGCCAACCGAGTGCCGTCGAGTTTCCTTCCAGACGAAGATCAAGGCTATGCGTTCGTCAATCTCCAGCTTCCCAACGGAGCTTCCTTGGAACGTACGACCGCAGCCGCGGCGGATGTAGAAAAAATCCTTGCGAATACGCCGGGCGTTCAATACACGACCAGCGTCATCGGCTTCAGTTTGCTGAGCTTTGTGCGCACCAGCTATAACGCGTTCTTTTTTGTCACGTTCAAGCCCTGGGACGAGCGCACCACACGGGCCGAACAATTTCAAGCCATCAAAGCGCGATTGAACGGGGGGCTGAGCAGGCTGCCCGCAGGTGCTGCCTTTAGTTTCTCGCCTCCGGCGATTCCAGGAGTCGGCACCTCCGGTGGATTCACTTTCGTCCTTGAGGATCGCGCCGGAAATGATGTGCAGTTTCTGGCCAAGAACCTCACTACTTTCCTGGAAGCAGCCCGCAAGCGCCCCGAGATCGCAGGCTTGAGCACCACCTTCCTGCCCAGCGTGCCGCAGGAATTCGTGGAGGTAGACCGCGACAAAGTGCTAAAGCAGGGCGTGCCGCTCAACGACGTCTATCGGACAATCCAAGCCTTCATGGGCGGATATTTCATCAACTATTTCAACCGGTTCGGCCGTCAATGGCAGGTTTATATCGAGGCGGAAGGCGAAGACCGCGCTAAGGCGGAAAACGTCGGGCAGTTCTACGTTCGCAACAGCAAAGGGGAGAATGTCCCGCTATCCACGCTAACCAGCGTAAAGCCGCGGCTCGGGCCGGAGTTTACCATGCGTTTCAACGAGTACCGTTCGGCGCAGATTAACGGCGGCGCGGCGCCGGGCTACAGTGCGGACCAAGCCACGGCTGCTCTCGAAGGCGTTTTTAAACAGACGATGCCGCGCGAGATGGGCTTTGACTATTCGGGTATGTCCTTTCAAGAACAGAAAGCTCGGGAGGGAGTGCCCGCTTCGGTGATCTTCGGACTCTCGCTGTTATTCGTTTTCCTGATTTTGGCGGCGCTATATGAAAGCTGGTCGCTGCCGTTCAGTGTGCTGCTGAGTACACCGGTGGCGATCTTTGGAGCCTTTGGAATCCTGTGGTTGCGCCGCGCGCTGCTCGGCGTTTTCCTGCCGCCTTTTATGGTCCAGATCGAGAACGATATCTACTCGCAAATCGGATTGGTCATGTTAATCGGTTTGGCCGCCAAGAACGCGATTTTGATCGTCGAGTTCGCTAAGGAGCAATACGAGAACGGAAAGCCTCTGGCGGATGCTGCGCTCGAAGGAGCCAGGCTTCGCCTGCGGCCGATTTTGATGACCTCTTTTGCATTCATTCTCGGTTGCGTGCCGCTGTGGACGGCAACTGGTGCCGGGTCGGTTGCCCGCCAAATCATGGGCACTACGGTTATCGGAGGGATGCTGGCCGCCAGCGTGATCGGAATCTTCTTCGTGCCTGCGATCTTCTATCTGGTGGAGAAATGGTCAAGCGCCGGCAAGGAGCCCGTTTCGGGAGCGCTGCCAGCAAGGCCGGCCCCGGCGGAGGCGGACTGAGATGGGCTACCGCGAGAACGGCGCGAAGAAAGAACGGCGGAGCAACCTATGAAGAAACTAGCGCGATTCATGGCCTCCATCATGATGGCATCGGGTTTAGTCGCTGGGTGCAGGGTCGGCCCGAACTACCATCGGCCCACGGTTCAACCTCCAGCGGCCTTCCGTGATCTGAGCGAGAACCCACAGGTCCAGGCTCAAGCAGCGTCCTATGCTGATCTTCCTTGGTGGCAGGTCTTCCAGGACCCGCAATTACAAGAACTCATCCGCACAGCGCTAAAGCAAAACTATGACTTGCAACTTGCGACGGAACGCATCAACGCCGGGCGCGCGGAACTGGCCGTAACGCGGTCCAGTCTATTCCCGCAGGTCCAGGGCAATAGCGATTTCAGTGGAGGGAAAGAGCATAACTTCCAAACCAAATCAAATTTTCTCACCCTTACTGCTGACGCAGCTTTCCAGTTGGATTTCTTCGGTAAGCTGCGCCGCGCGACCGAGGCATCACGCGCCCGACTCCTTGCAACACAGGATGCGCGGCAGACGGTCATATTAACGCTGGTGAGCGACGTGGGGAGTGACTATTTCGCGCTGCTGCAACTTGACCTTCAACTCCAAATTACGCGCGAGACGGTAAAGACGCAGGAAGACTCGGTGAAGCTGACCAATCTTCGTGTGGAGCACGGCGTGGCCACGAAGCTTGACGTTTTGCAGGCTCAGCAAGTTCTCGATTCCGCGAACGCCCAAATCCCTGATTTGGAGCGGCGGATCGCGCAGGAAGAGAATGCCATCAGCATTCTTCTTGGCAACTACCCTCAGGCCGTGACACGCGGACGCCCGCTAGTGGAGCAGCCGCTTCCACCCGAAGTGCCGCCGGGGCTGCCTTCCTCGTTGATCGAGCGCCGGCCTGATATTCGCGAGGCCGAGCAAATCCTGGTGGCCGCGAACGCCGAAATCGGAGTCGCCAAGGCCCAGTTCTTTCCGCAAATCTCCCTGACGGGTTCCGGCGGCGGCGCCTTCGGACGGAGCAGCGCATTCTCCGGCCTAATGAGCTCGCAACTCGGAACCTGGTCTTACGGCGCCCAAGTGAGCCAGCCCATTTTCACGGGCGGAGCGCTCCGGGGAAATCTGCGGCTCGCCAAGTCGCAACATCAACAGGCTTTGATTTCGTACCGGCAAACCATTCAACGCGCGTTCGGCGACGTATCCGACGCGCTAATCGGCTACGAGAAATTCCATCAGGTCCGGGTTCGCCAGGAGGATACCGTCAAGGACTTGCAGGAATCCGTTCGCCTGTCCGACATGCGTTACAAGGGAGGCACGACAACATATCTCGAAGTGCTGGATGGTCAACGGTCCCTCTTTTCCGCTGAACTCACACTCGCGGAGGCGCGCGGCACCGAGTACCAGAGTCTGGTGCAACTGTACAGGGCACTTGGCGGAGGCTGGCAGCAACAACCGTAGAATTGATGAGCCGAATCACGGAGGATTTGCATGTCTACTAGCGTCTGGTTGGTGACGCAGCGCAAATGGATTGGGCCGAAGCATCGCTGAAGCTGTGCTCGCATGGGGCGATCGGCTCGTCGCAACGGCCCGCCATCCTCGCCGCCTTGAGAGTCTGGTGGCGAAATATGGCGATCGGATGCGCACCGCTCCCCTCGACGTGAACAACGCGGGGTACGGCGATGTTGCACCGTTCAAGCAGTTGAACTCCGATGGATTCAAGGCCGTGGTGGACACCAACTGCTATGCCAGGATGACCCTGTTTGCCCTGGTCGACCACAGCGGACAGGCGGAAAAGGTAGGAATGAAAATGCGTTCCACCAAGCTGCTGGTCTTCGGCAGCCCCAAAGCCGGAACGCCTCTTATGCTCGCCGCTTCCAGAAGGACCATCGACCTTCCTTTGAAGATTCTGATTTGGGAAGACAACCAGGGGAAAGTCTGGGTTTCCTACAATAGCCCCGATTACTTAAAACAGCGCCACAGTCTGCCGCAGGGGTTGCTACAAGACATCGCCGTCGTCGAAACATTGGCGGCCAAGGCTGGGGAGTAGCTCGGAACAAGCACTCTCCCTAAAGGGAGAGGATTCCTACGGAACCGGATGTTGGTCCAGTCTCTTCGGTGGTTCCTCCCACAGGGCCCTTACTTAAGGCGAGGACAACCGAGAGGCTTGACTTTTGGGCTATTCGCCCATAGGTCTTTTGGACGCGAGGATGACAGAACAAACCGCAGAAAACAGCCTTATATCCCCGGTCTGAACGCCGGAGCTTTACGGCTAGGATGGGCAACTACCGGTAGTGGCCCGACTTGAGCAGCCACGATTGGTCGGGACCGTTCATCGCAGATAGAAACCGTCGATAGCAGCCATGAGACCACCTTGCGACGAAGCCGTAATCCGGTCGGGAAGTGTCCGAGTTCCGTGTGCAGAACAAGCGAGACTGTGGATACTTGCCGCGACAATTCTCGGCTCCAGCATGGCTTTCATTGACAGCACAGTCGTCAACGTTGCTCTGCCCGCGCTCCAGGCAAGCTTTCGTGCGACGGTAGTCGATGTGCAGTGGGTGGTCGAGTCTTACGGACTATTCTTGGGAGCGATGATTCTGGTCGGCGGCTCGCTCGGCGACCTGTTTGGCCGTCGTCTGGTGTTCGTGGTGGGCGTAATAATTTTCGCCCTGGCTTCTGCTGGTTGCGGAGCTGCTTCGAACATTCATCAATTGATAATCGCGAGGAGTGTCCAAGGCGTGGGAGCTGCGCTTCTCGTGCCCGGCAGCCTTGCGATCATTGGCACATCGTTCGACGAGAAAAGCCGAGGACAGGCCATCGGAACGTGGTCTGGTTTCACGGCTATCACCGCGGCCATTGGACCGGTTCTTGGCGGCTGGCTTGTTGAGCATGCGTCCTGGCGCTGGGCATTCTTCATCAATCTCCCTCCTGCGGCGGCAGTGATAGCCATTTCGCTTTGGCGTATTCCGGAGAGCCGCAACGACACCGTTGCGCGTGTCGATTGGTTAGGTGCCACGATCGTCACACTCGGCTTAGGCGGCCTGGTTAGTGGATTCATCGAATCTGTCACCCTGGGTTGGAGGCATCCTCTGGTTTTCGGGAGTTTGATGGTAGGCTTCGGCTGCCTTGTTGCGTTCGTGATCGTCGAAGCCAGCGGAGCCTGGCCGATGGTGCCGCTCAGGCTGTTTGCGTCGCGTAGCTTCACTGGCGCCAACCTGCTCACCGTCTTCCTCTATGCCGCCATGGGAATCTTCTTCTTCTTGTTCCCGTTGAACCTGATCCAAGTCCAGGCATACTCGGCAACCGCAGCAGGTGCGGCCACCCTGCCAATGATTCTGCTGATTTTCCTTCTTTCCCGTTGGTCCGGCGGAGTCATCGCGCGCTATGGCCCGAGAGTTCCGCTGATCACCGGCCCGCTCATTGCGGCATTCGGGTTCGTCCTGTTTGCGGTGCCGTCAGTTGGAGCAAGCTACTGGAAGGCGTTTTTCATTGCCGTCGTTGTTCTGGGGTTGGGGATGGCAATCACGGTAGCCCCTCTCACTACGGTGGTGATGAATTCGGCAGACCAAGAACGCATCGGTGCAGCCTCGGGAATCAACAATGCAGTTGCTCGGGTCGCGGGCGTGCTTGCGATTGCGGTCCTTGGGATAGTGATGGTGAACGCCTTCGGTGCTCGCTTAGATTCCAAGCTGGCGAACTTCTCGCTGCCTCCCGAAATACTCCGCGACATGGAGAGGAGCAAAATCAAACTCGCCGGCCTGGAGCTGCCGGCTAGTCTCAACCCAACTATCCGAGCCGCCATCAGAGAATCGGTTCGAGAAGCATTTGTGTTTGGATTCCGGCTTATTATGCTGATTTGCGCAGGTTTGTCTGTGGCAAGCGCCATGGCCGCGTGGTTGCTGATTCCTGACAACAGAGGGACACTCCCCCATTAAAATGGCCTACACTTGTGCGAAACCGCCATCCACAAATAATTCCGTTCCCGTGATGTGGCTACTGTCGTTGGATGCGAGAAACACCACGGCCTTGGCGATCTCATTGGGTGTACCGAGCCTGCCTAGGGGAACATTGCTCGAAATCATCTTCACGCGTTGCTCGCCCGCGCCTGTGGAAGCTACCAGGTCGTTCAGTCCGGGCGTGTCGATGGGCCTGGCCTCACGGCATTCACGCGAATACGGCGATCCTTTAGGTCGGTTGTCCATGTCCGCGCGAAAGAGCGCACGGCGGCCTTTGTGGCGCTATAAACACTATTGGCCGACAATCCTTTACTCGCGACCATGGAGGCATGCAGGATGATCGAGGCACCATCCGGCAACAGCGGGAGGGCCTTCTGCACGGTGAACAGTAGGCCTTTCACATTGATGTCAAAGATCGAGTCATAATCATGCTGACTGTCAATATGTTCGAAGGGGGATTGATGGTAAGCCGGCCGCAACGCAGGGACGACGCCCTCGGTTTTGCATGCTGTCATCTCGAGGAATATCTCGAAACGAGTATTCGCGCGAAGACTCGGGCGGAAAAGTCATGAGTATTCCGGAGGCCCCCTTGAAACCCGACTTTAGGACGCGGGCGAAGACCAACGACGTGGCGGTGGCCCGTCTGATTGGATTCGAAGCCGAAGAGATTGCCAATGGACGAGCTACGGTCATCTTGGCGGCTGGACCACAGCACGCCAATCCCATGGGGACGCTGCACGGCGGGATTCTTTGTGACATCGCTGACGCCGCGATGGGAATGGCGTTCGCGAGCACACTTGCGCCGGAGGAATCGTTTACGACCGTGGAACTGAAGATCAATTTCTTTCGGCCCGTTTGGGAGGCTCGCCTGCGAGCCGAGGGCAAAGTCGTGCGGCGCGGCAGCGTTATTGGCTACGTGGAGTGTGAAATCACGGATGAGGGCGGTCACCTGATAGCCAAGGCATCCTCGACTTGCATGGCCCTCAGAGGTGAGCGCGCCAAGGGACGCTAAACTACTGTGGTGCGAGAGTAGACAAGTGGTGCTAACCATCTGGTGAGAGCGACGGGCCTTGAATTAGCGATCTCCGGCGTGATGGCTAGGAGCGCCTCGGAAGTCGCACCTGGCTGGTGATCCCACCGCCTTGCTAGTATTTCTAAACAATGCGTCAGTACCGAGCGAGCTGAATGAAAGATTTGCTCATATCCCCATCGTCGGCAGCACCAGATCTGTTCTCGGCGTCCGGGAGGCAGCGCGTCTGCCTCCCAAGCGGGTGTGCCAGTTGCGCGGTTCCTGGAGGAGCCAACGTTTCCTGTAAAATTCCATAGAGCATTTCGGCTCGCGACCGAAAAACCTGCCGCATCACCGTCACCAATTCTAGGACTTTTTTATTACAATACGTTGCTGGAGAGTTGGATTCCACTGGCTGCCGCACACCTGTGCGCGTAGCGATACCGCTTGGGGGACACGAAAGTGAGAGAACTTCGCATTCTGATCGCTGATGACCACGGATTGGTGCGGCGTGGCGCGCGAGGCGTCCTCCATTCCCGAAACGGCTGGAGAGTCGTTGGCGAAGCAGCAAATGGCCGGGAGGCAGTAGAGAAGACAATAAAATTCAAACCGGATGTGGCCATTATGGATATCAGCATGCCAGAACTGGATGGCATCGAGGTAGTGCGCCAGGTCCGGGAGGCAGTTCCGGATACCAAGATTATTGTGCTCACCATGCACGAGTCAGACCAGATGGTGCAGCGGGCATTGGATGCAGGGGCTCACGGATACGTCTTGAAATCCGACCTCACGGACTGCCTCGCGAAAGCCGTGAAAGCCGTTTCTGAGGGCCAGCGTTTCCTCACCCCCAAGGTCTCCGAAATCGTGCTAGAGGGATTTCTCAAGCCAAGAAGTCAGCGTCCGCGAGAGGGGCGGCCGGGCGCTAGAACAACTCCTCGCGAGATTGAAATCATCCGCCTCCTAGCCCAGGGAAAATCCAATAAGGAGGTCGCAGCGGGGCTGGGAATCGCCGTAAGAACCGTCGAGACCCACCGCGCTAAGATCATGCTCAAACTTGGCCTCCACTCCTTGGTCGAGCTTATTCACTATGCTATCGGATACGGGATCATTTCAGCGCCAAGCGCCGCAGAATATCTCGGTACAAGAAGTGAACCGAAGTCTCATTCATCCACGAAGTGAGTCAAAATGGAAATTTCGGCTTGAACCCAACTATGAGGAAGACAATGTAAAATCTCTCAAGGAGGGAATCAAGGGTAAGCATTTTCGGCCCATGTTCGTTCCCCAGGCACTGCACGCACCCCTGTTTGGCCGATTCAAATCTCTACAATATTTGCGGCCGCCGTTCGTCTACAGGAATGGATGGATGAGCCGTCGAGCATCACCTCGATGACCGAGCGAGACCGTCAAATCTCCGAAATCATCGCGGAAGAACGATCCCGGCTGCGCAATTTCATCCGCCGGCGTGTGCCCGATCCCGCTGACGCCGAGGACATTGTGCAGGAGGTCTTCTACTAACTGGTAGAAGCCAACCGCCTGCTGATGCCAATTGAGCACGTGACTGGCTGGCTTTTTCGCGTGGCCCGCAATCGCATCACGGACCTTTTCCGCAAGAAGAAGCCCGAGACCTTCGGCGACGCAGCGGTCGAGGACGAAGACGGCCAGCTGCTGCAGATCGAAGATCTTTTGCCATCGCCCGATGCCGGGCCGGAAGCGCTTTATGCCCGCAACGTGCTTCTCGATGAACTCGAGTCCGCGGTCGACGAGTTGCCGGAGGAACAGCGCAAGGTGTTTGTGGCACATGAGTTGGAAGGGCGCAGCTTCAAGGAGATCGCCGCCCAGACCGGCGTAGGCGTGAATACGCTGCTTTCACGCAAACGCTACGCGGTGCTGCATCTGCGCGAGCGGTTGCAAAGCATTTACGACGAATTTAGGAAAGGGTGAGGGATTGAACATGAGTAGGGGATTGAAGAGAGTGATTTTCATTGCTCCGCTGGCGATTCTGGGGATGTTGCTATTTGTCGTTATTGGCGGCGAAGTAGTGCTGCACCTGTGGAATTGGTTGCTGCCGCCGCTCTTCGGCTGGCGCGAGATCACCTTCTGGCAGGCGCTGGGACTTCTGGCGTTGTGCCGGATCCTCTTCGGCGGATTTGGATTTCACGGTTCCGGTCGCTCCAGTTTCCGCCGTCGCATGGAAGAGCGCTGCGAGCACCTGACCCCCGAAGAGCGGGAGCGATTCCGGCAACGCATGCGCGAGCGTTTCGGCTTCCGCCCTTCGACCAGCGAGAGCAAGGGGCCATGAAGCCGTATCGATAGGCGCTCAGAGCGGTGCTGCATCCCTCGATAGCGAGGTAAAGAATATGAGCACAGCTCAATCGAGCAACGGGTCGGACAGGTCGGCGATGACACGCCGCACCATACGGCCGGCACAACAGACGGCTGCACCAGTCGCGGGATTTGCTTACCTGTTCACGCTGGCGACCGTGGTCTTGCTCAGTTCGGTCCCCCCGACCGTCTGATTGTCGAGGGCAACGCCGCAGAAAGCACTCAGAATCTCATGGCCCACGAACGATTATTTCAGTTCAGTATCGCGTGCGATCCAATTTACTGCGCAGGTGTTGCAGTACTACTCGCAGCTCTTTCCATGATTCTCAAGCCAGTAAATCGGAGCCTGGCCATGCTTTGGGTATTCTGGAGGCTCGTATATGCCTTGATGTGGGTTCGGCGAAGCCGAAGAACGTGACCTTTGAGCAAGCGGCAATCACAAACACTCCCGACACCCATCACCCGGGCGAGGGAGGGTCGCAGATTCAGATCATGCTGATCGTAACTGTCACCCACTTGCCCGTGGGAATTGTGGTCACCAGTTTGATGACGTAGGGAACCTCTTTTGTTATCCAGAAAATACTGTGGCTTTTGTTGGCGTAGTTTCCCTCAGTGTCGATGGGCCAAGCCATGACCTGTTTCCCGGGTCCGGCCTCCACGAGCTCTTGCTTGCCCACCACTACACCGATCCAATCGATTTCGTCGTGATCCTCCGAGAGACTGGGAAATTTAGCCTTGAATCCCTCTTTGAGGGGCAGTGCCGCCAAGAGAATTCCGTACATTCCCCCGTTGTAGTCGAATATAGGTTCCTTCATCTCAAATTGACCAGTCTCCGTCTTCGCCTCATCAGCGGCGTTTCTTCGCTGATACTTCACCTGGGCCTTCTCGAAGTCACGACGTGTCCATTCTCCCGTGTCGCTTCGCTTGAACTCCATGTAGATAGGGGCCATTGTCTTGGGGTCAAATACGTTTACATAAGTCGTCACGATGTTGTATTTGGCGTAATCGGCCATTTGGGTGCGCTTGAGCAAATGCCGCCCGTTGATCTCCACGGCCGCGAGTTCATCGGTCCAGGTGCCAGCTAAGAACGGCTCTTTCCCCGGAAACGCGTAGACCACCTTCCACGCATTCTTGTAAGGTTTCAGAAACGATCCATCAACTCTCGGATCTCCGACCATCACAGCCTCCGTCGGCGCTGACGGCGGCGATTGGGCATAGAGGAACGTGGGAGGGGTAAGCAATGCGACCAAGGCAAGGGCGACCCCGCGCACAGGTCGATTGACTCTGTCGATCATGCCCGCTCCTTTCCCCGAAGCGGTGCATTTCGGAGAGCTTGGCAGGAAGCTCGTTCCCCTCCAACCTGGATGGGGGCTGCATCCCCGCTGTTGGGCTTAGATTCGCTGAGTAGAAAACAGTTAGCCGGGTGGTGGTAGGCGATGGCGTCCGGCGTAGAACAGAAAACAACGCGTAAGTCGTTTGTTTTCTTTCACCACATCGAGTGTGCCGCTGTGCCCTGGTATAGAGCTAACCACTTGTCAGCGCGGAACCTTGCTCTTGCCCTCGAGGTGAAACGCAAAGAAGTCGTCCACGCGGTGCCAAGCGTCCAGCAAGACATGCGCTCTGGTGAAATAGTGGAATTCGCCTGGATACATCATGTAGGAAAGGAGATCACCTTTGCCCTTTTTGAGTGCTTCGTCGATGAGCCAAACGGACTCGAGGTACGGAACATTGACGTCGGACGTGCCGTGAAGCACGAGCAAGGGGCGCTCCAGCCGATCGATATGCGAAATCGGTGAGGCATTCGCATAGACTTGCGGATTCTGCTCCGGCGTTCCGATGCGACTTGCTGTCCAATCGCCATGATAGGGGTCGGAGTAATACATCACATAGTCGACCACACCGGCTACGTCGACACCAGCGCGGAACAACTTTGGTTGATCGGTCATGGCAATCAGAGTGAAGAATCCGCCGTAGCTCAATCCCCAGACCCCGATCCGGTCGGCATCCACGTAAGGGAGGGTCTTCAGATAATTCGCCGACATCCAAGCGTCTTTGGCATCTTTGCCGCCGACGTCCATGAACACGCCATTGCGCCAATCGCGTCCGTAGCCGATGCTGCCGCGATAGTCCGGAGCGAAAACGACATAACCCTGCTGCAGCAGATACTGGTGAAAGCTGTAGTAAACGGCGTAATTTCGCTGTACGTGCCAGCCGTTGTAGTTCTGATTCACGCCGTCGCCGTGAATCCAGATGATGGCCGGATGTTTTTTGACAGGATCCAGATTTTTTGGAACAAACAGCCAGCCCGGCACCAGCTTGCCATCCGCTCCCGGGAAATGCACAAACTGGGGCTCGACGAATCGCGATTTGTCGATACCGGCCGGCATGGAGTCGGAGAGACGAACCGGCTTCGAGTTTGGTTTTGCTTCGATCGCGAACAAGTCCGCACTGTTGCGCGTATCCGTGTGTTGGTAGACGACGTATTTATCATCGGCGGACCAATGCGGTTCGATGTTGGTGCCGTTGCCTGACGTGACGTACGTTACTGTCGCGTGCGAGAGGCCGCCGCCAATGCTGGCGATGCCGATGTGGCGGTCGCCGGGCCGGTCTGGCTCATTCGCGTCGAAGGCGATGCGGGTACTGTCGTGCGACCAGGCGGGGCGCCAAGCTTCGAAGTGTCCCATGGTCAGCTGAACGGCGTCGCCACCAGCGGAGGGCACGACGTACAGGTGATCCCAGCCGTCTCGATCGCTCAGGAAGGCGATCCACTTGCCGTCAGGCGAGGGCCAGGGTTGGGCTCCCGCCTCTCCCCAGTCCGGAATGCTCCAAAACTGCTCCTCGGTGATGTCATGGATAACATGCGGCTTTCCGTCGGCAACGTCCACGACATAGATCGAATATTTCTTGAAGTCTTTCGATTGCCCATCGTACACGAGCCGCGTTGGGTCTACCCACGCCAAGCCGCCGTATTCTCCGGTTGTGCCGATGGCAACCGGCCGGCCCTCCGCGAGCTTAACGGCGTAGATCTGCCCTGGAACGTATTCCCAAGTACGGTAAATAATCTTATCTCCGGAATAGGCGGGTGTTTCATCGTGATTGATGGTCTTGAAGCCCGCGGTGTAGGCCAGGCTTGCGCCATTGGGCGACCACATTGGGCGCGTAATGCTTACCTCGTCTTGCGCTACAACGGACTCGCTGCCCTCGGCCAGCGAGCGCACGATGAGATCGCTTTTGTGAGGAGTGCCGTCGGCAGCCCCGACGGCGTGACGGACGAACGCTACGCGAGTAGCGTCGGGCGAAGGAACGATGTCGGATTCGCGCGCAGCTGTCGTCCACGCCGGCTTCGCTGCACCTCCGGCGATTGCCGCCTGCCACAGATCGCCGTCATGCGGAAAGTAGACCTTTTGTGAGTCGCGGCTCCAGAACGCCCCCTGCACTTGGCCTTCGGGAAACGAAGTGAGTGCTTGGGGTAGGCTATGGCCGTCAGCATTCGCCACGAATAGATTCGCCACTCCGGCGCGATCCCAGAGGTACAAGACATGCTTGCCGTCGGGTGACCAGATCGGGTTGGACGGATGCTTGATATCAACCAAGTGCTCAATCGTCAGCCGCGAGGGTTTTTCGTTGTTCTGCGCTGCAGCAGGGGCCGCTAACGTCACTGCTACCGCGATAACCATCCCGATCGATTTATTGCCTCTCCACATAGCCCCCCCACGTTGCACAAAATGAGAAGTCAATTCCAACACGACACCGGCAGGGCGCGATCATCGGCAACCCGCCGGCTAGGAAAGTGGTGGCCTCAAACGAGGCCGGCTGGGTTAAAAGGTGAACCGCAGACCGAACCGGGTCACGAATGGATTGATTGTGCTGTACGGAAAAAGATAGCTCGATCCAAAGGTCCCCACCTGTCCGATCACCGTTTGCGCATTGGCCACATTGAAGAAATCTACGTTCGGTATCAGGTGCCACCGATCGCTCAGAACAAAGTCGCGAGATATACGCAAATTGAGCATGTTCACGCTGGGGAGCCGCAGGACGCCGGCGGGCTGAAGAATGACGGTCTCCCCGACCGATACGCCTTGCCCGTTAGGTACGCCAAAGGTCTGGGTCGTCTGGATCGGGAAACCCGTATAGTGCTGGAAATTGACGCTGGTGCCGATCTTCCATGGAAATTCGTAGCTGCTATCCAATTTGAAAACAAATGTCGCATCGTAGTTGAGATAGTTATTCGCGCGATTGATGTCATTGTTGGGATCCGTGAAGTTGTCGCTTAGAGCGTCATCGGAAGATCCCCGACCGAAAATTCCTTTCTGGCGTTGGATGGTGAATCCCGTGAGTAGTTGCCACTTCCGGGACAGCCGCTTTACGGCCGTAAATTCAAGGCCGTGATAAGCGTTGTCGTCAAGCTTGGGGATGTTGGTGACCACGAAGTTGAACTGCCCATACTTAGTCGGATCGGATGGCTGAAAGCTAAATAGCGTCAAAGGCTTTCCAGTAACTCCGTTTACGATCGGCTGGCCGGCAATTGTAGTGACCGGCGCGTAATCCGAAGCCTGGACCGCAGTGTTCTCGAGTCCGATCATGTTTTTCTTGGTGCGATAGTAGTACGTGACTCCGACACGGAGATCTCCCCACAGCTGTTTTTCATAGCCTGCGCTGATCTGTTCCGAGTAGGGCCGGCTCATGTTTTTGTTGATGTGCGTGCTGGAACCGCCAAACGCAAATACCAGCTGACTGGGGACCAACCATTCGCTTTGCTGCGGGATTCTGTCCCCATTTCCATCGATCCAGGAATAATACTGCCCGGCAAATCCGACTGGATTAGAGGTTTCGGCTAGACCCGTGCCTTGCATCTTGTAGTACCGGCCATAGCTGAAGCGCACAACCGAATCACCCTTTCCGGTCAGATCGAAGGCCAGGCCAAGACGGGGAGAAATGGTGTTCCAGTTCACCAAGTTTCCCGAGGCGGGATAGGTCGTTTGCGGGAAAAGTTGAGGGAACGTCACTGCCGGATCGGTCGTTTGCTGAGGGTAGTAGGTATTGAAGTGGTCGTAGCGCAGTCCAAGGTCTAGCGTGAGGCGTCGGGCGATCGTCCAGGTATCTTGGAAATAGACGCCAGTGTCGCGGAAATAGTTTTTCTGTGTCGCGGGGGTATCGAACGCTGCGACCTGATATGGAATTGGAAGACTATTGCTGTCAAGTCCGTTGAAGAAGATATTTATTCCCTGGTGAACCTGATAGATGTAGGAGTTATACGCTTTTCCTGATTCAAAGCCGAATTTGAGGTTATGCGTGCCGCGAAGATTGCCTTTGTACCAGGAGCCACTCACTGAGTACTTGAGCACCCAGGCAGGGTTCGCGAAAGCGTAAGGCGCTGCACCGGTTTCCGTTCCGGTGCCAACATTTGTGACGTTCACGTCGTTAGCTGTAACACCGGACTGATAGCTTAGAGGAAATACAATCTTGTTCCACCCCACGCGAAAGTCCAGCAGGAAGTTGTTGGTGATCTGGCTGGTCCACAGTCCTTGAAGAATATAGGCCGGTTCGATCTGTTTCCAACTGGCTTCTTCACTTACGAATGCATAAGACGTGTCGCGGCGGAAGAAGCGATTTTGTTCGTTGTAGAGCCAGATGAAACTGAATTTGTTCTTGGGATTCACCTGAAAGTCGCTTCGCAAGTCTGTATTGGTTTGATGGTTGACGTCTTTCACGGGCGTGCCCGCCTGGTTCGTGATGGAGAGAATCCGCTGGCGCAGATCGTAGCTGCGGTACGATCCGAATAGCCACCATTTGTCCTTGATGAGCGGGCCACCGAGACTGGCGGTAGCGTCTCGTGTCATATCAAACGGGGAGCCAGAGGTGACGGGTTTGCCGTTGTAGACTGGAAATTTGACTCCAGCTTGGAGCCCGGCGGTCAAGTAATAGAACCCCGCCTGCCCGTGCAGTTGGTTAGACCCGGACTTCGTCACCATGTTCATATACACGCCCCCGATGGGCACGGAGGCGGGGGCGTTGTCAGCAACAACCTGAAACTCATCGAAGGAATCGTGGTTGGTATAGAACTGCGTGTAACCGCCATTGGCTCCAGGCCAGTTCAGATCCAAGCCGTTAAAGCTATAGATCTGCTCCGCCGGAGTGCTGCCATGTACTTGCATGGCGGACTGCTGATAACTGTTGTTGCCGGCTACGTCGAATGTGCCGAGCGTCGCGCCCGGCATCTGCGCGACCGTGGACCAGGGGTCTCGGCCGCTAGGAATGTCTTGCAGCAGATTCTGGTCAAATGTTGTCGCGGTCTGATTGCTCTGTAAGTCGAGAACCGGCTCGCCTTCCACCTTTACAGTCTGCGTAACCTCTCCAACCTGGAGCTTGGAGTTGATCGTTGCCGTGAATCCGGCGGTGATAACGATGCCAGTCTGACTAAATGTGCGGAATCCAGCCGCAGTCACGGTCAGCTCATAGGTACCTGGCGCTAGCAAGTCAAACTGGTAGCTACCGTCCCCTTCCGTGTGTGTGCTCCGCGGAGCTAAAAGCGCCGTACTCTTCACCGCAACAGAAGCGTTCGGCACGGCCGCGCCCGAACTGTCCGTTACCGCGCCTGTAATCTTGCCGGTAGTTGAGACCTGGGCGGTCAACGTATGCGGCACTATGAGCGAAAATATCAAAAAGTGCAAAGAGGTGAGGATGACCGACCGAAAACCAGAGTTGTGACGGAAAATGACAGAAAAGGACATGAGCCACCTCGTACCTAGAAATGCTGCCCCAGAGGTTCTTGTTTCTCCCACCCCGCGTGAGAGGTAATTCCAGAAGCTGGCAGACAAGAATCGTGGATATTGTATGCACTGTTGACGGCCTGTCAACGCAGGAATTTGGTTTTAAGTGGATATTTCAGGACTAGTGTGCGAGTCGTAGGTCGCTGTCACCCTCCGTGACGCATTCGAGAGATTTGCCTGTAGCATCCGGATGCTGACGTCGACTCAGAAACAGTCCTCGCAAGTATTCGCCGGCATCCATGACCTGCTTCCAAAGTGCATTCGCAGCTTCATCTGGGTTTCATTTCCGGCAGGTATCGAGAGGCTCCCGGCGAGC
>Ga0209056_10002613_pt1 | contig 19274 bp, 11 predicted proteins | sample GraSoiAngelo_114_FD_185876 | JGI IMG/M metagenome (GOLD analysis project Ga0209056, IMG submission 185876) | Grasslands soil microbial communities from the Angelo Coastal Reserve, California, USA - 14_0903_13_40cm (SPAdes) (version 2) | ecosystem: Environmental > Terrestrial > Soil > Grasslands...
ATTCGTTTCAGCCCTCCAATCCCGCTCGCGCTTTGCGTCTGGGCCAGTGTTGTTTTCATTTCCGCAGGCAGTCACTCGATTTTCGCTGCGCCTGTGGCCCAACAAGAAAACCAGGCAACCGCCGCAGACCGGATTCGCGCGGTGCTGAGGGCGCAACAGGACGCCTGGAACCGGGCCGATATCGATGGGTTCATGAATGGATACGCACGCGCAAAATCTACAATCTTCGTTTCAGGGGATTCGGTGCGACGCGGCTGGGAAACAGTTCGCGAACGTTACAAAAAGAAGTATTCCGATCGCGCGAAAATGGGTGTGCTAACTTTTTCCGATCTCGAGATAACTCCGCTGGGTTCGGATGCAGCGGTCGTCTTGGGTCGCTGGCATTTAAAACGCGCGCAAGATCAGCCGCATGGCCGTTTCACTTTAATCTTTCGCAAAACCGCCGATGGCTGGAGGATCGTGCACGATCATACGTCGGCGGCGCCGTCGCCGAAGTGACCCGCTAAAAGTTGCAATGCTGCAACGGCTAAACATCTGGAGTCGTTCTGAACTGTTCTAACCCTTTTACCCTCTTAACCTCGTTAAAAGCTTTTCGTGGATGTTGTCGAAGCCCCCGTTACTAAAAACGACCACCACATCTTTCGACCGCAGCATCGGCACAATTCGAGCGACAATTGAATCAGCATTCTCTTCGTAAAATCCTGGCCGGCCCGTTTTAGAAATCGCGTCCACGACGGCTAGCGGATTCAATCGCTCTTTTTCCGGGATTTGCTCCAGCCTGGCCACTCGCGCGATGAAAACACCGTCGGCTAGCTTCAGCGCGTCAGGAAGCTGCTGCTGAAATACCGCGCGCCGGGTCGTGTTTGAGCGGGGCTCGAACACTGCCCAGAGCCGGTTCCCGGGATAACGATGACGGAGCGCGCGCAAGGTATGAGCGATTGCGGTCGGGTGGTGCCCAAAATCGTCGATCACTTTCACGCCGCGCGCCTCGCCACGGAGCTCCTGCCGCCGCGCGATGCCTGAAAAGGTTTTGAACGCATTATCGATCTTCGCTTTTGGCACATCGTAGAACCGCGCGGCTGTCGCCGCCATCGCCGCGTTGCGCACATTGAACTCGCCGACGAGCGGGATCTGAAAAACCTCGTCACCGAGTTTGAATCGCGAGCCGCTCGCCGAGAAAGCAGCGTCGCGAATGCACTGTGCGCAATTCTTCGAAAAACCGACCTCGATCATCTGCGCCAGGCAATCTTTCGCGACCTCCACGCAATTGCGGTCGTCGCCGTTCAGCAAAACCATTCCATTTTGGGGAACAATGTTGAGGAGGCGCCGGAAGCTTAGTTTGATTTCATCGAGGCTGCTGAAGATATCGGCGTGATCGAACTCGATGTTGTTTACGATCAGCAATTCCGGCAGGTAATGAATAAACTTGGAGCGCTTGTCGAAGAACGCCGTGTCGTATTCGTCGCCTTCGATCACAAAATACTTCGAATCGTTCAGGCGCGCGCCTTCGCCGAAGTTTTTCGGGATGCCGCCGATGAGATAACCCGGTTTGCGTCCGGCTTTTTCCATGATCCATGCGAGCAACGCCGTTGTGGTTGTTTTGCCGTGTGTACCGGTGACGACGAGATTGTGTTTCCCGCGCACGAAATAATTTTTCAAAACTTCCGGCAGCGAGAGATAAAAAAGCTTGCGGTTCAGGACCGCTTCCACCTCGGGATTGCCGCGTTTCATGGCGTTCCCGATCACCACCACATCGGCGTCTCGTGGAATGTTTTCGGCGCGATAGCTTTTCTTGAGCGCGACGCCTTCTTTTTCCAGAAAGGTCGACATCGGCGGATAAACATTTTCGTCCGATCCGCTAACCTGGAAGCCCCGCTCTCGGAGCGCCGCCGCCACCGAGCCCATGGCCGTCCCACAAATCCCGAGGAAATGAAATCTTTTCGGCGCCTCCTTCACGCGCATTCTCTACGCCGCGTGGCGAATTTCGCCAGTGAAACAAAATCGCATGTCCGCGCCGATGTTCGCGCCGGCCGGGTTGGATTTTCTCTGGATTTTGGAGCTTGGATTTCGGAGTCTTGATCCAAATGGATGCCAATGACGGCTCGGCACTCCTCTGCCCCCGTTGCAATATACCGCTAAAAGAAGTGCACACGTCGCACGGCGTGTTTTTTGCCTGCGACAAGTGCGGCGGCCGCGCGATGACTGTTGAGCTCCTGCGTCGCACATTCACTCCGGAGTCGATCAACCTGCTCTGGCTTCATGCAATTAGCGGACAGGGAAAAAGCGGCCGCCTCTGTCCTTCGTGCAGAAAGCCTATGATCGATGTGGCGTTGTCGGATAGCGCACAAGTCGATGTCGATGTCTGCCAGCATTGTCATTTCGTCTGGTTCGACGTCCACGAAATGGACACTCTTGCTCCGCGGCAATTCCCCGCGGCTTCGCCCGAGTTGCCGCAACAGGTGCGCGAACTAATCGCCATGGAAAAAGTAAAACAGATCGCCGAAGAAGCGCGCGGCACCGATGTCGATAGCGCGCCGCCGGATGAAGGATGGAAGCAAATCGCCGCGTTCCTTGGGTTTCCGGTTGAATTCGACGCGCCCGAAGAGACGCGGAAACCCTGGGCAACGTGGCTACTTTCGACGGCCATCATTTGCATCAGCGTACTTGCTTTTCTGCATCTGCGCGATGTCGTTCAACGCTTCGGATTAATTCCAGCGCAGGCGACGCGGCTCGACGGTCTCACGTTCGTCACGTCGTTTTTTCTTCATGCCGGCATCATTCATCTGCTCGGAAACATGTATTTCTTGTTGGTCTTTGGCGACAACGTGGAAGAGTGTCTGCGTCCGTTTCGTTATTTCGTGCTCATCGCTCTGGCTGCATTTATCGGCGATCTAACTCACATCGCGGTCGATCCGCAATCGCAAATCCCGTGTATCGGGGCCAGCGGCGGTATTGCCGGCGTGATTACTTTTTATGCGCTCAATTTCCCGCACGTGAAACTGGAATTTCTGCTGCGTTATGGCTGGTGGTGGTTCCGATGGATCCGGCTTCCGGCATGGTCGGTTCTCATCTTGTGGATTTTCTTTCAGTTTATCGGCGCCTGGGAACAGAAGGCCGGAATCAGTTCCGTCTCATCGTTTGCACACCTGGGCGGCGTGGCGGCGGGCGTGATCGCGTGGTTGCTTTGGAGAAAAGAGAAATCGAATGACCAAGCCCGAATGACGAATGCCGAAGGAATTGCAAAATCCGAATGACGCAAAGAACTTCCCGTCTGTATTAGTGGTTTTCAGCATTCCGGCTTCCTTCGTCATTCGACGGTCTCATTCCGATATGCATTTGTCTTTTATCGAGATGCGCCTAACTTCCTCGCTTTCGATCTGCGCACCTGATTCCGTATCTCGGGATCAAATCAGCGAGTGAGGTCGCGGAGATCGACAACGGAACAACAGCTCGCTGAATGAGGAGCCTCGGAGCGATTCGGGGCAAACTAACAATGCCAAGAGCCAGTAACGCCCCGGCAAGTCGGGCGCGCCGCAAACGGGTTTTAAAAAAAGCCAAAGGTTACCGGGGCCGCCGTTCGAAACTTTTCCGTTACGCAAAAGACGCGACGATGAAAGCCCAATACTGGGCCTATCGCGATCGCAAGACTCGCAAACGCACGTTCCGTTATCTTTGGATCCAGCGCTTGAACGCTGCTGCGCGCGCACACGGAATCAACTACAGTCGCTTTGCAGAAGGGCTCAAAGCCGCCGGCATCGGCCTCGATCGAAAAATTCTCGCGGATCTCGCCGTCACAGATGAGCCCGCCTTCAAATCGATTGTCGATCAAGCCAGGAGCGCGCTGGAAAAGAAGGCGAAAAAGGCCGCCTGATTCGTTGGATCGTCAATCGTGATTCGTTAAATCGTGAATCGATTTTCCGATGTAACGGTGTAACGATTTAACGATTCACGGTCCCATGCCTCATCCGCTCGAACAACTGCGCGACAACGCCTTACGCGAGATCGGCGACGCACCCGACGAGAAGACGCTCGAAGCCGTGCGCGTGAGATATCTCGGCAAGAGCGGCAGCATTTCCGTTTGGGGCGAGAAAATGAAGACGCTCAGCCAGGAAGAGCGTCCCGTAGTTGGAAAACTACTGAACGAAACGCGCAACGCCGTCGCCGACGCCATCGAACAGCACGCTGAAAAACTTCGTTCTCAAAAAGAAAGCGAAGCGCTTGCCAGTATCGACGTTTCACTTCCCGGCACACCCAGCGAGCGCGGATCGCTGCATCCCCTGACGCAAATACTCGATCGCGCCATCGCAATCTTTCGCCAAATGGGCTTTGCGCTCGCGGATGGTCCGGACATTGAAACGGAGTGGCATTGTTTTGATGCGCTCAACACACCGCCTGATCATCCCGCACGCAACGAGCAAGACACATTTTATCTGCCCGACGGGCGTTTGCTTCGAACACATACCTCGACCGTGCAGATTCGAACGATGGAAGCGGCGCCGCCGCCGATCCGCGTAATCGCTCCGGGCGCCGCGTATCGCCGCGATGAAATCGACGCGACGCACAGCGCGCAGTTCCATCAGATCGAAGGTCTCTATGTCGATGAAAACGTCAGTATCGCAGACTTGAAAGGCGCTCTGGAGTTTTTCTTTCGTGAGCTTCTTGGCCCCGATACCGCTGTGCGGTTTCGTCCGCACTATTTTCCTTTCACCGAACCCAGCTTCGAAACCGACGTGCAATCGAAGGCGCTCAAAGGTGGACAGCAATGGATTGAAGTCGCGGGTTCGGGAATGGTGCATCCCGGCGTTTTTGAGGAAGTGAACAAAGCGCGCGGCGACGACGCCTACAACCCGAAGAAATGGACCGGATACGCATTCGGTCTCGGCATGGACCGGCTCGCCATGATCTTATTCGACATCCCCGACATCCGCCTGTTTGCGCAGAATGATCTGCGGTTTCTGAGGCAATTTGCATGAAGGCGACAGAAGAACGAAAATGAAATTCTCCGTTAACTGGCTGGGCGAATTTGTCGATCTTCCGGCGAATGTCGATACGCTGGCAGAGTTGCTTACGCTTGCCGGTGTGGAGATCGAATCGATCGACCAGCGCGGCGCGAATATTGATAAGGTCGTCGTCTCGCAAATCACGGCGTCATCGCAACACCCGAACGCCGATCGCCTCACGGTTTGCGAAGTGGACGATGGCAGCGGCACCAAACGACACATTGTTTGCGGCGCTACCAATTACAAAGTCGGCGACAAAGTTCCGCTGGCATTGCCAGGCGCGAGGCTGGCTAACGGAACTGAAATTCGCAGAAGCAAACTGCGCGGCATCGAATCGGAAGGAATGCTTTGCAGCCCGATCGAGCTCAGCTTGGGCGAAGATGCATCGGGCCTTTTGATTTTGTCGCCCGACGCAAAGATTGGCGCACTGATTGTCGATCTCTTTCCTGCCGACACGATTCTCGATGTTGAGATCACGCCTAACCGTGGAGATTTGCTGAGTCATTTTGGATTGGCACGCGAGATTGCGGCACTGACGGGAAAAAAATTGCGTGCGCCCGCTTCACTGAAGACAGCGGAAGCTACAGGCTCCGGAATCAAAATCTCTGCGCTGCGCGAATGCCCGTTCTACTCGGCGCGCAAGATCGACAATGTGAAGGTTGGGCCAAGTCCAAATTGGCTGCAGGCGAAGATTGAGAGCGTCGGTATTCGCTCGATCAATAACATCGTCGATATCTCGAATTTTGTGATGCTCGAGTTGGGGCAACCAACCCATGCCTTCGACGCCGATAAACTAAGAGGCGGCATCGACGTTCGGCTGGCGCGCAACGGTGAGAAATTTCTCGCACTCGACGGTAAAACTTATTCGCTCGCGCCGAAGAGCCTGGTCATCGCTGATGACGAACGCGCGGTCGCGATCGGCGGCGTGATGGGCGGAGAGGATACCGGCGTGACCGAATCGACGCGAACCATCCTGCTGGAGAGCGCTTACTTTTTGCCGGCGAGTATCCGGCGAACTGCGCGCAAACTGAATCTGCCGAGCGATGCCAGTTACCGATTCGAACGCGGCGTCGATCCAGAAATGATTTTGCGCGCATCGCAACGTGCGACTGAGCTGATTCGCGAAATCGCGCAAGGAGATCCGGCGAAAGAAACGGCTGTTGCCGGCACGCTCCTGTCAAATCCGCCCGATGTTTTCTTGAGTTACAAGAAATGCGATCAAGTGCTCGGAATCACGATCGAGCCAAAGACGATCGACAAAATTCTCGAGCGGTTTGGGTTGAGCAAGAGTACCCGCCTTCGCCAGGTTACGGCGGGGCAGACGAGCAAGAGTAGATCGCCTGCGCGCCAAAGCCGCTCCGGCGACGGCGCGACATGGAAGATTCCGAGTTATCGGCGGGATTTGCAGCGCGATGTCGATCTTATTGAGGAGGTGGTGCGCGCATACGGTGTGGAAAAAATTACCGGCACAGATCGAAGCCGGTTCACGCCATCGAGTGTTGCCGATGATTCGCATGATCTTGAATCTGCGTTGCGCAGTGGACTGGTGACGCGCGGTCTTGCTGAGGTGCGCACGTCAAAATTGATTCCGCGGTCAGCAACTGTGGTTACAACTGGAAATGCGATCAAGCTGCGCAATCCGCTCAGCGAAGATCACGTGGCACTCCGGCCTAATTTGCGCCCCGGGCTTCTTGCTGTGCTCGATCGCAACGTACGCGCGGGCGCCGAGCGCGTTACGATTTTTGAACTCGGCCGCGTTTTTGTTCCCGCAAGTGGAAGAGAAGAACGCCATCTTGGCGTCCTCCTGTGGGGAGACGCGGCCGATTCGCCTCACTGGCGCACGCAAACGAAGCGGAGACTTGATTTTTTCGATTTGAAAGGAGCGATCGAATCGCTGCAGATCGAGAGTCTATCGTTTCGCCGGAGCGAACATCGTGATTTTGCTCTCGCCACTGAGATTCTCTCGAGGACCCGGGTGATTGGTTTTGGCGGACAACTTTCCGCGTCGTGCGCGCGGGAACTGAACGCGCTCGGCCCGATTTTCTCCGCGGAGTTGCATGCCGATCTTGCGCTCGAAGCACAAAAATCAGCGAAAACATTTCGCGAGATTGAAAGATTCCCCGCCATTACTCGCGACATCGCAATGATCGTGCCGGAAAAACTGACTCATGCAGAGATTTTGCGCACGATTGAAGAACCACGAGAACCTTTGCTCAAGAGCGTTGAGTTGTTTGACTTGTTCGAAGGCCAGAGGGGACTCGCTCCCGGTGTCTCCGGAAAATCCCTAGCATATAGATTGACATACCGTGATAAAAATCGCACACTTACAAACGAAGAAGTAACCGTGGCCCACGCGAAGATTCGCGAACGGTTGAAGCGCGAGTTCGGTGTGACCCTGCGGGAATAGTTCTTTGAAAGAGTGAGAGTCGTTTGTTGAGGGTTGGGAAGGAAACCAGTGCTTTTCTCTCAACTCTCGACTGACGGCTCTCATCAGTCGCAAGAATTTACCCTGCGATGTTCGAGATTGGAGGTGGGATACCCGAACCGATAATTGATGAACTCAAAGGAGGCTGAGTTGCCGGAGAACATGGCAGGCCTTAGTTGGAAGTCAGACGCTGCGGCGACGGTCATCCACCCGTTACGAAAGGGAACGGGCGATCCGCCTGAACGACACCGGCGGGGTAAAATTTTAAAAATGCCCGGATCGAGAATTTGATTCGGGCATTTTGTTTTTTTCAAACCTCGACTTCCCTCGGAATGACATAAATGAAATCTGCGACATCCGCGTAATCCGCGGTTGAAAAATTAAAGTTCGCTCCAGTCGAGGACGATTTTGCCGGAGTTGCCGGATTTCATCAGCTCGATGGCTTCTTTGAATTGCGCGTAGGGAAAACGGTGCGTGATGACCGGTGAGATGTCGAGGCCGCTCTGGATCATGGCGGTCATTTTGTACCAGGTCTCGTACATCTCGCGGCCATAAATTCCCTTCAGCGTCAGGGCGCTGAATACAACGGTGTTCCAATCGATCGCGGCGCTCCCGGGCATGATGCCGAGCAGCGCCATTTTGCCGCCGTGAAACATGTTCGGCAAAATGTCCGCGAAAGCTTTTGGATTGCCGGACATTTCCAGGGCAACGTCAAAACCTTCTTTCATGCCAAGCTTGTACATCGCGTCGCTGACTTTTTCCGTTCGCACATCCAGCGCGACATCAGCTCCCATCTTGCGCGCGAGATCGAGGCGATACGGGTTCACGTCTGTGATCACGACGTGACGCGCGCCGGCACGTTTGCAGATCGGAATGGCCATGCAACCGATCGGTCCTGCGCCAGTGATGAGCACATCTTCGCCGACGAGATCGAACGAGAGCGCAGTGTGCACAGCATTGCCTAGCGGATCGAAACAGGAAAGCACATCGAGCGAGATCGACGGATCGGCGTGCCAACAGTTGTCCTGCGGGATCGCCACAAATTCGGCCCATGCGCCTGGGCGATTGACGCCGACGCCCTGCGTGTTCGGACAAAGATGACGCCGCCCCGCCAGGCAATTGCGGCAATGACCACAGGTGATGTGCCCTTCGCCAACGATGAGGTCGCCTTTGGCGAAACCTTTTACATGATCGCCGACGACATCGACAACGCCGACAAACTCATGACCAATTGTCATGGGCACAGGAATCGTTTTCTGCGCCCACGCGTCCCAGTTGTAGATGTGCACGTCGGTTCCGCAGATGGACGTTTTCAAGACCCGGATCAGCACGTCATCGCTGCCAACGTTTGGAACCGGAACTTCCTCGAGCCACAGCCCCGGTTCGGCCATGGCCTTCACGACGGCCTTCATCGTTTTTTGCACGACGGAAAATTACCCACAGATTTCGCAGATTCACAGCGAATCGTGAGGAAGATTCAGAATCCGATCCGCGAGATCTGCGTAATCTGTGGACAAAATTTATTCCGTTAGGATGATGCAACTAAATGCGTACCACGCTTGAGCAAGCCGGCGCGAACGCAGTCACGCCGCGCTCGATCTTTATTTTGCGATTTATCAGCACCGTCGCGCTTTGGACGATCGCGCTGCTGATTATGTTCTCCGGATATGAGATCCTCTTTTGGCTGTTGATCAGCGTGTTTGGAATGATCGGGCTCTTGGAGTTTTACCGGATGCTTGATCATAAAGGCCTCCCGAATTTTAAAATCACCGGAATGATCTGTGGCGCCGTCCTGCTCGCCGGCAGTTTTTATTACTTCTCCAAGATTGGGCCTGCAGGTTCGTACGACTTCGAAGTAGCGGTCCTACTTTTTTTCCTGCTCACTGTCTTCGGCCGACAAATGTTTGCGCGGCTTCGCCATGAGGAGCCATTGCAAACGATGGCTTACACTTTGTTTGGTCTGCTCTACGTGCTGTGGCTCTACAATTTCATCACTAAAATCGTTTATTTAACGCCCCGCTCCAGCACCGGCGTTGTGACGGGGCAGTTTTATGTTTTGTACTTGATCGCGGTCACAAAATTCGCCGACATGGGCGCTTATCTGACCGGAAGCACCATCGGGCGTCACCTGATGACGCCGCACATCAGTGCAAAGAAAACCTGGGAAGGTTTTTTCGGCGCGCTCATTTTTGCCCTGTTTTGCAGTTTAATTTTGTTCAAGTTGATGCCCGGCCATTTGCATGCGCTTACCTGGACGCATGCGACAATACTTGGCTTGCTGCTCGGATTCGGCGCGATCGTCGGTGATCTGGCCGAATCGATTATCAAACGCAGCACCGATGTAAAGGATTCGGGGAACCTGTTGCCGGGAATTGGCGGCGCGCTAGATCTTTTGGACAGTCTGCTGTTCACCGCGCCGTTGTTGTTTTTTTACCTGCGGCTGGTGATTCGGATTCCGTAAATAGCCGACAGAATTAACGAAATGAACAGAATGGCGGAGAAGTCGAAGAATTACGATCTATGTGGGCAAGTGATCGGCGCGGCGATGGAAGTGCACTCGACATGGGGTCCCGGTTTTCTCGAGTCGGTCTATCAAAATGCGCTAAATTGGGAATTACGGAAAGGCGGATTCAAAGCGGAAGTGGAGAGACCGATTACTGTGCGATACGATGGGCAGATCGTCGGCGCATTTACGGCCGATTTGTTGGTGAACGACTCGCTGATTGTTGAGCTGAAAGCGATTCAAACGCTTGCTAAGGCGCACGAAGTGCAGCTTGTAAATTATCTTGTGGCAACCGTTATCGATGAAGGCCTGCTCGTTAACTTCGGGGCAGAACGCTTGGAGTATAAGAGAAAATTTCGTCTCCCGAAGAGAGAACAAGCTTCTTTGTGATCAGCTAGAATCATTTTGTTAATTTTGTTCATTCTGTCTAAATGAAGCGTAAGCGTGTTGTTATTTTGGGCGCGACTGGGTCAATCGGCGACAGCGCACTCAAGGTGGCCCGAGATATTCCGGAGCGAATGCAGATTGTCGGGATCGCAGCGAACAGCAATGCGCAAAAGCTGGCTGCGGCGGCTAATGAAGTGCGGCCAGAATCGGTTTGCCTGGTTGATGAAACCAAGATCGACGTCTTGCGCAAGGCTCTCGATTACGAGCCGCGGATTTTTGCGGGCGAAGTGGGCTTGCGCGAGATCGCTTGTCTAACGAATGCAGACATGGTGCTGGTCGCAATCGTCGGCACCGGTGGACTGCGTCCTGCACTAGCTGCGATCGAAACTGGCAAGGACCTGGCAGTAGCAAGCAAGGAAATTCTGGTAATGGCCGGCGAGATCGTGATGCGCGAAGCGCGCGATCACGGTGTGCACGTTTTGCCGGTGGACTCCGAACACAACGCGATCTTTCAATGTCTTTACCGTGGCATTGGCGTCTCGCCGATGGACTCACGGGCTGGAAGCCCGTGCCACGAAGAGGTTCGCCGCATTGTTTTGACCGCCTCAGGAGGACCGTTCCGGGAAACGCCCCGAAAAGATTTTGATTCCATCACCCCGGAGCAGGCGCTGAAACATCCGACTTGGAACATGGGGCCCAAGATTACAATCGATTCGGCTACGCTTTTCAATAAAGGGCTGGAGATGATCGAAGCCCATTGGCTTTTCGGCGTCGAGATGCAGCGCGTGGAAGTTGTCATTCATCCGCAGAGCATTGTGCATTCCCTGGTCGAGTTTGCCGATGGCTCAACACTCGCCCAACTGAGTTATTCGAACATGTGCTTCCCGATCCAATATGCGGTGACCTGGCCGGACCGTGTCCCGAACACGCTGCCGCCACTAGACTTTTCGAAATTGTCAAAGCTGGAATTTTTTACGCCGCGATATGCCGATTTTCCAGCGCTGACGCTGGCACGGCGCGCAGGCGAGACCGCCGGAACCTTGCCTGCGGTGATGAACGCCGCGAATGAGGTTGCGGTCGCGGCGTTTCTGGATCGACAAGTGCGTTTTTCGGGTATCTGGGAGATTGTCGAAGAAGTAATGAACCAGCACACCCTCGTTGCGCATCCAGATCTCGATGCGATATTGCAGGCCGATCAGTGGGCGCGAGCGGAGGCGAGGGAACGTGTTGAAGCGTTAAAACGTTGAAGCGGCTCGCGCGCGTCCGACCGATCACTGGTCACCGATCACTGATCACTAACCATGCTACTTCATATCACGCGCGTCCTCTTCATCCTTCTAGAGGTGCTCGTTCTTTTTAATCTGCTCATCGTCGTCCACGAAGTGGGGCATTTCCTAGCCGCCCGCTGGCGCGGCCTTTACATAGAGAAATTCGGCATCTGGTTTGGGAAATCGATTTGGAAAAAAACAATCAATGGCGTGCAATACTCGCTAGGGTCTCTCCCCTTTGGCGGCTTCGTCGCGCTGCCGCAACTTGCGCCGATGGACATCATCGAAGGAAAAGCGGATGTCGATCGTGCGAAGCTCCCGAAAATTTCTGTGATCGACAAGATCGTCGTGGCGTTTGCCGGACCGCTGTTCAGTTTTCTGCTTGCGGTGCTTTTCGCCGTCATTATTTGGACGGTCGGTCGGCCTGTAGGCGAAGCCGAAGCCACTACCACGATCGGTTACGTCGTGCCTGATTCACCCGCAGCGCAGGCGGCGTTGCAAGCGGGCGATAAGATTCTTTTGGTGGACGGCCATCGTGTCTCACGTTTTGGCGGAATGAGCGAGGAGAGCATTCAATGGCGCATTGTTCGCAGCGAAGGTGAAACCATTCCGATCACAATCGAGCGCACCGTAAATGGCAGGTCCGAGACAATAACGGTTGAAGCGCGCCCGATTGTTCCCGAGACCAAGTGGTGGGTGCGCAAAGGATTTCGCGAAGTCGGGATCGTGCCGGCTGAAAAACCCGTGATCGCAAAGGTGGAACCGGCCAGTCCTGCTGCGCGAGCGGGCTTGGGGCTGGGAGACATGATTGTCGCCATCAACGGACAACCGCTCTACGAGATTCTGGGTATTGCGGATTACATGCGTCAGCATCCGGGCGAGCCTCTCACGCTCACGGTCGAGCGCGGCGGAAAGAAAACTCAGGTTCCATTTGAGCCGGGAAGCCCGAAGATCGACGACGTGTTTAAAGACAGCCCGGCTGCGCGCGCCGGTTTGCAGCGCGGCAACGTTGTTTTGACAGTAGATGGGCAACCCGCAAAGAGCACTCTTGCGATCTCCGATTACATCAAGCGCCACACTGGCCAGCTGATCACGATGTCGATCTTGCGCAACGGGACAACACGCGAGGTGAAAGTTACACCGGAAATTCCCCGCGGCGACACCGTCGCACGGATTGGAATTGTTTGGAGCGAAGACTTTGGGATCACGCTCGATCAATACGGCAACATGATGGTGAAACATCCGCGGCCGCTGGAGCAGATCCGCTCAAGCATGTTGTCGATCTTTAGCACTGTGGGGGCGATCGCGTCGCCAAAGTCGGACGTCCGGCTGCAACACATGAGCGGCCCTGTGATGATGTTGCAGGTCTATTATAAAATGCTTTCCAGCAAAGAAGGCTGGCGAATGGCGCTTTGGTTCAGCGTAGTGATTAATGTGAACCTGGCCCTGCTCAATTTGCTGCCTATTCCGGTGCTCGATGGCGGGCATATCCTGCTTGCGCTCATCGAAGCAGTGCGGCGGCGGCCGGTGAGCATGCGGGTGCTGGAAGTGGTGCAAACCGCCTGCGCAGTCGTCATCATCGGCTTCATGATTTACATCGCTTTCTTTGACGTGCAGGATTTGTTTGGCTTCCGGCGCGAGACTCCAAGATTCTTGCCAAAAGCAGCGTCGGCAAAATCTACGCAGCAGTAGATTTTGCGCAGCATTGCACCGCCTTTGGCGATCCATAAAGTTTTGTTCGCAGTGAAATATTGTGCGAGTCCATTCAGTTATCACCGCCGCGAGACGCGGGAGGTGAAAGTCGGGAACGTCGGAATCGGTGGCGAGAACCCGATCCGTGTCCAGTCGATGATCACCTGCGACACGATGGACACCGAAGCGTCGATCCAGCAAACCATGGAACTTGCGGCAGCGGGCTGTGAGATCGTCCGGATCACCGCGCCCACGGTAAAAGATGCGCGCAATCTCGAGCACATAGTAAAGGATCTGCGCGTGCGCGGCTGCAATGTGCCGATCGTCGCCGACATTCATTTTAAACCAGAGGCCGCGATGGAAGCGGCGAAATGGGTGGACAAGGTGCGGATCAATCCGGGCAATTACGCCGATTCGAAAAAATTCGTCATCCGCGAATACACCGATGAGCAGTACGCGGCGGAATTGGCGCGGATCCGCGAGCGGTTCTCGCCGCTTGTCGACCTTTGCAAGAAACGCGGCATCGCCATGCGGATCGGGACAAATCATGGCTCGCTTTCGGATCGCATCCTGAATCGTTACGGCGACACGCCGCTCGGCATGGTAGAAAGCGCGCTCGAGTTCGCGCGGATCGCGCGCGATCTCGACTACCACGATTTCGTTTTCTCGATGAAAGCGAGCAATCCGAAAATCATGGTCGCGGCGTATCGATTGCTGGTCGCGCGATTGAACGAGCTCGGCCCCGATTGGAATTACCCGGTTCATCTGGGCGTAACCGAGGCAGGCGAAGGCGAAGACGCGCGGATCAAGAGCGCGATCGGGATCGGCTCACTGTTGGCCGACGGAATTGGCGATACAATCCGCGTTTCATTAACCGAGGATAGCCCTCATGAAATTCCTGTGGCGAAAGCGCTGATTGAGAACATAAAGAAAACATCAAACATCGAACATCGAACATCGAACATCGAATTGTCGTTTGATCCCTTCTCATATCAGCGGCGCCCGAGCGAGACGCTGGCTGTAGGCGGGATCGGTGACCCCGGCGATCAGGTCAGACTCGGCGGCGCGGAACTCATTCGTGTAGTCGTTAGTCAATCCAACTTCGACAAGATGGCGCACAAGATCGACAAGATGGGCGATTACAAACCCGAGATCGTCTATGAGCTCGCAGACATCAAAGAAGTCGATCCGCGCGATGACGCGGCGATTCCCAAACTAAATGCTGAACGAAGTCCGCGGTTGGTGACGGTGAAAGATGATGTCGGTCTTCCGGTGATCGCGGCGTTCCGTTTGCTTGCGGCGCGTTTGCAGGCGCGGCACCCGATTTTGCTGAAGGATGTTTTGGTAGGGGCCGTTGATCGCAACGGACTTAGGCGACGGGGATCAATCGCCGCTACCTCAGATTTTCTCGAGACGCTGCTGATCGCTTCGACAAACATCGGTTCGTTGCTTTGCGACGGAATCGGGGACGCGATTCTGGTGCAGGGCGAGGAAGCGCCGGGGCAAGCGCTGCGATTGAGCTACAACATTTTGCAAGCGGCCGGATCGCGGATCTTCAAAACGGACTACGTGGCCTGCCCATCGTGCGGACGAACATTATTCAATTTGCAGACGACCACGGCGAAGATCAAAGAGGCAACGTCGCATCTCAAAGGCGTAAAGATCGCGATCATGGGCTGCATCGTGAACGGCCCGGGCGAAATGGCAGACGCCGATTTTGGTTACGTCGGGGGCGCGCCTGGCAAAGTGAATCTGTACGTCGGCAAAACCCCGGTGAAATTCAATATTCCCGAGGCCGAAGCAGTCGATCGGCTCAAAGATCTGATTCGGGAACACGGCAAATGGGTTGAACCAGTGTCGACCGTTCGAGGCCTTGAAGTTGTCTCGTAAACCTGTAGCCGAGATTATTTCGTCTAGTGAGTGCGCAGCGAGTGTGGCTACAGACGGCTTGTGGGACACGGCCAACCTTCGGTTGTGCCACGAAGGGGAAATTGGAAAAATTATGAAAAAGAAATTGCTCCTACTCTTTGGCCGTTTTGTTCCGTCCAAGCGGAATGGCGGCGCCAACGGCAACGGCGCTAACGATAACAAAGGCGATCGTCGGCCCCAAATTCAATGGCCGTACGTACTGAATTCCTCGGTCCCAATGCTCGGGCCAATCGCCCAGGGCTCTTGGATTTGGCATCATCACCATACACGCTGGCATCACGGTTATTACCGCACACGCCGTTAAAGGGCGTGACAGATCTATAGCCTCGGAAAACGCGGTCAAAATCCGGTCGCGCGTTTGTTGGGCCAATTCGTTAGGCCGAGCCGCCTAGCAGGCGCTTGTGGTCGAAGTAGTCAATCTGCGGTTTGCAAGATCCAGATATTGTGATGCCCACTGCATTAGCAAACGGCACGGCCGACATCTGTCACGCGTGCGTGAGTGCGTTTTTGGAGGGAATTGAAGCCGAGAAAAAAGGACGAAAAAAGGCTTGACGCGCGCTTTTTCAGTTTGGCAAAATGGTTTTTCCAAGTCGTTATCCAAACTTCAACCTCAACTGCCAGCTAAAATATGAAAACTTCTCATTGGTTTAATCGAAATCGTTTTACCTCAATTGTGCGCTTCGCAACTGCGGGCACACTTGTCACCGCCGCGGCGGCAATGGCTTTTGTCGCTGGCAGCGATAGGCTTGTTCCGGTCGGTAGTCCGTCGAGCCAGTTGTCGCAGGACCGGCCAGCTACAGCCAAGATCGCTGGCGAGCCGGACGCAGTAATGAGAAGCGCCCGCACTGTACCGGGCGAAGGCCCGGTAGGCGCGTACGAGGCCTACAAATCCGCGGCGCGAACCTATCCGGCGGACGTGATCCCGCCATCGATGGTGCAGAACGCAAAGAATACCTTTGACAAGATCGCCAAGCAGGGCGACCCGAAGAACAACAACTTCTGGCAGTCGTACGGGCCGCTTCAGAACTCCATCCAGCCCGGTGTGCTTTCATTCTCAGGCGCGACAACACCGACGGCGAGTCGTGACCCGGCGCTAGTGATTGCTCCGACGTGCGTGCCCGGTAACTGCCGTCTCTGGGTTGGCACCTCCGGCGGCGGCGTTTGGCGGACGGACGACGCCCTCGCAGCAGACGCGAGCTGGACATACCTCACGGGCGGGATCGCGCAGAACTCGGTCGGCGCGCTGACCGCCGATCCCAACGACTCTAGCGGCAACACGCTCTACCTCGGCACCGGCGAGGCCAATCGCTGCAGCTCCGGCTGCGAGGCGGGCGTCGGCATCTACAAGACCACGGACGGCGGCAACAATTGGACGAAGCTCGCCGACACCTGCGCGAGCAACGCCACGTACTCCTGCGTCTCGCCGGGTACTGACGCCTTCCTCGGGCGCAGCGTCGGCAAGATCCTCGTAGACCCGACGAACCCGAACCACATCTATGCCGCCTCCGCACTCGGCGTCCGCGGGCTCTCGCATGTGATCGGGAACGGCGGGACGACGCGCACCCCGCCCGGCGCAAACCCCGTCGGGCTGTACGAATCGACCGATGGCGGCGCGACCTTCACCGAGGTCTGGAACGGCAACGGCTCGACCTTCGGCGTGAGGCACGCAGCGCTCGACCCGCTCGATCCGCAGACGGTTTACGCATCCGCGTTCGACCAGGGTCTCTGGCGGCGCTCCGCGTCGCTCGACGGCTCGTCGACGCCGTACGACTTCCACCAGGTGTTCGCGCCGCAGTTCCCGGGTGGCGGCGTCGACCGGACGATGTTTGCGGCCACTGTCAAGAACGGGAAGACGCGGATTTACCTGACCGACGGCACGGCGGGTCCCTCGAGCAGTAATCCGACCGGTGCGAACGCCGCGAACTTCTGGCGGACGGACAACGCCAACCAGTCGGCCGCGGCCCTGCTCGCCTCGCAGGCGGCGGGCGCCACGGTTCCGGCCGGAAACGGTAACCCGTTCCCCGCGACCTACAATGGCTGGCAGAAGCTGACGGCGAACGTGACGTCGAGCCCGTACTACGCGACCAACAACTTCTGCACGGGGCAGTGTTGGTACGACCAATACGTTTATACGCCGGCCGGATTGCCCGACACGGTGTACGTCCTGGGCTCGTATAACTATGGTGAGCAGCCGTGCAACACAAAGGGCGTCGGCTGCGGGAACGGCCGCTCGAACGGCCGGGCGGTCATGTACTCGACGACCGCGGGCGATCCGGATGCCGCAGCCTCGGGCACCGCCGTGAATCGGACGTTTACCGACCTTACCTACGACATGCAGGACACCCCTGCCAGCTGGTGTGGGTTGGGCGCGTCTGGAGAGGCTTTCTTCGGTGGCGTCTCAGCAGCATTCGCCTGCCTTTGGGCGCCGAACAACATCCACCCGGATCAGCATTCGATTGTCGTGAACCCGTCGAATCCGACCCAGATCTTCGAAGGCTCGGACGGCGGCGTGATCCGCACTGATGGGGCGTTCGGCGACCTGTCCGCGCGGTGCAACTCGAACGAGCGCCCGCTGCTCGGAACGGCAAGCCTGAACAACTGCAAGCGGCTGTTGTCCCGGGTGCCGAACCTGGTAACGCACATAGACCGGAACCTCGACACGTTGCAATTCATCAACGTGGCGATCAACCCGTCGAACCCGGCTGAGGTCCAGGGCGGGACCCAGGACAACGGCACCTGGTCGAACAACAATCCCCAGGATGACCGGAACAACTGGCCGCAGAACATCTACGGGGACGGGGGCAATTCCGGATACGACGCCACCAATCCCACATGGCGATTCAACGAGTTCACGAGCGGCGCCAGCGACTCGAATTTCCAGAACGGCGACCCGACGAAGTGGGTGATCACCTCGGCGCCGCTCGTCAACAGCGGTGAGTTCTTCTCGTTCTACTGGCCGCAGATCGGCGATCCGAACCCGCCTACCGGGGCGCACCCGATCTTCTCAGGCGGCCAGCACGTCTGGCGGACGTGGGCGTTCGGAGCGGGTACTCCGGGGGCCGTGCCGCAGGACACGACTCCGAACATTGCCTTCTACGAGGCGAACTGTCCGGAGTTCACGACCTTCTTTAACGACCCGAACTGCGGCGACTACCGGCCGCTCGGCGGTCCGCAGGGCTCCAACAATCCGGGCGACCTGACCGGCACCGTCTACGGGTCAGACCGCACCGGCGGGTCGATGTCCTGGCTTGCGCGTAACAAGGTCGACCATGGAACACTCTGGGCGACGACGTCGGCGGGTCGTATCTTCGTGACGCACAATGCGGATGCGAGCGATCCGGCCACCGTCTCCTGGCACCGGATCGACAACGCCACCTCACCGACGAGGTTCCCGAGTTCAATCTATCCGGACCCAGCGAACGTGAACCACGCATGGGTCACGTACTCCGGCTATAACGCGGTGACACCGACGACCCCAGGGCACATCTTCAACGTCACCGAAGGGGCTGGACCCGGCTCCGGCACGTTCACAAACCTGAACGTGGAGGCCGGCACTGCAACTTTCCCGACACCGACCGGAACCGGTGACCTCCCGGTGAATGACGTCGTCCGCGATGACGCAAAGGGGATGCTGTATGTCGCCACCGACTTCGGCGTCCTCCGTGGCGATTTGGATGGCACCGGCGGCTGGCACGTGACGAAGGGCCTGCCGCGTTTCGAGATCACGCACCTCGAGATACAGCCGTCGGCCCGAGTTCCGACCTGCGTCGGGGTCGCAAAGAAGGGGTGTCAGACTCTGATTTACGTAGCGACGCACTCGCAGGGCATATGGCAGTTGCCTCTAGGCGCGCCGGCGCAGTAACGGCCGCGTATTGATTCTGGAAAGAGGGCCGCCGTGGGCGGCCCTCTTCGTCTCCGCGCGGTCATTGAAAAACGGGGCGGGATAGTGAAAACTATCCCCTGATCTTTTATCGGATGCCATCGATCTCCAACTCCGTGGCGACTGCTTGCATTTTTCTAATGCTGGCTAGCTCTGCATCGATTAAAGCCGCACCGCAAGGTTTTATGGA
>Ga0209056_10002614_pt1 | contig 19272 bp, 9 predicted proteins | sample GraSoiAngelo_114_FD_185876 | JGI IMG/M metagenome (GOLD analysis project Ga0209056, IMG submission 185876) | Grasslands soil microbial communities from the Angelo Coastal Reserve, California, USA - 14_0903_13_40cm (SPAdes) (version 2) | ecosystem: Environmental > Terrestrial > Soil > Grasslands ...
GTCGCCGACCAGATCGGAAAAATGGCCGCGCCTTTCTCGAAGGAGATTGTGAATTCCATCCAAGTCGCCCAGCCACACCGGCAGAAGCAGGTACTCCTGAAAGTGCGGTTTGCTCAGGTGGATCGCACGAAGTTCTCGGCCTTCGGGTTCAACCTACTCAGCACAGGAGCCGCGAACACTGTTGGAACAACGACCACACAGCAGTTCGGGACGGTTGGTATCGGCGAGAAGGGCACGTTGACGAGTGTCATTGGGGCGCCCACGAAGGGCTTCCAGACCACGGAATCAATTTCCGATCTGCTGAACATTTTCATCTTCCGGCCCGACCTTAACCTTGGCGCAACCATTCGTGACTTGCAGCAGCAAAATGTGCTGCAAATCCTGGCCGAGCCGGATCTGCTGGCCGCCAACGGCGAGCCGGCGCGCTTCCTGGCTGGCGGAGAATTGCCCTACCCGGTCCTCACAGGCACAGCCGGCCAGGCCACGGTTACGGTGCAGTTCAAGCCCTTCGGGGTCAAACTGGAATTCACCGGGACAATCGAGAGCGATAACACCATCCGCTTGAAGGTATTCCCGGAAGTGAGCTCGCTGGATTTCACCAACGCGGTAACCATCAGCGGATTTGTGCTGCCGGCCATTGCCACTCGCCATGCGGAGACCGTTGTGGAGTTGCGAGACGGCCAGAGCTTTGGCATCGCGGGACTGCTCGATCAGAGAACCACGGCGCAATTTTCCAAGGTGCCAGGTATTGGGGATATTCCGATTTTGGGACAGCTATTTCGATCCCGGTCGGTCAGCAAGCAGAACTCCGAGCTGCTCGTAATCGTCACGCCCACGATCGTGGACCCGGTGGCGGCGCCCACGGCCGCGCCCGAGTTGCCCAAGATGCCGATCGCACCGTTGGACCCAAAGCAATTTGACACGAAAACTCCACATGGGTCTGGGAACAAGTGAACATGGCCACGGTTGAAAAGTCAGCCCGAATCGCAGTAATGGCGGTCTGCCTCGATGCGACATCGTACCAGGCCGTGTTGCATTTCATATCGGGCGTGCCCGGAACGGTCATGGTAGGAAATCTGGACCATTATGTCGGTGTTGAGCGAGAGATAGGCCGCGCTCTGGACCTCGCACATATCCGCATTTGCTTCATTGACTACGACCAAAACACCGAGGAAGCGCTCTGGACCACGGAGCGATTGCGCTCCGAATATCCAGATGTGCATAGCTTTGCTGTATCGGCCTATTCCGAACCGGAAGCGATCATCGCGGCCATGAGGGCAGGTTGCGCCGAATATCTGCTGAAGCCAATGCAGCATGAGCGCGTCCTTGACGGATTGGCACGCGTGGTAGCGAAGCAGAAGAAACAAGCCCGGTCGGGAGTCCGTGGAAAGGTTATTACCCTCGTTGGCGCGAAGGGAGGTACTGGTGTCACCTCCCTGGCATTGCATTTAGCGTTGGAACTGAGTGATCAAGGAAAGCGAAAATGCCTATTGGTTGACCAGCATCTCGCCCTGGGCGATGCGTCGCTGTACCTCGGCATGGGCCGCCACCAGTACAGTTTTTACGAGCTCGCCGGCAACGGTGACCGCCTCGACGAAGAGTTGCTGAAAGGCTTTCTCCTGCACCACAGTTCCGGACTTCATCTCCTCGATTCGCCAGAGGCAGTGGACGCGATTCACGGTGCGCCGCCGTCGGCCGTGGAACATACGCTCGCGTTTCTCGCCGACACCTATCAATTCGTGGTCGTCGATTGCCCGCCTGGGCTGACCGATGGGACGCGAGCGTGCATCTCACAGTCGGAACAGGTTGCGATCGTAATGACCGCCGAATTACCGTCTGTGCGTAACACCGTTCGTTACATGGAGCACCTGTCGAGGCTGGGATATAACTCGAGCAGCATACACGTCGTGCTCAACCGTCATTCCAAGAAGGGACCGCTTAGCGACGAGCGCATTGAAAAAGCCTTGGGGCGAGAGATTTCGCTGCGGGTACCGAACAGCTACAACGAAGTAATTCGGGCGATCAATACCGGAGCGCCCATTACGTCTGCAAATAAATCGGATTTCGGCGCAACCATCCAAAAGTGGGCACACGAATTGGCAAGCAGCGCTGGGAACAACAAAGTCAAAGCCATGGCCATGGCCGCTGCCCAGTCTGACGGTGGTATGAGGGCGCCGTTTAGCAGGTAATTTCGCCGGGAGAATTAAAGGCATGGGATTCGGATTTGCAACCACGCCAGTTCCTCAGCCGCCACAAGGCACCAGTGCGCCTTCGTACAAATCACATCAGGAGCTGAAGACAAGCCTCCATCGCGACTTATTGAACAAGATTGACCTGGAGAGACTCACCTCGCTGCAAGACGTCCGCGCGCGAACCCAGGTGCAGAACGTAATCTACGACCTCATTGGTGCGGCGAACGTCCCGCTCAGCGGTGCGGAAAAAGAGCGAATCTGCCGCGAGGTCTTACACGAGGTCTTCGGCCTGGGGCCCCTCGAGCCGCTCCTGCAAGATGCGTCCATTACGGACATTCTAGTCAACACCCACCGGCAGGTTTACGTCGAGCGGGGCGGCATGCTCGAACTTACCAGCGTTGTTTTTAAGGATGCTGCGCACCTTCGGCACATCATTGACAAGATCGTGTCGAACGTGGGACGCCGCGTGGATGAATCGTCGCCCATGTGCGACGCGCGCTTGGAGGACGGCTCGCGCGTAAATGTGGTCATTCCGCCACTCGCCATCGATGGTCCGATCATGTCGATCCGCCGCTTCGGCCGCACTGCGATCGGGGTTGAGCAACTGCTTGCCAAACACGCCATCACTTCTCCGATGCTGGAGCTGCTGAAGAGCGCAGTCAAGGCGCGGCTCAACATCATTGTCTCGGGCGGCACGGGCGCTGGTAAAACTACCTTGCTGAATGCGCTCTCGAGTTTTGTCTCCAAGCGCGAACGAATCGTTACGATCGAAGACTCGGCCGAATTGCAAATGCAGCAGCCGCATGTCGTCCGCATGGAGTGCCGTCCCCCGAACGTTGAGGGCAAAGGCGCAATTCGTCAGCGCGAATTGGTGATTAATGCTCTTCGTATGCGTCCGGATCGCATCGTGCTTGGAGAGGTGCGCGGCGGCGAGGCCTTGGATATGTTGCAGGCCATGAACACTGGTCACGATGGCTCGCTAACTACCATTCACGCCAACAATCCGCGCGACGCGATCGCGCGTCTCGAGACCATGTGTTTGATGGCCGAGCTCAATCTGCCCGACAAAGCCATTCGTCAGCAAATTGCATCCGCGGTGTCCCTGATTGTGCAGGTGGCCCGGCTCAGCGATGGCGCCCGCCGAGTGATGCAAATTTCCGAGGTTACCGGACTCTCGGACGACATGGTGACCCTGCAAGATATTTTTGTCTTTGATCGCCTCGGCATCGGACCGAACAACCGCGTACTTGGGCGCTTTCGCGCTACTGGTCTGCGGCCTACGTTTGCTGACCGCCTGAAGGCATCGGGCATCCAGCTTCCGCCGAACATATTCGAGCACGTCTGCGAGGTTTAGTTGTGACGCTTATCACTATCTTTTTCATCGTATTAATCACTGCCTTCGCCGTGGTCGCCTTCTTTACCGAACCATCGAAGGCAGACAAACTGATTCACTCGCGGCTGGCCTCCCTTGACCGAAAGAGAGTTTCATCTGGAACTGACGAACCGGACATCGTGAAGGAAGTCACATTCAGCACGATTCCCGCTTTCGACAAATTCCTGCGAAACAACCGTGCGGCTGTAGGCCTTCAATTGTTAATCGAACAATGCGCCGTGCAATGGACTGTGGGGCGGATTGTTTTCGGCACGCTGGTGCTCATTTGCTTAGGCGCTCTGCTAGGTAATTCGTGGATTGCGCCGGGGCTGCTGGGTTGGGCCCCTGGTCTGGCGCTGGGCACGGTCCCCTACCTTTTCTTGCTGCAAAAACGCAAGCGGCGGCTGCGGCGCTTCTCGGAGCTTCTTCCCGAAGCGATTGATCTGATGTCGCGCGGGCTGCGCGCGGGCCAAGCGCTGCCTGCCACAGTGGAGACTATTGCTCAGGAATCCGACGAACCATTGCGTTCGGAGTTTCGCCGCACGGCCGATGAACAGAGTTTCGGGCTGCCATTCCGTGAGGCCATGGTCAACCTTAGCCGCCGTGTGCCTGTTGCCGATCTGCAGTTCCTGATCACCGCGATTCTTGTTCAAAAGGAGACCGGCGGCAATCTCACGCTGGTCCTCGACAAGGCTTCCCATGTGATTCGTGAGCGCATACGTGTGGGAGGGCAGTTACGGATTCGCACCGCGCAGGGCCGGTTGACCGGCTGGATCTTGTGCGGGCTGCCATTCGCCATGTTCATCGGTATGAACTTCCTCAATCCAGGCTACGGGAAAGATCTGTTTCAGAATCCTCTGGGGCAAAAAATGGTGACCTACGCTGCGGTCATGATGGTGATCGGCATCTTGCTGATACGTAGGATTGTAAATGTCAAGTACTAGAGACCAAGTCGCATGATGCTGTTTCTCATATCCGTAACCATCACCGTGTTCTTGATTATCGCTGCGCTCATCCTGATGTTGAGTGGCAAAGAAACCATTGATGCTCGGCTCATGGAAATTTCGGCTCCGCCACCGGTTACCTCCCCTGACATCGTGCCGTCGCCTACAAGCGGCCTTGCCCGAGCGGCGGCTGGGATCACCAGTGTTTTCAAGCCTATTCGCGGCCTCGTCTCCGGATCGGACGAGGATACCGCCTACCGGCTGGCGCTCGCAGGATTTCGAAAGCCTGAGCACGTCGAGATCTTTACGGCGACGAAGATGTTACTGCCGGTGGTTGCCATTGCTGCAGGCAGTTTCTTCGGCAGCATCATGCTAGGAGCGATTTTGGTGGGCGCAGTCGTCGGTTTTTTGGTTCCCGATCTTGTGCTTACCCATTTAATCTCTCGCCGGCAGGAGGGCATCCGACGCGCCCTGCCCGATGCCCTCGATTTATTGGTGATCTGCATGGAGGCCGGCTTGGGTATTGACCAAGCAATGGTGCGAGTTGGCGAGGAAATAAGACTGACCTCGCGCGCTTTGGCCGATGAACTCCAGATCATCAATCGTGAGCAGCGTGCTGGAAAACCGCGTCTGGATGCCTGGCGCAGCATGGCGGAGCGAGTTGACATCGATTTTGTGAGGCAGTTTGTCACTATGCTGGTGCAGACGGAACGCTTCGGCACGCCCATTGCGAACGCGCTCGGGCAATTTGCAGACACGCTGCGCACGCATCGAACGCAGAAGGCCGAAGAAATGGCGGCCAAAGCGGGAGTCAAACTGCTTTTCCCACTGGTCCTGTTCATCTTTCCCAGCATTTTCGTTGTAGCACTGGGACCGGCGATTATCAGTATCCAGAAAGTACTTTCAGATTTTACGAAATAGCAATGCGATGGCAAAGAAAGGCGGTGCGGGCAACCAATGCTACGCGAGGAACCCTGATGGGCGAATGCATTCGAGTGGCGGAAACCGGCCTGACGCGGATTGTCGGTCTGCTCGGCGAGCGCGAACTCCAGCCGGGCGATGGGCTGTTAATCGTGCCTTCGCAAAGCATACATACCTGGGGAATGCAGTTCCCTATAGATATTGCGGTTTTGGACGGCAAGTGGAAAGTCATCGCCACTAGGCGTGATATGCACCCGTTCCGAATGACTCGGATGTTCTGGAAGGCCGCGGCGGTGCTCGAGTTGCCATCCGGCACATTGGATTCGACCTCCACGTGTGTGGGCGACACGATTGAGTTTGATCGCGTGGATATGGCAGCGCAGTCGGTGGTGAAATGAATATGTGGCGAAGAAGATTGGCCGGCCAATACCGGTTTAAGGGCCACGACGGACAAAGCCTGCTCGAAACGGCAATCTCAATGCCGTTACTGCTCGGGCTCGCCTTCAACATCATCAATTGGGGTTACCTGTGGTTTATGGTGCTGACCCTTTCGGCTGCACCCCGAATGGGCGCGCAATACGCCACCCAAGGTGGGGCAGCGGGCACAGCAACGGCTCCCGGAACAACGGTGATCAGCAATCTCGTGTATGACAATCTGACGCACGCTATCAGCGGCGCCACCACGTCCAATGCTGCCGTGCAGGTCTGCACGAGCGCCAAAGGTGTCAGCTCAAGCACTGGCGTTGCGCTATGTGATCAATTCGGCCCGGCATTCGCATTCCCAGCGCCTGCCGCGGACCCAGAGGCACCGGTTTATGTACTTGACCGTGTGGACGTGATGTACGTCGTTACACCGATTATTCCGGGCACGGCATTCAACGTAATTTTGCCAGGCAACCTGAAATTTCATCGCCAGGTCTCAATGAGGTCACTGTACTAGCGTGCGGCCGGGGACACACACTCGATGGCGCCGTCAACGCGGCCAGAGTCTGCTGGAGACCGCATTAATGATCGTCGTGATTTTCACAGTCGTCTTCTGGGTTTTTGAATTGGGCTGGCTCATGTACACCTATTCGGTTCTCGCCGATGCCGCCAATGAGGGCGTCCGCCATGCGATGGTTCACAGCGGTGGAGACCCCGCAGGTACCCAAGCGAAGGTCAAAACCTTTGCTGGCACTTCACTACACAACGTCAGCGCCATCTCAGCGTCTGTCACCTTTCCCGACGGTGGCTCCGCACCGCCGAACCGCGTGCAAGTAACTGTGACCTACACATACATCCCCTATCTACCGAAGTTCATAACGGCTCCGACTATGAAGACTTACGCGGAAGGGAGAATGGTGGCTCAATAGCATGAAACGTGACTGCTCCAGCTTGCAACGGTGGTCCTCTCAGCAGGGACAGACGTTCCTGGTTATTGTCATCCTCATCGCTTTCTTCTTACTGGCGGTGCTGGGCCTGGCCACCGATTACACGCAAGTATGGGCCCATCGGCAGATGGCCCAGGGAGCGGCAGATGCCGCTTGCCAGGCCGGGGCAGCAGATGTGTTCTTGAAGGGTACCGATCCAACCGCCAGCACCGACTTCCCTGGGCTCGATTTCTCCTGGATCGGCTCTACCTTCGATTGCAGCGCCAAGCCGAATTCTGTGCCTTGCAAGTACGCTTCGTTTAACGGCTATTCGGGATCCAATGTCAGCGTGAGCTTTCCATCGAGTTTGACGGGCGTGAGTGGCATCCCGTCCGGCTTCCCCACGATTGGCAACCCTTATATCAAGGTGACTGTCACGGACCCGGTCGCAATGTATTTTACGAAAATAGTCTCCTCGACCAAAACCGTGAACGTAACGGCTTCGGCCGGCTGTGGCTTGAGTCCTGTGACTACGCCCGTGCCGTTGGTCGTGCTCCATAGGACAGCAAGCCCTTCATTCCAGATAAACTCCAACGCCTCAGTCACCATGCTCGGAGGCCCCCCGCGTTCGATTCAAGTTGACTCGAGCAGCAATACTGCCGTGACTGTGGGCACGGTGGATCTCCATCTGGCAGGACCCGGCAATAACGGGGCCGATTTTGCGGTGTTTGGCGGGCCCACGACGCAGCCAACCGGAGTCAACGTGGGCAGTGCGGGCCACTGGATTCCCGGGGCCAGTCCGTTTGGGGACCCCTTTGCTGCGGTCGCCGCTCCGGCGAGCGCCACCGCTACCGGTGGCACGGCTACGCCCGTGCCATTTGCGATTAATGGCTGTCCTGATCCCATTGGTTGCGTGGAGTTTACGCCCGGTGATTACACTGGCTGCTCTACCAGCAGCAGTATGCTCCCTGGAAGCAAGGGCTGCCTCATGCTTCCGTATAAAGGTTCCAACCCTGGCTTCGGCTCCGCGGGGCCACCCTGGGCGGCAAACACGAACTACACCGCACGCACACTGATTCAGCCGACCTCGAATAACCCGGGGAATTTCCTCTATATAGTTCTCACCCCCGGAAAATCCGGCCCCGGCCCAGCGAACCCCAATTGGAGCAGCCAACCCGTGTGCACTCGGCTGGCGGACGGAACCTGCTCGGGGGGAACCCTGCTAGACGGCGGGATTACCTGGCAGAACGTCGGGACTGTAACACTCAACAAGTTGGCCACAGGAATCTTCGATCCGGGACTGTATTACGTGGCGGCGAATGGGCTCAGTTTGGGCAGCGGGTCGACCGCGCGCATCAGCACTGTCAGCGGCGACGGCAGCAAAGGCGTTATGTTTTACTTCAGCGCCTCCGCCAGCGTCCAGATCGGCGCAAGCAGCGGAGGCGCCAGCGCTTGCACGTCCGTTACGCAAGGTCCTGGCGCCGCTTCCGGCACTCCCAACAACTGTATCGTTGCATATCAGATTGACGGCACGTTGTCCCCTGCGGCAACCGGATATGTGCCGTCCGTGTTGTTGCGATGCCCCAACGGCTCCGCAAACCCATCGCAGGTCCCTGCTACCATTCCGGGCAATGTTCTGCTCGGTCCGTGCGGCGGCACATCAGGCATAGGCGCTATTGGCCAATATGGATCCCCTGATGGCAACCGCGGCTTTTTATTCTTTCAGAGCCGTTCCAATGCGGCCAACGGCGGAAGCTGCACCGCCGGTTTTAGCGGAAACTGCGCCATCATGGGCGGCGGCGGATCGTTCGTTTTCTCGGGTTTCGTTTATTTGCACAAAGGCAACGGAACCACTTGCGGCACTGATACCAGTTGCCTGACGTTGGCGGGCGGCTCCGGAGGGAACAGCTTCACGATTGGAAACATTGTTGTAGACAAAATCTCCTTGACCGGCGGTTCGGCGGTCAATATGGTCTTGAACCCAACCGCGACGTTTTCCGTTCTGCGCCCGATACTACTCCAGTGATTCCCAGTCCGAGCACGGGTTCGATGCAGTTAGACTCCACGATGGAGCGCATTGTACGAAATTTTAGCGCGGGTTTGATGTACTTACGCTCCACGATGGAACCCGTGGCGCCTGTGGTCATTGTGCAGAGACAAATCCGGCCGCCCAAGCTCGCTGTTCTACCAGCGGCGGCGGCTCCCCGAAATGGCCTATTACTGTCCATTCTGCTGCATTCGGCCGTTGTGCCCGTGCTCATGGTGTTGCCGATCTTGGTTCCGACACGGGCTTTCATCGTTGCGGATAACAACCCAGATTTCGACCGTCAGGCCGATGTTCAGCCGATCTTCCTGCCCCTTCTGCCGAGGATAGCAGAAGCCGATTTGGGTGCCGAAACAGAACGCGGAGCCGAAGACGGGCATAGCGGAGTGCAAACCGCGGCCGGAGCCCACCGATTAATTTCAAATCGGTTAAAGCCCGACTATGCCGGCCCTCAGGAGATCGTTTCCAGCCCCTCAGATTCGACCAAAGGCGTGCAGACCATTCGACGGCCGGATTTGGTTACGCCTCCGAAGCTGAGTTATCCCCTTCGCCTTCCGAGCCAGGTTATGCTTCCGGCTCCGACTATTCCGCTACCACCAGCAGCACGCCTCGAGCATCCTGTACCACCAACTCCGAAAGAGCGGTCAATATTGCGAGCCGATGAACCCTCGGTGCAGAATCCGGTGTTGCCCGTAGACACGCTAAAGCTCGCTGTGGTTCCGGCAGAACCCCTGGCGCCAAAGACGAAGGCTATGGTCCGTTCTGAAGTCAGCCCCGAGCCCAGATCACGGGTACTTGCCGCAACAACTGGCCCAGATATTGCCACGCCAAAGGCGGTCGTTGTAGTCGACGCAGTTACTATTCCTCCCGAGGCCGCTTCCACGATTCCTGATGCGGAGCTGACCTCGCGATTCGTCGTGGGACCACGAACAGACACAACTGCTGCGTCGGCCACGTTGCGGCCCGATGCCAACATTGCAGGCGCGGGTGCCTCCAATCTGGGAGAAAATTTGTCACATCCGAGCGTGGAGAATGGGACCGGAATCAGAGTCGAAGCGGGTGAGGGGCATGCCAGAGCGGCGAGTACTGAATCCTCGTCGAGCGTAGGCCCGCGGTCGCGATCTGGCGCTGGCACGGCCCCTGCTGAAACTGGGGGAAACAAAGGCCTTCCGGGGATCTCAATCTCAGGTGGTGTTCCAGGACGCAGCGGGCGAGCGGTCGCGAGAACCTCAATTCCACACGCCTCTTACGGTCTTACGATTATTTCAGGCGGAAGCAGCGGCGGCGCCATCAGAGACTTGGGCGTGTTCTCTCGCGGTGATACCGTCTACACCGTATACATACCAATGACGGACGCAGGCGGCGGCCCCGACTGGCCCATGGAATATGCGCTGACTAGTCCTGCCGCAACCGGCAACGGCTTGCTTACGCCTCCTGTTGTGCTAAAGAAAATCCAGGCGACGGCACCCAAAACTGAGCTTACCCCGAATTCAGGGCCAGTGTTCGTTACCGGTATTATCGATGAGAACGGTAAATTACAGGCTTTGCGCGCAATGCGCGCCCTGGATGGCAGGACGCAGTCTGCAGTTGATGCCCTTGCGCAATGGGAGTTCCTAGCAGCAGAACTTGACGGAAAACCAGTTGCGAGCAGGGTCCTGATGGGCGTAAGTGTTTTGCCGGCTGAGAGAGTTGGTAAGTAAAATGATAAACAGGACATCGAGCTCTGAGTATTGCCGTGTTGGCCGGGGCCGGTCAGCTTCAAATCGCCCCGCCGTAGGAATGGAACTGATGTTACACAATTGTCTTCGATCATTTGGTTTTCCTCTTGCTGCTTGCCGGTTTTCAACGTATTTTTGTGTCGCTCATACGGTTCAAAGGCAGGGCCCAGTTCTGGAATACGCGGCAGAAGCCGTTGCGCAACCCATGCCGCATACGCTTTAAGGAGAGTGCATCCATGGATCCGATTACGATCCGCATCATCGCGGGTGTTCTGTTTGTCGTGATCGTTGCTATCATTGTGTGGCGCCGCAAAAAGATGGCCTCAAAACGCAAGCCCCTCCCATGAGGGACCGGTAAGATCTCGATTCTGTTCTCGAACAGTAGCCCGGATTCGCGAAACGCGTGGCTGTTGCGTGGAAATTCGCTCTCCCGAACAGTCTACGAAGAGGCACGACTAGCGGTCGGTGCACAGCTTCAGTTCTAACTCTATAATCGAACCGTTGAAGCCGATTGCTGCTCGTGGTCCAGAACCGAGATGCCTTAATAGACAGAATCTCGTTCTGCCGGCGTACCTCGAGATGCGGGCGGTGTTGATATCATACATAACCTGTCTTGTTTCTTTTTTCGCATGCCTCCGCGCTGACACTGTGGGTTGTCAGGTATCGGCCTCAGAGCAAATCCTGGTTTCGATATCCCTGATCACTTGCTCAGTTCTTCGGCACAGCTCTTCGGCCCGGTCCTTTGGTGGGCCCAGAGCGCGTAGCCCAGGAAGATTCTGTTGCGTGATTCGGTCAAAACCGGGCCATGAAGATTCCGTATTCGGGCAGCAGATTTCTCCTGCGAAAACTTTCCTCCTATAGGACCTAAGATTTTCCCGTTTGCCCCATCTTCTCACTTCTTGTAACTCGCGTGCATTCCAAAGCGAAAACAACTAATTGCGGATCAATGACATAGGGGGCGGTTCCCCGCCCCTCCTCTGGTCTTGGAAATGCACTCAATAGCAGTAGATTTCAGCGTCCCCCCGCAGATTACCAGTTGATGTATGTCGGAGCTGGGTGTATGTCTGCAGGTCGGCCCAAGAGTTGAAGTTCTGCCCCTGCCGCGTCCGCACGTCTCCACAGAATTATTCGAAAACTACTCATGAAGCCTGCCGCGCAGGGAGGTTCTGTCTGATGCGACGTACCAATGGAGTTTCGTTGTCCCTCTTTCTGGGCCTGGTTTCCCTCGCACTACTCGTGAAGGCTGCCGTGCTCCAAGTGCCGACCGGAACGTGGGTGCCGGGCGGAGCTATGGTCCAATCTCGCGTCGGCGCGTCCGCTCTCCGCCTCCGGGACGGCCGCGTCCTGGTCACCGGCGGCGACACCGGCGCAGGCCCCACCGCGACAGCAGATTTCGTCGGCGGCGACGGTACCGTCTCGGCAGCCCCACCAATGGCCGTGTCCCGGAGCAGTCATATTTCCGTCGTGCTCCAAGACGGGCGTGTGTTGGTGGCGGGCGGAACGACGACCGGCGGGGGAGTGAGCAACTCTGCAGAGGTCTACGACTCCATCGCAAATACTTGGACGAGCGTCCCCGGAGGCATGATGGAAGCGCGCTCGGGCGCGACCGCCGCGCTACTCTCGGACGGACGCGTGTTGATCGCCGGCGGCCAAGGTTCTTCGGGCACGGTCAGCTCAACGGTCGAGATTTTCGACCCCTCTGCGAACGCCTGCAGCTTCGCCGGGACGCTTTCCTCCTCCAGAAAGAATCACGCCTCAGCCGTCCTCGCCGATGGCCGGGTGCTCATGGCCGGCGGCGCGGACACGAACAATAATATTCTGGCCACCTCGGACATCTTTGATCCCGTCGCGGGTACAACCTTAGCCGGTCCTAAACTCTCGACGCCCCGGCAGGGGCCAAGCGCCACCACCCTGCTCGACGGCCGCGTGCTGATCGCGGGCGGCAACGGCACGGTTACCAACCCGGACGGCAGCACGAGTTCCGTGGACTTGGGTTCGGCGGAAATTCTTGACGCGGGCGCGACAGCGTTTACAGTTTCGGCTTCGCCGATGATTACCGCGCGGAGCGGCCACCAGGCGTTCCTGCTTCCTCATAACAGCAACGTCCTAATCGTGGGCGGAAGCTCGAACGGGGCGGCGATAGCTTCGGCGGAGCTCTTCGTTCCGTGGGCTGGCGGTGGTCAGGCGGGTGTCTTCCAGCCCACCGGCGCGATAGGCACGGCCCGCACGGGCGCAACCGGCAGCGCGCTCAGCAACAATCAGCCCAGCAGCCAGAATGACGGCCTGCTTCTCGTGGCGGGCGGCAAAGACGCCGCCACGCCGCCAAACGCGCTCGCCAGTACGGAACTCTACGGCTTTGCCACCGTGAAAACCGATAAGGCCGATTACGCGCCGGGTACCACGGTCACCATCACCGGCTCCGGCTGGAAGCCCGGCGAAACCGTCACCCTGACGCTCGTCGAGTCGCCCCTCATCGATACTCACGGGCCTTATTCAGTCACTGCCGACGCCAGCGGAAATATTTCCAACAGCTCGTTCGGCACCGACACTCACGACATCAACGTTCTCTTTTACCTGACGGCGGTAGGCAGTGTGTCCGGGCTCCAGGCGCAGACGTCTTTTACCGATGCGGGTACAGACACGGTCACGCTCGACTTTTCAGGGAGCACCAGCGGAACGGTGACAAGCAGCCCAGCCGGGGTCAACTGCTCATGGAACGGCAGTACGAAGTCCGGCACGTGCAGCCTCGGCATCACCAACGGCCAGTCGGTCACGTTCACGGGTAGCACGAATGCCAACTGGAGTCAAAGTGTGTCGGGATGGTCCGGCGGCAACTGCAGCAGTACAACAACCTGCACAGTCACAACAGGCGGCAACAACTCGGGAACGGAAACGGTTACCTTCCTGGCGAGCACTAGCACCACAGTCTCTTCGTCGGTCAATCCTTCAGTGTTCGGCCAGCCGGTGACGTTCACCGCCGCGGTTTCTCCGAGCAGCGCGACCGGGACGGTGACGTTCAAGGATGGTTCGACCACGCTCGGGACCAGCACACTGTCGGGCGGAACTGCTACCCTTACCCCGGTGAGCCTCGCTCCCGGCTCGCACTCCATCACGGCAGTCTACGGCGGAGACAGCGCCTTCAGCGGCAGCACATCGTCGGCGCTAACGCAGACGGTGAATCAAGCCTCGACCACTATGTCGGTCAGTTCCTCGGCGAATCCGTCCGTCTTCGGCCAGTCTGTAACGTTTACCGCCACGGTGAGCGGAGTGGCGCCGAGCACCGCAGCGGTCAACACGGGAACGGTCCAGTTTCTTATCGATGGGGTAAATTTTGGCTCGGCGGTCTCGGTCAGTGGCGGCACCGCCATCAGCGGCGCGACTACTACGCTCTCGGTCGGGTCCCACACCATCAAGGCCAATTACTCAGACGGGACCAGCTATGCGAGCAGCAGCGGCTCCCTCTCCGGCGGCCAGACAGTCAATCAGGCCTCGACCGCCACGGCGGTCACTGCCTCAACCAATCCGTCCGTGTTCGGCCAATCGGTGACATTCACGGCGACGGTCAACGCAGTTGCGCCCGGTTCCGGCACACGGACAGGAACTGTCCAGTTCGTGATCGACGGCAGTAATTTTGGATCGCCCGTCACGTTGTCTGGCGGCACCGCGACGAGCGGCGCCACCGCCTCGCTTTCACAGGGTACTCACACGGTCACAGCGATGTACAGCGGCGACACAAACTTTAGCACCAGCGCCTCAGCAAATTTCACTCAGACGGTGAACAAGGCCAATACCAGCACCACGGTTAGTTCCTCCGCCAGTACCTCCGTCTTCGGCCAGTCGGTCACCTTTACAGCAACGGTTGCAGATAGCAGCGCGAACAGCACAGGAACGCCGACAGGCAGCGTAGGCTTTTACGTCAGGGCCAGCGGGGCAACGTGCGCCTCGTTGGGAACCAGCACGCTCATCGGCACGAGTTCGCTGAATCAAAGCAACCCCGATACTGCGACCGCAACCACTTCCTCTCTAAATGCAAGCGGCACTTCGTACACGATACTGGCGTGCTACCTCGGGGATTTGAACTTCAACACCAGCAGCGGAACCGCGAGCCAGACAGTGAACAAGGCCAGTACGACGACAACGGTGGCGCTGACCAGCGGGACGAACCCCTCCCCATTCGGAGCGTCGCTCACCTTCACGGCGACGGTCACTGTGAACTCGCTTGGCTCGGGCACCCCCACGGGAACAGTCAACTTCAGGTCCAATGGGACGACGATTACGGGCTGCGGCACTCAGACGCTCAACCAGGGCTCGCCGGACACAGCCACCTGCACCACCACCGCGCTCGCCGTGGGCAGTGACTCGATCACGGCTGTATCCAGCAGCGACAGTAATTACAACTCTAGTACGTCCTCGGCGATAACCCAGACCGTGGACACACTGCCGAATATTACCAGCGCCAGCAGCACCAACAGGTTTGGAGTCGGCGGAGCCGTGAACTGCACGGGCAACAACCTTACCTCTCTTAACTGCTTTACAGTGATGACCACGGGTTCCCTGCCAATGACGCTGAGCGAGAGCGCGAGCCCCGACAACCTACCCACCGGCGTGACATATGTGGATAACGGCAACGGCACGGGCACACTGAGCGGTACTCCAGCGGCGAACACAAACGGCACCTACAACATCTCCTTCACGGCCGCCAACGCGGTGGGCTCTTTCACGCAGAGCTTCACGCTCACGGTACTGCCGCAGCCGACTTCGCCGTCCACGCCGGCGCTCACTACGGCGGACCCGGATGGTGTCGTTCAGCAGAACACCAACATCACAGTGACGGGCACAGTGGATTCCACGGATTCCAGCGACACGGTTAAGGTTTTCGATGGTCTCACCCAGGTAGGCAACCAAATTGTTGGCACCTGCAGCCCCACCTGCCCCTACTCCATTAGCTTCAACATCGGTACGACCGCTGGAACCCACAGCATCACCGCCACCGCGACAGATTCGATCGGAAATGTTTCACCAGCTTCCGGCGGCCTGGTCCTTACGGTACCCGGCGCAATCGCGCCGGCGACAATCGGAACGCAAACCGACGACAAGGGGGCGGCCACCGTCACGCAAACCGCATCGGTCTCAGTCGGAAGTAACCCAAGCCCGATGAATACGATCATCGTGACTGTCGCCATGCAGGCGACGACTTCGAACGTTACCGTTGGCGACAGCGCGGGCAACACGTATACGAACGATATAGACGTAACCAATCCGGGGAACATCCGGACCCTCGTCTTCTCGGCCCCCGTCACACATGCGCTATCGAGTGGCACCATTGCGGTCAACTTCCCATCTCCAACACCAACGGCCAAAGCCGTTTCGTTCCTTTCCGTCAACGGGTTGGTCTCGGCGTCTCCCGAAGATCAATCCACCGCGGCCAGCGGGAACAACACTGCCCCCAATTCGGGCAGCGTCACTACGCTTCAACCGGATGACGTCCTCGTCGGCGCACTGGGAGTCCTCAGCAATGGTGTGACGTACAGCTCTTTCGGCCAGAGCTTCCAGGCTGTGCCTTCGGGTTTCGCGCAGGCGGACGCTGTCCTCTCAATCCAGCCGACCTATAGGGTGGCTAATGCAACTGGCACGTATGCAGCAAGCGGGTCGGACAATAAGTCCGCGCCCTGGGCCGCCGCCATCGTAACGTACAAGATAAAGTTTTCCACAGTCTCGATGACGACAACGAACCAAGACCTTAATGGAATCACCCCGGCCACCATCAATTTCACCGCGACATTCAGCCAGCCGGTGCTTGGTGTGGACGCCGCGGACTTTGCGCTGGCCGTGTCTGGCGTCTCTGGAGCCTCAATTATCAGCGTGACTACCGCGGACAACACCGTCTATACGGTGACGGTAAATACCGGCAGTGGCAACGGCACCATCCAAGTCAAATACCACGACGACGCGGACATCACCGTGGACACCAACAACATCCCGCTGAACGGAACCGTTACGCCGTTTGTCCCTCTGACCATCCCTGGTCCCGTTTACACGGTCAACAAGTCCGTGGCGACGACCACGGCCGTCAGCTCCTCTGCCAATCCCTCGACCTATGGCCAGTCCGTCACCTTCACGGCTGCGGTCAGCCCGAACAGCGGCACCACCACTCCCACGGGAACAATCAACTTCTCGATTGACGGGGGCGGATCCTTGCCAGGGACGAACGCGACCTGCCCAGGTGGCTCCCCGGCGAACAGCTTCTGCGCGACCTACAGCACTTCGTCGCTAACGGCGACAAACGGCGCTCCCCACACCGTTTCGGCCAGTTTTGCGCACAGCGGCATCTTCCTCGATAGCAGCGGGGCGCTGAGCGGCGGCCAGACGGTGAACCCGAAGGATCTAACCATCCAGCCGGCGAACGACACCAAGACGTACGGCGCGACCAGCCCGGATGCTCCGTTCAGCGGGATGGTCACAGGGCTGGTGACCCCGGACGCGGTGAACGTCACCTACGGCAGCGCAACGGGCCTGTCGGCGACGGCAGCCGTGTCAGGTCCCTATGACATCACGGTGGACGCGGTCAGCTTCAGCTCCGGCAGCGCCTCGAACTACAACATCATCAAGAAGAAGGGCGCGCTGACGGTGAAGGCGAAGGATCTAACCATCCAGCCGGCGGACGACACCAAGACCTACGGCGCGACCAGCCCGGATGCTTCGTTCAGCGGGACGGTCACAGGACTGGTGAGCCCCGACGCGGTGAACGTCACCTACGGCAGCGCCACGGGCCTGCTGGCGACGGCCGCCGTGCCAGGTCCCTATGACATCACGGTGGACGCGGTCAGCTTCAGCTCCGGCAGCGCCTCGAACTACAACATCATCAAGAAGAAGGGCGCGCTGACGGTGAGCGCCATCGATCTAACCATCACGGCCAACAGCACCAGCAAGAACTACGGTGATACGGTGACGTTCGCCGGGACGGAGTTCACCACCAGCGGGCTGAAGAACAGCGACACAGTGACCAGCGTGACGCTGACCAGCGCAGGCGCGGCGGCCACGGCCACGGTGGGGGGCTCGCCGTATAGCATCGTGCCCAGCGCGGCAGTGGGCACCGGGCTCGCAAACTACAACCTCAAGTACGTGAACAGCACCTTGACGGTGAACCAGCGCCCGGCGACGGTGAAGGTGGACGATAAGAGCAAAAACTACGGCGACAGCAACCCGGCGCTGACCGCCACGGTCACGGGCACGGTGAACGGGGACACGCTGAACTATACGCTGGCAACCACGGCGACGCAGTTCTCTAGCGTTGGTCCGTATCCGATCAGTGTGACGCTTGGTTCCAACCCCAACTACAGCATCACTCCGAGCAACGGCACCTTGACGGTGAAAGCCATCGATCTGACCATCACGGCCAACAGCACCAGCAAGAACTACGGTGATACGGTGACGTTCGCCGGGACGGAGTTCACCACCAGCGGGCTGAAGAACAGCGACACAGTGACCAGCGTGACGCTGACCAGCGCAGGCGCGGCGGCCACGGCCACGGTGGGGGGCTCGCCGTATAGCATCGTGCCCAACGCGGCAGTGGGCTCGGGGCTGGGGAACTACAACGTCAAGTACGCTAACGGCACCTTGACGGTGAACCCGGCGCCGTTGAGCATCACGCCGGACGGAGGCAAGAGTAAGTATTACGGGGACGTGTTCTCGGCCTTCACCGGAGTCGTGTCAGGGCTGAAGAACAGCGATGCGGTCACGGTGAGCTACGCCTCGACGGGAGCAGCGGCGGCAGCGGCGGCGGGCAACTACGACATCACTGTTCAGAGTTACACCTTCACCGTGGGCAGCGCGGGGAACTACAACATCACGACCAACACGGTCACAGGCGGGTTGAAGGTGAACCCGGCGCCGCTGACGATCACGGCAAATAACAAGACCATGATTCTGAGCGGGAGCTTGCCGGTTTTCGATGCGACCTATTCCGGATTCGTCCTGGGGCAGGGAGCGGGCAATCTAAGCGGAACCCTGTCCTGCACGACGACGACAAACGGCACGGTGGTAGGCAGCTTCCCAATCAATTGTTTAGGGCAAACCTCAACCAACTACGCCATCACGTACAAACCTGGAACGTTGAGCGTGAACTATCAGACTGACGGCATGTGTGCTGGCGACGTGGGCCACGCGATTCGCCAGCCGATCAATCTCGATGGTTCAAGCGTGTTCAAACTCGGCAGCACCGTGCCCACGAAGTTCGCGGTTTGCGATGCTACTGGCAATTCCATCGGTACAAGCGGAGTGATTAAGTCTTACTATCTTGTCGCCGCCGGACAGAGCACCGGACTAGCCGTAGACGAATCAATCTATTCAAATACACCCGACACCGCGTTCCGGTGGGACTCCACGGCTCAGCAGTGGATCTTCAATCAAGGAACTGGAAAAAGCACGAACCTATCCCAAACGAATACGATCTACGTGTTCAACATCAACTTAAATGACGGAACCTCCCTACAGTTCCAGTACGGCCTGAAGTAGCCAGGAGAGCTTTCCGCGGGCGGGGAAGGAAACTTCTCCGCCCTCATTTTTTCGCTTTGAAATCAATCACGACCGCGCGGAGACTCTGAAGCGCCGCGGGTAGCCTGGACGACAATTCCTGACAGGAATTTGTGTGCCCGCCTCTGTGTTGGGGGAGCGGCGCGTTTGACTTTGCTTTTTTCTTGTTCGTCTCGCGTCCGCGGTCCCGAAGTCACTCC
>Ga0209056_10002618_pt1 | contig 19263 bp, 18 predicted proteins | sample GraSoiAngelo_114_FD_185876 | JGI IMG/M metagenome (GOLD analysis project Ga0209056, IMG submission 185876) | Grasslands soil microbial communities from the Angelo Coastal Reserve, California, USA - 14_0903_13_40cm (SPAdes) (version 2) | ecosystem: Environmental > Terrestrial > Soil > Grasslands...
TTGTTGAAAAATTTCTCGTCGGCGCTCCACCAGAATGGATTGTTCACCACCGCCGTGCCGGTGAGCGCAGCATTCTTGAGCCAGGCGCGATAAAACGGCACATCCTGCGAGATGCGGTCGATCACCACGTCGTAACCACACGGCTCGCCCTGGATCACCTTGTCGATTTTGACGAACTCCGCGAAAATATCTTTGCCGCCGGTTTTCTGATTCACCCGCTCGACAAACGCCGGCGGAAAACTGTGCTCTTGACCAAAAAGAATGCCGATTTTCTTCATAAAGAGTTCTCCACAGACTACGCAGATTTAACAGATTTTGAGAATGAGTTCTCCGTTTTCTGATCCGCGTAAATCTGTGAAATCTGTGGGCGAATAAATCTTTCGTTACACGAGCGATAAATAGTAGGGCAGCATGTCGCGCCAGTAATTCCAATCGTGGCCGCGCCATTTCCCGTCGTCGAGAAAGTGCCGGACGCCTTTTGAATTGAGGATCTCGGAGAGACGCAGACTTTCATGGCGTGTGTTGTCCCATTCGCCGGTGCCGATGACGATGCCGAGGTGGTTGTATTTCCATGGGTCGGTGCAGTTTGGCAGGTAATGGAACGGGCTGTTGAAATAGATGTTGTCGTCGTAATAGCCGTCGAAAAATGAGCTGATGTCGAAAGAGCCGCTCAAGCTGAAGAGATGGCTCACCAAATCGGGATGACGAAACGCAATGTTCGCGGCGTGATACGCGCCGAGACTCGCACCGCTCAGCGCCACGCGATGGCAATTGCATTCGCGCCGCGCCAGGTCCAATACGTCGCGCACGATCACGTTTTCATAGGCGTTGTGCGTGCGCATCCGGTCGGCCGGATGGATCGATTTATTGTAGAAACTGTCGAGATCGATCGCGTCCGGGCAATAAACCGTGACTTTGCCTGCATCGATGTAGCCGCTAACGGAACCGACGAGTCCGAAGTCTTTGTTCTGATAATAACTGCCAAACGACGTGGGGAACAAAATCAGCGGGAGGCCGCCGCCGTCGCCGAAAGCGAGCATCTCGAACTCGCGGCTCAAATAGGGCGTGTACCATTTAATATAACGTTCGTTCATCGAAAGATCGACAATAACGAGTGCAGGCGATTGAGGTCAATCGCCTCTGCCTCAAATTGGCGGACGCGACGCGGCTGCATTGGACAAGATCGACATCCTCAACGATGCGTCTGGTTTTGCATGCCCAAACACACGTTGACCGGGAACATCAAGCGCCACGCCGCATTTCCATCGAAGATTCTGCGCAATCGTCGCGATGTTCTCGTTTATTTGCCGCGCGGATACCTGCGCTTCTCACGCTGGCGGTACCCGGTCCTGTATTTGCAGGATGGCCAAAATGTTTTCGACGCGGCGACTGCGTTCTTCGGCGTCGAGTGGGGTGTGGATGAAACGGCGCAGCGATTGATTCGGAAAAATCTGATTGAGCCACTGATCATCGTGGCAGTGGCAAACACCGGTGAACATCGCATTCACGAATATGCCCCGACGCGTGGCGTGATCGAAGCAAAACGAAGAAAGCGCAGCCGCGGATTAGCTCGCAGTTACGGTCGATTTTTGATCGAGGAACTCAAGCCGTACATCGACACTCGCTATCGGACAAAACCGGAAGCGGAATTCACCGGGCTGGGCGGTTCGTCGTTAGGTGCGCTGTTAACGCTCTCGGTAGGCCTTTGGTTCCCGAATGTGTTTACGCGGCTCATCGTCATGTCGCCGTCCATTTGGTGGGACGATTGCGTGATTTACAAAATGGTTGAGGAGCTGGACAAAAAGCTCCCGCTGAAAATCTGGCTCGACACCGGAACGCGCGAACCAGGCTGGGAACGCACTCGGGGCTTGCTCAATCGCTTGATCGAGAAAGGGTGGCGATTAGGTGACGATTTGAGCTACACCGAAATCGAAGGCGGCGATCACAGCGAAGGCGCTTGGGCGGCGCGTGTTGCTCCGGCGCTGCGGTTTTTGTTTCTGGCAAAAGCGGGGAAGTCTTAGCGCAAAAGATTTTCCGTTACCGTCCAACGTTCAACGTCCAACGTCCAACATCGAAATCAACTCACCACAGGACGAGTCCGTCCGCCTGGCGAATATCGAACGTCAAACTTACTGGAGCCACTTGCCGTAAGCTTGATAGACGCGCACAAAGCCGCCGACGAAGTCTATGTCTTTCTGGTAGGAAAAGGCACTGTCCCGGCGCGACCAGGTCAACTCCCGCGGCGCTTCAGCATGATTCGGATCGTAAACGAGATAATGTTCGATTTGGCTTCCGGCACGATTTGGTTTTCGGGCGTAAAACAGCACCGCGTGATTAATGCTCAGTCGCGGATAAGTGGAAAGATAACCGACGAACATGTCGCCGCGCGTTAGGGCGGCATCGAGGTTGGCGTGAGTTCTTTCCTGATATTTCTGACTGTGCTGAAAAAACATGCGGGCATTGCTAGGCCGAAAGTAAGTTAGGAACCCGCTGCCGATATTTTCTTGCAGCACGTGCGCGCGCGCTTTGCTCATCTCACGGAGATTTGCATAGCCTGGAAACATGACGCGCTGATTTTCGGGCAATGATTCGCGCCAGGGCGCGCGATGCGCGACCGTGCGAACGCGCGCCGCAAGTTGCCTGTCGTCCAACGGAGCGCCACGGGGATCGAATCGGGCGAATTTGCGGAATTGCATTACGGTGCGCGTCATGACAAAGCAGCGGCGGGTGTATCGGTTAGGCGGATCGTCGCTGTTCGATCTGGCGCGCAGAAAAGGAACCCCGTTTTTATATTTGAGGACGGTGGCGTTTTGGAACGCAAAGGTGTCGCGCTCGAAACTGAAGGCGGCTGCAAAGCTGCTGCTTTGTGTCAGCGCGACAAGAACGCCAATCCGGAATATTTGAGCGAATACCCGCCGGTCGCTGCGAATCATTTCACGAACGGGTCGAGGCAGCCGTGCTTTTGCCTTCGGCGAAATTGCCCAGCCCGCGGAATTTTTCGTAGCGTTTCTTGAGCAACTGTTCGATCGACGTTTCAGTGACGCGCTGTAAATTTTGCCGGAGCGCGGAGCCCAGATTCGCCGCCGCCAGATCGTGATCGCGATGCGCGCCGCCTTCGGGCTCGGGAATGATTTCATCGACCACTCCGAGCTTCAACAAATCCTGCGCGGTCAATTTCAGCGCCTCAGCGGCCTCGGCGGCGTGACGCCGATCTCGCCACAGAATGGCCGAGCACGCTTCCGGACTGATGACCGAGTAGTAAGCGTTCTCGAGGATCAATACGCGGTCGGCGACGCCAATGCCAAGCGCGCCGCCGGAGCCGCCTTCACCGATCACTGCGGCGATAGTTGGCACGCGCAGGTTCATCATTTCGCGCAGGTTTACCGCGATCGCTTCGGAAATGTGGCGTTCTTCCGAACCGATGCCGGGAAAGGCACCCGGCGTGTCGATCAACGAGATCACCGGCATGCCAAATTTTTCCGCCAGTCGCATCAGGCGCAACGCTTTGCGATAGCCTTCCGGATAGGCGCAACCGAAATTGCGCATTACGTTCTCCTTCGTATCGCGCCCTTTTTGGTGCGTGAGGACCACGCAGCGCTGTGCGCCGAGCATGGCGAGGCCGCTCGGCATCGCTTTATCGTCGGCGTAAAGACGGTCGCCGCGCAGCTCGATCCAATTGGTGAAACAGCGTTCGATGTAATCAAGCGCGAAGGGGCGCTGCACATGCCGCGCGATTTGGACGCGCTGCCAGGCGCTCAGATTGCTATAAACTTCGCGGCGGGTTTCGCGGATCTTCGCCTCAATTGCCTCAACTGCGGAGTCAAGATCGACATCGTGCTCGTCGGAATGATCCTTCAAATCCTGCAAATGCCGTTGCAGTTCGAAGATTGGTTTTTCAAAATCGAGCGGATGCGATTCCATTTTCGCTAGTCTGTAATGGTGACAGGCGTCTGCTTGTTTACAAGAGCGCTCAACTCTTCGAGATCAGAAGCGGCCAGGCCAAGGCCTTGGGGTGGCGGTGGCTGGGCGAGACTCGGATGCGCGGAATCGGCCACCGAATAAAGTGTGTAAGCCGGCGCGCCGAGCCGGATCCAGCGGGTGCTGCCGATGTACTCCTTGCTGCCGAAACCAACGCGCTTCCCGTCCCTCCACGCCATCGTCTCCGCAACCTTGGTGATGACTTTCGGCGGCTGTTTCGTCGCCAGTTTTTCATCGCGCACGTGATATTGCTTGAAAAACGCGCCATGCTCGAGCAGCACGACGAGTTTCGCTTTGCGTTGAATCACGATGGAGAATTCGGGATGCGAAACAAGCAGGCGATCGCCGATGTGAAGCATCGTGCCGCTTAGATTGTTCATGCGCATGATCAGCTCTGGCGTTGATTTGACCTTGCGCGCAACCTTCGCCAGCACGTCGCCTGGCTTGACGATATATTCCTGTTTCTCCGGGGAGGGAGTACGTGAAAGCAAGACGTCGATGTTTATTTCGCCCAGCAGATCCTTGGCTTCTTCGCCATGCAGACCGGCGGGATATTCTTGAATGAACGCAGCGAGCGCGTCGCGAGCCTCGGCCAGTTTGCCCTCCTGGCGCAATTTCGCCGCGGCCTGAAACTCCGGCAGGCTGATGTCCGGCGTCGGCTCGGGCGGAACGTCGCCGCGCTGCTCGTGACGCACGGCGATCTCCTGTTTGAAGAAAAGACGATAACTAAAGAAGGCGGCGCTGCCGAATATGATCAAAGCCAGCAACAAAACGAAGAGCCACTTCATGGATAGGACAACGCGACGATCAATCTACGAATCGTGTCGCTCATGATTTTCAGACGCGACCGCCGATGCAACAAGCAAATGATCGAGCGCTTTAGCTTGTGTCCGACTCGCGACCCGGAAAGAAACGGCGCCAGAGACGAAAGAACGCGCGCTCCTCTTCAAGACTCCAGGTGAAGTGGCAATTCTCGCAGTAAAATTCCTTCTGGAAAATCCTGAGTGCGAAAAGAACGCTCGCCACTGCCGGCGTGAGAAACTTTCGCGTCAGCTGTGGATACTCGATACTCGAGGAGCCGCATTGTGGGCAGCGAATAAGGGCCGAGGCGATGCCCGGATCGGTGGCTTCCCACTCGACCATGAGGTGTTGCGCCTCCTCGAAATCCTTTTCTTCCACCTTCACTTTCACATTCGCCAGCGGCTTTGACATAAAGGCGACCTGTTGCAGGTGTCTCTCGTTATGAACATCGGCGCGCAGGCCGGCTTGTTGAAAGCGCTCTTTGAGTTGCTTCGCTTTGGCCGGCTCGTTAAACGTCGCGATCGTCACCATAGTTTTATTCGCTCCCGAAAGCGTTCGGGGCTTCTGATCAAACATCAACTACTGGCTAAGCGCAAGATTCGGCGGCGGGAACCATTTATAGAGCATGAGATAAACGAGCACGCCTGTCACGGAAACGTAAAGCCAAATCGGAATCGTCCAGCGCGCAATGCGTCGATGGCGGTCCCAGCGACGGCGAAAAACCTGGACCAGCGTCACGATCACCAGCGGGAGGGTGACGAAGGCGAGCAGAACGTGTGAGATGAGCATCGGAAAGTAAATCCACGCGACTAGCCCTCCGGCCGCGAGGTGGGTCGATTTTTCGCCCACATGCGCGTGATAAACGATGTAACCAACCAGAAAAAATGTCGATGAAACCACCGCTGTGATCATGCAGGCCATGTGCCGCCGCCACGCGCCGTGCCGGATCAAATACCAGCCCATCGAGATGAAAACGGCGCTCACCAAATTGAGCGACGCGTTCACCGCTGGAAGATCGCGAATGGAAAGCATAAGTTGGTTAAAGCGATAAAGAATTAAGCGTTGAACCGTTAGATCGACAATCGCTTCAACGCTTCAACGCTTTATACGAACTCCATGCCGCCCGTTCTCGAACAACCCCAAACTCCGGCTCGCGCGCAAGATTGGCAATTGCCTTTGGCGCGCCGCGTTCTTGTGAGCGCACTGCGTTTGCTGGCTATTCTTGCCATCGCGATCCTGCCAGGCGGTGGATTGTATCTGGCCAAGAAGGGCTTTGGCCGGCAATGGCGTTACCGCGTCGTCGAAGAATTGCACAAGCGCGGCGTCGAAGCGTCCGTCCGCCGGCTGACGCTCGATCCGTTCCGCGGCCTGGTCGCCAAGGACGTGCGCATCTTCGATTACAAGAATCGCGAAAACACGCTCGCCCTCATCAGCGAAATCTCGCTCGACATCAATTACGCCGCGCTCATCCATCATGAGCCATTTCTTAACGCCCTCGACGTGCGCGACGCGCAAATCACACTGCCACTCAAGGGCGCCGCGGGAAAGATTGACAAAGCGCAGCTGAATAATTTCCGCGCCCACGTTTATTTTCCGCCCGAGCAAATTTACGTCAGTCAGGCGGAAGGAATTTTTTGCGGAGTACGGATTTCCGCGACCGGCCAATTAATCAAACGCGAGAACTATCAGCCATCGTCGCAAGCGTCCGAGGAAGAGTGGCAGAAGCGGATCTCGATGTTGCAACGACTGGTGGCGGAGGTGCAGCAGTTCACATTTCCTGGCGCGCGTCCCTGGCTACAGGTGAAATTCAGCGGCGACTTGGCCGAGATGGAGAATGCGCGCGTCGAAGCGACGCTGAGCGGAGAGCGGCTGCAGCGGGGCCATTATGAAATGCACGACTTGTTCGTGGCTGCGGAATGGGCCGAGCAAGAACTGAATATCACTCGATGCGAATGGAGAGATGACGCGGGAAACTTCGCCGGTCGCGCCAGTTGGAGCCGGCAAAGCAGCGACGCGAATTTCCAAGCGCGCAGCACTCTGGCATTAAAAGCTTTTCTCGATGCCTTCGGACTCGGCGATTTCCTCGCGGACGCGACATTCTACGTGCCGCCCTTGGTCGAAATCTCCGGTTCGGCAAATTTCGCAGACGATCATCCGCAGTTAAAAATCATCGGTCACGCCGCCGTGGGCAGCTTTGCCTACAAGACGGCGCCGTTCTTCGATTTGAGCCTCGATTTTTCCTGGGATGGCAAGCGCGCCTTGCTCCGCGATGTGCGCCTTCGGCATCAAAGCGGTCAGCTCAGTGCGGATCTCTTCGATGCGCCAAAGGATTTCCGTTTAAACCTCGAAAGCACAATTAATCCAGGCGTGCTGCGGACATTGGCCCCTCCCGACCTGAGCCAATTCCTCAGCGAATGGGAATGGCAGCGTCCGCCCTCCGTTCATCTCGCCATCCGCGGCCAGGATCGACATCCAGAGACGTGGAAAGGCGAGGGCACTGTCGCGCTTAATCGCACTCGATTTCGCGGCGTCTGGATGAACTCGGGAAGCGCCAAAATCCACTTCGGCGACGGCGCGATCACTTACGACGACTTCCGCGTGACGCGCGATGAAGGAATTGGCACCGGAACTTTCACCTACGACTTCATCAACCACGAAGTCCGCGTCGCAAATGTCAAAACATCAGTGCGTCCCGCCGACGCGATTTTTTGGATTGACCCGACGCTGTGGAAGGCGGTTGTGCCGTATAAATTCCGGCAGCCGCCCAATATTACTGCAAACGGCGTTTACCAGTTTCGCGGCGGCAAGAATACGCGGCTCGAAATCATTGTCGATGCACCCAACGGCATGGACTACGCTTTTCTGGGCAAGACTTTGCCGTTCGATCGCGTCTCCGGGCGACTTCTTTTCACAAACGACCGGTTGCAACTTGTTGATCTTCGCGGCGCGCTTTTTTCTGGAAACGTGCGCGGCAACGCCGATATCTCCCTGGCGAAAGACAAACCGCGTTATCACGCCAGCGTCGTCGTCACGGATATCGATTTCCCTCGCCTGACCAATCTTTATTTCAGCTACTATCACTATCGAACGGTACGCGGACAGTTGAACGGCGAATATGATTTCGATGGATTGGGCACCGACGCGCGCAATATGCGTGGCACTGGAAGAATCGGAGTCACCAATGGCGATGTCTTCGCCATTCCTGTCTTCGGGCCGATTTCAGAGATCCTCAATCACATTCTGCCGGGTGCCGGCTATAGCGTTGCGCGCGCCGCTGACGCGAAATTTAGGATCAACGACGGAATCATTCACACCAACGATCTCGATATGGCCGGACAACTTTTCAGCGTCCTGGGGCATGGCGATATCTATTTTCTCGACGACAAACTCGATTTTGACCTGCGGATCAATGCGAAAGGCCCCGGTGTCGTGCTTGCGCCAGTTTACAAACTTTTCGAATACAAAGGTGAAGGAAGTCTGAAGAAACCGGACTGGCACCCCAAGAGATTTTAGATCTTAGATCTTCGATTTTCGATTGAATGAAACTAGCAAGACGTCGGGCGCGATCTGCGCCGGCCAGATCGAAAATCGAAAACCGCCAATCGAAAATTTTGTTGGGCGCCCATATGTCGATCGGCGGCGGGGTGCACATGGCAATCGAACGCGCCTGTTCGATCAACTGCACCGCCATGCAAATCTTCGTGAAGAACAATATGCAATGGTTCGCGCGACCGTTCGTGAAGAAGGAAATTCGCGCCTTTCTTGATCACGCCCAGCGCGCCGAGCTGGCGTCGGTTTTTGCCCATGCGAACTATTTAATCAATCTGGCCGCGACCAATCCGCAGTTTCACGCGAATTCATTGCGCGCTTTGTCGGAAGAGTTGACCCGGGCGGACCAGCTCGAATTGCCCTTTCTCGTTTTGCATCCCGGCGCGCACCTCGGCACGGGCGAGGAAGCCGGGCTCGAAAAAATCATCGACTCGCTCGACCGCGTGCTCGCCGGAATTCCGAAAGTGAAGACCCGGATCGCGCTCGAGACGACGGCTGGCCAGGGTTCATGCCTGGGCGATAAATTCGAGCACCTTGCCCACATCATCCGTTGCGTGCGCGAACCGCAACGGCTTTGCGTTTGCCTCGACACGGCTCACGTTTTTGCTGCCGGCTACGACATTGGCAGCGAAGTTGCGACGCGAAAAATGTTCGCGCAATTTGACCGGATGATCGGTCTCGACTGGCTCGTCGCGATTCACGCGAACGATTCCAAGACGACGCGCGGCTCACGCGTAGATCGACATGAACACATCGGGAAAGGGCGAATCGGACTGGACGCCTTCCGCTTCATCATGCGCGACCGGCGTTTGCGCAAAATTCCAAAAGTGCTCGAAACGCCAAAGGGCAAGGACCTGGCCGAAGACGTCGCGAACATGAAAACGCTGCGCCGCGCTTCGCAGAGCGAAGCGTTTACAGCTATTTGATCAGCCGGATCGAGATCGGATAGCGATAGAGCTTGCCTTCGCTGGCTTGAATGGAAGCGATGATGACGAGGACGAGATTCAAGATGTGGAGGATGCCGAGAAGGACGAAACCAATGAGCACAAGACAAAGCACTCCGGCGATCAGCGAGTAGATCAACATCGAGATCTGAAAATTAAGCGACTCCTTGCCATGGACGTCGATTTCCGGGGAATCTCCGCGCTTGGCCAGCCAGACGATGAGCGGACCGAGAATATGGCCGGCCCATGGCACAAAAAATCCGGCCAATGCCGTGGCGTGGCAAAGCACAGTCCAGGTCCGAACGTTTGATGAAGATGTCGATGTTTCCATGTTTTAACCTTTCGCTCGCGTGAAATAACGACTGCCCGCTCGCTGCGACCAGAGCAAGAAAAAAGAGGTCGGTTACGTTCCTTTCACGCGCTCGATGTGCGCGCCGAGCTCGCTTAATTTTTCATCGAGACGTTCGTAACCGCGATCGATGTGATAAACGCGACTCACTTCGGTAACTCCCTCCGCCTTCAATCCCGCGAGCACGAGCGCGGCGGAGGCGCGCAGATCGCTCGCCATCACCGGCGCGCCAAAGAGACGATCGACGCCCTGGATCACTGCGGTCGCACCTTCCAACTGCATTTGCGCGCCCATGCGCTTGAGTTCCGCAATGTGCATGTAGCGTTGCGGGAAAATATTTTCCGTAATGACGCTGATGCCATCGTTGGTTGAAAGCAGCGCGCACATCTGCGCCTGCATATCCGTCGGGAAACCTGGATAAGGGTCGGTCACAAGTTCAAGCGGTGAGGTCTGGCCATTCGACGAGACCGTGATCGAACGAGCGGATGATTCGATTCGAAATCCACAACTAGCCAGCGCGTTCGTAACCGCTTCCACGTGTCCCGGCTCGACGCGTTCAACCGTGATTCCTTTGCCGCAAATCGCGCCCGCGACAAGGAACGTTCCCGCCTCGATACGGTCGGGAATGATGTCGTGCTCCGCGCCGTGCAACTCGCGCACCCCTTCGATGATCAGGCGACGTGTTCCTGCGCCTTCGATTTTCGCGCCCATCTTGTTCAGAAAATTCGCAAGATCGACAACTTCCGGTTCCTGCGCGGCGCCTTCGATCACGGTTGTTCCTTCCGTGAGCACCGCAGCCATCATCACGTTGTCCGTGCCGAGAACCGTCGGCCCAAATTTGCCCCGCAGATTTATGACCGCGCCTCTCAATCTCGGTGCAAAGACTTTTACGTTGCCCCCTTCCACGCGTACCGCCGCACCGAGCGCTTCGAATCCTTTAAGATGTAGATCGATCGGCCGATCGCCGATGATACACCCGCCCGGCATTGAGACTGTCGCCTCCTTGCAACGACCGAGGAGCGGGCCAAGCACGCAAACCGAGGCGCGCATCTTGCGCACCACGTCGTACGGCGCAAGCGATTCCACCCTGTCCGCCGTCACGCTCACCGTCCCGCTGGCGCGTTCCACTTGCGCGCCCAGGTGCGTCAAAATTTGCACCATGTAATTGGTGTCGCTCAAGTCGGGCACGCGATGAATGGTGCACGGCTCGCGTGTGAGCAGCGTCGCGGCCAAGATCGGGAGCGCCGAATTTTTCGAGCCGCTGATCTTGATCGAACCGGAAAGCGGATGGCCGCCGTGGATGCGAATTTTATCCATACCTGGCAGACATAAAACGGGTTGTACCTGAATAATCGTTTCTCAAGCAAATGTCGTTGTATTTTTTTTGCGTAAGAACGCCTGAGAGCGCTTCGGCCTGGCCAATCCCGGCCTCGAGCGCGAGCAAGCCCCCAGGTCGCAGATGCGGCCGGGCCTGCTCGATTAGTTCCCGTATGAGTTCGTCTCCATGCGCGCCGCCGAAAAGCGCGACCTCCGGATCATGCAGGACCTCGCGGGAAAGAAGATGTCGATCTTGCGAAGAGATATACGGCAAATTTGCGACGATGAGATCGAATGTTCCATCGATATTTTTGAGGAGATCGCTTTTTGCGAAATCAACTCGCGCGCTTAAACCCAGCCGTGCGGCATTCTCGCGCGCAAGTTCCAGCGCTTCCTCCGAGAGATCGACAGCGTGAATCTGCGCTTCGGGAAACGCGGCCGCAAGAGTGAGTGCAATCACACCAGACCCGGTTCCGACATCCAGAATTTGGGACTTCGGATTTGGAATTTTGGATTTGAGGAACTCAACGAGTTCCTCCGTCTCCGGGCGCGGAACCATCGCGCGCTTATCGCAAAGAAATGTGTGGCCGCAAAATTCCACCGTGCCGAGCAAATGTTGGAGTGGCTCGCCCTGGCCGCGCCGCCTAACCAGCTCGCGCAGCGTGGCCAGTTCGCTTTCGCCGAGATTCTTTTCGAACTCGAGATAAAGTTCCATGCGCGTGCGTCCAAGCACATGTGCGAACAGGTGCTCGGCGTTCAAGCGCGGATTGTCGATGTCGCGCTTCTTAAAATACGCGGTCATGGATTGCAGTACCTCGAGGACGGTCATTCTTTAATTAATGGAGGGACGCGCACTGTCGCGTCCCATGAATTATGGCGCTGACGTCGCAGCGCCCTCCACGACGCCTCCGAGACGCTCTTTAACATCCGCGGCTTGCAACGCGTTAATCATCTCGCCGAGATCGCCATCCATCACGCGGTCCAGATCATAAAGTGTCAGGCCGATGCGATGATCGGTCACGCGGTTCTGCGGGAAATTATAGGTGCGGATTTTTTCTTCGCGCCCGCCCGTGCCGATCTGGCCGCGGCGTTGCGCGCTATATTTTTCCGCTTCCTCGCGCTGCTTGCGTTCGAGCAGCCGCGCGCGAAGAATGCTCAGCGCTCTCTCTTTGTTCTTAATCTGACTGCGGCCATCCTGACAACGAACGATCGTTCCAGTTGGAATGTGCAGAACTTGCACGGCGGAGTCGGTCGTGTTTACGCCTTGCCCGCCCGGACCACCGGCGCGCGACACTTCAATTCGTAATTCTTCCGGCTTGAGAAGGATATCTACCTCTTTGGCTTCGGGCAAAACGGCGACCGTGGCTGTCGATGTATGAATGCGGCCCTGCGCTTCCGTTGCCGGCACCCGTTGCACGCGATGCACGCCGCTCTCGTAGCGAAGTTTTCGAAAAACCGATTCACCCGAGACGCGGAAGATCACTTCTTTGAGCCCGCCAAGCTCGGACGGACTCGATTCGAGATCTTCGGCCTTTAATCCGGCGGATTCGGCGTAGCGATTGTACATGCGGTAAAGATCGGCGGCGAAAATCGCTGCCTCGCTGCCGCCAGTCCCGGCGCGAATCTCGACAATGGCATCGCGATCTTCATTCTCGCCCGGCGGGAGCAAAGCGATTTGCATCTCGCGCTCAAGATCGACAACGCGTTTTTGCAGGTCCGGAATCTCGTCATCGGCCATGGCCGCGATCTCGACGTCGTTTGACATGGCGAGCTCACGATTTTCGTCCAACTGTCGGCGCGCGGCTTCCAGTTCATCCCAGCGCGTCAGCAATTGCTTGATGCTCCCATGTTCGCGCATGGCCTCACTGGCGCGCTTGCGATTATCGAATAGACGCGGGTCGGCGATCGCGCGGGCAAGTTGTTGGAAACGTTCGCGTTTGCGTTCGATCAGGGAATCAAAATCCATATCTGTAGCGGCGCTCTATGAGCGGCGAAAGAATGCGACCCCGAAAGCGTTCGGGGCCGCAGAAAACAGCTAAGCCTTTTTGCCGGTGCGCGCGGCTTTGGTGCTGCCGTAGCGGCGCGCAAACTTCTCCACGCGGCCCGCGGTATCGACGAACTTTTGCTCGCCAGTGAAAAACGGATGACAAGCGGCGCAAATACCGATCTTAATATCACGACGCGTCGAGCGGGTGTGATAGACCGCGCCGCAGGCGCAGACGATATCGGTCTCGTAATATTCTGGATGAACGCCCGCTTTCATATTCAAAAACGAGCAGGAAATTTACGCGCGCTGAGGCGCTCGCGCAAGCGATGAAATCGAACGACGCATTGCTGGCGGCGTGGAAAGCAATCCTCGCGCGCGCAAAAGATGCGCCGGCCATCTTCCATACGCGTGGCAAAATCACGCGAACGTTTGACCAAATCGAAGCAGATGCGCACGACTTTGAAGCAAAGATCGACCTGTTCGCCGCCGGGTGCGTCGTCGCGATCCAAATTGGGAATCACGAGGATTGGCCAGCGATCCTGCTCGCATGTTTGCGGAAGCGCCTGGTCGTTCTCCCGTTCGAGCAAACCATCAGCGAGCAAGCGCGCGACGCGGCACTTTCAACTTGTCAATGTGCGGGTTTAATCACGGCCGCGAGCGCCGTTCCGCTTGTTCGTAAGGTCGATAATTGCATTCCCGATTGGGGCGATGATCCGCCGTCGCTCTTGAAATTGACCTCCGGAACAACCGCCGCGCCGCGCGCCATCCGGTTTCGCAGCGAACAACTCCTGGCCGATTGCAATCAGATTTGCGACACGATGGATATTACCGATGCCGATCTGAACTTCGGCTTAATCCCGATTTCGCATTCCTACGGCTTCAGCAATCTGCTCACGCCGCTGCTCGCACGCGGCGTGCCAATGGTGCTGAGTCGTGACCGGACACCGCGCGCGGTCCTAGTCGATCTTGCGCGCGCACAGGCGACGGTTTTTCCGGGAATGCCGGTTCTGTATCAGGCGTTTTGCGAAATGGAGAATATTCCCGCGCTGCCCAAACTTCGGCTTTGCATTTCGGCCGGCGCGCCGTTGCCGATTGTCGTGGCGAGGAAGTTTCAAGAAAAATTCAAGATGCCGATCCATTCATTTTACGGCGCCTCCGAGTGCGGCGGGATTTGTTATGATCGCGACGGCTCGAATGGGATCGAAGGTTTTGTCGGCCAAGCGATGAAAGAGGTCGATCTTGAGTGGGTCGATGAAACAACGCCGGCGAGCCAGGTACGTGTGCGCAGTGCGGCGGTAGGCGACAGTTATTTTCCCGAAGCGGACGAAATAAAACTCGGCCGCGGAGTTTTCATTCCGGATGATCTGTTAACGGAAACGACGAACGGATTCCGCATCGTCGGCCGCCTTTCCGACGTGATCAATGTCGCGGGCAAAAAAGTGAATCCGGCGGAAGTGGAAGCGCATTTGCTGCGCTTCGGCGGCGTGCGCCAGGCGGTTGTGTTTGGTCGCGAATCAGCGTTGCGGAATGAGGAGATCGTCGCGTGCGTCGTCGCAGATGTCGATGTTCGCGAGGCCGATCTTCTGGAATTTTGCCGAAGCCACTTGAGCGGCTGGCAGGCGCCGAAGCAGATTTTTATTGTCGATGCAATTCCGGTGAACGAGCGCGGAAAAATCAGCCGGCGCGACCTTGCGCGCCGATTTCCGGCGTAAGGTAAGGGATGTCGCGCCGTGCACCGTCGCTACCATTCGGATTGAGGCAAAGAAAAATACTTTGCATTTGACGAGAAGCAGGCATTGCTAAGTAGCGTGGCGTGCGGCGAGAAAGGCCGCCGGCTTCACCATGATTTTATCGTGAAGGAGAAGACCTCAAGGCACTCTAAAAGTTCATCGACGGAAGCCGGGCAGGTTCTTGTGCTGGAACCGGACGAGCAATTGGTCTCCGCGATTTCAGCGGCGTTGCAGGAAGCCGCGCCCGGCGCGCAAGTGGACATCGCGCCCAGCCTGGAAGAAGCGCAACGGTTGGTCCTCGGGACCAAGCCTGATCTTTTCGTCCTCGATATTGATGCAACTTACGATCTCGGCCAGGAGTTTCTTTACGACTTGCGCACGAGTCATCCGAATGCGCGCGCCATTATTCTCACGGCCGTCCAGGTGGCTGCGCAACGCGAGCAAGCGGCTGGTCTCGGTGCGATTCATTTTCTGGAAAAACCGTTCCCACATGGTGATTTTGTCGATCTGGTCGAGGCGTTGCTGCGGCCTTCGAGCAAAGCCGACCAGGAAAAGTTTCGTGGGACGCTGAGCGACCTGCACGTTTCCGACATCATTCAGTTGAAGTGCATGAGCCGCGCGACCGCGGTGCTGGAATTCACTGGGCCGCGGGGTGAGAAGGCGCGCGTCTTCTTCGAGGGCGGGCAAGTGCGCCATGCGACCGCTCCGGGCAAAGAAGGGCTGACCGCTTTCAATGAGATTGTGACTTGGAAGGGAGGAACGATCTCGGAGGTTGCAAAAGCTGGCCCAAGTCCGGGCACGATCAATCAGGATTGGCAAGTCTTGCTCGTGGAAGCAATGCGCACGGCGGATGAAAGAGAGACCGCTTCCGGCGTGGCTCATCCCCGGTCCAAGCGTTCTCCGGAGCAGAAGGTGCTCGTCATCGACGACAGTTTGATGTTGTTGAGCTTCGTGGAAGAAATTCTCACCGAAGCCAATTACCGCGTCGTCACCGCGCCAACGGCCGAGCAAAGTCTGCGCGCCAGCAGGGATGATCCGCCGGATTTGATTCTTCTCGATTACCTCCTTCCGGACATGAAGGGCGACGAAGTAAGCCGCAAGTTGCTCGAGAACCCGGCGACGGCCGACATTCCCGTGATCTATATGTCCGGCTTCGGCCCGGACCTCCGGCCGGATCGAATCGCCAACCGTAACGTGATTGGATTCTTGAATAAACCCTTCACTTCGGATTTGCTGATCAAAACCGTGGAGAACTATATGCCGAAATCACTTGGCGAACCGGAGACAATCGAAGCCGAAATCGGACCCGCACCGAGCGAGGATTTAAGTCAAAGGGAGCCGGCTCCCGTTTGGGAGGAAGAAACTATCTCTCAGGAAACGAGCGCAGTCGCGGAAGCCGCGATCCAATCCGAGGAATGGTGGAGCGCGCCGCCACCGGCGGAGGATTGGTCGCAACCCGCGGCGATCGCTCCGATCAGCGAGCTTGAGCTTCCAGACAAGGCAGTCACAAGCGGCGCTTATTTTTGCGGCGACACTAGTTTCTTTTCTCTCAACTGGGCGCTGCAGACGATCGCGAAAGAAAAACTTACCGGATGGTTGCGCTCATTTTGGCAGAACGAGCCGATCGATCTTCTCACGCACAACGGAGAACTCATTCTGGCCAGAACGCACGACCCGGAACTCTATTGCCCCGAAGCGCCGATCACGCTCGTCAATGTCGATGCGGAGAAGATCGCCGAGGCGCGTGCGCAACAGTTGGCAACCGGCTGCCCGCTTTTCCTTACCCTCGCCCGAGAGGAACTGATCTTGCGCGAAACGGCCTTGCAGTTGGTGCAGCATTACGGCCAAAAACTCTTCGCCCAACTTTGGACGGGGCGGCGCGTGCGCTTCATATTCGAGCAGAATGAGGAATTACCCGACTACGCGAGCGAGATACTCGCCGAGCCGGATGTAGACCACTGGGCGCTGGGAAGTTTGCGCTTCATTCAGTTTCAGGAACTCGGCGAGCATGCAAACTTCGATCCGGCGTTAATTCCGGCTTATACCAAGAACGGTTTTGACCGCGTCCAAAATCTCAAGCTGACCGTGGCGGAGGCGCAGTTCGCTTCGCAGTTCAATGGGAGCCGGTCGCTCCAGCAAATTGCCAAGAATCTGCGGCTCGATTTGAAATTCGCTCAGCTCACGCTGTTTCGTTTCCTCGCGCTTGAGATCGTGGAATGCTGGCCGCCAACCTCGGGGGCGAAACCGGAGGGCAAGGGCATCTTGCAGCGTTTCACCCGCTCGATCGGCCTCGGCGAGTAGCGTCACCGCCGAAGGCAACGGTCGATCATGAAGAAAAAAGTTCTTGTCGTCGATATTGGCGGCACGCACGTGAAACTGCTCATGTCGCCGCGCGACCAACGCAAATTTGCTTCCGGACCGAAAATGACTCCGAAAGAAATGATCACGAAGATCAAGCAAAGCGTGCGCGGTTGGCGCTTTGCTGCGATCTCGATTGGATTTCCGGCGCCAGTCCGCGGCGGCCGCATCGCCAGGAAACCGAAACATCTTGGCAAAGGCTGGGTAGGATTTGATTTTGCAAAAGCGCTCCGCAAACCGGTGCACGTAATCAACGACGCGGCCATGCAAGCGCTTGGAAGTTATCACGGCGGCCGCATGCTTTTTCTCGGACTCGGCACCGGACTCGGCTCGGCACTCGTCTGGGAGAAAACGTTGCTCCCGCTCGAGTTGGGCGATTTGCCCTATCGCCGACGCGAGATCATTGAAGAATGGCTCGGTCAGCCGGGATTGGATCGCTTGGGTCAAAAAGACTGGATGCGCGAGGTGGAATACGCCATTACGCAATTGAAGCGCTCTTTTGTCGCCGATCATGTTGTTCTGGGCGGAGGCAATGCCCGATTTTTCGATGTGCTGGCCGAAGGCTTCGAGCGCGGCGATAATCGCAACGCTTTCCGCGGCGGCGCGCGACTTTGGGAGATGGATCCGCGCACGCACCGCAAAAAATGGCGCGTCATGTAACGCAACCGCAGAAAATGCCAGGGAGGGGATTCGAACCCCTAAGGATTGCTCCACCAGATCCTAAGTCTGGCGCGTCTGCCAATTTCGCCACCCTGGCTCAAATTTTGACAATCGCTTCAGTACAAATCCTAGCACGACACCAATCTTTACCCTAACCGCCATCGCTGTCGTGGTTAAGAGCTTCCGATCCAGATCCCAACTAAAAACACCAAGACTCCTCCGACAATCACTTGAAAAGCGGCGCGGAGAAATGGCGTGTCCATATACCGGTTTCGAATCCAGCTGATGAGCAGAAGTTCAATGGCCACGATGACAACGGCAACGGCGGTAGCAGTTCGAAAATACGGGATCAAATATGGCAACGTATGACCGATTCCTCCGGCCGTGGTCATCAATCCGCAGACGACTCCACGCAGCAGAGGTTTGCCCCGGCCGGTCAGGCTGCCGTCATCCGACGCTGCCTCCGCGAACCCCATCGAAATTCCCGCTCCGACGCTGGCGGCGAGGCCGACCAGAAGAGCAGCATGGCTGTTGTGCGTCGCAAACGCGGCCGCAAAAACCGGCGCGAGGGTTGAGACCGAACCGTCCATTAACCCTGCCAGACCAGGCTGCACGATTTGCAGAACGAACAACCGGCGATGGGCTTTGTCTTCTTGTGCCTCAACTTCCGGAGTCAGTTGTTCCCTTTGGAGATCGTCGGCCAGGGTGACATGCTTTCGCTCCGCCTCAGCTAAGTCTCCGAGTAGTTTCCGCGTCGACACATCGCTGACTTTACCAGCCGCGCGCTCGTAAAAGCGCTGGGTTTCTGTCTCCATTACCTCGGCCTGATTCCGAACGGTTTTGATTCCCAGCGGCCGGATCATCCACACCGGTTTGCGGTGCACAAAGCCCTTCACGTCCTCTCGACGGATCAAAGGGATGTGCTCTCCAAAGCGCCGCCGGTATTCCTCAATCAGTTCACGGCGATGCTCATCCTCTTCCGCCTCCATTTCCTTAAAGATTTGAGCGGTCGCGGGGTAGTCAGCTTTCAATCCGGCGGCGAAGTCCGCGTAAATGCGCGCATCCGTTTCCTCGGAAGAAATGGCCAGCGCGAGAATTTCCTGCTCAGAAAGATCTTTGAAATTCTTGGCCATATTGTTGCCAGATCAGTCAAAGCCATCGCCCGGTCGATTGAAATATTATTTCTTCGCCGCTGCAGGAGTGGGCGAAGGAGCGGGTGTTGCGGCGGATGATGGGCGCGATCATGTGCCTAGCATACCGATCACCATCGTCGTCGCCGTCATGATCACTGGGCGCAAACGGCCGGTCTTCCAATATTGCGGAAGGCTCGTCTAGAAGTGATCCTGGCGTTGGTGCTTGTCGATGCCCACGAGGAGGCGGCAAAGAATCCGGATCCCTCTCGAACAGGCTGCTGATGCCTACGCTCGCAATGATGCAAAGCAAAGCGCGGTTCCGCATGCTGCTGGTTGCGAAGGAGGGAGTCGCTCCCGGTGCGCCGCTCAACTGAGGCAAGAAGATCCTTAAATGAGCATATTCACCTCGCCAGGCGAGGGGAAAAGGGGCCATGCAAAAAAGGCCGGGATGGGCGCG
>Ga0209056_10002619_pt1 | contig 19261 bp, 21 predicted proteins | sample GraSoiAngelo_114_FD_185876 | JGI IMG/M metagenome (GOLD analysis project Ga0209056, IMG submission 185876) | Grasslands soil microbial communities from the Angelo Coastal Reserve, California, USA - 14_0903_13_40cm (SPAdes) (version 2) | ecosystem: Environmental > Terrestrial > Soil > Grasslands...
GTCGCGCGCCAGCTCGGTTTCCGCGGGGGCCTCGTGCCCGGCGTCACCGTCTACGCCTACATGACGCGGCCGCTCGTCGACGCCTGGGGGCGGGAGTGGGTCGAGGGCGGGACCGCGTCCGTGCGCTTCGTCAAGCCGGTGTACGCGGGCGAGGTGGTCACGGTCCGGCCGGCGGGCGTGCCCGCCGATCCGTCGGCGCTCGAGGTGAGCGCCGTCAACCCGGCGGGCGAGCTCTGCGCGGTCCTCACCGCCCGGCTGTCGGAGCCCGCCGCTCCGTCCGTCGACCTGGCCGCGTATCCCGCGGGCGAGCTGCCCGCCGAGCGGCCGCCCGCCACGCACGCCGTCCTCGAGGCGCTCGGCGTCCTCGGCTCCCCCGTACTCCTCTGGGACGCGGCCGCGGCCGCCGAGGCCCGAGCGAAGTTCGACGACCCGGACCCGCCCGCCGGCGGCGCCGGCGCCCTCGCGCCCCCCGCCCTCTTCCTGGACCAGGGAAACCGCGCGCTCGACCAGAACGTCCGCCTCGGCCCCTGGATCCACGCGGGCAGCACGGTCCAGCACCTCGGCGGAGTCCGGCCCGGCGACCGGCTGACGACGCGCGGCCGCGTGGCCCGGCTGTTCGAAAAGCGGGGCCAGGAGTTCGTGGAGCTCGACCTTCTGGTGGTGGCGGGGGACGCGCGGCCGGTCGCGCGGCTGTCCCACACGGCCATCTACCGGCTCCGGGCGTCGTGAGCGGTCCGCTCGCCGGGATCCAGGTCGTCGACCTCACGAGCTACGTGGCCGGCTCCTACGCGGCGATGATGCTGGCCGACATGGGGGCCGCGGTGGTCAAGGTCGAGTCCCTCGCCGGCGACTCGTTCCGCGAGCTGCCGGGGTTCCTCGGCTGGAACCGCGGCAAGCGTTCGCTCGCGGTGGACCTCAAGACCGAGGCCGGGCGGGCCGTGCTCGACCGGCTCGCGGCGCGTGCCGACGTCGCCCTGGAGAACATGCGGCCGGGCGTCGCCGACCGGCTCGGCGCGGGCTGGGCGCGGCTCTCGGCGCTCAACCCGCGCCTGGTCTACTGCTCGATCACGGCGTTCGGCTCGACCGGGCCCGACGCGGGGCGGCCCGGCTTCGACCCGCTCTTCCAGGCGCTGGGCGGCGTGATGGCGCTCCAGGGGTTCGGCGGCCCACCCCAGTACGTGCGGATCGCGGTGACCGACTACTACGCGGCGGCGCTCGCGAGCCAGGCGATCCTGGCCGCGCTCTTCGCGCGGGAGCGCACCGGCCGCGGCCAGAAGGTGGAGACGTCGCTCGTGCAGGCCGTGCTGGCGCTGCAGTCGGGCAACGTCGTCTTCTACCCGGACAAGGACGCCCGCCTCCGCGAAAACCCGACCTACCGCCTCTACGAGGCGGGCGACGGCCGTTGGCTCTTCCTCGCCTGCGGCAACCAGTCCTTCTGGGCGAAGCTCTGCAAGGCGCTCGACCTGGGCGCGCTCGCGGACGACCCGCGCTTTGCCTCCTGGATGCTGCGCGTCGAGAACCGGGACGCGCTCTCGCCGCTGCTCGAGGCGCGCCTCCGCGAGCGCTCGCGCGCGGAATGGCTCGAGACGCTGGCCGCGCACGACGTCCCCTGCGCGCCGGTCCAAACCCTCCAGGAGTTCGTCGAGCAGCCCGCGGTGGCGCGGCTCGCGATGGTCCGGCAGTACGCGCATCCGGAGGTGGGTCCGCTACGGCTGATGGGCCAGCCGCTCGGCTTCTCGGCGACACCCGTCGTCGACCCGGGCCCCCCGCCCACGCTCGGCCAGCACACCGACGAGATCCTGGCCGAGGCCGGGTACGATCGGACCGCGATCGCCGACCTCAGGCGCCGCGGCGTCGTCGGAGGAGGGCCGGCGAGGTAGGTGCCGTTCCGCTACTACGCCCGCCTCTCGCGCTCCCAGAAGGCGACGTACGCCAGGAGCGACGGCGTCCCGCAGCTCCGGCTTCGCCGGGCGGAGGAGGTCCGGCCGCTCGTCCGAGCGCTCGAGGTCGCGCTCGGGTCGGAAAGCCGCGAGCGCACCCAGGCGGCGACCGAGCACCTGATCCGCGGCCTGACCGACGCGCTCGGGATCCCGGCCGTCCGGGTCGAGGTGCTGGCGGCGCGGCCGCACGCGCGGTGGGGGGAGCTGCACGGCCTGTACGAGGCGCCCCGGGGCGCCCGGCCCAAGATCACGCTGTGGATGCGCACGGCCAAGCAGCGACGGGTGGTCGCCTTCCGCACCTTCCTCCGAACGCTGCTCCACGAGGTCGGCCACCACGTCGACTACACCCTCTTGAATCTGCCGGACTCGTTCCACACCGAGGGGTTCTACAAGCGGGAATCGAGCCTCTTCCACCAGCTCGTCCCGCCGGAGGGAGACACGATGCCGACGGTCGAGGACATCGCCAAACTACCCATCGAGCAGCAGCTCGCGCGCCTCGGGCGCACCGCCCACGACCTCGCGGAGGCCATACGGGGTCAGGCGGACGCCGCGCTGTCGCGTCGACCGGACCCGAAGAACTGGGCCGCCACGGAGGTGCTCTGTCACCTGCGCGACACGGAGGAGTCGTTCATGGGCCGCTTCCGGACGATCCTGGCCATGGACGAGCCCGTGCTCTTCCCGATCGACCCCGACCGGTGGGCCGACGAGCGCCAGTATCTCCGCGCGGACGCCGAGCATGCGGTGCGCGCGTTCCGGCGGCGCCGGGAGGAGTCCCTCGATCTCCTGCGCGGGCTCGCGGCCGAGGCCTGGAACCGGGGTGCGATCCACCCGGTGCGGGGCCGCATGACCGTCCGGGAGTTCGTCACGCTGATGGCGTGGCACGACGACAACCACCTCGATCAGCTGAGGCGCGCGCTGGACGGCCGCGCGTAGCGCCGGATCCGCCGCGGGGGGCGACTCCGGCCGCAGCCCGAGCCGCGCGCCAGGCGTCGGGATCGCCCCGCCCCCGCGCGATCGCCCGCCCGGCCTCGGTGCGATAGCGCGTGTGACGAACGGGCGGCGCTCGAGCCCGCGCGCGGCGTCGAGCTCTCATCGCAGACGTCCCGCCGCGTGCTCCAGGGGGTGCCCCCGAAGTCCGGAACGGCGCCGGCGGGCTCGGCGAGGGTCAGTGCCCGCTCGGGATCTGGTAGGTCCGGCCGCCGCCCTGCTTCTTCTGGGGCTCGGGCTCCAAGGGCTGGACCGCGATCCAGCCCTTGGCCTGCATGCAGTCGGCGTCGAGTTCGCCGCTGCGGGTGCAGGCGGCCGTGTCGCGGTGGAACTCCTCCACCGTATACGGGCCGGGCTTCATCCACTGGCGATCCGGCGCCTGCGAGCACGCCGCCGCCGCGACGACGACGAGCAGCAGGGGCGACGGGCGGATTTTCATGCGCGGTATTCTATCAGCACTCCAGGGCGGCGACCGCACCCTCTGGCCTGTCGGAGCTGGTGCAGACGGAAGCGGTAAGCCGCCCGGCCCCGGCGCGCCTCCGAGTCTTGGGCGCGATCGGGGCGCCCGTGCCGGATCGGTCCCCCCCCCGGGGTCCGCCGATCTCCTCGGAGGAGCGGTTTTCGCGATCCGGCGCAACGGCGCTAGACTCGTTCTAGATGCTGTCGACCCTGTGGGGCCCAACCATCCGGGGACTTCTCGTCGGCCTGGCCTGGCTCGTCCTGGCCGCGGGTGCGGCCGCCCAGTCTCCGGCTCAGTACCGAACCGGCCCGGACGGCGTGATCCTGCCGGACTCTTCTGCGACACCCGGAGACACCCGCCCGGTCACCGTCGGCGACCTCTGTCCCATCGCCCACACAAAGCTCGTCCGCCACGTTACCCCGGCCCAGAAGCACCGCGCGTATGCCAACTACGGCGCCACGCAGAAGCCGGGCGTCTGCTGCGAGGTCGATCACCTCATCCCGCTGGAGCTCGGCGGCTCGAACGCCGATGCGAACCTGTGGCCGGAGCCGTACGCGCCGAAGCCGGGGGCTCGTGAGAAGGATGTGCTCGAGACGTTCCTCCACCTCGCGGTGTGTGGGGGCACTCTGGACCTGAAAGAGGCCCAGCAGAAGATCGCGACGGACTGGTACGCCGCCTACCTGGAGATGCGGGGGCAGAGCCCTTCGCGGTAGCCGTTCTCGCTCGCGCCTGGACTCACCCGGCGCGCTCGACGCGATTCTTCTCGGCCCGGCGCCCTCGGGATCTCCCGGCCTGACCCGCCGCGATGTCTCCGTGTCCCCCGGGCCCCCCGCCGACCGACGGCGGCGCCGCGTGCGGTGAGCGCCGTCGGCGGGCCCCTCCTCCCCGGGCTCGGGCCGGCTCACCCCACGGCCAGGGCACCCGACACACGCTCGATGAGCGCCTGCACGACGGGCGCAATCGTCCCGGCCGGATCGGGCATCGTCAGCGGCAGCGCGGTCGGGCTCCAGGGGGTCCAGCGGGGCCGCGACGCGGGCGGGAAGAGGATGACCGCCGGAGAGCCGACGGCGGCCGCGAGATGGCTCACCCCCGTGTCGCCGCCGAGGTACGCGGCTGCCTCCAGGAGGATCGCGGCCAGGACGGGCAGGGGGGGCTCCCGCAGCCGCCGCATCGGGAGATCCGGGGTCGACAGCAATGCGCCCGCGGCGGCTCTGTCGGCCGGGCCCTCGTGGACCACCACCTGGCATCCGGTCTCGAGCTCCACGCCGCGGATCGCCTGGGCAAAGCCGCCGGCGGACCAGCGCTTGTCGGCGCCGCCAGCACCGGGATGGACCACGAGGAGCGGGCGCGCGGCGTCGACACCGAGGCGCGACAGCGCCCGCCGCGCTTCCGCACGCCACGCATCCGGCAGGCGGAGCGGCAGGAGCGGCGGGGCAGTCGCGACGCCGCAGGGCTTGACCGTCTCGACGAGGTGTTCCCAGACGCGGACCGGGGACTCCGGCGGAGGAACAGGGGAGGCCACCACGACCTCCTGCCCGAGCTCGCGCAGGCGCGCCGGAAAGGGCTCGGCGCGGGCCCCGAACCACGAGATCACTCGGGCGAAGCGGGCCAGCCGGCGCCGGACGTCCGCGGGCACGGTATCACGACCGAAGAGGGCCTCGAGCCCGAGCCCATCGAAGGACTGGCAGGACCCGACGACGCCCGTCCCGGCGAGGAGCGTGCCGAGGTGCGTCTGCCCCGCAAAGGTCGGCGCGGTCCCCCCGCCGAGCTCCCGGAGCACGGTCAGCGCGGGGATGGCCTGCAGGACGTCGCCGAGAGCCCCCGGATGGATAACGAGCGTTGCGTTCATGCTCGGCGATGCGCCCGGGTCGACCGAAGACGGGCGGTCGAGGTGCCGGTCCGGTCGGGCGGGGTCAGGCGTCGGGCGCTGCGCCCGCGGGAGGGCCCGGTCGCCCGGAGCCGCTCTTGAGCCGCAGGGTTGGGGACGCGCCCGTTCTTGCACGCATGAGCCATGTCAGACGAACCCATCAGGCCGTCACCCGCGTTGATGAGACTGGGCGGTGACCACACCTGCCGCGGGCGTCGCGAGGGCCAGCCCCGGGGCGCGCTCTTCCACGACCCGCAAGTCTCCTCTCGGGAGCGGCGGCCGCCGGCCGTAGGCTGCGCGGTCGTCCAGTCCCGGCCAGATTCTACCCTCAGAGGCCCGATCGTCCAGCCCGCAGGGTCTCCCACGCGGCCCGCTGCACGGCGAGCCACGGCGTCGATTCGAACGCGGAGCCCGTCGCGCCCGTCGCCGAATGCTCCATGCCGCTGACGTAGAACGTCGCCCGCCAGCCGCGCTCGTCGTACCGGGTGAGGCTCAGGTCATAGCCCTGCCGCGCCATGCCGGCGGCGACGAGGCCGAGGCCCGACCAGGTGCCGAGCCACGCGCGAACGAGGCTGAGCTCGGGCGCGGCGGCGTCGACGAGGGCGAAACCGAGTGCCGCGGTGAGGAGCGAGCGCCGGTCAGCCGGACGCTCCTCACGCATTGACGTCACGCCCTTCCCTCGGCGGCCTCCTGAGTCGACACATCGGGAACCGCGCGAAGAGCACCCGCGCCGCAATCGCGACGGCGAGCCGGGCCTGCCCGCCGGGATCTCTCATCGGCCGTCCGCCCGTTCAGACAGAAGGGGCTGTTCTCGTCAGGCTCGCGCCGCCCGCCCAGACCAGGAACGGAACGGCCGGCCGGATCCGTCTCATCGTGGCCCTCCTCGGTGGATAGTGTGGCCGCCGGCGCTGGCTTCTTCAACTCTCGGACCGCGGAGCCACTCGCCCGGGCCGGACTGAGGCAGCATCGGACGGGCGGAGACGACGCGGACACGCGGTCCGTACGTAGCTGATCCGACGAGCGAGGCAGGCGGTATTCTATCCGCGGGCGCGCGCCGGATCCGGGCGCGCGATACGGCCTCGGGCCCGCAGGTCCGGAGGAGACCATGCCGATCGCACGAATGAACGGAGTCGAGCTGTACTACGAGGAGACCGGCCGCGGGTTTCCCCTCGTCTGGAGCCACGAGTTCGCGGGCGATCACCGCTCGTGGGAGCCGCAGGTGCGCTACTTCGCGCGGCGCTATCGCGTGATCACGTACAACCACCGCGGCTACCCCCCGTCGAGCGTGCCCGCCGACGGCGCGGCCTACGACAACCTCGCGCTCGTCGAGGACCTCTACCGTCTCCTGCGCCAGCTCGGGATCTCGCGCGCCCACGTGGGGGGGCTGTCGATGGGCGGTAACGTCGCCCTGAACTTCGGCCTCCGGCATCCGGAGATGGCCGCGAGCCTCATCGTCGCCGGCTGCGGCAGCGGCACCGTGGACCGCGAGCGGTTCCTTGCCGAGTACGGCGGGCTCGCCGCCGAGGTCGAGCGGGGCGGGATCGGGGTCCTCGCGACGCGCCTCGGCGCCATCCCCACGCGCCAGGTCTTCCGCGCGAAGGACCCGCGCGGATGGGACGAGTTCCTGCGGTACCTCGGCGAGCACTCGGCCCCGGCCGCCGCGCACCTGATCCGGGGCGTCATCCTCAGGCGGAAGACGATCTTCGAGCTGGAGCCCGAGCTCCGGAGGCTATCGATCCCGACCCTCGTGATGGTGGGCGACCAGGACGAGCCCTGCCTCGAGCCCGGCCTCTTCATGCGGCGCCGCATCCCCCACGCGGGCCTCGTGATCCTGCCGATGAGCGGCCACACGATCAATATCGAGGAGCCCGCGCTCTTCAACCTGCACGCGGCCGAGTTCCTCACCGCCGTCGAGAACGGGCGGTGGGGGAGCTGGAGCGCGACCTGAGCGGCGCGGACGCGTCCCGTCGCGCGCGCGGTCGGACGAGACCGGGGGATCCGGGCGCGGAGCGGCGTCGCCGCGCGTCTGGCCGGTCGGTCGGCGGAGTACAATCGGCACCGATGGCCACGCTGGCGAGGGTCTTGCTCGTCACGACGCTCCTGGCCGGCTGCGCGACTCGCGGCCCGGCCGAGAAAATGACGGCCGGGTGCCCCGCCCAGCCCGCCGAGCCCCTGATCCTGCCCGGGGAGCAGGCGGTGTTCCTGGCGACGGGGCCGGAGGACCGGAGCGTCACCACCGCTCACGTGACGGGGACCGATCTCCGGGGCACGATCACGGTCGAATCGGACCGCGGCCCGATCGAGGTGTGGGTCGTCGATACGACCCACTACCAGTTCGGCGCCCGGGTGGAGATCAGCATGGCCGTCCGCGCCGTGCGCGTGGAGGCTCGGCCCGCGTCGCCAGCGTCGCCGGAAGCGCCGCCGGCGGAATGGAGCGAGCCGGGTGATCACGCGGCCGTGCGGGGACGCATCCTGAACGCGGACCCGCGCGGCACGATTGCCGTCGAGTCGCCGCGGGGCCCTGTCCGGGTCTGGGCGACGATCGAGCCGGGTCGGTACTGCGTCAAGAACTGGGTCGAGGTGCAGACCCGCGTCCGCCCGGCTCCGTAACAGGAGGGGAGAATGAACGAGCACCTGACCGGCGCCGGCGTGTCGAGCGCGGGATTCGACGACGGGCACGGAAGGGGACGGGCGCAGCTCCGGTCGCCGCGGACGGCCCGCCCGACCTCGGCCTCGTCGACCGGGACGGCAAGCCGATGGGGCCGGCCGCGCTACTCCTGCCCCACTCGGGGCGAGGGTGTCGGCGCCGCCCGGCCGCCCGGCGCCGCCGGACGGGGCTTGAACAGGACGTAGCCGACGCCGGAGCGTTCGAGCCAGACTCGCCGGAGGTCGGCCAGCGCGTATCGCCGGGGTACCTCGCGGGCGGTCGGCGCCGCGGGGTCGTTGGCGAGCACGGTCGCGCCGTCGTAGCCGGTGAGGACGAGCAGGTGGCCCGTGGTCGATTCGATCGCGGCCCCGGCGAGCTCGCCCGCGCCGTAACGGACCGACGCCACGATCGGCACGCCCTCGGCGAGGCACCAGGCCGCGGCGGCCCAGGACGGGAAGCGGAGCAGGTAGCCCCAGACGCCGCGGCGGGCGGCCGCGCGGATCGCCGCCGGCCAGACGCCGTAGAGGTCGTGTCGCGGGTCGAACATCTCGCGGGCCAGGTCGAGCGGTGCCGCGGGCCGCTCCCAGTAGCCGAGCACCATCGCGACGCTCGTGGGCGAGCAGATCCGGTGGCGGATCGCCTCGGGGGTCTCCATCTGGCTGAGCGCGGGGACCTCGAGCGCCACCGGACCCGCCGCCGCCGACCCGCCCTCGGGGTCGTCGTCGGAGGCCGACACGGCGCAGAGGGCGGGCGCGGCCGTCACCGCCGCCAGCTCCGCCGAGTGGACCCACACGCGGAGCCGGAGCTCCTCCACCGGCGGCGAGGCCGTGTAGAGATCGATCGCGGGACGGAGGCAAGGGTCGGACGGCTCGCTCGCGGCCCAGGGGTGCGGCCCGACCGGGCTCAACGGGCTCCAGGCGTGGCTCGCGGCGCTCCGCGCCTCGAATCGGAAGGTGTGCTCGCGCTCCGTGAGCAGGCTCAGCGACGGGACGATCTGGGTCGCCGCCACCCGTAGTCGGAGGGGGGGCAGGCCGAGGACGGCCGTCTCCGGCCCCATCGACGTCCAGCGCGGCAGCGGCGCCGGCGCCTGCCGGCACTCCGGCGGCACCGGCGCCGGGCCACCGAAGACGAAGAGCTCCGTCGCCACTACTTGCCGGCCAGCTGTCTCCGGACGAGCTGGGCGCCCGCGGCGAGCGCGCGGAGCTTCTGATTGCACATGTAGCGCGGGCTCCAGCCGAAGCCACAGTCGGGATTGACCGTGAGCTTCTCGGGCCGGCACACCTCGAGGACGCGGCGGATGCGCGCGGCCACCTGCTCGGGCGTGTCCTGGTTGAAGCCCTTCACGTCGACGACGCCGGCGCCGAGCTCGCGGCCGTCGCCGTACTTCTGCCAGAGGTCCAGCTCCGCCATCTCGCGCCCCGCGAACTCGAGCACGAACTGGTCGGCGCGGGCCTGGAGGAGCCCGGGGAAGTAGGGCGCGTACGAGCGCTCGAAGCGCGAGCGGCCGAAACGGTTGCCGAAGCAGACATGGTAGGCGAGCCGCGCGCGCACGCCCTCGGTGGCGGCGTTGAAGAGCCGCGCCATCTCCTCGCCCGTGACGGTGCCGCGCGCGGGCTCGTCGACCTGGATGAAGTCGGCGCCGGCGGCGACGAGCCCGCGGAGCTCCGCGTTGATGACCTCGGCGAAGCGCTCCGCGACGTCGACCACCCCCGTGTACAGCTTCCCGGGGTGGATGCGGGAGCCGAACGTCAGCGGCCCGGCGCACGTCGCCTTGGTGCGGCGCGTCGTGTGGGCCTTGAGGTACTCAAACTCCTTGACGATGCCGAGGCCGCCGGGCGGCGTCTCGATGCGCCCGATCGCCTCATAGCGGGTCTGCTGGTCATACCCCCAGGGACCCGCCTTGCGGCGCACCGGCAGCGTCTCGATGCCCTTGATGATCGCGTAGTACGAGTCGACGTACCCGTCGAGCCGCCGCACCTCGCCGTCGGTAATGATGTCGATTCCGGCCCGCTCCATGTCGCGGATCGCGGTCTCGGCGGCATCGTCCATGACCTCCTCGAGGTCGGCGGGACCGAAGTCGCCGGCGTCGTGCGCCTTGACCGAGATGAACCACCAGCCGGGCTTGCCGTGGGAGCCGACCACCGTGGTGGGGATCTGCGGCAGGTCAGCCATGGCGCGAGTCCTCCGATCGGGTGGAGGGGGCGTGAGCGTCGGCGGGGGCGTCGTCGGCGACGTGGTCGAAGGTGAAGGCCGCCTCGACCTCGGGCGGGTTGCGGAGCGTGTCGAGGATCGAGCAGTAGCGCTCTGCGGACGCGAGCAGGCGCCGAGCCCGCTCCGCATCACCGCCGCGCACGACGACGTGGGTCCGGACCTCGAGCTTCTGGATGCCGACCTTCGTCGCGCGGTCGAGGGCGAGCGTCCCGCGGAGGTCGGAGGTCCCGGTCACGGTCACCCGTACGGCGTCCAGCGCGAGGCCCATGTTGGCCGCCACCATCCGCACCGTCAGCTCCTGACAGGCCGCCAGCGCGGCCTCGAGCACGTCGCCGGGGCACGGCAAGGTGCCGTCGCCGCCCGCGACCGGATGGAGGCCCACCGCGATCTCGAAGGCCCGGCCGTCGGCGCGGCCGATGCGGACCCGCATGGGATCGCGTAGGTCGGAGGGAAGGCTCTGGACCGTGTCGGCGATCCGGGCCCTCTCCGGATGCTGCCGCAGGTCCTCCTTGATCGAGGCCTGGTGCCGGCGGACGTCCACCGTATACATATGGGGTCTCCTCGAGGGAGCGCCCTACGTGTGGCCGCCGGCCAGCACGCGCGGCCGGTCTGGGCGCCTCCCGCGCACCATGCTACACCGGGACGCCCGTCGCGGGGCCGCGCCCGCCTCCCCGGATCGAGCCCGGAGGCGTCCCGGACGCCGCCACGCGGGCTCCTGGAGACTCGCGTCAGCGTCCCGACGTCCGAATGTCTTCACCCGACCGGGCCCCTCCCCGGAAGTCCTCGAAAACGAACCGCTGTGTGTGGGGTCGCCGGCTGGTACGGGGGCTGCAGCCGCCTTGGATGCCCCGGGACATTTTGACGCTCGACGCGCCTGGGAGGTCGTTCCCTCTCCGCTGAAGGAGGTCGGGATGGTTGAGCAGCTCGTCCGGGCGGTTCCGGAACGGTGGCGGGAGATCGCGGGGGTGGTGGTCGCTCCCATCATTTGGATTCTGCCGATGCAGCGAGCCGTCGCGCAGTTCTTCCTCGAGTCCCCGTCGCGGTGGATCGCCGCCGTGAAATGCGTGCTCTTCCTTCTCCCGGCGACGCTCTGGGTCGTCGCCGTCTGGTGCACGCACGGCGCGCTCTACACGCTGCCCTTCCGCGGGCGGCGCCAGGCCTTCGTCTCCACGATGCTGCTCATGTGGTGGGACGCCGCGCGCGCCGGGTGGCTCTACTGGATGGGGGTCCTCCGTCTCGCCCTGGTGCTCGTGGGGTGGAGCGCCATGTTCGTCAGCCTCGGCATGAAGCTGACGGCACGGGGGGCGGTCCGGCTGGCCGTGCTGCCGTTCGCGGTGAGCGAACGGGTGGCGAAGCACTATGCCCGACCCGGGGTGCCCTGGATCGCCGTCCTCATGTTCAGGTTCTGGTGCTTCGTCGAGGCCACGGTGTTCACCTGGGTCCTGTTCCCCACGGTGTCCACGGTGGTGGCGAAGTTCATCGGCCCCGCCCACGCGCGGGCCTACACGGCGCCCGTCCTCTACGTCTTCCTGCTCGTCCTCGTCAGGGGGAGCTTCGCCAGCCTGCGGGCGCTCGCCGACGCCGTCAAGACGCACGAGCGCAAATGGCTGGCCCAGATCGTCGTGGTCGGGCTGTCCGTGATGGTGTTCGAGGTGTTGGTCCTCTACCGGGAGCTGGTGCAGGTCCTGGCGTCCTGGATCGCCGCCCGGACGGGCGGGGGGTTCCCGCTGGGCGCGTGGCTCACCGTGGCGGTCCCGCTGGCGGGCTGGATCACCGTCCGCAGCATGACGTGGTTCTTGTTCGGGCAATTCGGGACGCCGACCTTGCCCGCCCGTCTCGGGCGCCGGCCGGCGCTCGAGCCCAGCGGCCGGCCGATCACGGCGCCGTCGACGCCGGGCGGCGGCGGGTGGCGGGCAGAGTTGGATGAGCTCAGGCGGGGAATGGGCTGGCTGCACGAGAGGAGCGACGAGCTGCTCGAATATCTGGCGCTCCCAGTCCTCACGGTCCTGGCCGTCGCCCTCAATTTCGGGATGGTCCTGGTCACGTCGCGGCCCGCCTTCAGCGTGCCCTTCAAGGGGCTGAAGGCCGTGCCCGACACGGCGGACATTCTCGCGGCGATGGCCCCGCCACCGGGGAAGGGCGTCAGCGCGTGAGGGGGCCTCGGCCGGGATGGGTTCCCCGTCGGGGGTCCGCCGATCCTGGACGGCCCGGCCCCGTTTGGGTCGCGGGGCGCCGGTCGATCGGGCCGCACCTGGCTGCCGCCCGGCGACGCGGGCCGACCCGATGAGGCGTCGGATGACCGCCCGAGCGCCTTGCTGCCTCGTCCTCCTCGTCGCCACGCTGGCGGGGGGCTGCGGGGACGAGCCGACCGAGGCCCAGCGCCATCGGGACAACGTGCGGTGTGCGGAATTCGCGTCGGGGCTCACGGCCGAGCGCACCGAAGCGGCCTACCAGCGGTGCATGGACGGCGGACGAGGCCGGTTCAAAGCGCCCGAAGACAGCCCCCCGTCGAACTAGGTCCCCGCCGGCTCCGACGCGGCGGAGGGCTGCCGCGACGCCGCGCGCGCTCGCCTGAGCTATCAGGATCGGCCGGGGCGGCGTACGGCCGCCGAGCCACCGCTGGGATAAGATCTCTATCGGAATGAGTGACCCCCCGGCCCACCCCGTCCGACGGGTCGTCTGGAGAGTCTGCGCCGTCGCCGCCGCCGTGCTCCTGGCCGGCCTGATCGCGGTCGATATCCGTCTGGCGTGGAACGTGATTCGCGTGTCTCGTCTCGAACGCGAGACGGCGAGGACGCGCGCGTGGGAGCCGACGGCGCTCGCCCTCCGGGCCGATCAGCTGCGGATCCCGGGCGGGCGGGGCCCCCTTCTCATCGCGACGACGGAGACGCGGTGCAGCGGCTCTCGCCTGTACTATACCCTCAGCGTCCGGAAGAATCCCCGCTGCTGCGCCGCCGGGTCCGGCGACGGCGCCGCGGGTCCCGTCGCGGCCATCCTGCTGGACCTCGTGAGCCTCGATGACTTACTCAGCTCCGTCAGACGATTCACCATTCGCTTCATTGACGAGCAGGGGGCCACGCTCAAGACCGTGGTGGTGGCGCGGCGTCAGGTGTATCTGCAGTCGGACCACGCGGGCGGCGTCGGCGCGGGCGAGGCGAGTGCCGGCGTCCCCTGGGACTGCGGCGCCTACAGCCACGTCACGCGGGTCGTCGTCGAGTCGGAGGAGTTCCGCGAGAAGAGCTAGCGGGCCCTGTCCGCGCACGTCGCGGCGGCGCCCGCGACCGAGGGCCGCATGATGGAGGCGCGCCCGCCCCGCCGTCGGCCTGCCCCGGTGCCCGGTCGCCCGCCGGGCCAACGGGCGACGGGGACGGACAGGCGCGGTCGATCGATCCGCGGGGCTGACGCGCCTGCCTGTCGCGCGGAGGCCGCCCCGCGGGCCGGTGCCCGCCCGCCGATCACGGCGTTTCGCCGGGCCAGGCGCGCGGGGGATCCGGGCGGTAGAATGACCCGATTGCGTTGGGCCGCGGGGATCGGCTAAGTATTATCGCCGGGGCGGCAGGATCCGGGCGGTGGCCGAAGCGCCTCTGGGGGAGGAAGGGCCGATGGAGACGACAACCGTACGACATCTGACCGCGGAGCAGATCGCCGCCTACCATCGCGACGGCTACCTCGCGGTGCGGCACGTGATCCAAGGGGAGCAGCTCGAGGCACTCCGGGCGGTGACGGACGAGTTCGTCGAGCAGTCACGGCGCGTCCTGTCGAGCGGCGCCGTCTTCGACGTCGATCCCCGTCACACGGCGGAGCGCCCGGCCCTGCGGCGGATCAAGAATCCCGCCGACAACCACGCGCTCTACCGCTGGGTGGCCTTCGAGTCCCCGATCCCGGCGATCGTGGCGGAGCTGATCGGCCCCGACGTCAAGTTCCACCACAGCAAGCTGAACCTCAAGGGCGAGAAGATCGGCGCGCCCGTCGAATGGCACCAGGACGCCGCGTTCTACCCCCACTCGAACGACGACGTGCTCGCGGTGGGGCTCCTCCTCGACGACGCCACGCCCGAGAACGGCTGCCTCGCCGTGCTGCCCGGGAGCCACCGGGGGCCGGTGTACGACCACTACGAGGGCGACGCCTTCACCGGCAGCATCAACCGGGCGGACCTCGGCCGGCTCGACCTCGGGCGGGCGGTCCCGCTCCCGCTCCCCGCCGGAAGCATCCACATCCACCACTACCGCGCCGTCCACGGGTCGGCCGAGAACCGGTCGAGCGCCCCGCGGCGGCTCCTGATCAACTCCTATAGCGCGGCGGACGCGATCCCGTTCACCCCGGACACCCAGCACTCGCCGCTCTACGGCCGGATCGTGTGCGGCGCCCCCGCCGTGCAGTTTCGACGCACGGCGGCCGAGTGGCGGATGCCGCCCACCTGGGACCACGGCTACACGTCGATCTACGAGCTCCAGGGACGCGCCGGCGGCGCGCCGGGCGCGATGTGATCGCCGTGACGGGTCGTCGGCTCGGCCTGGGCGCGCTCGCCGTCCTGCTCCTGCTCGGGGCGGGCGCGGCCACGCCGGCCCAGGCGCAGAAACCGCGGCTCCGCGTCTGGCTCCTCCGCACCTACGTGCCCGACGCCAACAAGGCGCTCGAGGCGAGCATCGCCGAGTGGGGCCGGCAGAAGAACGTCGAGACGTCGGTCGAGTACTTTACCTTCGACGACATCGAGACCAAGTACGTCGCGGCGATCGAGACGGACTCGCTGCCCGACGTGGGCCAGCTCCAGACGATCAGCCCCTCGCGCTACCACGGCATGGGGCGGCTCATGGACGTGAGCGACGTGGTCGCGGACGTCGAGCGGACGAACGGGCCGCTGCTCGACTCGGCCCTCCCCGCGATCCGCTTCGGCGGTCGCTTCTACGCCGTGCCGTTCAACTACATCACCGACGTCCTGTTCGTCCGCACCGACGTGTTCAGGAAGGCGGGGGTCCCGTACCCGAAGACGTGGGAGGAGGTGCGGGAGGCCGCCCGTCGGATCAAGGCGAAGGGCGTGATGGAGTATCCGCTCGGCCAGAGCTGGAACCGCAGCGCCGACGGCTATGGGGTGTTCCAGGCGCTGCTCTACTCCTACGGCGGGGGCTGGGCCGACGCCCGCGGTCACTACAAGTCGATCATGAACGATACCTGGCGGGCGGTCGTGCGGTGGGCGAGCGAGATCTATACGAAGGACAGGACGGTGCCGCCCGACGCGATGGCCTGGACCGGCTTCGGCAACAACGAGGCGTTCCTCGGCGGCAAGATCGCGATGACGTTCAACGGGCCGAGCATCTACTACGTGCTCGAGAAGGAGAATCGACCGCTCCTCCCCGACACGCTGATGCTGGTTAAGCCCGCCGGCCCCGCCGGTCAGAACCACGACGTGTTCCTGCTCTCGTGGGGCGTGTTCAACGGCACCAAGCACGCGGAGCTGGCCCGGGACCTGGTTCGCTTCCTCATGTCCCCCGACGAGGCCCGGAAGTACATGTACCAGTCGTGGGGGCAGATGGTGCCGGCCTTCGAGAAGCTCCGCCGGGACCCGTACTGGCAGAAGAACCCCTCGTACAAGGCCGTGCTCGAGGCGCCGAGCCACGCCCACACTCCGGGCTACCCGGGCCCGCTCACCCCCGCCGCGGCCGAGGTCGTCGCCACCAACGTCCTCACCGATCTCTGCGCGCGCGTGATCGTGGAGGGCTGGGACGTCGAGCGCGCCCTCGAGGAAGCCGACAAGCGCATCCGCGACATCTACGCCACTGTGCCCTCCCGATAGCGTCGCCTCCTCCGCCGCCGCGCTCGGGCGGGCCTCGACGCGGCGACGGGTGCTCCCGCCCGATGCCGGGATCGGCTACCTGTTCGTCCTGCCGCTCGTCGTCCTCGTCCTCCTCCTGATCGCCTATCCGCTCGGGAGCGCCGTCTATCTGAGCCTCACCGAGAAGTACGTCGGGTACCCGCCGCGCTTCGTCGGCCTCAAGAACTACGTGGAGCTGACGGGGGACCCGGTCTTCCGGAAGGTCGTCTGGAACAGCGCGGTGTTCACCGTCGCGTCGGTGACGGTGAAGCTCGTGATCGGGCTCCTGATGGCGCTCTCGCTCCACAAGGCGCTCTTCGCGCGGCGCCTCGTCCGCGGCATCTTGCTCCTGCCGTGGGTCGTCCCCACCGTCATCACCGCGCTCGCGTGGCACTGGATGTTCGACGCGCTCCGCGGCTTCATCAACGTGTCGCTCGAGACCCTCGGCCTGATCAGCGAGCCGATCGCCTGGCTCGGGCAACCGGCCACGGCGATGATGGCCGTGGTCGTCGTCAACATCTGGCGGGGATTCCCCTTCTTCGGCGTCTCGCTGCTGGCGGGCCTCCAGGCCATCCCGGCCGATCTCTACGAGGCGGCCGCCGTGGACGGCGCCTCGGCCACCCAGCGCTTCCGCCACGTCACGCTCCCCGGCCTCCGCCCGGTGATCCTCGTGACCGCGCTGATCTCGACGATCTTCACGCTCAACGATTTCAACATCGTCTACGTGATGACGCGGGGCGGCCCCGGCATCGCCACCCACATCCTCGCCACGTACACCTACGAGGTCGGCTTCCAGGCGCTGCGCTGGGGCCGGGCGGTGGCGGTCTCCATGTACCTGATGCCCCTCGTGGTGGTGATGATCGTCGTGCTCGCCCGGCGGCTCACGCGGGAGGACTGAGGTGGGAGCCCGCGTGCTCGCCTGGGCGGTGCTCTCGGTTCTGCTCGTGGCCGTGGGCGTGCCCTTCTACTGGATGGTGACCACGTCGCTCAAGACGTCGGCCCAGATCCAGAGCCTCACGCCCTACTACTACGCGCGCCCGGTCACCCTCGGCAACTACGTCGAGCTCCTGCGCGGCACCGGCTTTCCGCGCTGGATCCGCAACAGCACGGCCGTGGCGCTGGGCGCCTCGCTGGTGACGGTCGTCGTGAGCTGTCTCGCCGGCTACAGCCTCGCGCGCATCCGCTACCCGGGGCGGCGCCTCCTGGCCACGACGGTGCTGATCGTCTACCTGGTACCGCCGACGCTCCTCTTCATCCCCCTCTATTCGATCCTCAACGGCCTCGGCCTCGCCAACACGCTCTGGGCCCTGCTCGTCGTGTACCCGACCTTCACGGTCCCGTTCTGCACGTGGCTCCTGATCGGGTTCTTCCGGTCGATCCCGCCCGACCTCGAGGACGCGGCCATGGTGGATGGCGCGAGCCGCGTCCAGGCCTTCCACCGCGTCGTCCTTCCGCTGGCGGCCCCGGGCGTGCTCGCGGCCGGGCTCTTCGCCTTCACGCTCGCCTGGAACGAGTTCCTGTACGCGCTCGTGCTCATCCACGACACCGAGCTGAAGACGATCCCGGTCGGGCTGAACGACCTGATGTTCGGCGACATCTTCCTGTGGGGCCAGCTCATGGCGGCGTCCGTGCTCACGACGGTGCCCGTCGTCGTGCTCTACACCTACCTGCAGCGCTACATGGTCGAGGGGCTGACCGCGGGCGCGGTGAAGGGGTAGGCTCAGAAGACCTCGTCGCGCTCGCCGAACTCGAACTCCTCGGTCCGGTCGTCGAGCTCCCCGCGGGTCAGGATTCCCCTCTCGACGAGGAGCCCCTCGAACGACCGGAGCCAGCGCTCGTAGTAGGGGGACTCCTCGCCGCGGGTCTCGGCGGCGGCGGTCTCGGCGCTGAGGCGCCGCTGGAAGTCCCGCCAGTCGTAGACCTGTCGATCCTGGAGCGCCACCGCCATGCCGAAGACGCGCCCCTGCCAGGGCGCCTCGAAGAGGAGCTCCCCGTTCCGGCGGGGCACGGCCGCCGGCCCGTCCATGCTCGCGACGAGGCGATCCGGCGTCGGCTCCACGGGCCCGGGCGCCGCGGGAGGGACGACGGGGGGGGCGCCGCCGCCGGCCCCCGCGCGGGGCCGGAGGTGGCGATCGTCGACGGGCTGGCCGTCCGGGCGCTCGACCCACGTCGAGGCGGTGAACTGGAGAGCGGCCAGCGGGGGCGGGGGTGGCCGCCAGCCGTCGGCCCCGAGAAGCTCCTCGAGATAGTCCCAGAGCGCCTCCGCCTGGGCCTCGGAGTTGATCGAGTGGAACCAGGCCTGGCGGCCGTCGAAGAGCAGCATGACCACGTTGGCGAGGCGGCAGGGGCCGAGGCAGCCGCCGATGGTGAGGTGGACGCGGTGACGCAGGCTCCGCCGCTCCCACTCGTCGTGGAACCGCGCGCGCGGCACCGGCGGGAAGCCGGCCTCGGTGCGGCCGCAGCAGCAGCCGTCGGCACAGACGAAGAGGTGGCCGCGGGCGCGCGGCACCTGGACGCGTCGGCCGTCGGCTCGGGACACGATGTTGCGCATGGCGTCGGCGACGGAGGGCGGGAGCCTAGCGCGCCTGGGCCGCGGGCGTCACCCGGGCCACACCGATCATCGCGTCGCGGGTGACGAGCCGCGCCAGCTCGGCCTCGCCGAGGTGCCCGGTGCCGGCGGGGCGTTCGGGCAGCACCAGGTAGCGGACCTCGGCGCTGCTGTCCCAGACCCGGACCTCGACCGACTCGGGGAGCTCGAGGCCGAACTCGCGCAGGAGCTTCCGCGGTTCGAGCACGGCCCGCGAGCGATAGGCGGGCATCTTGTACCAGTTGGGCGGCAGGCCCAGCACCGGCCACGGATAGCAGGAGCAGAGCGTGCAGACGACCAGGTTGTGCACGGTCGGCGTGTTCTCCACGACGACCATCTTGTCGCCGCCGCCGCGGCCGCCGAAGCCGAGCTCCGCGATGGCCGCGGTGCCGTCGGCCAGGAGCCGCTGCCGGTAGGCGGGATCGACCCAGGCGCGCGCCACCACCCGGGCGCCGTTCATGGGGCCGACGTCGTGCTCGTAGACGGCCACCAGCTTGTCCACGACGTCGCTCGACAGGAGCCCCTTCTCGATCAGCAGTGACTCGAGCGCCCGCACGCGGAGCGCCGGGTACGGCTCGGGCTCGGAGCTATGCGTGCCGCCCATCGTCGATCGCGCCGGCTGCCCGAGAGGCCGCGCCCGTCACGCCGGCTCCAGGTAGCTCTCCCACAGGTCCAGGTACACCCACGCGCCGGGCTCGGCGTTCTCGCCCCAGAGCTCCCGGCCCTCGAAGCGGACACTGTAGAGCGGCTGCG